>Ga0160505_101270_pt1 | contig 12235 bp, 16 predicted proteins | sample DIDeMG_FD_108225 | JGI IMG/M metagenome (GOLD analysis project Ga0160505, IMG submission 108225) | Enriched chicken feces microbial communities from UW Madison campus, WI, USA - DID2874_E49_Stillage MG | ecosystem: Host-associated > Birds > Digestive system > Large intestine > Fecal ... | reverse complement strand
GGGCGGAATGCAAGGTGCGTCGGGTCACCGGAGGTTGGGGGCATCGCGACGAAGCCGCAGATCGGGCAGAGTCACGGGGGAACCCGGCCTCGGCACGGGCGGGCGGCGAACGGGCGGACGGAGCTGGGCGGGTGCGTCCACGAGAGTGTCGACCGTCTCCTCGCGGTAGTCGATGAAGCGCCGGGTAGCGCCGGCGGGCTGCTGGCGGAGATCATCGAGGTCGTTCTCGTCGCCGTTGCCGCGCTTGGCGGGGACGAGCTGGGGGACATGAGGCGGCATGACGAGGATTGGAATTGAAGAATGGATGCGAGACGGAGGTGGACGCTGTTGAGAGATGGCGGTCAATGTCGAGTGGGAGATGGAGAGAAGACAAAGCGGAGAGAAGACCGTTTATATATTCAGAAGGAAGGAAGGTGGACACGGATATGAGCGCTCTGAGCAGAGGGAAGGTCACCTGTCAAAGAGTGGATGACTGGATCGACTGGATCGACCGGATGACTGGACTGCATGCCTGGCACCTCGTAGAATCAAGGGGAAGGAAACAAGGAAGTTGGGTGAACAATGTCGCATTTCTTGTTTTCTCTCTCTTCTCCATATCCATTAATTCACCTCTCGTTCACCATGGACTACAAATAGCTTAAGGACCTCATCGACACGGACTATCGCCAGTTTATAAAGATTGGGAAGGCTGAACTGCGGGACAACATTGGATGCCTCATAACGAAGGTGAGCAGCAACCTTGACATATGCTGATCCACAGATCGAGGGGCGCCCGGTACACCATTGTCGCGCTCGGCACTGATCACAGGACAACCAGCGCATTGCGGAGCTCGAGGGGCGTATCACGGAGCTCGATGTCAACAATGCGTACCAGGCGCGCCACGCGGCTGCAACCCCGGTATCCCCGTATGCACCCTCTGAGGGGTCTTCTTGTACCCATTTACTGCACGATATGCATCTTCAATCCTCCCCATTTTTGCAGAGATCAGAGAGCGAGAACGACGCCTAGGACGACGCCGAGGCTAGTTTGAGCAGTTGCGGACGGATCCTGAACCTCCGTCTCACCCGCGTTTACCACTCGAGGTAGGACACGCACGCTCGTGACATCTCCGACACACAGGGGATCGTCGACGCAAAGGAGGTATGCGCCCCTGGCGTGACAGCTCTAACACATCAAGATGGAGCTCGACGACGAACGGCAGGCGCGAAAGGACGAGCAGCGCGAGAACCGCAAGGTATACACCCACCACACTCGAAGGTACGTGCACCCTTGGTCACGCTGACACGGCAGGCAGTCGTTGGAATCGCAGCACAACGCATCATCTACGCGATAGGTGCACCGCGCTGTACCAGTAAATGGAATCCGCCGTGGGAGTACTGTACAATCGACGGGTATGTACAATCTAAGGGCGTTTGTGCATAGTCGAAGGGAAGGAATGTACAATCTATGGGAATGGCTGCACAATCCACAGGTAGGGCTGCACGAAGGGCTGCACAATCCACGGGGGTGGACGATCGCACTATCTATGGGCAGGCACCATCAATGGGTCTGCACCAACTACGGGCATGCACCATTTACGGGCATGCACCATCTGCGGGTTGCACCATCTATGGGTATCATCTACTGTACCATCCATGGGCATCATCTACGGGCTGCACCATCCATGGGCATCTACTGTACCATCTACGGGTATCATCTACTGCGCCATCTATGGGCATCTTCTATACTGAATCGGCCAACCGTTCTCAACCTGACCCCTGGTCTGTACGAGATACCAGTCCTTCATCGACACCAGCTCTTCATCGACACCAGTCCTTCATCCCGGCACATTGGCGCTGCCTGCAGATGTTCGCCCGTTCGCCACAATCCAGCATGCCACCGCCATTGTCCATGATCTTGGGCCGTTCTATACTGAAATGACATGTTACTAAGAATACTAATTATGTACAAGAGATACAACAAAATGAGCTATCTATTGGCGCAGGGTGTAGGCGGCCTCGCACAGGCTGAAACCAACCAGCGTGCTCTTGTGCAGCTCGTCGGGTCAACTCGCCGCATGCAGCTGCGAGGGCATGAAGTGCGAGTTGGGAGCGGAGCCAGTGGGCTGGCTCCTTCGAGATGGGTCCGACACCTCGGACCATGCCAGCGAGGTATGCCCGCTGGTCTTCAGTCACCGGGAAGGCGGTCGGAACGCCCTCGAAGAATACGCGTCGCGCCTCGTGCACCTCACCCGCCTCACACCGACGAGCGTCGGCTGCATAGTGGAGGATGAACCACAATGCCTTGTGGGCAATGTGGTCTCGGCGCATCTTGAGGTCGACAAGGGCGGCGGTGACCTCCTCCAGTGCGACGTCCTTCTCCTCCTCCGCGGCGGTGCCGCGGGCCTCGGCAGCGGCAACCTTGCCCTGCCACTCCGTCTCCAGCTCCTCCTTGGTTCTGGACAGCGTTCGGCTGCTCGCCTTGGTTGAAATCTTGTGCTCGTTGACGGTCATTTTGAGATTGGCGATGGTGTCGCTCATCTCGTCCTTCGAGCTGCTGCCCTTTGGTCGTCGCGTCTTGGATCGAGAGGGCGCGCTTTGTTGCTGTCTTGACGTTCGTGGCTGTCGTAGCGAGCGTTCTAGTCGTGTCGGTGTGCGTGCTCTCGACGACGGTTTTGACGAGCTTCGTCAGGCGCACGAGGGCAGACTCGGAGCCAGACAGGCGCGCTGCGGCCGGGGCTCGGTGGTCTGCTGCTCCAACGCCTGTTCCAGGATCGTGAGGCGGCCCGCATACCTATTGAGGTTTGCGGCAACGGCCTTGGCGTCGGCGTGGTGCTCCCCTCTCTCCCGTCGAATGACGCCGACTAGAAGCAGCCTCGTGGCGTCAAAGGCTGCCTTAACGCCCGCAAGCTTGCTGTCCTGCTGCTCGAGTAAGCAGGTGGCGTTTGCGGACACTGACCTCGGTGACACGTTTCTTCAGCTGCTGATTCCGGACCTCGAGCTCCTTCTGGGCGTTGAGCTGGGCGTCGAGCTGCGGTCAGCGGTGGTGTGTTAAGGCACTCACGTCTTCCTAGAGACGCTGGACTTCCTCCCCGAGACATCAAACCTCGGCCTCGAGCCCCTTCTTTCGCTCGAGCTGCTCTGTCAGCGGTGGCGTTTGACGGCACTCACGTTTTCCTCGAGACGTCGCACTTTGGCCTCGAGCTGCTTGTTGTCATTTACGCGCCGGGGCTGGGAGTTGCGCCGGGGCTGGGCGTCAGGAATGCGAACGCTGTGCCTACCTTGCGCCCCAGTCGGCTGGCTCAGGGATAGCGGTGTGACGTCCCTAAACATCTCCGCGAGATACCGTCGCTGGTGGACGGTCACGGGGAAATGGTTTGGGTCGTTGACGTTGGCAAGGAAGTCTTTCCTGGCGTGCGCCACATCGCCTTCGAGCGCGCGCCGGAGGACCTCGTTCGGGTAGTGGAGGAGCAACCACAATGCCTTGTGGGCAATGTTGTCCCTCTCCGAGTCGATATCCCTCGTCGGGCGAGCCATGTCGTCGAGGGCGACGTCCTTCTTCTGGCGCGCCGTCGCGGCCCTCGCCTCGGCGACCGCGACCTTCCGGGCCCAATCGTTGCGCAGGCCATCCGAGATGGAGGCCAGCGCCTTCCCGTATGCCGAGTATGCCGAGGACTTGGCATTCAGGTCGACGATCTTGGACTGGACGGCAGGAGACCTCGCAGAGACGTTTTGGCCTCATTGAACGCCTGTGCGAGTTCAGTGGCGATCTTGACGTTCCCGGTCGCCTCGGACAGCCAGCTCGTCCCCTCAGAGTCATGCTGGCTGACGACTTCCTTGACCGTGGCGACGAGCTTTTGGGCCACAGCACCGATTCGTACGAGGGCGCTGTCGGTCTTCAAGACCTGCGCGGCAGCGTTCCGCCGGCTGCCCTGGGGCACGAGTTTCCTGTCGATGGGATTGAGGCGACAAGAGTATTCCTCGAGTTGCGCATCTTTCTCCTAATACTCGGCGCGGTGCGCGTTCCGCTCTGCACGGATGACACCAACGAGAAGTACCCTTGCCGGTGTGGCGGCCTCGAGCTGTAGGAGTTAGCCAGTGGAATTTGGAAGCGCTCACCTTCTTCTGGAGATTTTTCATCGTAGTCTTGGCGCTCTCCATGGCTTTGAGATTCTCTTCTTTCTGCTCGAGTCAGCAGTGCGGTTTGGCAGTCCTCACCTCCTGAATCACCTTCTAGATCTTCTCCTCTTTGTATTGAGCTTCTGCGCCTGCTGCTTGGTCAGCCGATGCCGCCACGGAGCACTACCCTCTGTGTGCACCTTCTCCGGTTCGTTCTTCTGCTTGTCCTCGAGCTCCCCGCCAGCTTTGTCTTACAGGCACTCACTTCTGCCTTGAGACGGACGAGCTCGGCCCGATGATTGTTGTTCGTCCGCGTGTTGTCCTTGATCTTCCCGTCAGCTTTGTCTTACAGGCACTCACTGTTTCCTTGAGACGCCTGATCTCGCCTGCGTTCTTCGTCTCAAGCTGTTTGCTCGCCTCGAGCTGCCCGGTCAGCTTCGTCATGCAGCCACTCACCTCGGCCTGGAGACGCTTGATCTCTTCCTCGAACTGCTTCGTCAGTGAGTGGCGTTTGCGGGAACCCACCTGTTTGTCTTCCTCGAGTTGCGCGTTATCCCTGTTGCCGGACTGGAGGTGTCAGGATTGTCATACGGAGCTGTCAGGAGTGCCATACGGGGTGCCGGGGATGGTCGCTTTCGCTCCTCGTTCTCGAACTCTTTCTTGGGGTGTAAGAACTGTCACTCGTGACTCTCACGTGTGCAGCGTGAGCGGAGCTCACTTTTGCTGTTCGCAGCTCCGCCTGCGCGTCTGCGTGTCAGACATGTCAGTTACCTCGATTGCCTCGAGCTCCACAACAGCCCGGTGTCGTGTGACGCACGACAATGACGGACGTCGAACTGCGGAGCAGCAGAACTGAAGGTTACTGCTCACCTTTCATACAGCTCACAGATGCGCATTCGGAGCTCAGCGACCCAGTCTTGTACTCTATCGCAGGGTCAGGATGCTGATGCTTGCGGCGACTGGATGGAAGCACGACAGGGCTGGCCACTTGCTGCCGTCAGGACCATGTCACGATGCACAGAACCACATCATGCGCTCGGAGGCTACGATAGATTATTGGAGCCCTCAATCACCCAAGTGTCTTACAGGCTTTCTGCGGAGTACGCTTCAAGGGGTGTTCCATGCGTCGTGTTGTGTACCCCACTCCCACCCTCCTTCTCATTCTCTAGACCTTTGTTGTGCTCGACGAGATTCTGGAAACCGTTGCTGTGTTCCACATTACCTGCGGTATCCATCATTTCCACTCCTGTGCGTAGATTATGTATCAACAAGTGTTGAGACTGTGCTCTCCTGGTCATCCCCACGATTACTATCGTAAACCGCGAGGTGAGAACCAATTTGAAAGTCGTAGTTAAACACTGTAATGACGTCGACAGTCTGGCACTCTGGTGGTGGAATACCGGTCGCCGGATGACTGCGCCATTGTCGCGGGACATGCATCCGACGTTCCACTTGGGCCAGAAAGTCAAGCGTCTCTTTGTATGCTCCTTGATTGTCAGTCGTGCGCCGTTTCCTGGACCTACTGGGGATATCAACAAAACCGGCCTTTTGTACGGCCTGCGTGACTAGAAAGGTTGGCGAGCGACGGCGTGTTGGGGTGGAGGATGAGCAGAACAGATCCGTGACGCTTAAAGACAGTGAGCCTAGCCCGTTCCGTTGCCACTGTCTGCATCCCTAATCAATTCTTGTACGTTTGCGACAACGCCTGTTCACCGTTAGCGGTCAAAATCAGCATTGTGGTACCAGTATGGCCCCCGCATTCCTAGTCTGAGGCTCTGGGTTAGTCTGTTCCGTGCTGCATTTCAGAGTCATGTCGACTGCATTTACAGCTCAGAAGACCGGTCCGGGGAGTCGGGCTGGAAGCACACGTGCTGGTTCGTTAATGCGTAGGCCGCGGTTCTGTGCGGGGAGAAGGCACAACTGCGCCGAGAGGTGGTAGTCCGTGTTCGGCACAACCCTTGTTGACACTTGTGATCGCTTCCATGGCGGCGATGTCCTTGGGTTGCCCAGACACGTCTCTGCTGTCAGCGCTCCGAGGTGGGACGCTCACACTCTCCAGCCACACATATGCTCGTCGTCTGGAATCTTGTCACAGTCTGGGCGGACTGCGTCAAAGAACTATACCGCTTGCCAGGGAACGGCTGTGTCGTCAGTGTCGACGTCACGAGTGACATGATGAACAGGGCCGCTCTTGATCGCAATGTCGTAGATGTGGTCAGGCGAAATCACGCTAACTGGCACTTCATGCACCTCCATCGAATCCTCCCGCCGATCGCAACCTCGGGTCATGGCTCAATTATACGCGCGGTGAGCAGCGGGCTGAGCCTGATGATACGAGACCTCGCCTGGGGCCACCAGATGCCGTGGCACCAGAGGCACGGTTTACAATGGCTGGCGTGCGAGCCGGCCAGCCGGGTTGTGAATGGCATAGTAGCTGGGGATCAGCGCGTGGAAAAATGGATCACTCACTCCTCCGACCACCTGGACTCGCTCGAGGAGTGTTCTGGGCAACCGCGGTTGAGCACCCTCGCGCAGCGTGTCGATGCTTGTGGGGAGTGGGATATCGCAGACACCCACAGATGCTTCCCGTCGGCAATGGTTGTCCTCATCGCCAACGATGGCCATGATTGCGGGTGGCAAAAGTAGGTGCGCATACACCAGTTGATAGTGGAGGTGCGAATGCTGTAATGACTTCAGGGTACTTTGATGATGGGACGAGCGTCATGTATCAAAGTCTTAGTCTGCCACGATACAAGTAGGCTTCATCAAAAGGGCGCGTATGTGCCAGGGGCGCCCCTGCGGCCATGTACAGACAGCGTTGACTAAGGTAGACAACTGCATCCGTGGCCTGCTGTCGAGTAGTCAAAATCAATGTCGAGTAGTCGAGATCAATCCTCTGCTCAGGTGGCGTAAACCGTTGATGCCAACGACGCGCATCCAATTATCATACCTCGGTTGGGTACTCGTCCTCGAGGCTGTGACGGTCGTGTTAAACTTGGCCCCCCAAGTCTGAAAGCTCATTATGAAAGTGTTGGCCGTCGCCCCATACTCTTGCAGAGCCTCCCCCGCGCCACAAACCTTGGGGGGGCTCTTGCAGCCAAACGTGGACTGGTGAGAGCGACGAGTGGGCGTGTTCACTGCCGCCCGTGCAATCTGCTCGCCCCAGTTTAATCGCAGCTGTCACCCGTCCAAGCGGTTGGGGGTATGAATCAGTGTCAGCTCCATTCAGAGCGTGGGACATCAATCATTGATCCCGACTACTCGACATGAATCTCGACTACTCGACATCTATCTCGACTACTCGACATCGATCTCGACCGGTCGACCGGGTCGACATTGATCTCGAGCGCTCGACATTGATCTCGACAACTCTCCATTGATCTTGACTACTCTACATTGATCTTGACCGGTCGACCGGGTCGACATTGATCTCGAGCGCTCGACATTGATCTTGACTACTCGACATTGATCTCGACTGGTCGACCGGGTCGACATTGATCTCGAGCGCTCGACATGACATTGATCTCAAGCCCTCGACATTGATCTCGAGCGCTTGAATGGGTCGACATTGATCTCGACTACTCGACATCGATCTCGACCGGTCGACCGGGTCGACACTGATCTCGAGCGCTCGACATTGATCTCGAGCGCTCGACACTGATCTCGAGCGCTCGACATTGATCTCGAGCGCTCGACATTGATCTCGACTACTCTACATTGATCTCGACTACTCTACATTGATCTCGAGCGTTTGACCGGGTCGACATTGATCTCGAGCGCTTGACATTGATCTCGACTACTCGACATTGATGTCGAGCGCTCGAGATCAACATTCCTGAGCCGAGGATTGATGTCGACCTCATCTCGACCACATTTCGACCACTGGCGCTTGAGGAATTTTGTAACCTGTGGGAAGACCAGAATATGCCGTCCACTCTTATCAAAGGTGGTGGCAGACTCGCCCATAAAACATGCCAGGCGTGGGCGTGGGATTGTAGGCGGTGAGTTGGATCGTCAGGTTCCATTCCAGCTATGCGTCTCGTGGAATCAGCGTGAGTTACCGTGAGGCAGACCACCATGCGTCGACTTGTGCCGACCTTTTGCCTCCTTCCGCCAGTCGAGACATCAATCTTGCCTTGTGTTAAGCGGGATCTCACTTGTCGCTAGCCGTCACAACTTTGATGGGCTATCTCTGGGATCAACCATTCATCCATGCCTGGATATTGGGGCTTCTCGCTCCCTGTGGATCAAAGGCGTCAAACTGCGTCGCGGGAATCGCACTGGGTCCCATACACTTGCGTACTGTGTGGGCGCGGTTGGGAGAGGCACCTCACCCATGTTGCGCTCCAGATCTGTCTGCTTGACCGCGGCAGTAAGCTGAGTCCTACTCACCAGTGTCCTGTCATATTCGCGCCCAGGGTCGCCCCACACCGCGGTCACCACTTCTTTCAGCACCACCGTGCGGTGTTGAGTGGGGATAGGGCTATTCATAAGATGGCAATGTACAGTAGAGGAGTAACAGTCACAGGGATAGTCGCAACTGCATCCCGGAACACATCTATTTCACGTGGGTAAGGGCACACAATCTTTCATTCTATCATCCGTAATCAGCGTCGGCAGCCACGATGGTACCCGTCAACATCGTAAATATGTTGTACCTGTCAACCCTGTCGAGTCCTTCTTTAGTGGGCCATTGTGACACTCCGTTAGACACCACCACCTGGATGGTACCTTGACACTCCAGTGTCCAGCAAGAGGATTTCCACCCGCACATGGGACAGGTCAGGGGCGAGGGCCGCGTCGAGAGCATCAGGCATCGTGATTATGTCCGCGAGGGCAACCGAGAGCGACAAGCCGAAACTGACCATAACCGTGGCGGCGACGGACACAAGGACCGGGAGTGTAAGAGCTGGGAGCGCCACAACGAGTGCCGCCCCAAGCCCGACACCTGAGAGCGACAGTGAGCCCCCGATTGACACAGGCCATAGCACTTGCTGGGTTTGACACACCCTGGTCCTCTGGATGCAGCTGGCGGACGAGCGAGTGAGCTCGAAGACCGTGAGTGTTCTGTATGAGGAGACGACCGACTTTCGGAGGGCGACCCCTCCAATGCCGTCGAGGTCGCTAACGCGGCCCGCGTCGCTCTCCGCTAGACATCGAATGCACATGTCGAGGTCCGGGCGGGCCCGTGATAGTGACTACGCTCGTCTTCGGCGGCAAAGATGCCCGTCCGCGCAAAGGCAAGCTGCGGATGAAGGCTTGCTACCGTTGCACCGTCGAGAAAAGGACGTGTGACCTCAGCGGCCGTCTTGTCCAGTGGGAAACGGACCAGCTCGTCTTTGCGCCCATCCTCTCGGACAGGACGATCTCAGGCTGGCGCCTGCCGACCTCGAGGCAGTGATCAACGCACACTTCGGCATCTTCGCCCTCACCCTCGCTCGCTTCCCGCAGAAAGTTATTCACAAAGTTGCAAGTTAGCACGTGGACGAGATTGAGGCGCGTACGACTTTATCAGTGAGCAAGGGCCAACATTGGGACTGACAGACACCGCGCCTAGTGATGACCAGGACGGTGAGTTCTCGCCTGAATGTTGACTGACAGCACAATCGCACTACGAACCCTCAGAGTAGTCGCCCAGCTCTCGACTTGCGTCTTCATCTTCGGATGACTCTCTGCCAGCTTTACCTCCCGGCTGGTAGACTGGGATGTCCCAGACATTATCCGACGGCTTAGGTCTGGGAGCTGGATGGGTGACGACCGAAAACGTCTGGTTCTGTCTCATTGATATGATGAACGGGATGCAGCTATTGTGCGTTTGCCATGCCCGAGATCGGACCCAACATCGTGTTCGATCCGGTGCCTGACGTTAGGCTCTGCTGCCACGGAGTTCGTTGTCAACGCTCAAGACCACAGTCTGTTTGCGAAGGGACCTGCGCCTGCGGTCATGCGACCACTCGTCATGGTATCACCTTTCCGCCGTTTGGGTCTGCAAGCCGCCAACCAGTACGCAGGTATCCGAGGGCACTTGCAATTGACTGCAAACTGAGGCTATACTGACCTTCGCATGCTCAGCGTGCGCGCCCAGTGGGCGGGCGGGGAGCGGCCAGCGAATACGCTGAACGGGCGCAATGGAAAATACCCGAACGGCTGTCGGAGTTGTACTGACAGGCCTGCCTGGCCACACTACTTGTGCCCTGCACCACACGCCCCATATGTTGGAATGGAGTTTTCAGCGCACTCTACAGCGATCCGAAGATCCCAGATGTACTTACCAGCGTGATGGCCAACTCGATCATTTCATCCGGATCATGACGCCATGATTTCAGTCCTATGTACCACTTTGCCGTGTTCCGTCGCCGTTTGTTATTGCTGAGGCGGGTGCTAGAAATAAGACCGCGTTGTTCAGGGAGCCGATTTGCACAGCCGCGGGCGGTGGAAGTTATTGTGAGCACGAGAACAGGCGCAACAACAGCTTCTCACAAGCGTCCACGAATCCGACAGAAGCTCGGCTCGCCGCGGCATGATATGCCTCACTTACAGATACATCACCACGTCCGTGACAGCGAGCGTGAACCCGTTGGCATGGGTGGGACCGCGGTTCTTGGCTCACGCTCCACTGGCCACGCGCACGGCCGATGTGACGCGCCCCGTGAGGTGTGTGTTGGCGCTATACGGCAGCGGATCCTAGTAGAGCATAAATGGCCAGGTGTTTTGAGGAAACGCAATGTGGGCGGAGGAGGACATTTAGGGTTGGATGCGCGTCTGGAGCTGGACGGTAGCAGCGGGCACAAATGGAGTGGCAAGTGAGGGGTCAATTGTGGTGCATGGATGGACCGATGGGTTGAGAGGTGAATGACTGTGTTGCGCGGCGACATGACGAGGTGAGTGTTCAACGACGTGCATGCCAGTCGGCCACAGTCGGCCACTTCCACTTCCGTGTCGCTCCAGAATTGACAGATGTTAGGCCCGCGGCCAGTCGCAGATTCTGGTTGTCCCTTTCAAGATTGTGGATTGTGGACTTGCTGATCGAGATCGCGGCACTCAGCCACTCGGTCGAGACCGTCGAGACTGCCCTTACGCAATCTCATCTATTGATCCACTACAGATCCCTGCTTATCTCCTCGGTCGAGATTGCTGGGCACCGTGCAGATCGGCGTTTCGGCGTTATAGGCGGCTCGGCTACCTAGGCTCTTGTCCGTTGTTTTGAATTGCGTCGGTGGCGTCGGTGGCATTGTTGTGGACGGTGAATCGGTTGTCTGAAAGGCACAGTCATGGAGGAACCACACTTCGACGCTCACTAACCCAACACTCTTACGGCCCACGCTACCATATCCTCCACAAAGCTCGGTATCCACAAGACTGAAACGACAGCTCGAAGCCCATACAGCCCATGCAACAGACAACCATGCATCCGACGACTTCACTTCCTCAGGAGCATTTCAAAGACATGCATCTCGCTACAGACAAGGAAGAGATCGCCGCCTGCGCGCTGAGCCTCACACGCATGGGAGCAAGAGCTTAAGACAGAGGTTGGCACCCGCGATCCAGCGAACACGACAAGTGCATCCCCTCGCACATCCATCCCTGGAAGTGCACGTTACGGCTGAGCCCCTTCCCATGTCTCTGCGCCCCGCCTACCAGCAAATTTCAAGTCATTGACGTGAAACTCGTGGTCTCAACGGAGCGTAGTCAAGCGCGCTTCTCTCACACTGCGCCAGTGCAATCATTTTCGAGCACCACCAAGGACGTCGGACGGTCGACGAGGGACTATGGAGGGCGCAGGATGACGCCTACATCCTAACCTGGGCCAGGGTCCTCTTATGCCACCCCTTGAGGGATCTAACCGCCCACTTTGCCCTGCGACACGGCACTATCCGCCCTTGGCGCCCCGAATGTTCCGTGTTGACTGACAGGGTGGGACTCTGCCCCTACCGTGAAGACCATTGACACGAATCGCTGAGGAAGGCATGTCGGGGACCGCGCGCTTGTCGACATCACCGCGCCTGCCCTCGAACAACGCAATACACCTCAGTGTTAGAGTTGCCCTCGCGCAAGCCGAATTCACTGCCGTGCCCTGGACCTCACGTCCCAACTGGCTGGCCAACGGCGTCAAGCGGTGCAGGGGTACTGGGTGTGT
>Ga0160505_101269_pt1 | contig 12237 bp, 14 predicted proteins | sample DIDeMG_FD_108225 | JGI IMG/M metagenome (GOLD analysis project Ga0160505, IMG submission 108225) | Enriched chicken feces microbial communities from UW Madison campus, WI, USA - DID2874_E49_Stillage MG | ecosystem: Host-associated > Birds > Digestive system > Large intestine > Fecal ... | reverse complement strand
CCCCCTCCTGGGCACAGCCTCCGCTTCCGACGCCTCCGCATGGTCAGCACCCACAGCAACCTCCCCCTTCACGCCAATACCCACCACAACTTGGACGACCGCCGTCGCGCGAACATAGACCACCCAGCCACGAGAGACGCCATGAGAGGCGCTAAATCTGTGCATACACATCTCCTTAATCGGTTCTTGTTTCTAGGTAGCCTTTCCCACCCCACATCACCCACCAGCCTTCGTGGCTCGCTGTATTACAGTAGTTTCATAAATATGAGGCAGACTAGCCTCCCGTCCCGTATATATCAACCGTGTCAACACATCGACGACAGACATATACACGCAGTTTGTTGTTGTTGTTTTCATTCTATTCCCAGCTGCTTTTGTTTTTTTCTTGCTTTCGGCATCTCATTGCTAATGGTTGCAATCATTCCCATTCACCAGTCGGACATGACAAAACGGTCAGCCCTCGAAAAAAAGAATGAAAATGAAAAAACCAAACGTCACGAAATCGAGCCACCACTCTAAACCCAAACGAAACCCAGAACCAAACTCAAGAAAAAGTCCTAGATCCAGACGTTCCAGAGAGGTCCAAGACAACGATCGGAGACGGCGGGGGGGGAGCAGCAAGGGGGGTTGGGTTCATGTGCCTTGAACTCTAAAATCCCAACCAGCCAGAGGTGGCAAAAACAAGACGAAAAAGTTGAGGCATCAACGTAATGGGGAGGGTTTTGGATGTTGTTTCGCTTTTGTTGTCGTCCATGTCGTGTGTCTGGACTCTCAGCATGAGCTTACGTCGTAGTCGCCCTGTATCTGCCCAGGCACTACTACTAACTCAGTAGTATGCGTCATCACTTAACCATGGATCCGCACGCTGCCATTCGGCCATCAATTTACGTAGTGCTCTTCATTCGGTAGACTCGATAGTTCGTCAGCAGGGTAACCAGCGAGGTCAGCCGCTGTGCCTGGTCCGGGTTGTGTGGTTGTGCTTGTGGACACCCCTCGCGTCCACCCTCTTCCGTGTGTTGCCGGTTCCCGAGCGCTTAAGCTTGACGCGTATGCCCTCCATCGAACAGGCTCAGTGCCACGCAAGCAACTACTCATCTGACGAACCTTGAAGGTAATGCACCCACCGGCTGGGCGGCCGTCGAACGAGCATGTGGCGACGTCCGTCTGTGTTTGTTGTCGTGTTTGCCGTCCACTTTGCGGTACCCAGCCTTTTGGGTCTGCGTTATGGCTTGCCAGGGATACCACGGATAGCCCTGCCACTGCGGACACTTGGGGCACACCTCGACAACAAAGTCAGCCATCGAAAGTGGCAGGCATAGGGTTGCACAGGGGATTTGTGGCTTTGTGGCTCTCCAATCCACCATGAATCAATTGCGGGGACACTTTCACTTGTTACACGTAAGAAATCTGTCCGTATGACGTCCACTCGGCAGGAATCATGAGTCAGGAAATATGGATATTAGTCACCGCCGTGTCCTTGGCACCTGTACTTCCAGCCTTCCACATGCCAATCTCACAGCAACAACCAGGGTGAACAAAGTATGGTTCGGCTCGGCACTCGACCCTTGGTGCCGTTGACGGCCGTCCTGAACTAGTGTCCCAACGTGTTCCAACGTGCCTCACAGCAAGTCACAAGTACGTACAGTAGTTGCCGCACATTGGGTACGTGCGGCCACATAATAATCATGACATGCACATGACTCACCATGTCTCCATTGGTGTAGCCAGTTTACGATAGAGTTTAGTGCGGTACGAGCGCGCGGTCGGGGGGACAGTTTCGAGTCGAGTCCACAAGGTGGCACGAGATCTATTGCAATTGTACACATATTTCACCGCCGGAGCTGCCAGCTGCAGATGGTGGGCTTCAGCGTTGCTCCTTCAGGCAGATTCGATGTGTCATGTGTGATAATGTGTCATGTTTCGTACCTTCAAATAGTTCAAGATTTCCATTCCCACAGTTCCCAGATTGAGTACATTTTTCTTTCCCATTGTGGCCCCAGCATCAGCGGCGGCAGCACACTTGGGAGTCCTGGCATCGTGACGTTGTGGAGTTTTAGGGCGACCAGGGCCGTGGAATGCAGACGAACAAGGGACGCCCGTCTGAGCGGGATACTGGACGGCGTCGTTCGGTCCGGGGTAAGGTAACAGGAGTGGAGCAGCACAGACCATGACGCTGTGGCTCTCCTAGCACCTCGTATCGGCGTCACCAGCACGCCAAGGGGAAGACCGGAAGTGGCAGATCTAGCGCCAGCGTCAGAACACAATAGGGAGATGGCGGTTACTCCGGCGCCATCCGCCCCCTGCCACTGCGTCAACCCGCAAGTCCATACGCCACACGGCCAAGATCTTTTTGTTGGCGTCTTCAGTCCTGCGCACACGTTACTCGTCGCCGGCGCCACTAGGGAGGCCGCACAGACCTCCTACCAGAAGGTCAACTCGACGTCACGCTCCCGGTGGTGTCATATGGCCTTTCGTTTTCCTTTGTTCCTGTCGCGTTCGACTCCGTTGGGATCGTCCTGCTCCTGTCCGGCGACCGGGTTAGGGCACACATGCGCCTATTCGCAACCACCATCACCACCACCACACTTTGATGTCCCCCAAAGCTTCTCCTTCCAGTACAGTCCGTTGCCATAGGACCGTGCGCGGCATGCGTAACTACGCCACGCGCCCGCAGTGCACAATAGCGACCCCGTGACTCCACATGCCACTCTTTCTGCTCCTCCACCACCTCGTCTCATCTGCCTTATTTCCTTCTGTAAAAGGGAATCTATGGACCGAACAACTGTCAGTGCGGAGTGTTGTTCGGATCGCCTGCGTGATACACTATCCGTGCTGCCCCTAGAGTATTATGCACAGTCCAATCTCGCGGGATCGCACTATGAAGAAGCGCGTGATTGGGCCATCGACAGCCTCTAAGCTGCCACTGCCGTATTCCAGATGTCAGATCGGGAAATTCATCATACACGGCCCGGAACCCTACCCAAATGTTTCCAGATCCCAGTTCCCATTCTATTAGCCCTTGATACTCCCTCCCCCTTCTCTTTACCCCTCATCTGCGCACCATTTCCGGTCAATTGTGATGTGATACTACTGCACAACTGACGAGAACAGAGTCTCATTTGCCCCACATTCGGATCTGCTCGATCGTCATCCGCAGAATCCTGACTAATGATGTTACGTCCGACACGGAACAACGTGAGAAACTTGATTCCATCCGTAACACCACCTCTTTAGGCACTGGCCATGCCAGCTGCCCCAGTTCGAGTTGGTCTTCGGTCCGAGCGGCGTCAGATGGACGGCAACATCGGGACCGAGACATCGTGGGAATGGGAATAAGGATCGGAATGGGAACAGGTGGTGGGAATAGCGCAGATCCTCGTCTCTTCGGCCCTGGTCCATGGCCATGGTCATGGTGCATTCCCGGTCCGTGAGGTTTCTTTCGGCATCACGACTCGGGAGCCCTGGCCCGGGCGGACCGCCTCTCGGCGGGGCCTGAGCACGAGGACGGTGCCTACGGGCACAATGTCTGGACCGCTCGAGGTCGGGACCTTGAGGACGGACCCGCGGACCTGTGGACCTCTGGACCTTGAGGAATTTGAGGGCCCGAGGGGCCTTGTTTTAGAGAGTATGAAATGACAGAGTGATAAAATAATTGTGTAAAGGGGGTGATTCCGTGTTTGGCTAGTGGTTCCTGTTGATCCTTAGCAAAGTGACGTTATCAACAGAGTTTATTCATTTTGGAACGTCATCATCCATCCTTCTCGAAATGGAATTTAGGTCTGGGTCAGGGAAGATAGATTAGTCCTGGGGGGTTTCTGTCTGACCAGAATCGAATTTGAGAGTCATGTGATGCAAACGGTGAAGTATTGCGTTCGATTCCCCGAGAGCGTCACTTGAGGATTATGCTCCTTCCCCCAGATTTGGTTCCGTGGGGTGGAGGCCAGGTGATGTCAACCGGTACATTGGATTCATGTTTGGCCACCCGAGACATTTGTTTATGTTGCGTCGCGTTCCATCAACTCGTCCTCCCATCTCCACCTCCCAATGCCTCGATACTGAAGCCACCAATGATCTCCCTACACGGAAAGAGGCGGTCGTCGTCGACGTCGTCACGGAGCCGTGAGCTTCCGGGTTCTTATGACACAGCTGACAGACAGGACGCAGTGAACCCTCAAAGCCGCGAAGTTCCACCTCGTCGCGAAAGTCGGTAGGAAAGGAAGATGCCAGGCCTGTGGTTCTCGCATCGCGTGCCTCGCCGCGTAAGCTTTGCTATTCCCTGTCTTTGTCATTTCCTAACACGTCAGCACCCAAGGACGACTTTGACGAGGACGTCGTGGAGGAAGCCAACGACTACGCTACCGAGCGGAAACTGGAGCAGGAACGGAAAGCCATCAAGGAGCAGAATATCCAGCGGAAGAAGGAAGGCTTGACGGCACTCAAGGTTCCGCCAAAGTACAAGAAGGAGGAGACGCGGCCGTCGTCGCGCGCGAGCTCTAAGCGTGCGCGCCATGACAACGATGCCGAGTCGGAGTCGGAGGATAATATCGACGATGAGTGGAGGCGTCTCGCGTACGAAGGACGTGAGTGGGTTTATGCGGACGTTATCTAACCACCACAGAGAAGATTCTTCGCTTTGACCCGCTCCCCATTCTCGTTGGTACGTGCCTTCCCTCACATCCCAGCTGACGATAGCAGAGATTGAAGAAGGCCACTTTCGCCCCGACGAGATCATCCGCGAGATGGATCCACATGCCGATCATGTTGCTTCGCCTCCTCGCGAAGAGCCAGATGTCCCTGCGTCTGCTATACCCATCGAACTCATGGGGACGGTTGGTGTCGTGAACAACGTTCTCGCGCAGCCAGACACGCCGGCGGAGATCAACAACGACGCCGCCAAGCCGGTTGCCAGTCCTCCTGAGACTGTGCCCGATATGAAGCCTGATATAAGCCTGGATTCCAAACCTGATATCAAGCCCGATATCAAACCAGATGTCCAGGCGTTCGTGGCGCCTGTAGTGCCCGCTGCACCTGTCGTGCCCACCACGGAAGACGACGATGCCGAGGAGATAGAGGAGGAGGAAGACTACGGCGATGACGATGTTGTCGTCGTTCCCTGGCTCAACACCTCCCTCCAGAGCGAGCTGAAACCGCCGGTAACAACTGCCCCAGTCATCAAACCAGAGCCCATGGACTGGAAGCCCGATGTCAAGCCCGATACGAAACCAGACATCAAACCGGACATGATGGGCCTCTACGACTCATCGGATATCGAGGAACAGGAAGAGTACTCCGAGGACGAGCTGTTTGAATGTGAGTTACCTTAGGCCATTTGTCAAACTGACAACAGCGTTTGACATGGAGACTCAGCAGAACTCGCTGTCGATGCAGATGGACTCCATCAACAGCAAGCTTCTGGAGGCCATGACGGAACGCCCGGCGTTCCCGTGTGCCGATGAGCAGCGGCGTATTGAGGCCTACCCCCTTGACCCTGATGACCCGAGCATGGTTATTCCCGCCAGCATAAACCGCTTCCTCCGTGGCTATCAGCGCGAAGGTGTATGGTTCCTGTACTCAAAGTACAGGCACGGCATGGGCGGCATTCTCGGCGACGACATGGGGTGAGCACCGAAACAGAGTCGTCGCTAACGTTCCAGTCTAGGCAAGACCGTCCAAGTGATTGCATTTGTGGGTATGACGATGTGATAATCACTAACCGTTCAGCTTTCCGCCATCATGCGCAAGACAGGAACTGCCATCGATGGAGGGCGCCGCAAGAACCTGATCCGGCGTACTGGCGACAAGATTCCACCGCAGCAGTGGGCAACTGCTCTTCTTGTCTGTCCGACGTCCCTCATTTCGAATGTGAGTTATGCTACATGGTGCATGCTAACTCGCAGTGGTCCAGAGAGCTCGATACAGTGGGTAATCGACTTGAACACTAACTGACAATCAGTGGGGCTACTTTGAATACGCGATCTGGACAACGGGCAATGCCGAATCAACGCTGAAGTCGATGCAGGGCGGATACCTTGATATCGGTAGGTGTGTGACCAGGCGAATCGCTGACGGATGGTAGTCCTCATTTCCACCGACCTTGTCCACAAAGCTGCCGACGACCTGAAGAAGCTTCCCTTCTCGTGAGTTGGCATGGCGATCGATGTACGGAAGCTCACGTTCAGCGTCGTTATCGTCGATGAAGCGCACCGTATGAAAAACCACCACGGACGACTCGGATTCGCAGTCAAGAAGATTCCCTGCAAGTCGTGCTTCGCGCTCACCGGAACGCTTATCCAGAACCGACTGGATGAAATGTGGAGCGTCCTTGACTTCGTAAGCTGCCCGGATGGTAGACAGCGCTGACGTCCAGGCCCAGCGCGGTTGGGCTGGTACGTTGAAGCAGTGGCGCGACTTTGCGGTGAATCCGATTAATCGCGGACATCGTCACGACGGCACAATCCAACAGGTCACCAATGCAATCGTGAGCACAGTAACAAGTCATTCTGCTTACTTGGCAGCTCCGAATTGGACAAGTGTACCAGCGCATCCTGCCACACTTCTACTTGCGCCGTGACAAGAGTCTGATTGCTGGCGAGGTATGCCACCTCTTGTGCTGCTGCTCACACTACAGCTACCGAAGAAGCGTGACCTTCTCGTCCTTTGTCCCCTCGGAGCTCGTCAGGAGGCGGTGTACAAGAGGATCATCGAGTCTGATGGTGGGTTGTCACCTATTCGTCTTCTGGATCTAACCCTCAGATGTCAAGTTCATTCTCCTGGCGAAGGAAGAGTGCGATTGTGGATCGGGGATGCAGCGTTCCAAATGCTGCTACAAGTACAACTCGCAAGGTCACAAAGTCAACGAAGCGATTCTCAGGATGTGAGTTACTCACCTTGGTGCTTTCAGCTAACGTCAGGTTCGATGCTCTTGGACGTGTGGCAAACGTAGGTTCCTTGTCCTGGTCGAGCTGACCCTTCAGCACATGGCTCTCCTCTATCACAGTATGTTCCCTTTGCCTTAACGCCCTAAGCTGAACTTCAGGCGAGAACGACCCGGAGCGTGTTCGGGAGACCAACAGGCGTGTCTTCGAGTTTTGTGTAAGTTGCCCTGGGTGGACCAAGCTGATAGGCAGGTAGGGGAGCCCTATGACCCGGCCCGACACAACGTCATTGAAGCAGCATAGTGCGTCCGACTGTCGAGGCTAAACTGACCCCAGCGATCCTGACAACTGTGGAAAGTGGACTGTAAGCGCACTGGTATCGGCCTAACTGACATGCAGCTCCTCAAAGCTATGCTGGAAGAATGGAGGTCCAAACCGGAGGAGAACAACAAAGGTACGACCGTATGGGATTAGCTTGTGCTAACTGGATCAGTCCTCCTTTTCTCAAACTCAGTTCGACTGCTCAAGTACATCAAGGACTTCATTGATGCTCAACGTAAGTGCGACCCTCAATGTCCATCACTCACGTGCCAGTGGCTGGTTTCGACGCAGACATCTTCTCTGGCGAGGTCGACAAGGAAGAGCGCATGAACATTGTCGACCGCTTCCAGGATCCTAACAGCAATACGTTCATCATGCTTGTTAGCACGATGGCAGGTGGCGTCGGCCTGAATCTTACGGCTGTAAGTTTCATTGCAAAGGTTGTGTCTGACGTGCTCAGGCCAACAAAGTTATTATCTTCGATCCCAATTGGAGTGAGTGCCTTCGTACACCATTACTCAAGTTTGATTGTGACACGCGCTGATCCGGACAGATCCGGCGAACGACCTACAAGCCATGGACCGTGCTTTCCGCTTTGGCCAGAAACGCGATGTGTACGTACCACGCACCTGCTCAGCTGACACCAGTGACATCTATCGTTTCGTCAGCAAGGGTACGATTGAAGAGCTCATGTACGAGCGCCAAAGTAAGTCAGCTGTAGCACGACACGCTGACAGGCAGTCTACAAACAACAGCGCGCTCGGCAGCTTAACAATGGCACGTTCGAGCGGCGCACTCACAAGGGCTTCGAAGGCGCGGTGTCAAAGGAAGACAAGGGCGACCTGTTCGGAGTGCACAATATCTTCCGATACGATCCAGAGGGATACGTCAAGGGCAACGTGAGTTGCCATGGAACTGTGGCGTCTAACTAACAACAGCTTGACCGCGTGCGCCTCGCCGAGGAGAACCTTCGTCAAGACTTCATGGCGGAGCAGTACGAGTCAGACTCTGATGGCGACGACGACGAGGCGGCGAAGCAGATGCGCCAATACCGTCGCGAGAAGGCGATCAGGAAGGTGGCGCAGCAGTCCGACGCGCAGGAGGACAGGCTCATGAACGAGATTCTGTCCGACGGCGGCGGTGTTGGAGCTTCCAAGCCCAAGGCAACGCAGACTGCCGACCAGCTGCTGGCAAAGCTCAAAATTACAAGTTGGTTTGGAAGCATGGGTTACAAACTGACAGCAGCCCTCGCACACAACGAGGCTTTCCGCGACTCTCCAGAAGAGCGCGCCATTTACGAAAAGGGTATTCAGGTGAGTCGTCTTGCTCGACCAGAAACTCACGGCAGGTCCTGTTGGAGCGTCCGGACCTGGCGGACCTGCCCGCCAACGAGATTGGCAAGGTGCGGCTCGAGAGCGAGCGCAAGGCCAAGAAGGCGAAGCGCGCCGAGCCCGAGGTGGTGGAGGAACCGTGGCAGGAGCGCTTCGTGTACAGGAAGAACAAGAACAAGGCTGCGAAGAACCTCGTGAGCCTGGACGACGACTAGGAGGCGTATGAGACAACGAGTAAGATGAGGAAGAGCGCGACATGCTGTTGAGAACCCAAATATCCTGCATTTCTTGTATAAACCCCGTTTCGCCCAAAAGTACCAAAGTAAAGTAACCTGTAGATGAAAAAAACTACCCCTCGCTCGCTGATGTATAGTCTATGATCTATTAAATTAAGATACTGTTACGGCCGGCGCTTGAACAGCCTAGTGGCGATATCCTCTCCGTCAATGTGTCGGCGGACGTACTCTGAGCGCATGACGCCGTCGGGGTCGACGCGGGCGAGGACCTCGCGGAAGTCGTTGAAGCGCGGGTACAGCGCCTCGATGCCCTTTGGCGTCAGGTTGTGCTCCTTTGCCCAGTGCGGGCGGCCGCCGTGCGCGGCGCAAATCTCGGCGAAGCGGCCCTGGTACTTGCGGTACGGGACCGGCAGGCCATATGGACTAAACGTCAGCGTACTATACTGTTGTTATGGGCTTACCGGTAAGTCACGACGCCGATCCAGCACGTCTCGCGGCCATACGACGGCGAGAGGGGGATATCGTCCGCCTTGCTCCAGCGGATCTCGACGGGGAAATGGACACGGAGACCATTGGGATCCGCCTCCTCGGTCTCGATGTACTCTTTCAGTTCCTCAAGGCAGGCTTTTGCGTCCTTGGCATCGAGCGCCCACTCGGAAGTGTACTGCGGGAACAGGCAGTCAAAGTTGAAGACCTTGTACGAGTGGTCAATGACCGTGCCCCCGCCGCGCGCCAGGCTCCACGCCCACCGCCCGACTGCCGGTGTGAAGTTCCGAACGAACCGTGAGACGAACAGCAAAAACTGCGTGACGTGGTATCCCAGAAAGTGGTCGAGGTAGCTCCCGCTCGGGACCGGCTGGACGTATGTCCGGTTCGCGCGCGCGACGACCATGCCCTTGCCGGCCGGGTACCACCACACGCGGACGTGCTGTGCCGAACCCTTGATTTCGTCCAGGTGGTCCAGGACGTCCTGGACGGGATAGCTCGTCTTGACCTCTTCAAGACGGTACGCGTCCTCGACCTTGATTTCCACTGTCAGAATCAGACCCGTGGCGCCGAGCCCGCACTGCGAGGCGGCGAACAGGGGCGCATCGACCGAGCGGCTGCATGTGGTGACCGGCGCGCCGGGGAGCGGAAGCACGAGCGAGAGAGACTGCACGTCGGCCGAAATGACGGGGTAGTCGACCCCCGAGCCGTGTGTCGCTGTCGAGATGAGCCCGCCGATCGTCTGATCCGAGATCGAGCCGATGTTGCGCAGGGCCAGCGGCGGCTCTGCGGCGGCAAGCGCGGCGTGCACCGCGTGCAGGGTCGTTCCGGCGCGGAAGGTCGCCGTCTTGTTTACGTGGTCGATCTGGCGAAGTTAGTTTGATCAGGAATCGTAATGGGCGCAATGGACGGGGAGTGATCTGTCGGTGACTGCTGCTGTGTGGTGTACACACACACAGAGTGGACCGGCGCCATGTGTGGCTCGGATTGACCGCAGGTCGTCTTGAACCTGTGGCCATTCCTGTCGCCACTCGAGATACACGACGTGTAGACGTCCTGCTCGTCTGCCGCGACAGCAGATTCCAGCCGCAGCGGACAGCGCACGTCCGCGCAGAGACGCCAACCTCCATCCGCACATCTTGCACATCGTCGCCACTCGATACACTCCAAGCAACTCGTCACCACACAAACTCCCGGCGTACTCACATTAACGACACCACTCAGCCCCTCCATCCTTACAAGCCAGCCGTTCGTGCATGCCAGATCGCTCGGCGAGTGGCCCACACCGACGGGGTGCACCGTCGCTCCCTCGCGGCGCGCCAGCTCAATGATCTGGCGGCACTGCACCTCGGTCGTGGGGTGGAACACGCGCTGTGGGCGGCACTCGAACGTGCGCGCCCAGTTCGTGAAGCGCGCCAGTGGCGAGCGGGTCGGCACCGAGATGGACTCGAGGTCCATCTGGAGCGCGGCGGTCGGGATCGTAGCGATGTCCACTGCTGTCGGGAGGGTTGGTGTCGGGGCGCTCATCGTGGACGAGTGGGGGGTATGGGTCGAACGAAGGGTATGCGAGGCGGGGGTTATCGAGATGGTAGGAAGCAAGTCAGATGGTGTGTGTGAGTCGATGTTGACGGTCTCAAACACTCAAAGGACCAGGACAACCGGACTTTTGGAGATTACTGCACCGGAGCAGTAGACGAGATTGACGACGGTGGCCGTTTTGTGGATGTGGATAGTGGGCAACCCAGAAAAATGACGGTCCAGGATAAAATCAAGACCGGAAAAGATGGAATGTAAACAGACACCCCGTCAAAAATATCAGATTATGAATTTCAATCTCGGCCACAATTCGGCAACGCGCGCGCGCGTGGAACTAAAAACGTCAGCTACCACCCATGCGCCCAGCGGCAGCGGGGATTTTAGGCCCCGGGCTGTCGGGCCATGACGACGTGCGGGAACTTGCCTCCGCACTGCTACTGCTAGTAGAATATCCGGAATTGATTGCTGACTGATGATGCGATGATGTGATTTGACTGCCTCCAGTGGCCATATCCGCCGGCCAGGACCGATAACGACAAAAGTCTACCACTGGGGTTAGGCATCGGCCTATCCGATACGACGGCGATAGGGGACAAGCAAGCTCAAGCCTGGCACGATTCTGGACGTGATTCTGCGCTGCGAGCACGTATCGCGGCCCGTGCACACTATTTAAACGGTACAGTGTACATGACCACTATCACTCTCGGTATTTACAATGTGGATAGCACACGATAACTACGAAGCAGAGTACGCGCACAGTAAGCTGCTACTACTGTCCACAGCGGAGCGGCCTTCGTTTCGGCCGCCGGCTTGGTTTGACTTCAAGTCGGCAAGAATGCCGCGCTGCCGTCAGCTTAGTCTCATATAAAGCCTTACGCGTCTTGGTACATCTTCTCGGACGATTTCTGACATTAACACCAACGTTTCAGATGTTTCACACGTTCGTAGACTGCAGAGGACTCACGTGGAAGACGATGATGCCTGCAAACACAGCGGCGACGAACACGAGGCAGTCGTACAGCGTCCACAGCACGAAAAACACTGACATTAGTTATTCCTGCGGCCGGGCCTTACCTGAGCTGGGGTACCCCGAAATCTCTGCAAACTGGGTACAGTCGCTCGTGTTCGGCTTGTCAAACACGCGTTCGTCAATGTAGTCCCAGACGGGGTAGAAGAGGTTGAGGACGCCGACCCAGAGGACTAGAGCGAGTAAGCGGTCAACCGAGGAGGGTGATGTGAGCAGAGCCACGACCACTTGGATGCTCGTCTTACCGTAGAAACGCAGGGCATTGGCATGATCGCCAAACCACAGTCCAACGAGGATCATCTCCATCGCGAACACGCTGACGAACGGGCTTGCTGTCAGCTCTCTGGCGGGATCGATACATACATCAGGGTATCGGCACGGACAAGGGGCACGAGCATGCCGAACGCGATTGTGAAGCTCGCAAT
>Ga0160505_101268_pt1 | contig 12238 bp, 7 predicted proteins | sample DIDeMG_FD_108225 | JGI IMG/M metagenome (GOLD analysis project Ga0160505, IMG submission 108225) | Enriched chicken feces microbial communities from UW Madison campus, WI, USA - DID2874_E49_Stillage MG | ecosystem: Host-associated > Birds > Digestive system > Large intestine > Fecal ... | reverse complement strand
ATCACGTTGTGAAGTGCCAAAAAGTTCCATACATATTGCCTGTCTGCTGTTGTCTTGTAATAAACAAATAAGATTGCCACGACTGGAACTAGGCTTTAGGCTTGTAAGCATAAACGTGGTTTAGAAACTCTTCCTTAGTGCTCTCAGTGATACCTTCGGGCCGACTGTATAAAATATCAATAAAATCAAAAACAACATCATGCTGGTTATTAGGGACACAGGCATCTGGCAAGGAGTTGTTATTTTCATTTTTCGCTTTTTCACAAAGCGGTTCTAGTATATCAAAGCACCAGTCCTCGTAGGTACGGCCCGTGGCCCACAGATACTTCATTTCAGTTTCGTTGGCCTCTTCTTCCTTGTATCTTGCCGTTTCCTCGCTGGTGACGTCGAGGCATCTCCATCCACTCATGGTAATGTAGGCCCAGCGCATGGCAGTTTCCGTAAGGTTTCCATTATAGAGGAGTTCAGTCATATTATACTTGTAGTAATTGAAAGTTGCAAACTCAAGTCTCGACCACTCCTTGAGCCAAGCGGGCTTGACAACGTTTTCACGGATTTCGGGGGTAAGTCTCACAAACCATGTATCAGAAAATCTATATTGGGGTGCTTCGGCTCCGGCAAGGTCAGGAATGGGCTCGGCGGCGGCGACTTGGTTTGTTTTGTCACGGGTATCAGGGATACCAGCAGCAGCACAGAGGGCGGAACCAGTGATGAAAACGGCAATATTGGATAATTTCATTGCTTTCTTGTTTTGTAGTGGTGAAAAAAAAATTGAAAGATCTTGAAACTAGGTAAATAATAGAATTTGTGAATCCGTCGTAAATACTGGCGTGGCTGTATATTTAACTAAAGACAAACGGCAGGATGCAGTGTGTGAAACTCTGACTTTGATTTATAGAAACTCAATCTCAAAGTACTGTCACTGTAACCCTTGCCCTTCGTCAGGGTCCTGTACCAAGGATCCCTTGCATGACTGAGATCTTATAACGTATATACATGATAAACGAGTTGACCAACCAAGCGAGTTGACCACTTTTCTTCACCTTCAAGATATAAATCACTGTAAAAATACTACAAACCATTTGATTAATTAGAACTAGTTTCTATACTTTTCTCCAGATGTCTGAACGACTACCTGATCACGTTCTTGCATTATTTCCGGGCTTGCCGCACACTTCACAGCGCCTTTCCCGCACTGATCTTCCTCTGCCCTTACTAGAGCCAACTCATGCATAGTTGCCTTTGTTCCCTTGAAAGAAGACTTCAAGTCTTCTAAAGTTGACTCTAGGGGAACTGCTGTAATGTCTTCTGATTCGTCTTTTAAGATAACTGTTATCTCCCTTTCAATAATGTTTATTAGAAAGCCAGTCTCATCCAAGTTATATAGATATCATCTGATTGGATCCCGTACTTTGCGGTTGTGTTTTGTGCAAGCCTAAACCAAATTTAAATAATTGTTGAATCTTTGCATTCATCTTGCTGATAGCCATATTCACGAGAGTAACGCGTCTCAAGCTCCTTGTGCCGCTTGACAAAATTTCTTGCCCAAAGCTTGCCGACTGGTCACGCATCGCGGTCTGCAAGCAACCGGTTAGTCATTTCCTCAACACCACGCAGTCACGGAGGAAATCCTTGCAAATCTAGGTCCAAAATATACTTAATAATGATTTGTTCCTCTAGAGCAGATAGTTTGCGTGAGTTGGGAATAGTGTTAGCTCGAGCTTGTATGCCGTTGTGTCGGTAGAAGAGAGTCGTATAGTTGACTTTATATAGATTTGTGAAGCGTCGGATACTTAATTATGAGTTATTTTGATAGGCTGGAAGAGGTAGAAGGATTCTAGTTTTATTATTTGTCTGTGGTATCTTGTGTGGTTGACAGTTAATTGATTTAATGTAAAGGTTGTAGGTTGAAGAAAAGTGGTCAACTCGCTTATCATTTACGTTATACTTTTTTGACATGAATTGTTTGGAATTCTATACCATCCTTTTCACATGATGTTGTATTTTAATTTGTTTTATGTTAGAATAGTGCAACTCATTTCTTTTATTGCTGACTTGATTTAAAAGTATGTTAATGCTAATCTCTATATTTTTTGACAAAAAAACTGTTTTAAAAGTAGACTTGATCGCCTTTTTTTTTTAAAAAAAAAAAGTTTTCCTGTTTTTCAAACAATCATAATTTCATACATTCATTCTCACTTGACTTATTGCAGAAATACCAATGGTCATTCTACAAAACCTAAGACAAAACTTGCTAATTCCCCTCTGCCACTTGCTGATAGCAAGGATATTTTCACTTTGCCATCTGACAAAGAATAATCTTCATCATATTATCAAATAGGACCCCTTTTTGACCCGCAGAATGAAACATCTTACAGCTAAATACTAAATAATGAGGAAGTATTCTTGTGGTGGATATTTTTCTTATTGTACCCTTGATTTCCATAACTGCTTTTACTTTAATGATTGTGGTGGGTACAGATACACGCCAAGTATCCATTTGCACAAGAGAACCCGTGAATAATATCAATGAAACGGCAGCTGAAATAGCAACTATATCACAAAGTTTTACTTTGGTACTCCAGATATTTCTATTTTTACCAACTTCTTTTGTGTTGAAAAATACATAAACCTCCAAGAATTATTTATCAATATAATTTGCTTTTGTCAGGCAGTGATAACCCGTTCTAAGAAAAATGAAACTGGCCAGGTTTGCTGATGCCTTCTATGAATTTCAACGAAATGACAACCATGACAGGTATATACACATCCAACTATATACGATTTTCATTAATATTTTTATATCTATTTGTGATTTGAGTTTCATGGTTTCTTTGTATGTCATTTTTTTGGTGACTATTTGATGTAAGGAAAATAAACTGCTTAATCATTTATATTATTGTTATTCTGGGTTGAGTGCTACAAATAATCAGAAACTTATTACACTTGCAATGTTTCGTTTTTAATTTTTAAATTTGGAGAGGTTGATAATCTCATTGGTTTGTGCATAAAAACAAGCTATTCTTTGATCTTGTCAGCTTCACTAACCGAACAACTATATCACGAATAACAGGCCAATTTGTCGTCAAAAGGAAAGAAAGACAAGACATTACAAATTACATCTCTAGCATTAGCTCATTACGACCTAACACAAGGGGGTTTATTATAACAACTGAAGCGCCCTACCCATCCTTCTGTTTTTTGGAATCTCCCTCAGTATGAATAAAATAATAAGCTTGGATATGATCGATAACAGTACAATGGAAGATCTCCAAATTTATTACAAGTATACTGCTGCTACTGACGCTACAACATGGCCCAAAAGCGCTGTTGCCCTTATGCAGTGGCCGGAGTCTGCCAAACAACAAGCTCACTTTAAACTTCCAAAGGTAGCATTAGTTCATGATCAGCCAGGTATCTCAGTCGGTTTTATTAAATTAGCATTCAGTGCTCCGGTGGCCCCAGCGACCTCGAAGGTCTCTGATTTCATGGTATCACCATCTTTACCAGTAAGCAGCACCAACTCTCGCTCTAGTTTCAATGGTACCACTACTAGCAGTAGCAGTAGTGACGCCGCACTCAGTACTACCAAAGGCAAAGACACCTGTGCTGGTAAATCCATCAGTTCTAGTAGGAGCGGAGGGCTTAGAACTAAAATTAATTCTGTCAAGACCCGTTGTAAGTTTAAAAAAAAAAGCCTTTTTTTAGTGCATGGAATCACTTCTAGGGTTAACTATCGATAGTAACTAAGCCCAAAAAAATAAAACGTTGAGCACGATAAGCTTCGTAAAAAAGACAGCACGGCTAATACTTTTTTATTTTATTTTTTACTCCAGGTAAAATTGAAAGCAAAATCTTCCTATCCAGTGTTTTTAGGTCTTGGTCAAGCACGCCCGCCACTGCCGCTGCTGCAGAGCCCACAACGAGAACAATCAAATTGGCCAGGTCGAATTGGTCCGACTTGAGATTCAGTCGCTGGAGCTGGACTGGCCACCACAAGCAGTTAGGGGTCCTGCGAAAATCAGCGGGATCGCCGCAGTGGTCTTCATCATCATCTGGTTCGCCCTTGGATACCAGTGCGAGCCAGCTCGGAGACAAAAATTCAGAATCAACGGCGCCGACTACAGTTTCTCCTGCCAGTCCTTCTTTCATGGCAAAAGAGACTCACTGCGACCAAAAATATCACCATCAACCGGAGCAACAACTGCAAATAGGCAAAGATAAGTCACTTCTGCAAACCGTGCTCCAGTTTGGGTCTGGGCAGGACACATGTATGAAATTTCCCATTCATCCGAAACTGGAAGTGATTCAAATTGACCCCTTGACAAACATGGCGTATTTTGATAGTCTTGTGCAACATATGGGACTCGTTGGTGATGGCATATACACAGCCAGTAACAGTACCAACAATAGTAATAGGAGGGTTGATAGTGGCGTATTTTCTATTGAAAGCATGGGTTTATTTAAAACACGTTACCGCTCCAGCTATGGTGACGCCTTTATCGATCATGGCGCCACCCCCGTCATAAATCCGCATTGCTGGACAAAGTGGAGCCATCAGCACCATCTCCAGAACCCTTATCTTTTGATGAACATTTGAAGTATTGCTGTTTCAGGCACATGGATTCCAGCCCTTCCCTCGCTCTTCAAAAAAATAGTCCATAGAAGTCAAAGATTAGTAAATTGAAGCATTATCTTTACTTGAGTTTTCTAATGATCTATATATCTACTTGAGCTTTCAGCTCACTGCGTTTATGTGTATGTTTATACTCTATGGTTTCAAAATTAAGCCTGACCAATCTTGTCAAACTCATCCCATTCATCCTTTGCCTCATTCTTTTTCTCATCGGGCTTTGATTCATTCTTTTCAACCTCCTTTTGCTTTTCAGCTTTAAGTTTCTGTTCTTCCTTTTTCAAAGACCGTTTAGAGGGCGTCTTTGCGGGAGCCTCAACCTCAGGGGCAGGGGCATACTTTTGAATAAAATCAGTAACGGCCTTGATGTAGGGTTTGGCATTAGGCACAAAGTGGCCACCAGGGTGACGTAAAAGCGTGCGTGTATCCTCAGTGCAAGCATCAAAAAGCTTGAGAGTACGCTCCTCTGACACAACAGTGTCGAGGGAACCCAGGATGTGCAATGAAGGGGTAGTAATGGCGGGTGTATAATAATGCTGTAAGACCTCAGGCTGGGCGCGGAAACCAGAGTAGAGCACAGCAAACTTCAAAGCGCTTTGCTTCTCTGGCACGAGCTGGTCAAAAATGTTGAGGAGGAGACCAGCAAAACCGGCGCCTTGCGAAAAACCAACAATACCGTCGTATGGGCCGTTGGTGTTGATTGATTCTTTGATGCTCTCAAGTGCCTTATCGATTGTGTAGTGATCCTGAGTTGAAACATTATGCGGCCACCATGAGCGGAAATCGGCAGCGGCGGCATCCGAGTTGAGTGACTCAAAGGGCAAATCTGTGGTATCAATCTTGATCGGGGCATCAAGGAAAACGGTCTCATAACCAAGCTTGGCTAGGGCCTTGCGCAGTCCCGATGCCTTGCGCGCAAACACGGAGCCGTTTTGGGCAAAGCCGTGGAGGAAAAGAATCTTGGGAACCATGGTAAAGTGTTTTACTAATGAAAGAGAGTGGGATAGTGAGGTTGATTTTCTGCTGCCAGTACTATGATGGTGGTCAAAGAAGGATGGAGGAAATGAGCTTTATTAAATATTATTTTTCCGACAAAGCCATTTTTAATCCAAGGGTGATGATTTGAGATTTGGTTCCAACCCGGACCGGGCCCTGATATCCCAACGGCAAAATCTGAAAAAAAAAAAAAAAATAAAAAAAATTTTATATTTCCCTTTCGAGTCCGTATAAACCTCTTTTTCACGTCACGCCCGCAGTTTTTTATTTTTTTTGTGCCCGACACCATCGATATCAGTATGCTCCGCTTGCACCAGCGAAGATTCCAGCATACAGCTGCCAAGCTTGCGCGAACTGCCGCAAGCTCTATCTCGCATCTTGACCAGCCCACAAAGCTCAAGTTTGCCCACCGATCTGTACCTGACACTTTCGGCCAGCTCGTTTCCGACGCTGAGCGCTCGTTACTCACCGATAGCGGCGAGCATGACACTGCACGAGTCATTGAACTGCATGACATTTTGGATCACACAAACCGTCATCGTGATGAGCGTCATGCCCGTGCCAGGCACGACCACCACTCCATCTCTGATCTTAGCCCCGGTCAGCAGGCGCGGCTCGACCCGCGCACAGCCGCGGGAAAGTCCATTGGTGGCAAAATGCTGACGATGCGTCCCGAGCTCGCTGACACGATCAACACTGACTTGCTTGCACACTACGACCCACAAAAGATCCGAGCCACCGCGGCCAAGTATTATGTTTCGCTGCAAGAGGGCCGCCCGCACACGCCAACTGTCATGCCTATTGATATTGATGCGCACGTTGCTGGCGTGTTCTTGCAAAATTACGCGAGTGTGTACAATGTGCTCAGTGAGGCCCGTGCCCGTATGGGCCGGCGGACATGGCGCCCGCGTCGCATCCTTGACGTTGGCTATGGCCCCGCCACCGGCATGGTTGCGTTTAACGAGCTGTTTGAGCGCGAGATGAAAACTGAAGGCTACCGACCCGATGCTTCTAACGCAGCAATCATCGGCCACCCCTACATGCTCAAACGTGCGCGTACAATCCTTTCTGCTCAAACCGGCGAGGATTTTTACGAGCCTGAAAACCGCATCAACACCAAGATTCAAGGATATCTCCCCAGTGTTGAGGACATGAAATCCGCTGATCACAAATACGACCTGATAATTGCAACGCACCAGCTCTACCGCGGTGCGCACAACTTCCCAGCCTCTGTTGATGACCACGCTTCATATCTCTTGAAGATGCTGGCGCCAGATGGTGTGCTGATTCTCGTTGAGCGTGGCGATCCTAACGGATTTGAGGCCGTGGCACGTGCACGCCAGATCATGATTCGACCGGAAGACTATGCTCACAGTGCGACACGAGAGCCACGACTGTGGAAAGGTGGCAGACACATCAACGACGTGTCTGCAGCAGCAGCAGCAAATAAACAGACCAAGCCAGTGGCAACTGAGGATCTTGACGATATGGACTTGCCACCGGAGCTTCTTGCTGAGTTTTCCATTGAGGAGGAAATCACACCCGCTTCCGACGCGACTGTAGCCAAAGAGGACGCCACCGCTCCAGCAGTGGCGGCAGGTATTCATCTTGAAGTCTTGGGCCCGTGTACCCACCATGGAAAGTGCCCGCTACAGCTTGGCCCTACGGCACGCGTCCGTGATACCGCCGGAACCTTTGGATGGTGTAAGTTTGCTCAGCTAGTGCAGCGTCCCAGGTTTTCAACAGAACTTAAAAAGGGTGTTTTCCTGGCAACTAAATGGAGCGCCGAGGACTCTGGTCGCGGTGAGAATGGTCGTGGTCTCGCTGGTAAGGGCCGCCCGTTTGGACGGAGTTCTGAGACTAGTAGTTTCAGTTACCTTATGGTCAAGCGTAGTGAAGCGCCAGCCAAGCCGGAAACTACTCAAGCATCCACCACTGAAGCCTCGATCAAGAAGTCCAAGGAGTCCGGCAATAAGGAAACACATCATGGTAGTAACGAAAACTCCCACAAGGATGATAGTGTGGCGCTGGAGTCCGACATAAATAACACAGCACGTATCCTGCGGCCACCTATGAAGCGTGATGGTCATGTGCTAATCGAGGTTTGCGCATCGTCATCTGCTCAAATTGAACAGTGGATTGTTCCTAAATCCTACAGCAAGCAAGCCTACTACGATGCCCGTAAGGCCAGTGGCGGTGATATGTGGAGACTCGGAGCCAAAACCCGCATGCCAAGAGAAACTAATAGCGACAAGCTGAGCCGACTTGAGGAGAAGCAAGCAGCTGCGCGCAAGAAGGACCAGAAGCGCGCCAAGAAAATGGCAAACACATCGGCAAAGACGGGTGAAACAGCAGCGAACGGCAATACCGAGATGGGAGCTGACGCTGCTGCCGAAAATGCAGAAACAAAGGCAGCCAACATTGACGAAATGGTCTCTGATGCATGGGCCAGCCGCAATTCCCGGTCTGCTGCAAACGCGGAGGACGCGGACGGAGCCAACGACGACGATTTCCTTGATTTCGATCCCGCGCTGTCGCACTTGCACACCAACACGCGGTATGGTGCGGGTGGCGCTCGTGCCGGCCGTCGCAAGGTCCGCACAACGCTGCGTGGCCACGACCCCGACCCACTCGACCCCGATGCCGACAATTTCCCACTTGAACAATATTTCGAGGAGATTGCCGAGGTTGAGCGTAACTCTGCCCAGTATCGTAGTTACGAAAAGAAACTGCGTCGTGGCGGTAGCAATGCGACTGAGAGAAAGAATAAGTCGCGCCGTAAGGCCTTCTTCTAAGCAGCAGACCTGCTTCATTCATTTCTTTTTTCTCACTGACCCCTCTAGACAAACAAGTCCCATTTTTTACTTGTTTTTGAGCAGGTTGCATGGAATAAAAAACAACCCCATGCAAGCCTCTTCCCTTCTCCATTTTTGTAAATAGAAACCTAGCAATATATATACCTGTATATACAATAAAGACAATAAAGACAAATATCTGAAACTTGATACCAACTACTAATTATGGCATTTGGTGAGCCTAGCTACCATTGGCTTGTATTACGTTTTATAAATTGGGCACCCATTAATTGTTTATATGCAATGAGATTTCAGCTCTATTATTATGAATGAGATAAAGTGGTGATACTATATGCTCGTTTTAGTGAACTAATCTTAGCTGGAGATGATTATTTTCACAACTGAGCGGGACTCTATTGAGTTCCTATCTTTTATCTTCGGGCATTGTGGATTCAATGATTGTTCCAGATTTTAATGTTTATGAATGAAGCTTGGGCTGAGGTTTCACAGAAGCCTCATCAGTGCATCAACTAATATGAATGATAGGCTTAGGCCAAACCAAAGTTTTTAAAGTACTATTAAAAACTGACTATAAAGGACAGGTAAATATTAGAATAAATAAATGTATAATTAAAAAAAAAAAATGGTATTTGAGCTCGTCAGACCAGCTCTACTACACCATCTGTCTATAAATAGAGAAATACCTTTTGGGGAAGCTGAAACGCCCATTATCCATCAGCCAGACAATCAGAAACCAGTTTTGGACTAAAATCCTTACAGCTTACTTTATGAAATTCCATACTATCTGCTAGTCGTTATTGATAGTTCCTTCTTAGATCTTACCTATATTAATAATATCCAATCATCTTCTGTCTTTGCCTTTAATTTTCAAGTACCTCGTTTGTATCGAAGCTGGATTTAGAAGCCCAGCTATCATTGGCTCTTATTTATATTACCTGAACTTTTACATCTCGTCTTTACAGCCAATGGAATTTCATGTCTTAGTCTCTTTTTAAATCCAATTAGGATTCTGTTTTATCATGCTGCGTTACGTTTGAGGTTAGAACTCTCATCAAAGTATGAAAGTACACCTATTTCCATACCTACAATCGTCAACAGGCTACGACCCTAACCCGCTTTAACTAATCATTAAATGAGTTGTAAAGTACTTGCAGGAATTCTTCCAGTTATACTCATTAAGCACATGATTTAGAACTTCCTAACTAAACTGCATATATATTTATATCTAGTCATAGTTCTTCTTTCTCCTGAATTAAATGTCCCTCGTTCCAACCTCCTGTTGGTATAATTTCTCTTCTTTTCTTCAGTAACACATGTAGGTGTCAAGGACGGTGGGAGTTCAATGTTTAACTTGTTGAAACCACTGGAAATAATTAATTGTCTAAGACTGGCGTTAATGTTTAATATAAGGACAATGAACTAGTTATCTATTATCTAATACTGGCGCTTAACACATTCATATTTATAAGCTATCTTCCTGACAAATGTAGTATACACGTTTAATATAATCAAAAATTTCCGAATAATAAAGGATCTGTGTAGTCCAATTTTTGGCAAATGACAATATACTTACCCTAACCCATATATTTGTCCCAGCTCATTTTCCTTTTTTTGGGAGGCGCACAAATTTTTGTTTGCCAGTGAAACGTCTGAGCAAGTGATATTCAGGTGCAACCAAGGTCCGACAGTTAAAACACTACAGAAATGCCTATTAACCAGCCTTCTGGTCAGATCAAGCTGACAAATGTGTCAATGGTGCGCATGCGCAAAGGTATGTGATATTCTTCTTCTTTTCTTTTTACTATGATGCACTCAGTTTTAAGGAAAAGTATGTGTTTGTAGAGTACTGACATTGAAAGTTCCTTAGGCAAGAAGCGCTTTGAAATTGCCTGTTACCAGAATAAAGTCCAAGATTGGCGTAAAGGAGTGTAAGTTTTATTGAGAATTACCTATTTAATTTTGTTACCTGTGGCTAATACGAGGTTGGTTTCTTTTATATAGTGAGAAGGATTTAGACGAAGTACTACAAATTCCCCAGGTCTTTTTCAACGTTTCCAAAGGTCAGGTTGCCTCCCAGGAGGATTTGAAGGCTGCTTTTAACACAACTGATGTTAACAAGGTAATTCTCGAGATCCTGAATAAAGGTGAGCTGCAGGTTGGTGGTAAGGAACGCCAGCAACAGGCATCTCAGATCCGTGCGGAAACACTGCAGATGGTCGCGGCCAAATGCGTCAACCCAACGAATAAGCGACCTTACCCTGTCACTATTATTGAAAAGGCTGTGGCTGAGCTGGGTTTCAACTTTGTTTCGAACAAGCCCGCTAAATCGCAAGCGTTAGAGGTGATTCGACTTTTGGTGGCTCAGCAGGTGATCCCAATTGTCCGCGCCCGTATGAAGGTGCGGATCACAGTGGATAAGGATGATAAGGTCAGCAAATACAAGGCCAGTATCAAGGAGCTGTTTGTTGAAGTTGAGGATGAAGAGTCCGGCAAGAACAATTGGGAGTTGTTGGGCTTCATTGATCCCGGTACGTTCAGAAAGCTGGACGAGCTTGTGCGAACTGAGAGTAAGGGCAAGGCTAGTATGGAAGTCCTAGACACCGCGGCAATTCAGCAGGGAGATCAGTCCTTCTAATACTGACATATATGTATTGTTCGTCTGGTTACACTTTGTTTCAGTCATATTGTCTTTAATTATATTTTTCGCATTAAACTTCTCTTTATAAACCCGTATTCTGCCTTACCTTTAACACATCAAGAAAAAATCCACATCGATCTCGGCCATTAATATGAAAAGACTTTTTAGACAGCGCTATTTTTGCACTAGACGTGGAAAAAAAACGAACGTCCCACTGGCAGTTAGGAGTAGTATATACACCCTGCCAACCTTGGACCAAAGTTGCCATCACAACGGAATAAACACACCATTGTGGTGATCCTAAGACATTTTCATTGAGACCCGACTTGAGTTCATGGAGAAATAGGCACTATCAAATATCAAAACTTCAAGTACTTGCTGAGTATATTGCTTGGCCAATCTCATTGAGGTTTATTTAGACTTGAATGCCTTTTTCATGACTTTTGGTTACTTTATTTATTATATAACTTCTAGATGCCTTGACAATTGCCTGGTATGTTTTTTTATAGTGTGTTTTACCAGATACGAGTCTGTTCCAGAAGTTTTATAATCTCAAGAAACTGTTTCCTATGAACCGGTTCCAAGTCTTCGTGAGGCCTGGGCCCAACATGGGGACCAAGTCCAATCATGACAGTTCTCCGGTCCTCAGGTGCCTGGCGTGCAATCATGGAGGCAATTTGGGCCGCATAAGTAGACATGAAAGGGTCGTTTTGGCCCAGGACCACCATAGGAGTGAGGTAGGGGAGAGGGAGGAAGTCATCGTTAACCTCATTGTTTTCTTGGCCAATATAGTTGCCATCATCATCGTAGTCACCGCCACTCCCACTGTAAGCCATGCCGGGATCAGCAAAATCTGGGGTTGGCGTGGGGGCGGCGAGAAGAGGCACATAGGCAAGCCGAGATATTTGACCGTTGCTGTGAATCATCACGGAAAGACGGTCGCTGAAGCTGGTTGTGACGACATCATACTTGATTCCGTCAATGATGCTGGTGGCGGACTTGTCTGATTTGATGGGAAAGCCGTCGCTTGGTGTGGCCATGATATGAAATGTTGTAGTTCCAATCGCCTGAGCGTGGATAGGACAAAAATAAGTTCGGAAATATAATTTTTGTTATTTCATTATCTTTTTTTTTTTTTTTTTTTTTCTTTAAATT
>Ga0160505_101267_pt1 | contig 12239 bp, 7 predicted proteins | sample DIDeMG_FD_108225 | JGI IMG/M metagenome (GOLD analysis project Ga0160505, IMG submission 108225) | Enriched chicken feces microbial communities from UW Madison campus, WI, USA - DID2874_E49_Stillage MG | ecosystem: Host-associated > Birds > Digestive system > Large intestine > Fecal ... | reverse complement strand
GTTGTCACCACCACGTTCCGGACAGCCAGCATATTCCAGACGCTAACGGAGTGGTGCCCAAACTGCTGCTCCACGCACCACGGGGAGCTGGCGATACGCACGCGGGCGATATCAGCCGGATCTGGAGGAGCGAACTGGAAGACAGTGGGCTGGTCCGCCGGGAACGTGCCTTCAATGCAGAAGGAAGAGCCAACATAGTCGAACGAGAACTCGGACGACGCAGAGTCGTCATACGGGTTCCATACTCGCTGACCGTCCGCAACATCCCATTGACCATTACTGCCGTTGAAGACGAGGGAGCCATTGACCGCGTCGAGGGTAATATTCCAGGACTGTCGCGAGAACTGGATCTGGGCGCTAGTTTTTGTCTGCGAAGAAGGCGCCTCCGTCGTCGTCGCGACCGGCGTCGTGTCGGTAGCTGGCAACGCTTCTGTGTCGGTCGGCTGCTGTCGTGGGCGCTGCTGGACGGTGACTTCGGCTCTGGCATGGAGGACGGGCAACGTGGTGGTGGCAAGAGCGCAGAGCCACCAGACGAGCATTCTAGACGTTGGGGGTCATGAAGACGGTGGTGGGCAATTAGCAAAGAGTTGAGAAGAAGAGTAGAAAGGAAACAGGCAACAAACGTACGACGACGCTTGTGATATGGATCTGTACAGCTCTGTTCTGTGAACGCGATACCCCCGCGAGTTCATTCGGTCATGCATAGACGTGTTTGATCGCGTACCGCTTACCTGCGCTGGGGGTTATGTCAGTACGATACCAGTTGTAGAAAGTCCCAAGCATTTTTTCCTTGGAGCGCTGTGCGACGAGGCACCTCCATGGCCACACCAGAGATTGGTACCTAGGTCCGGTACTTGACACGGCAGGTTTACAGCATCTGTAGCAGAAGTGACAGCACGGACTAGCCCAGTTCTGGCGTTCTGAAATCTGGTCCGCCCAGAATACACATACCAATAACACGGCATACGGGCATGAGACGAGTGTCTGCGGGGCACCAGAAGACGAACAACGCCGAAGGGCTGCAGACGCAAGGTGCGAGAGCCGAGACCTGGCAACAGGGGACACACCATATCACGGTACTAGCCCAACAGTATAGTCATTTCGGGCAAAACGGGTCACGAGAGGGGTTATGTCATGAACGCGGCGGGTTTACGCGCGGAACGCGTCTTCTCCTCTGACAGCCCGGGGAAAAAACAGAGGTAGAATTCCGGCCGGACCGCTAACGTGTCCTCATCCGCGTTCTAAATCTACGGACTGGATTTCTTTCCGGGACTCGTGGACTTCTTACTCAAACCGGTATTATTGATTGTGACTTTGTTTGTGGCAGCTGCGGCAGCTGCCCCTGCCGTCGCAGAACGGAGATGGCTAGATGGGCTCTCGCCTTAGTGGCCCATTAAAACGGTGTAAATAAATACAGGAACGGATCCCGTACAGGACGAGCGATCGAGGGAGAATGGCACTATAGTCTAGTACCAGCCGGCTGGAGCGGCTCCCCGTGGAAATAGGGTTGTGGCATGAGATTGGGTTCGACCGAGATTTAGTTCCAGCGACATCGCATTCGTGAACTGTATCGCTCCACAGGGGGGAAAGAGTCAAATATATTGTGCCACAAGATCCGTGAAGCTGCAGTCCGGGCCGCGAAGCTGTGCCCGGTCGGGTAGAGCTGGCAGTCACCTGTTGAACTCTGAAGCAAAGACAACGACGAAGCACATGAGGCATAAAAGACTCAAGGGGGAGGGACGGTGGCGTCGTCGTCACCACATGGTTATCGTCGTGTTATCTACCTCTAGGTCTAGGTCATCAGATGGACCGGGAGGCAATGCACCGGGGACAAACCTTGCCACTGCTTCACATCTCAATCACGTCCGTGCTGTGCAGGTCGGCAGGCAGCTGACCTGCTGACACTGCAGCGGCGAATGAAGCTAAAGGCTGCCTTCGTGTTTGAAGCTTGGCACTCTTCGTCGGGCTGTGTCTACCCGTGTCCGCGTCCGACGGCCGAGCCGACAGTAGAGTGAGAGCTTGACAAGTTCGTCATGTCTCAGGAAGGCTATTCACTCCACCGCCGATCTCTGTCGATGACCGGACACCTGAGAACGACTGTACGCACCCCGAAGGCGAGCGACGGTACGCACGGGCGCTCCCGCAAGCAGGGTATGATCTTGATCTCGGTCTGATCTCGGGACTCGAATCGGCCTAGTCAGACGGGTAGATGCTCCAAAGAGAATGCCGTGAGCAGAACACTCTCCTGACACGGGATACTAGAAATAACGTACACGGTCTTCTTCACAGTCTCGATACAGCTTTGCGCAGCGAACGAGCCTCAGAAGTAAGTACCCCGTCGGGCGTGTAGCTCAGTTGGTAGAGCGTGTCATTAGCATCCTGTCTTCCTCCTCCAATCGTCGCAAGACATGGCGAGCACAGCAGCGCATATTTGACAAGGTCTTTGGTTCGATTCCTAACTCGTCCATCCTCCTCTGGTCTTTCGAGGAGCTTCTCCTTTTTTCAGGTCGTCTGTTGTTGCGTGTCCGCCTGGTGCTGTGCAGCAGCTCCTCCTCGAGCATATAACGGCGCGACGGTGGGATAGAAGTGGCAGCTTGGGTCGAGAGGGGGTGAAGCGTTGTGTCACCTGCTTTGTGTACTGAATCTCGATGAGCTCCAGCAGAGTCAATACCGCCTGACCAACAATCGAGGAGTCTTCCTGCCTTGAGCCGGCTCAGAGCCGCTGGCGTGTGGTATCCTGTATACGAGGAATTGCGGCGCCTGGTTGAGAAACCGAAGAGATGGAGCCAAGACGTCAGTACAGTATGGCGTCCCACATACGTCGCATCTCGGAACCATTAACATCGCATCCAGCCCCCGTTTATCAAGGCCCCAAAACCCTCTGGCAGCAGTCGCGGTATCACGGTAAGCAGGCGGTGCAGCGAGTGAGGCGGTTCAGTTAACCTATTAGACTCGCTACCAACAGTCACTCACCGACGGTCTGCCACTGTCAACTGCCGTAACCCCACTGACTTGTACTCGTGGGTTCAGAACCTGCCCTAATTCCTCCCTCCTGTGCAACTATATACCCCGAAGATACGCAACCACCGCCACAGATCGTCACAGATCGCTACAAGTCTCTGCAGACCCGCATACTGCCACACTCCTGGGGGTCACCCACCTGTCTACCCAAGGATGTCTCACCATTCGCACAAATACGTCCTCACGCATCGATAGTCGCCACAGCCGGTAGCCTACTGGTAACGAAACAAGCACCTAGGCTACCGGCTGCCGGATGACGGGACAGCCAGCCGCTGAAATGCGGTGGTGGTTGGGGAGAGGGGCAGTGGCCACCCCCTCTCTTTTTGTGGCGGACGAGGACGAGTTCTGGCTGGTGTCCTGTTTGCTGTGTGTATGCATGCGGGGCTCTGGGTGCTGGAACGTGGGGATCCTGGATTGCTCGTGTGCCCTGCAGGGAGGGGCGGGGCACCGTGGGGAGCGGGCGTTCGAATCCGGGCGTAAGTCGTTCTCGCTGTGTGTGGTATGGCCTCAGTCGGGTTGTTGTTGGGGATCGAAGCCGTCTCGACAGTCAAGCAGGATGCCCCAACGACCACTGCCAAGGATAGAGCAGTTGAGAAATTGAGCAGTTGAGCAGTCGCCCATGGTCCTCGGCACCATCACGACTTCGACCAGAACGGTGACAGTGTTGCCATCTTGGCGCTGAGCCTTCACATTAGAAACGAGACGGGGCTGTACGATCTGCATGGGGTCAGCGCGTTAGCCTCTGCTCGACCTCCCCTGATCCGACGTGAGCACAGCACTCTCAGTGGCCTGAAGGTGACTCGATTATCAGCAGCGACCACTTGAGCGCACGTAAGTACAGTCAGTTTGGCGAGACATAGATTGTGAGCAGCTACGTCAGATAGAACAGTAGAGCAAAGGGCACATCGAACTGCGATGCGTTATCTATACCTCACAAGTACCCGGCACTCCATCATCTTCCTAGGTCGCTCGGCCCCCTTGAGCTCCGATACCTCTTGATACGCGATATCGCAGTTTCATCACCGCTTCCATTTCGCGTCAGTGATTGTCAGAATTGAGTGCCTAGGCCTCCTAGTCCATCTCAGTTCTTCGGTGATCGGTGACGCGTCGTCGAATGACACGGGCGAAAGGGACTTTGAGGCTTGGGAGCCACTCTACGTGGCGCTCAATAGGAACTATCGCGGCTTGTTGGAAAGAAGGTTGGGTCGCTGGGACACGAGCAATCGTGACCGAGACGAGACATTCTGGCCCGGCTATAATGAACGCGTCGGACCTGGCCGAGCACTAACCACTGCCCACAATGTGTAGGTGGACTGGGCTGTTCCAACGTCATCCACCTCCACTTTTCACATTCCCAGTCCACAGTTCCCGTATTGATGTCTCGCCTCGTAAACACGATATAGTCACCAGCAAAGTCACATGCGCGTATCGCGATCGCAGAGCGGCATGCGGGACACTAGCTGCTCACCTCGCTTGGCTCGACTGGTGGGTGGACTGGAGCACCATGCGGGGCCCTTGACGACGTAGGTACGCACGACACGAGATGAAGCGCAAATCAAGCGCATCCCCACCAAAACCCATTGAAGCGAGGACCTAAATATCTAAATGCAGACGCGCACATGACCTCGATTGCGGCTTTCGGCACGGTCAGTGTCCAAGCCACAAGCCACACAGCAGCGAGGCAGTGGCACACTTGGCCGATTAACTGCACTGCGGGTGATTACCGGAATGTCGGGTACTTGCACGCATCCTCCCAACCTTAAGATCATCGACGCTAGTCGCATGGATGGGGATTGCGGGATGTGACCGCGCGACGTCGTCGCCGGCGGGCAGGAAGCAGGCTACTTAAGCCTCATGCGAGTGTATGGCCGTCGTCCATTGCCCACTCTCTTTCATTCCCGTCCACCTTTGCATCTGACCGCGCCCTCTCCCTAATCTCGTGCACTTGAACAACAATGACCGGTGAAGAGAAGAAAGTCGCCATTGTCACGGGTACGTCTCTCCCCCATCAACACACACTGACTCTAGGCGCCGCACAGGGTATCGGTGAGGCCATTGCCCTCCGCCTCGCCAAGGACGGCTTCAACGTCGTGCTCGCCGACCTGCCGAGCTCGGAGGGCCAGGCCGCAAAGGTCGCCAAGGCCGCCGAGGCGTTTGGGGCCAAGACGTCCGTTATCGCTGTCGACGTTAGCAAAAAGGCGCAGGTCGACGCGCTCGTCGAAAAGACCGTCGCGGAGCTCGGCCGCCTCGACGTCATGGTTGCCAACGCTGGCATCGCGCCCGTCGGCCCGTTCATGGATGTCAGCGAGGAGACGATCGACAAGCTCCACGCCGTCAACGTCAAGGGCGTGCTGTTCTGCTACCAGGCGGCCGCGCGGCAGATGATCAAGCAGGGCTGGGGCGGTAGGCTTATTGGTGAGTGTGATGCCGGGGGAGGCGTGATGATGTGCCGGTGGCGTTGGCGGTCTTGAGGTGACAATGGACGAATTACGACCCGTGGACAAACGTATCAAAGCGGACATCAGTTGATCTCATCGATTCACGCCCCTCTCGAGTGACCTCCTTGATCACTGGACAATCGATCCATCCCCTGTACCCCTGTGACGCATCCTATCTGGCCCTCCTTCCTGCTGCGCCCCAGATACGATCACTAACACGCCCAGCCGCATGCTCCGTGGCCGGTATGCGCGGCTACCCCCAGTTCTCCGCGTACTGCTCTACAAAGTTTGCGGTGCGCGCGCTCAACCAGAGCGCGTCGCAGGAGCTCGCGCAGCACAAGATCCTCTGCAACGTCTACTGCCCTAGCCCGGTCGACACCAACATGTGGACCGTGATCGACAAGAGCCTGTCGAGCGCCGCGGGCATCCCCGAGGGCAGTGTCTCGAACGCCAAGATTGCCGAGACCCCGCTCGGCCGTCTCGTCGTCCCCGAGGACGTGGCCAACCTCGTCTCGTTCTTTGCTGGGCCCGACTCGACGTTCATGACTGGCGAGAGCATCCTTGTTACCGTGAGTACATCCCAGTGGGCCGTGCTGATGGTAGGGCGGCGAGACTCTGCAGTGATCGCGAGGACGAGACGATTCCATGCGGCGAGTCAAGAGTTAAGAGTTCAGAAGTCAAATCAAGGGCGGGGCCAGGTCGCTATCGCGCACACGACGAGGGCGCCTTGGTACCAGTCCCAGAACAGAAACAATACCATATTTTACGAGGACGAGGCAGTTCTGCAGATGTGTTGCTCAATGCAATTGTGCCATGGTAGTCTCCCGGTCCTCACGTTACTCTTGTCCTTTCTCGTGTTGTTCTCGTGTTGTCGCCTCGTTTATCTCGGCCAGCTCCGTTCCTGTCTCGGCTTTCAAATACCATGACTCACTTCACCATGTCACCTGATACGCATCTGATCTCGGCGCCCGAGGATCGAGAATGTCTCGGCCGTTGGTAGCTGACCAACAGGGTCGTGTGTGGCGCCTCACCGCAGCGGGGTCGTTTGTCTTCTGTCGGCCATCGTGAGCCACATGTCTTGCCAGTATCAGTAGACCAGAGCGGCCGTCATCAGCTGTCGATCCAGAGTGGTCTATGCATGCATGCAACTTCTTCCTGTCTTCTTCCTCTAAGCGAGACCAGCGTACGCCATGCTCACGAGCGCCTGCCAGTCCCACTCCTGGGGCTTTTCGCGGAAGTCGCGGAGGGCGCGGGAGCGCTTCATGCGCTCCTCTGCGTCCGCCACCTTCTCGGAGGGCGGGACGAGGTCGGCGCAGTAGAAGCGCTGGAGCGCGAGCGCGAGGAGCTGCGCCTGCGCCTGCGAGAGGAGGAAGCCGGGATTCTCGAGGCTGCCCGCGGGACCCTGGGCGGTCTGGGCAGTGATCTCACCGCGCATCAGCACCGTGCCGTGGCTGTTGGCGAGGTCAGAGTAGTGCGTGAGCGTGAGGAACGGCTGGGCCCACTCGCCGGCGTTCTTGAACTCGGCGAGCGGGGTGAAGATGACGCTCGTCACGGGCGGCAGAGGCGCAGCGGTAGCGGCGTTGGCGTCCGGCGGGGCGGTGGGCGGACCGTGGAACAGCCACTGGAGGTAGAACATCTCGAACGCCTCGCCGCCGTCCGAGCTGTCGCGTGGGAGAGGGAGGACGAAGAACGGGTTCTCCTTGGCCGTCTTGACCATCGACTCGTACGTCGCTGCTGGCAGCGAGGCGGAGAGATACGAGTTGGAAAGCGTCGGGTGTGTCGTGTGGTACGTGTTCCAGATACCGCCGATCTGCTCGGCGGTGTGCGGGGTCATGAGGAGAAGCGGCAGGTTGATGATAGATGCGAGGGGCTAGAACAGTGTCAGATACAGTATGTAGGTCGTTCCTTGCTAGATACCCACCTTGACACCAGCACGGTCGCCAGCGGCCTGCTCCCGGCGAGCAGCTTCACGCGCCTCGGCCCGCGCCTCGAGCTTGGCGTTCTCGGCGTCCTTGAGCGCCTGCTCCTCCTCCTTGCGCTTCTTCTCGGCCCGCTCGCGCTCCTCCTTCGCCCACTGCGCAGCCTTCACTTTGGCCATCACGCTCGGCGCCTTGACCTTCTCTTTGAGCTCCTCAAGGCTCGACACGCCCTCCCTAGACAAGTCAGCACGAAACTGGAGAGAGAGGAGGTAAACAAGTCTTAGCAGGTGTCCCCTTATGAGGAAACCTGCTGCAGATCATACCCGCCCGTTCCGCTTCTTGGACTCACTCAGCAACCTTCTTCTTCAGCTTGTCGCCGTACTTGGCCTCAAACTCCTTCCGCTTGCGCTCCACGAGCTCGCGCGGCGTGATCTGCTCCTCGAGGTCCTTGAGGACATTGCGGCGGGTCGTGGTGGACGAGAGCGCGCGGGCGCCGAACGACGACGACGCAGTGGCGCGCGGGATACGGGCGAGTGTCGAGCGGAGCATTTTGGGCAAGTCTATTAACCAGCTCGGAGTGAGAGAGAAAGAGCGAGAACGTCGCCACCAAACGACCTCACTTCATCTCATGTCCGACTGGCCAATCACCGGACTTTTTGCTTCCGTGCCTCCACCCATCCAGGCGGCGTTGCACCAAATCGTCATGCACGAGACTGCAACAACAAAACAAACCCCTCATCGCTTCTCACCATCCACAAGCACGAACATGGCAACACAAGCGCAGCTCCTCCCACAGCTCTTCGCCCTCCTTCCGCCCGACCAGCTCGACCTCATGCTGGCGCGCCTCTCGCTGATGGCACTGCACGTCGAGGGCTTTCATATCCGGGACGACATCTTCCTGGCGACGAACGCGGTGATTCCGGGCCAGGGGCGTGCGCTGCGCCTGCGCGCGCGTCGGCGGCGGAAGCGCGCGGGGAGCACCGCTCCGCCTTTACGCTGGGCCGGCGCCATGGATCTGAGTAAGGAGTTAGTGGATGGGTGGGACTACTCGCTGTCGTGGATCTCGAGCCCGCTCTCAGCGCGCGAGTACGCCGAAATGCGCGTCCAGGCCGTGATCAACCTCGAGGTCGAGGGGATGAGCACGCGGGACGAGATCGAGGATTTTGTGCAGGCCCTAGGGTTCAAGTAAGCTTGACAATTCGCGTCGGCAGCTGACACCAGACACTCGCACACGTACTCGCGCGTCGGACACCTCTTCCACTTCCCAGTGCCCGGGCAGGCATCCACGCTCCACCTCACAGTCACTCGCGTCCTCGGGCCAGACGACAAGCCCGGCGCGCACGGCTCCGAGCCGTATCTCGTCCAGCTGCAGCCGGGGCGTCCGGTCGGCGCGGTCTCGGGCCCCCGCGAACTCAACCTCCAGGATATGATGGGCGTCATGCGCGACGTTGCGGATCGGATCGATGGGCTCGAGTGGGAGACGGGGCGGGAGCTCAAGTAGAGCGTGAGAGGGTATAGGGACGAGGTGGTCTGTCGGCTAGTGTATGTATCCATGGTTTCGGTCTTTACTGATTGGGTTCGTTCTGGCAACCTCACTGGTCTTGCAATCGACACGTACCCCCCAATGTGGTCCAGCACAGACGCTCGGGGATGCAAAGGAACTTGCATGAACAGGGTGTTCGTGTACACTCAAACCTAACCGCGCTCGCAACCTCGAGCACGACCTCGACCTGTTTGCCCGCCGCTAATCGATGCTCTCCTCCAGTAGATTCCCATGTGACGAGCGGTGACGGCGCTGTCCCATAGCACTTACGATGCTCACGGGGTACGGGCCTGTGAACTCTCCGGCCTCCTTCTGGAACAGAGCACACTGTCACGACCCTCTTGCTGTTCACACTTCCGCGCTCACACCCAATGACATCTGCAGCTTACCAGGCCCCTACCCCAGGCGGCACTGACGCTTGCGGACATGCGACAGTGATGACCACAGCTGGCTTCCATCACCTGAGGGCTCCCTCAGGTATCCTATCTGTGTAGCCTCGTTTCTCACTCCCCAGCCACGCCCGACGGCCGTCCATTTACCTAACTGAGGTCAAGCTACGCGTCTACGAGCGCCGACACCGGGCGAACGACGGGCACAGAGCATTGACATCCCGCCTCGTTATATCAGTTGGTAGATAGTTTGACTCTTACTACCCAAGAAGATCAAAATGTCATGGGTTCGAGCCCCATACGAGGCTAGGAGGGGGCTGAGTACCTCAGCCCATTGCTTTTTGGATGGGAAGACGGGTGTGGTGGGATGCTGAGATGGTTTCGCTCTCAAGAGCAAGAGGTGTTGAGAATGGCATTACGGGAGGTGGAGGAATTAGGAGTTAGATTTGGATTCCCGCCCTCCATCGACGAACGTGTTGGAGATTGTCATGCGGGATCTAGGCATAGCGCCCTGATATACTGATAGCTGATAGGAGAGTGACTTCTTATGCATCAGGGGTTATCGGCAAGAACCCACTCCGAAGAAGGAAGATGGATGGGCCACGCTAGGTCGCTGCCGATCCGTGGATAGATGTGCAGAGATGCTGATGTGCGGAATGAAGGAAGCACTGGGCGTACGCGGCGCAGGGCGCAACGTCCACGACGACGAGCTCGTGTCCATTCCCAGCAACCTATGCTCCAGAACAAAGGAGAGACAATCATTTCTCCCGTCCATGTCTTTCTACAGCATCTGTATTAATAGCCAGAGCACCATACACACTTGTATCTAGGACCCACCCCGCCACCCCGCCACGCCCGCCACAAGCTCTACTTTCTCACCCGAGTAATTTGAGCTCATAGAGAACTGTGTATTGGTGGGTGCGAGCATTTGCCACCGCTCAGCTGCCAGACAGCGGCAAATAAGGTGGTGGGTGTTCGACTCCGACAGAGGGACTCGTGCAAAAAGTCGAGCACCTCGAAAAATTAACTTCCGCTCCTCAGCCCACCACCCGCACCCGTCCTCCGACCTCGACTTCTCCGCATTGCTCTACCGTACATTACACCATCCACCTGTCCACCCTAGAGAAATCATCCATCCTTCCCCCGGTTCGTGACTGATTTCGACGCGTCGCGTACACGAACAAGAACAGGAACGAGTACGAGAAAACCGACAGCAAGAAGGAGTGGTATAGGAGTAACCAGAGAACATCGCTTCTTGATACTTTGGATTTTTGTTCTTCCTTTCGTCTATATTCCTTTCGATCAACAACCTAGCACCGCTCCGACTCGACTGCATTCACCATGCCACCAGTAAGCTTTCTCCACCTTCACGAAAGCTCACTCCCAGCGTGTCTGTCCAGGATGTAAGGGCACTGACCTGCTCACGGACTATTCGGCGGGTAGCGTCGTGTGAGTCCACTGTGGGAGCTGGGAAGTCGTACTGTCAGCTCCCGGGTCGTGTTATGCCGACACACTGACATTCAGGTGCCAGAACTGTGGTATCGAGCTGGAAAAGGGCCTGCTCGTCTCGGAGATCGGCTTCGCCGAGGGCTCGGGCGGTCGCATGCATGTGCAGGGTACCTTTGTGTCCCACACGTCTAGTAGGTTAAAAGCGGTCCTCATCCACTAACCTGCGCAGCTGGTATCGGACAGCGCGGAAGCGGGCCGTCACAGGAGAACATCAAGGAGGAGGGTGAGTGCTTCCCTTTACAAATAACGCGCCGAGGAGAGTGGACCAGTCTCATTAGTCGACGTCCGTCCTCGCACTCTCCCTGCCCCACCCCGCCAACTGCCACGGGCCAACCTACAACCTCGCACCCCGCACCTCCACCCCCACGCCCGCCCTGAGCATGGACACTACTGACATACCCAGGCCGCAAACGCATCCAGCTCATCTGTCAACAGATGGGTATCGTGCCCTCGGTGCAGCGTGGTGCGCAGCGCTTCTACTCGCTGGCGGTGGACAACAAGTTCAACCGCGGCCGAAGGACAGACTATGTCGTCGCGAGCTGCATCTACCTCTATTCGCGTTTCGAAAAGGACGCGCTGATGCTCATCGATTTCTCGGAACGCCTCCAGATCAACGTCTACGAGCTCGGCGCAACGTACCTCAAGCTCCGGTCGGCGCTCAACCTTGACCAGATCCTCCCCGAGATCGATCCCGCAGTGTACAACATCCGCTTTGCGAACCGCCTCGACTTTGGCTCGCAGGCGCAGGTGGTTGCGCGCGATGCCTCGCGCCTCATCAAGCGCTTCAAGGCCGACTGGATGACCTCGGGTCGCAGGCCGGCAGGTATCTGCGGTGCATGCCTGGTTATTGCGGCGCGCATGTCCAACTTCCTCCGCACGCCAGAAGAGGTCGCGCAGGTCGTCAAAGTGTCCCCGCTCACCATCAAGAAGCGCCTGATGGAGTTTGCGCAGACGGCCGCCGCGAGCAAGACGGTCGAGGAGTGGCGCGCGCTCACGGACGCCGACCTCGAGGCGCCCGACGAGTCGGAGCTGCCGCCGGTTATGAAGCGCGAAAAGGCCAAGCTGGCCGCCAAGGTCAAGCGCGAGCGGGACGAGGATGGCGAAGGCGCTGGGTCTACAGCGGCGACTCCCGCGCCCGAGACTCCGCGCGCGACCCGCTCGTCGATGCGGCGACGGCACGACGATGCCGCGGCGATCGGCGCGCTGCAGGAGGCTGCAGGAGAAATCTCCGCCCCCGCCAGCGATGCGGCCGAGGAAGAAGAGGAAGAAGACGACGACGCAATGGACCCGCTTGCTAAAGAAGACTACGCGCAGGATGTCGTCTACGCTGGTGGTGGCAAGCAGTCGCGCGCGGATCGCCAGCGAGAAAAGCGCCAGCTGATCGCGAGCATGAAGCGCGCCGAGGGCGGGGGGGACGACG
>Ga0160505_101266_pt1 | contig 12240 bp, 22 predicted proteins | sample DIDeMG_FD_108225 | JGI IMG/M metagenome (GOLD analysis project Ga0160505, IMG submission 108225) | Enriched chicken feces microbial communities from UW Madison campus, WI, USA - DID2874_E49_Stillage MG | ecosystem: Host-associated > Birds > Digestive system > Large intestine > Fecal ... | reverse complement strand
TGCATCCGGTGGGTTCGAGTACCCTGCGCAGCTCCGGAGCATGCCCTGGGGTGGTGGCAAGGAAGGCCATGACCAGGATTCCTCGGCGCACCACAGTCCACCTCAATCTTCGCAACCGCACGACGTGCACAACCACCAGCATGATACCCGGCACGATGATCAGCACCCTCAACACCGGCATCACCACGACAACGACCAACAGCGCACAGATCACCATCACCAGCCCCACGGCGGGCAGCAGCATCAGGAGCCTGCTAAGCAGCCATCTCCGCCACCGCAAGATACCTGGGACGCGTCAAAGTACGCTCCACCGAAGAAGAGCCGCCCAGAGATGATTATACCCATGAAGACGGTGTATACTCCGGCATGGGATGAGCCAATCAAGGCACAGAGGTCGTACTTCCACACCCAGTCCACACCTGTCCACGAGTATCCCTCCCTCCCGGCGAACGTCCAGACCAGCGACTGGTACAAGCATTTCACAGTCTCCACTCCAAGCCAAGAGAACGTCCAGCCCGTATTCCCCTGGGAGGAGAAAACGACTCACCGTCCCGCGCCGTCACGCTCGTTTCCCAAGGAGGAGAAGCCACTTCCTCTTCCACCTCCTGTCAAGAAGACCTTGGCGAGTCTTTCATCCAAAACGTCAACCCCGCCCCCGCCACCCATCACGATTCCGAAGACAGACGTTCTCCCGACACGGGCTCCTCCTGGTCCGCCTCCCCAGCGCGTTCCGCCTCCCACCTTTGAAGAAGCAATGGCGTCCTACACCAATGCGTGGGACGATGTCGCGTCGATCGGACGCTATGCGAAGCGTTTGACACTGTTGGGCATTGGAGTGGACCGCCGCAACACGTCCGGGATCGCGAGCACCCTTCCGAGCCCGCACTCTCGTCATCAGCGCCTCCATGAAGACGACCACACCGGTGCAGTGTCTTCGGACCACAGCCGGGACGCTGACGACGAAGATGAGGACGAGGGCGCAGGGTACCCTAACAACGCTCTGTACCACGACAAGCACGCCCAAACCGAGCACCCTCGTCTGTCCGATGCCGAAGTCCAAGCGTCACCAGAGTTAAGCCCCCCTCTCTCTCCTCAGGACAAGGAAGTCAAGGTCACGTATCGCGCGAAACGTGGAGGTTCTGCCACAGGAGGTAGTGCCCGTGCTGCGCGACCTGAACGTACGGGACATACGGGAGCTGCGAAGACTGGAAGTGGCAGCAGGTTTGCGTTCCCCCACTACAGCTTCGACTCCACTCAAGTCAGCAAACCGAGCGTCGCACCCACCGGGCGGGGCGCCCGAGTATGGGATCCCAAGACCGACATCGAGACTCGCCGGCAGGACGCGCAACACGTTTTGAGCAGGTTTGTCAACGTCGGCGAGAAGGGCCAGCAGTGAGCACAACAAGGGTTTATTGGGTAGCTTTGAATTTGTAGAAGAACAGGGAGAGCGCGTTCACACGATGATGCGATGCATCGATAGCAAGGATAGAAAGGGATGGGATACTTCATTTCGTCATTACCAGGTCGCGGTCCGGTCTTGGCCTCTTAAACGGGACACGCCTTGGGATCTTTGAATATGAGTGTCGGTCCCGTGATATCATTCACGCCCATACAGGATCAAGATGTCTGATCCGATCTGGTCAACAGCTGCCATATTAATATGTGCGGCATGTGCGGATGGCGGATCCACGGGATCACGAGGCGGATCACGAGGCGGATCACGAGACGGATCAAGGACGACGACGCGCAGCAATAGACTTTGGGGAAGTGGGGCAGAGCGAAGTGGGGGGTGTGCCTGAACGAGGTCTTCTCATGCACTCGTTGCGTTTCCATTAGACATTGATGCAGACTTCCTCCAAGCATGCACATCTTCCTTCGCCCCGACTGTGCAGTGCGGCCAGCTTGTTCCATTCTTTTCACCTCGTGTATGCGGAGACCCAGTGCTCATGACGATGGTCATTCATCCTTTTTATAGACAATGATATCAGTGAGACTGCTGCACTGCTGCCTGGACAGTTTATATTCTATCGTCATTGTTCAGTCAAGCTCAGGCTCGTCATGAGTCTGGAATATACGCGCGGGTCTGAGGCGGATATGGTGCGCATGGCGCGCGTTGCCCACCTCTCTTTTCGCTCGAACAAGATTTGGGCGAAGCGCGAAGGGCCTTCTATCGTCGGTCCTGACGTCACAGAGAAAAGGACAACAGGAACCAAGACTGCACAAGTATGTACCGACGTACCGCAAGCCACAGCAACAATGATGCGCGAGCAGTGACTACCTCTTCCTCCGCCTGCGATCCGTAATGGAACAGCAATGACAACGACGAGTACAGCAGAACGCTCCCCAGCGCGCCAATGACCTTGCACGAAACATGCTCAGCCCTAGTGCCCTTGTGATACACTCTGGAAGGCCTGCCAGACGTGACCTGAGATGAGATGCATCACGGTACACAGTGACGGTGACTGGAATCTGGTAAACAGCCACTGTAAATAAATACAAAGTACTAATCCCATGTAAACAAAAATTGCTATTGCTATTGCTCCTCTTATTGCTATTGCTACTCTTATTGCTATTGCTATTGCTATTGCTATTGCTATTGCTATTGCTATTGTTATTGTTTATTACTGTTGCTCTCATTGTAATATTGCAGAAGATGGTAAATAATTTGAACCCAAAATTCGTTCCCCACCGCCCTGCAAAGCTGACCCTTGTTCTCACACCCCGATCCCTCGGGCCGCAGGCCGCGTGCTGCAAAGCTCAAAGCTCAAAGTCAAGGCAGAGCGTCAGAGTGTCAGAGTGTCAGAGTCTAAATAGTTAACTGCCCCAGCCTCTCAGCCTCTGAGCCTTAGTTTGTGCGTTTGTGCATTTGTGCCGCAGTGCCGGCGCCTTTGACGTCGTTGGAGGTCTGTGCCGGCCGTACCTATCCATCTACTACGTACGTACGTACGTGCGTACCTTATTCTCTCCCTCTCTCCCTGTCTCACATTGTTAACAGCCTGCTCTCACCGTCATTTCCCACCTCTTCCCCATCACATCACTGCCCCAGCATCCCTCTCTCTCCCACCATCCCCCTTCTGCTGTTTCTTCTTATCCTCCCTTTCTCTGCTCTCTTCTCTTCCCCCTTGATATATACATTCGCATAATCTGCCCTATATCTGGCCATCTCTACATCTTGACATCACTCTTCGTCCCTCATCGCGTCACACTCGGATTTACCCTCTATTTGTTTTTGTTGCGTTCGCACCCCAACCAACAAACCGCCGAGCACTACCCTTGGACCCGTCGTTCCTATCCATTCCGTTGTGTTCGAGCCCTTTCCATTCCCCATTCCGTCTCATATATCTCAACCCTCTTATCAACAATCTAAAACCCCGTATCCCACCGACCCTCTCATCCACCCAGACCAGCTCCCCCGGCCTCCTCCCACCTGTATCTCAACGGCAGGCGTCCAGTCCACACCGCTGTATACGGCACACGTCAACAAACAGCCTCCTCCTTCGTATCACTACCCATCGACCATGAGCCCCGGCGACCCCACCATGTCTGCATATGCCGCCAACCACAACTCGTCCCCATCGCAGTCACCTCTCATCGCGACAACTGATGGCCTGCCAAAGCCTGACCCCAACCACAAGGAGCCCCGCCTCATTGTCGTGTCCAACCGCCTGCCCGTGACCATCTCCAAGGACAATGAAGGCAACTATACGTTCAAGGTCAGTAACCGCCGCCACCCGAAAATAAAGCAGATTAAGGGCTTAGCTAACCACATCAGATGTCCTCGGGTGGACTAGTCTCGGCGTTGTCGGGATGCAAGAAGACCATGTCGTTTACATGGATTGGATGGCCTGGCAAGGATGTGCGTATCGTTTCGATCAACCTGTCGCGTAGCGTTGGGCACGCGTTTCAGTGCTGCGAATCACGGGTCGCAGTCATGTTGCAATGTCCCAGTGCTGATCATGTCCCAGATTCCGGAACAGGACCGTGAATACGTCAATCGCCGCCTCCTCGAAGAGTACCAGTGCTACCCCGTCTACCTCTCAGACGAGGTGGCCGATCGCCACTACAACGGTTCGTCACTGCCTTGCATTGCCACGTCTCTGATATCCAGGATTCTCAAACTCGATCCTCTGGCCGCTCTTCCACTACCACCCCGGAGAGATGAACTTTGACGCCTCCCACTGGCTGGCGTACCGTGAGGCCAACATCCGTTTCGCGGACGTGGTCGCGAGCTTTGTCCGCACGGGCGATGTTGTCTGGGTGCAGGACTACCACCTTATGCTGCTTCCCATGCTGCTCCGCTCGATGATTTCGGGTGAGGCGGCGCAGGGCGAGATGACGCGCCGCGAAATGGGCCGCGTCAGCGAGGGTGTCGACGCCAAGGTCGTCAGCGACATGCAGAAGGGCACGACCCGTAACTTTGATGAAGGCGTCGAGATGCTCGAGGATGTGGAGGAAGAGGACGACGACGCCGCTCCTGCCGCTGTCCGTGGAGCTGGGACCGCCACCTCGGCAATGAGCGCGTTCCAGAAGCAGGAGATCCGCGCTCGTCAGCGAGGCAAGGGTGGTATCCGTATCGGATTCTTCCTCCACACTCCCTTCCCGTCGAGTGAGATCTATCGGTAGGTCAAATGACTAGCGAGTTGATATTGACTCGCAGAATCCTTCCTGTTCGCCGTGAGATCCTTCTCGGTGTCCTTCAGTGCGACCTCATTGGGTGAGTTTTATCCTGTCTGCCTGAGAACCAATCCATCCGCCTCGGAACCCCAGTCCGCCCCAGAACCAGTTGTTCTAACACTAAGTTTCCACACGTACGACTATGCTCGTCACTTCCTGTCATCGTGCACGCGTATTCTTGGCCTCGAGACGCAGCCTAACGGTATCGAGTTTGAAGGCCGTTATGCGCAGGTCGGCACCTTCCCCATCGGTATCGACCCGTGGCAGTTTGTCGAAGGCCTCAAGAACCCCGTCGTCCAGACGCGTCTCGAGAAGCTCGAGCAGCGCTTCGATGACTGCAAGGTCATTATCGGCGTGGATCGCCTCGACTACATCAAGGGCATTCCGCAGAAGCTGCACGCGTTTGAGGTCTTCCTCACGCAGCACCCCGAGTGGATTGGCAAGGTCGTGCTTATCCAGCTCGCCATTCCGTCCCGTCAGGACGTCGAAGAGTACATGAACCTGCGCTCTTGTGTCAACGAGCTCGTGGGCCGCATCAACGGCCAGTTCAGCACGCCCACGTGGTCGCCCATCATCTTCATGCACCGCTCTGTTCCGTTCGAGGAGCTTACCGCCATGTACGCGCTCGCCGACGTCTGTCTCGTCACGTCGACTCGTGACGGAATGAACCTCGTCGCCTACGAGTACATCTCGACCCAGTCGGAGAAGCACGGCTCGATGATTCTTTCCGAGTTTGCTGGCGCCTCGCAGAGTCTAGCTGGTTCGCTGATCATCAACCCTTGGGACGTCGACTCGACCGCGGCTGCCATCCACACGGCTCTGACGCTCTCGCCCGAGGCCCGCGCCCAGAATTGGACCAAGTTGTTCGCATATGTCTCCAACTTCACCGCCCAGTCATGGGGTCTCTCCTTCCTCAACGAGCTCAACCGCTCGACTGGGCGCCCGCCCTCGGGCCCGCTCCTCGGTGGCCGCCGCAAGTCGGGCTCGAGCCTGAGCCGTACGAGCTCAAAGGCCAGTATGAAACGCCGATTCACGGTCGGAAACTCATCCGCCCCGTCCACGTCGGTCTAAGTATCGTGAAGTGCCACGTACCGATGTCGGTGTCAAGTGCCAATCATGCTGGATTTTGTTCGGGAATCAACAGGTAACGGGAACTGGTAATGGTGATGTCGTGATATCCATTGGAACATGGGACCCCACAGAATATAAAGTTAAAACAATCTAGGATCAAGAGATAGTTTATGCAGCTGTTTGCAGTTACATATCGATGTACAGTTCTATCCAGGGGACCAGACCTTGCTTCTACTCTCGCCCTCTTGACCGCCTCGCCTCTAAATTCCGGATACTTTAGCGTACGCTGCAGGGTTGAAGCGTTGGTGCAGCGCTTTGATAACGTAGAGCGGGAAGCTGGAGATGGCCACAATGATGGCCACCTTATACACAAACGTTTTTGTGAGAACAAAGTGCATGTCTGCAATGGTTAGCGTACGGATTAGCACTGCTAAGCTCACCGAAGTAGGCGGGCAGAACTGCCATGGATCCAAAGTACACGGCGGCCGTGCCGAGCTCGCTAAGCACCATGTACAGGTGCCATGTTGTAATCTCAAGCGCGACCATGATGAGCTCATTGATCACGAGAGCCGTGAATGAGATGGCGACGATGTGGAGGAACTCGGACTCGAAGAGGAGAAGGGACAAGAGCATGATAGCTCCACCTGAGGACACGTTAGCACACAGGCGATGACCGAGGCCTACCTTGATACACGCTAATCGTGAGCCAGGTGAAGAACGTCTTGTTGCTCAATGATCGACCCTGTGGATGTCAGCTCAGCAAACACCTACGAACTCACCTTAGTGAGCTCCTTGTAAAGCTCAGGATAGAGCATGGCGAGCTCCTCGCTCACGTCACGGTCTAGAACAAGAGAGAATACCGGGGCCATAGTGTACACTGTCGCGTATCCCACCTGGAGCCAACCTTGGTACAGGGCGATAGCTTGACGTCAGCAGAACGCTAAAACGCTCGGTGCTCACGGGCAAAGAAGAAGATGGAGCTGAACACTGCCTGGATGACTGAAATGATGAGACCACGGTGGATGACAAACTGCGACAGCTTGGCGGAGCGTTTGTACGAGTTACGTCCGTGCCAGAGGAGCAGCTTGGCGAGGTATGAAAACTGATTGATGGAGAAGTCGGCCGCGAGCGATGCCTGCTTTCCTTCCTTGCCGACGATACCGACACCTATCAAAGTCAGCCTTGCTCGCGGGTCCAGATCGAATGACTCACCAACATCGGCAGCTTGGATCATGCTGACATCATTACCGCCGTCGCCAATACAACACACAGTCTTCTTGCTGAACTCGCGGATGAGACGAGCGACATCCGCCTTCTGAGTTGGAGAGCATCGGCAGGCCACTACGGCAGGGAGTTGAGTGGCAATACCCACAAACTCATCGCGGAACATGTCTAGACAAAGCTGAAACGTCAGCTACGACACGGAGTCCCATGAATTACATACCTGAAGCGATCCGCCATCGATCACAAGGCAGCAGTCGAGCTTGGACCGGACAAAGTCAAGCATATCGCGAACCTCGTCTGCAGATTTCACTCCGATGTCAGCACACGTCGTACAAATCTGACCTACACTTCGCGACTTGATGAATGTACTGGTTTCGGGAGACCAGCTTACTCGACATGGCAATGTTTGTGGCAGTCTCGATCTTGTCGCCAGTCAACATCCAAATCTTGATGCCTGCGTTTCGCATCAGCTCCAGTGTCGACTTGACATCGTCCTGGAGTTTGTCTTCGACACCAGTGAGCGCCAGGAGCTCGAGCTCGGTTTCGAGATACTTCTCGACAACAGACTGGATTTCGTCCGCACGTTGATCGGCACCGAGAAGCTGGGCAGCCCTGTGGCGTTTCTCAAACTCGGCGTACGCGGAATCCGAGAGGCGCTTCCTGCCGACTACCAGAGTACGCAGACCCTCACGAGCCATATTGCCGCACTCCTCGTCCAACCAGTCGTTCGACTGTACGATTCGAGACATGACGACGTCTGCACCCTTCTGAACAAACGTCGTGACACCGGTTTCACGTTCGCGGACAATGATACCCATACGCTTGGATTCGGAGGTGAAAGGAAAGATGGAGAGGATGTCGAACGTGATGGTTTTACCCGACTTCCATTGGACGGTCATGCTAGTCCGGTCACGAGCGATCAGCCTCAGCCCAACCGACTCTGTCCATTGCACAATGGCAACCTCATCGGGCGAGGACGCCTGGTATGTAACGGTTCCGTCGTCATTCGTCACTGGTGTAACCTATGTGGTGTCAGCTGTGATGCAGCCCACAAGACAAACATTGTGGCAAGTCGCCAGAGCCATAACAGCATCCTTAACTCTGGTGGAGATATCACGACGTCCGCGAGGTCCAGCGCCGGGGCCGAGGGAGTTCTGTCGACGGTCTGGAGGGTAAGTATCACTCTTGAAGTTAACTATGTGCTCACGGTTGTCACCGTCGAACACTTGATCAAGCAGGTGCGAAACCTCGTCCATGGAATCCCAGGTGAAGACGACGGTCCCCATATGGAGCTTCTTCATCTCCATTTCTGAAATGGTAAGCTCAAATGCACAACGACTGATACGCACCGTTACGAGTCAGAGTTCCAGTCTTGTCCGTGAGAAGGTACTCGACACGACCAAGTTCCTCCGGGAGCGTGCTCGTGCGGACGATAGTGTCTGGAATCTCCGGGTCCGTCTGGATTTGCCTCGAGTAGAAGGTCTTGCCCATGTCAAGGTTCACGCGGAGACTGATGGGTCAGCGATGTCAGTCGGACTTGTTTTCACATACCTGATAGGGATAATGGACGAGAATAAGATTAGGAAGCGGAAGACATAGATATACCACTGGCCACGGAACCCATTCAAGGCCACAAGGAAGATGGACAGCGCGAAGGTTACCGAACAGAGGATCTAGATATGATTAGCCAAAGCCAGAACTCCGTTGCTCACCTTAGCCATCTTGTTGACCTCCATTTCCAAAGTTCCCATCTTGGTCTCGGGCTCGCTGGTGTTGAGAACTGCGCGCGTCTCCTTGCCTGTGTAAACCACCAGTCCAACAGCTGAGCCAGCGGCTAGAACAGTGTTGGCCCAGAGGATGTTTTCAACTGATAACGGAATGGCCGTCTCGGACGCGAGACCTGGTTCGGTCGAGCGAAGGGTCAAGACGCCATAAAACGTGTGGATGTCCTTGATAGGAGGATCCGCTGGACAGTCAGAAGCCGACTTCGGTGCTACACCATTCGACCCACCGTAGAGATCTCCCTCGATGCCGCCGACAGCCTTCTCTCCAAGCTTCTGTGTCTCCGCGACAGCGACCTTGAGCTTCCAATCGGTCTCTCCGTCTAGTTGGTCGGTACGGACGAAGCAGGTGCCTTCCTCCTCCGATGTTGTAAGCAGCACCATATCCGCCGGAACACGCTGGTTCTTCTCCAACAAGACCATATCACCAACTTTGATGGCAGATGACGGCGTCGACCTGGTCTGCGGGCGGGGGAGATCATTGTCGTCCACTGCACTAGAATGAGGGAGCAGCGTGAGATACCGTGTCGAATTGGCCTCTCGATCACGTTGGAAGCGACAGTAGTCGTCGTACGCTTCCTTACCCATCGTGATGGCTAGGACGAAGGCAAGGGGAGCCACATACGTGACGATATATCCTGCTAGTCAGCCAGGAATCAGCAATACCAATGCAATGAACTGACCAATCTTCAAAGCTGGGATGAACTGGCTAAGAGCAACGACCAAGAAGTAGAAGTTGAAGAAGAACTTGAACTGCTCGTAGAAGACAATGGGTAGGAAGGACATAATGCTGTACTTTTGATTTCGGACAACATTGACGGCGTACGACGACTTGGATTCTGCGGCGGTGAGTAACACGCAATGGATGAGTCCATACTTGATGCAGGGACATGGATCGTTCTTGAGCCTGTCTTCCTAAATGTCGAGGTCGTCGGTGATGTTTGGCCAGACTGGATACAGTTAGCTTTCAGGCCGTGATATTACACCAACCTGAGCATTTGGCCCAAAGCCGTCCTGCTCGTCTCCGTCGCCGGCACCTAGGAGAGCTTCTGCTTCCTCGTTGCTGTGATGCTCGTCATCTTTCCGCCTCCCAAATAGAGATCTACTGCCTCGGGAGCCGGGCATGGAGGACGAGAATGTGGACAGCTGATATTCGCCAGGCGACTGTGAAGAAGGCATGAGGGTATGTTCAGAGTCGGGGCACCGGGAGAGCGCTATTGCTTCCACAGACCCTTGACGAAATGGGCGTGATGATGAGCAGACTGTCGACAAGCAAGCAAAATAAAGGAGTGGTGATGATGGTGGGGGCGAATCAAGATACTGCTGAGGCTGCAGCGCCAGAATAGGTAGATGATGGCAAGTTTGTTGTGGACGTTGTTTGTGGACAAAGCAGGTAGTAGATGATGCGCTCCCCAAGTCCACTTTCCACATTTCCACAGCGTCCACGAGACAGAACAAGCGCGTCACCGCCTGCGACATCCGACAGCGATGTCAATGTCACGTGATTAAAACCACGGTAGGACAGGGGACCCACGCGGGTTACACGAGAGATGCACGCCGAGTAACTTGGCATGTTTCGATTGTTTCCGCAGCTCCGCAGCCACCGCCGCTGCGACATGCCCCATGCCCCAGGCCCCATGCCCCAGCTGCCTACAATGCTGGGCATGCAGGGCAGGGCTCAACGCGCGGCCAGACCGACGATCCTGGCGGGCACTGTTTACTCGACGTACTCGACTTGACTGTCCCTCGTGGCTCCGTCCTCAAGAGGCCAAGAGGTACGCCGAGTTATCACGAAAAGGAGCTTATACAACGGTCAAGGCTTAAGGCGAACACACACATGCACGCATACAGAAGACATGAGTGAAGCAAATGCTCCGTTGTATCTGCTCAAGCGTTTGGTATTTTGAGTTCGTGGTTGTCACAGAAAACGGGAATTCTCCATCAACCCCTGCCTGCAGCTGCCTGGCTGCACCTGGCTGCCTGGCCTGCAACCAGCTGTCCCCCCATTTTGCCGTCGTGCGTGCCTTTTTGGCCACCTCGATGGCCTCCACAAGGCCACAAGGGAAATCACCCTCCTAGGCAATGTAAGTAGGCCATGGGCCAGCCGGCCAGCCATGCGAGCCCCAGGCAATCCAAGGGCCGAGGGGGCAGGGCCGGGCCGACATCATCACATTCGTGTGCATCTCAGTCCTGCAGTCCCTGGATCCCTTACACACTGGGTTTGGGTTTGCTGGCCCGAGGCGACTGCTGACTGCTTGACAGTCATTGTTTTCAAACAGCTCACCACTCGACATCTTTCTCTCTCCTCTGCACTCTTGCTTCCACTCCATCGCATAGCAACTCACACATCCCCAGACACTTCTTCCCAACGCTTCTTCACCCTCCCCTCATCCATTTGCTCATTCTTCGAGACACCTTGGACGGATCCCGTTCACCGGCACAGCATTGCAACCACCAGCTCAGGAGTCCCCGTAACGACCTGACCTCTGTCTCGTGCCGAGTGATCAACACCTTGGAGGCGTCTGTGACGACAGTGCCAGGTGAGAACAAGAATCATCGCAACCCACATCGACTCGACGTCCTATACTCATACACTTATAGCCGCGTCCACACCAGCTGGATTTCACGCTCTCCGATTCAGATCGGTGCTTCGATTCCAACTGACGCAATGGAGCACAACGCACTCGGCAGCAGCGCAAATCACAACCATCGGAACAGCAACACCAGTAGTCACAGCCGCAGCCACAGCCACGAGCACGTCGACACGCCCGGCCATGCATGGACGAGAACTTGGATCAATCGTCTCGATGAAGCCTCTTCCTCCATGTGTCCCAGCTCACAAGCCTCAACCCCTCTACAGACAAGCCAGCTGAATGACCAGGCTGGCGGCCTCGCCAGCCCGTCTCAGTCGTCCGACAGCCTGAGTGACGCCGAGATGATGTCCAGCGACGAGTGGAAGGTGACCGAAAACGTGAAGTGGAAGGATGGCGGCGAGCCCACCGACGTATCCGACGATGTGACACGGTCTCTCCCAACCGAGCTCCTTCTCCAGGTATGTTCAATGTTACCGTTGAGCCCTGCTGGCTGTGCTGACCATTGTTCCCACAGATTATACAGATGCTCCCCACACGCGATCTCGTCCGCGCCATGCTCGTCTCGAAAGCATGGTGTCTGGCAGCCTTCCCTCTCCTCTGGCAGAAGCCCCCACTTTCCTCTATTACGCAGTTTGCGTCGTTTGTCAACGTTCTCGCCATGGAGGATCCACTCCTACCGTACGCTACGACTGTACGGCGGCTCGTCTTCAACGGCTTCGCTCGTCACCTTACGGACGAGCTCTTCAGTGGTATCGGCGCGTGCCGCAACTTGGAGCGACTCACATTACCGGGCGCCACCCGACTTACGTCCAAGTCTCTGTACTATGTCTTTGGCAAGCTTCGCGGACTGATTGCCATCGATCTAGCGGGTGTGGACGCTGTCGACGACTACGTCG
>Ga0160505_101265_pt1 | contig 12244 bp, 6 predicted proteins | sample DIDeMG_FD_108225 | JGI IMG/M metagenome (GOLD analysis project Ga0160505, IMG submission 108225) | Enriched chicken feces microbial communities from UW Madison campus, WI, USA - DID2874_E49_Stillage MG | ecosystem: Host-associated > Birds > Digestive system > Large intestine > Fecal ... | reverse complement strand
GTAATACCACGGCTTAGCTCCAAAGGTGTTAGGTGCAGAGTCGGCAGATGCGTGTATAACGTTATAGAGAACAGTATTGAGCCGGACAAACTCAATTTTCCGGTAAGCTACCGCGTCGATGCCTACAATTATCACGATGAGAATAGCTGATGCCTTGATAACGCTAAGTGTAGAGTTGAAAAACGCGCGGTACGGAGTCAGATCAAGAGTCTGAGTCTCTTCGATACCCTTTTTCTCATCAATTGGCTTTTTCTCTGCAGCTTTTTTTTCCTCATCAACGGCTGGCGGTACTGCCTTGAATGTGATGTAAATGTAGTGAAGAACCCAGAACGGCGCGAACACAAGCACAAACGGCCACCCTAGAACCCCGCCGACCACAATAGAAAAAAGACCACCACTGATACCAGTAGCCCGGTCCCTGTTGGTCTCGGAAGAGAGGTATCCGACAAGGAATAAAAGAGAACTGTTGAAAAGAATCATGGCAAATGACGACGGAAGAACTGAGACACTAGCGTGGCTCATACCGGGCGATAGCATAGAGATTATTATATACGTCAGTGCAATGTTGGAACCAAACAGCTTCCAGTTATTATTAAGAGAAAAGTAGAGTAAAATTTCGGCGAAAGTGGATCTCATACCGAGAAAAAGGCGGAACGCAAACCAAATACTGGTTGACGAGAGTAAATGTCCGTTTGTTATAATTATCACAATGGAAAAAAATTTGAGATACGCTGTGTGCAAAGCAATATAGGCCCAGGACCGAATAGCGTAGATGGGAGAGTATTCCCATGTCTGAAGGCCAAACCCATTAGTGAGGTAGTGTATGGGTTCCCAGTAGTTGAAAACTAATACAAGAATCAATTAAAAGTCAGTTGCTGATCTGATCTGATTAATTGTTATGTTGGAGTAAATGATAGACTTACCTTCATCGCAGTCAGGTATTATAGAAATTAGACCATTGATCATGCGAATTACGTTTAGGACCAAAATAATAATAAGTAAATAAAAGGGTGGCTTCTTTTCCATCTTGTGTGTCTGGAGTACTAGCCTGTAGAAAGTATAAGGATAAGGCACAAAGTTGTGTGTTGTTGGAAATCTCAGGGTGATCTTTTATTTGCGAAAAACTCATCCTCCATGGCGATTACATAAACCCTCATAGTACGGCGTGATTGCTAGGTAATACCAGCTGCCAGTAAAGCATACAAAGACAAAATTATTAAAGAAAAGTGTTAAACTACATTTAAATAGCATCCTATGTTAGTAAATGTACTGCTGTGACCTTACATAGTTGTGGTTGTACATGTATCTAACATTATCTATTGCCATAAATTAAAAACACTGACTTTATATGACGCTTCTCTGTGGTTTTACCATGATAAATGTCTTTTTAATTATAAAGTGGATCGGTCTCGGTCCTGCCAGAGATGAGATGATCATCTGCTTAAATTTTTTGTTTAGTTAGACTGCTTGGATCATTAGATGGCAGTATCTTTGAATATTTGGAAATACTCAGGAAATTGCTAGAGATAGAAATATCTTTCATGTATCATATCAAACTCTCTTCCTTAGGAATCTGGGGATTTGCAACACCCATCGACTCCATGGACAAGTTTAATTGACCCGTTCAAGCAGGCAGTATTCTGTCCACACTAACTCACTCTTTGTGAACTTATGCAATGCTGTTGGGATCTTGAGCTGGCGCGCAATCCCGCGAGAGGCACCCGCATCAAGGAAAGGCTTGCAAACAACCTTCTTCCAGTGTTCCTCGTCACGCGTGAATCGTGTCTCCCCAGGAGCTGTATCAAGATCCGTATCCACAATGTAATCACAGGCAGAAACAGGCACAAGCTTGTTGGGATCGGCCTCATTGTGATTGTTCATGCCACTCGGCACCACATGTGTGCCGAAACGCCAGTCATGTAGCCCGTCACCGCCCTCAGCAAACTCACCTGGTAGTAGTCCATCAAATCCAGACGCAATGAACTTAAGTCGCTGGTCATCACGCAAAAAGTACGATGAGGGGAACCGGTACCATTCACGACCAACACAAACGTTAGAGTACTTGCCACCATCGGCCGTGGGTACTTGCGGCGTGAGCTCATGTACACGATCATAAACTTTTATTGGTGCCCCATAATAGCTAATAAGTGCAGAAGTGCGCATAACTGAAAGAGCAGCGTATACCATCAACACAGCCGCCACCACTATTTTTCCAATCCAGGACCAGCGAGGTAAAACTCGAGATCCGACCTGCATAATGGCATCAATTGACACAGCCGCGTTGACTGCGAGTGAACCGTACACAATATACATGAACCGCTCCTCCTTATGTGGCTGTGCTGTGAAGATGGCAAGCCATAGAAAAAAAGGAAGCACCAATAGCAGTGCCTGGCGCTTTTTCTTGATGGAGCTAAACGGAAGTGCAATCGGTGCAGCCAGGGCTAAAGGCAGTGCAATGTTGAAATTGAGTGCCAGGTTAGCAAGGTAGTAATACCAGGGTTCTGTGCCAAATATGTTCGGTCCAGAGTCGGCAGATGCGTGTATAACATTATAGAGAACAATGTTGAGCGGGACAAACTCAATTTTCCGGTAAGCTACCGCGTCGATGCCGACAATTATCACGATGAGAATGACTGATGCCTTGATAACGCTAAGTGTCGAGGTGAAAAACGCACGGTACGGGGTTAGAACAAGAGCCTGAGTTTCATCGATACCCTTTTTCTCATCAATTGGCTTTTTCCCTTTAACTTGCTTTTTCTCTTCAACGGCTGACGATACTGCCTTGAACGTGATGTAAAGGTAGTGAAGAGCCCAGGCCGGTGCTAGTGCAAGCACAAACGGCCAGCCTAGAACCCCACCTACCACAATTGCAAAGAGGCCTCTACTGATGGCAGTTGCCCGGGCCCGGTTGGTCTCAGCCGAGAGGTAATCCACAAGGTATTTAAGAGAGATAGTAAAAAGAACCATCGCAAATGACGACGGAAGAGATGAGACACTAGCGTGGCTCATACCGGACGATAGTGCAGAGATTACGATATAGGCGAGCGCAATGTTGGAACCAAACAACTTCGAGCGATTAAGGGAAATGTAGAGTGAAATCTCGGCGAAACCAGATACCACACCAAAATAAGAGCGGATCAGAAGCAAAAGAGAGGCGGACGAGGTGGAATGTCTGGTTGTCAGAAGTATTATAACGGTGGTTAACTTGAAATAGACTGCTTGCAAAGCAATATAGGCCCAGGACCGAATAGCGTAGACTGGCGAGTATTCCCATGTCTGAAGGCCAAACCCATTAGTGAGATAGTGTATGGGTTCCCAGTAGTTGAAAACTAATACAAGAATCAATTAAAAGTAAGTTGCTGATCTGATCTGATTAATTGTTATGCTGGAGTAAATGATAGACTTACCTTCATCGCAGTCAGGTATTATGGAAGTTGCACCGTTGAGCACACGAATTCCTTGCAGCGCTCCTAAAATAAAATAAAATTGCAGCGCTTTCATCTTGTCTATCTGGAGTACTAGCCTCTAGAAAGTATGACTATAAGGCACAAAGTTGTGTGTTGTTAGAAATCTCAGGGGTGGTCTTTTTTTGTTGCTAAAAACCCGTCCTCCATGGCGATTACATAAACCCCCACAATACAGCAAGATCGCTAGGTAATACCAGCTGACAGGAAAGCAAAAAAAGACTGTGAAATTTTAAAGAAGAATGTTATTAAGTACATTTAGATACCACTTGATGTTAGTGAATTTACTGCCGTGGCCTTACCTAGTTGTGGTTGTACAGGTATCTAACATAGTCCATCACCATAGATTACAAACACAGACCTTATGTGATGCATCTCCGCGTTTCCACCATAATATATCAGTGCTATTTAGCCACCATCTTTTTGCATGGTAACATTCTCAATCGTATGCTATTGTTTTTTTTATTTGCTTGCATGCCAGCCCTCATATCTGGTCTTTTCGCTTTATAACAATGGCATATGCAGGGACTACACCTATTGAGGCGAAAGAACTTATCGTTCTCGCTCTAAAAACGGTTTCTATGCTAGCTCAAGAATTTCCGGCTGCTGAGCTCAGCGCGTATTTTAGTTCCCACCCACTAGCACAGCATCTACTTACGCTATGTGTGTTCTGGCTCGCATCGAGTGCCGCTGGCGATATCGTCCGCTGCAGTCTTCAGTTTTCATGCCTATTATGGTATGTTGACAGATGGTTGTGGTCGCATGTTGTGGTGGCATACAAAGATACCGCAGTACTAGCTCTTGGTGGCAAGGCAGTTATTGCCAAGGACCGAGATCAAGTACTTTCCATGGCTCTCGCACGGCTCGTGGTCGCCATAGCCTGCATCATGGCCCCGGCCGTTGTGGCAGCTGCTGTTGGTGTACTTACAGTGGTATCAGTAGAGGACGACGTGCTATCGCAAGCAAGTAGTAACGCCCCAGGCTTTGTATTTATACTTTGTTTTTATGCTGTGCTTGGCTGCACGATAAATGCGGTCAGATTAGCACTGTTTGATGCCAACTCAATGCTCGGGCAGACCTTCACCTCCTCGAGAGTGCGAAGCGCCAACAGAATACACATGTACCAACGAGCACCATATTTCAGCACTGTGCCAACTACATTAAAAGTAAACCCTAGAAGGGATATAAAAGAAAGAGCATCAGCTGCATATTCGCGGGTCAAGCGAATGCTTTGCACTATTCTCAGATTTTGTCCCCAAAAGAATATCATTACTTTACCATTTCATGCCCTAGTCTGGATCAAGTCTCTTGTAACGCATATGGTTGTTAAATTGGTGCAACATGTTGTTGTTTCTATTTTGACAAGAAGCACGGCTGAAACCACTGCCATGGTAATCCAGACCAATAAAAAAGCCCTAACTAACTATTTGGAAAATTAGCAGTCACGTTCTGAATTATACTTAGGGCTCAACCACTATACCAATACAACCCTAGCCCCGACAATATTAGTATCAACTGCCTCTCCCAGTAACTCTTTGGGCTCAAGTTCGTGTGGGCGCGCAACGAGAACGCCGCGAGAGCTGAAAATTTGTGTGTCCAAGATGACAATGTGAACGAGAAAAAAAATCTTTTGAAATTTTCTTTTCTCTTTTTCTTTTTTCTCTCTTTTTTCTTCTTTTTTTTTTCTTTTTTCTTTTTTCTTTTCTACATTACTCTTATAGTATACCCTAGAATTCAAGTACGTATTTGCTGCCTGCTACAGTCGGTTTGACATTAGATTATTAACAAACTATTTTTACAGAATGAGAGCTAAGTGGAGAAAGAAGAGAGTTAGAAGATTGAAGAGAAAGAGACGGTTGACGAGAGCCAGATCGTAAGTTTTGCCCAATTCTTGATTTTTATCTTGGTACAGTCTGCTAACAGTCCTTTTTTTAGTAAATAAACGGATCGTCTCATCAACTCAAATTAATGAATCGACTTTGACGTGAACAAATTCTTCGACACCTATTCTTTTCACAGTGAGAATATTACAACGAGCCATTTGGCTCTGGTGCCCGACTATACTCTTACTGTCTAGTGCCGACAGTTGTTTGTTTTTCCAATTCCGAAGTTTGTTAACTTGAGGAGAATGTAATGTTTATTTAATTGGCTCGGAAAACTATCCTGCTCAAATCAAGAAAATTTTTTGTACAATATCTTTTCTTTTACCTTCATGGTTTCACTGATTGTAGTTCTGGCTATTATTTCTGCTGCAACCGTAATTATTTCTCTATTTTCTCGTAATAACAAGGTGCTTAACGTTGAGTAGTATTTGGTCTTCGAGGCAAGTCTTTCTTCTTCGAGGTTTTCCCCTGGTTACAACTGTTGCTTGCTGACCGCTTAAGGTGTTGATAGAATATATGTCATATGACAACATACTTCGCACTTGTATTTTGCACATTTTAACTTCTCGAGTTGTATTACAAATCACGATCTTTATCTTCCAAAAGACTCCTCAACCTCCGCACTTTCCCAGCTACATCCCACCTCATCTTCCTCAAAAGGCCTGTGTTTGTATTGTATAGGCCTTTTGAACTACTTCATAAAGCCGTAAAAATAGTCAACAAACGAAGGCCGCGTAAGATCCGGCCTCCATACCGCCGATACGGACCTGGAACTGCCAATCCTGAAGATAGTTTCGATGCTGGGTTTGAAAAAATTGATATTCTTTCTGTGACGCTGGAGCAGCTGGAGCTGAAAAAGAAACTAGAGAATGATGACGAGCAGGATGCGTTAGGACATTTAGAGAATGAGCATGAGAATGATGAAAATTATGAGGAGCCAACAGGGATCAACCATTTGCCACCGGAACTGCTCCGCCTTGTATTCGAGTATCTACCAAAACCGATTTCGTTGAAGCTGCTGTATGTGAACCGGCTGTGGTACTCGCTACTTATTCCCTACGTCTATGAATGTCCACAGCTTGATGCACGCAACTATTCCAAGTTTATAGAGACTATCAGTAATAGCAACGATCTCGGAGGATTTGTCAAGGTCCTCGACCTTCGCAGTATTATCCAATCCGGTAAGAATTCGTACACGGCGCGGGTGCTCCGGCGGTGCGCCAAGAGCCTACAGTCATTCATTGCGCCCCAGACCAGCTTTGGATATTCACCTTTGGTGAGTTTGCGCAACTGCACGGAGTTACGTACACTCGATCTTGCGCTAGTGTCGGAAACGGTGGATTTGCGGCTGTTATTCAATGCGATTGGAAACGCTAAACATCTTGAGCGACTCGCCTTTCCGCGATCGTCGGTATCATGTGCAGACTATGATCACCTGTGGCCACCACGGCTGTGGCATTTATGCCTCTCTGGCGGTATTTCGAACGAGTTTCTTGCGGGAACCAAGTTTCCTCCAACCATCAAGCAGCTGATTATGACGCATTGTCCCTTTATCAAATCGCCAAGTGTGCAGAGTCTGTGTGTGCGATTGGGTACACACTTGACCACTTTGAAGGTGCTCTATCCAATGCCGGCACTCTTGCCAGATGCACTGGACTCGGTGCTGCGACTGTGCCCGCGACTGCGCAGCTTTTCTGTCTCAGTGGACTATATTTCGCGCCATTTATTTGAGCTGCCAAACATGCCATATGATGAGATTACGCGTCAGCCAGTACCACATCCACTGCGTGCTCTCTATCTTGATTCGTCGGGCATGCTGGGGCAAGCACACAAGATTGAGGCGATTGATGTGAGTCTTGCAATCCTTGAGGACAAGCTGCCGGAGCTGCAGAAAGTAACGGTCAGCTTCAAGCTAGGGTGGAATCACGAAGGCGAGGATATGATTGAGCTGGCAGAGATTTTGGAGGAGCGCGAGGGCGGCGTGTGGATTACATGAGAAGATGCAATTTTTTATGGCAAGGAACAGCTGACCCGGCGCTTGCGTATATATATATTGTAAAACAATCTAAGCATATTTTGATAAAGGATACATGACAATTCTTCTCCACTTGGACAAGCTTAAAAGACGATGCGTACTCACGGGGATCCAATAATATGTCAATCAGTGTCGCCGTTGACCATGCCTGCGATGAATCTTGACAAAATTCGCCATTTGTATTGGTAAGTTCAGTTAAGGCAAACTGCGGAGAACTGCATAGCCATTCACGATGGCTATTCAAACACCGAAGAAAAAGGAAAAAAAAAGGTACTTTGTGCCTTTGTTATGTAGATAGGATGGTCAGGGCCTTAACGCGTCGCTTAGGACTAAGAACTGGATCCACGTGATCATCGCGAACTTTACACGAAGCTCTGACACGATGCGTGGGTAGTTATTAACCATCAAGAGATCTCCAACCGGGCCCCGTTTTTGCACATTCCCAAGGGCACCGGGCTGAAACCGGAACATTCTGACTAAGGGCTTGGATGGCCATACAGGGATTTCCAATCGCACTTGTGCTACCTGTCTGCGCGTGTGCCTGTATGTGTGAACCTTTCATTTGTCCCAGCGCGATTGTTCCCTGCCAGTGTTTTTATTTTTAATCTTTAATTTTATTTAATTTTATTTAATTTTATTTAAAATTTTTTTATTTTTCATTTTGACCTGCGTGGTCTTTTCTGATCTGCTCGGGAAATTTCAATAATCCCACGCATATAAAAATATCATTTCCCATCCCTTTTGTCGCCCTGTCCACGACATACGTACATCTTTCCTCTACACAAACACACCTCCCTTTTGGTGATATCATACACCCTCTCTTACCAACCCCCTCCATACCACCTTCTCCCCGCCCAAGATGTCGAAACCTAAGGGCGTGAGAAAGTCTCCGTCTGCGTCTCATCTCAATGGCGCGAAATCCAAATCAGTGAAATCACCAGCACCCGCTGCCAAAATTAATAACAACAAGAGTGAAAAGTCGGCCAAGAAGCATCACCAGCAAACGCAGATTGCTGAGACTAATAATCGTGCTGCCTCTAGATCACTTAATTCTACCGACTACAAGTTCCTGACGATTCTGACCGTCTTTGCTGTCTTTGTGCGTTTCCGCAAGCTCTCCCAGCCCTCGTCGGTTGTGTTTGATGAGGTACATTTTGGCGGCTTTGCTCGTAAATACATTATTGGCCGGTTCTTTATGGATGTGCACCCGCCGCTTGCTAAGATGCTTTTTGCTGTTGTTGGCTACCTTGTTGGCTACGACGGCGAGTTTGAGTTTAAGACCATTGGCCTTGACTACATTTCCAATAATGTACCTTACATTGGCATGCGCATGATGCCCGCAACGCTCGGTGTTTTGACCATTCTGCTTGCTTATAGCACTCTGCGCGCGTCTGGCTGCCGCTCGATCACGGCCCTCTTTGGTGCTGCGCTCATGACCATTGACAATGCGCTGACGACCCAATCTCGCTTTATCCTGCTCGATTCTCCCCTCGTATTTTTCATTGCACTCACCGCCTACGGTTTTGTCAAGTTCCGCAATGAGACCCCCATGCGCTTTGACTGGTACCGTTACCTCTTTTTGACTGGTCTTGCGCTTGGCGCGACACTTTCGTCTAAATGGGTTGGTCTCTTTACCGTCGGCTGGGTCGGCGTCATCACCGTTTGGCAACTTTGGTGGATTCTGGGCGACCTGTCCATTTCCCCCAAGAACTACATCAAGCACTTTTTTGCACGCGCGGTGCTTTTGATTGGCGTTCCGCTTGCCTTTTACATGGCCATGTTTGCCCTTCACTTTGTGTGTTTGACCAACAATGGCGACGGCGCCTCGTTCATGTCGCCCGAGTTCCAATCTACTTTGCAGCACTCGCCGCTCGTTGGCCACGTTCCCGCGGATGTGGCCTATGGTAGTTCCATTACCCTGAGACACATCAACACCAACGGTGGCTATCTGCACTCCCACCCGCATCCCTACGAGACTGGCTCCAAGCAACAACAAGTGACCCTTTACCCGCATAGGGATAACAACAACGACTGGCTCGTTGAAAACATTACTGTGCATCCCTCTGACTTTGCCGATGTCAACCCTGTGATCAAGATTAAGGACGGTGACTTGATTCGCCTTAAGCACGTTGCCACGGGCCTCCGTTTACACTCGCACGACGTGAGACCCCCCGTGACTGAACAGGACTACCAGAATGAGGTCTCTGCATATGGCTTTGAGGGCTTTGATGGTGACATGAACGATGACTTCCGCGTTGAGATCGTTAAGGAGCGTAGTCGCAAGGGTGTTGCGCAGGAGCGTCTCCGTGTTATCGACACCAAGTTCCGTCTTGTCCATCAGCTCACTGGCTGCGTGCTCTTTTCGCACAATGTCAAGCTGCCCAAGTGGGGTTTTGAACAGCAAGAAGTTGTCTGTGTACGTGGTGCGTCGTTCGAGAACAGTCTGTGGATGGTTGAGGAGCACTCCCACCCTCAGCTCGTCGGCGATGATGTTGAACAAATGTCGTACCGCACTCCCTCGTTCCTCTCCAAGTTCATTGAGCTCAACAGAGTCATGTGGGAAGTCAATGCTGGTCTCACCGACACGCACACGTGGCAATCGCGCCCCGAGTCATGGCCCTTAATGCTCAGAGGTATCAACTTCTGGGTCAAGGACCATCGCCAGGTTTACCTTATTGGTAATGGTGTCATTTGGTGGACCATGTCTGCTTTTATTGGTGTCTTTGGTTTGTTCAAACTCTTCCAACTCCTGCGCTGGCAACGTCGCTACCCGAACTACACTGGCGCCGAGTTTGAACAATTTGACGAGGGTGCCACGACCTATATTCTTGGCTGGGCCTTCCACTATTTCCCATCCTTTTTGATGGCGCGCCAGCTTTTCTTGCACCATTACCTTGGTTCTGTCTACTTTGGTATCCTGGCCCTGGCTCAGGGCTGGGACTTTTTAACCTTCCGCCTTATCAAATCACGCATTGTTAGCTACACTCTCATGGCTCTTTATTTTGCTGCTGCAACTGGCTTCTTTGTGTGGTACTCTCCCCTGATCTACGGTTCGCCCTGGACAAAGGAGCTTTGCCAAAAGAGTACTTTCTTGGACATGGATTTTGACTGCAACGCCTTTCTGAATACCTTTGAGGAATACGATCAGCTAGAAGCAGGCCCCGGTGATGTTGAGGCCACACCAGCGCCTACAGAATACAAGGATGTCGAGGATATTGTCTACGAGCAAGTGGAGGAGTTCGATACCCCTGAGAATGCTGTGGTTTTTGAGGAGGCGATTGAGAAGATCATTGAAGAGCATGTTGAGCCCGAAGCTGTCGAAAAGGTTGAGGAGATCATTGAGGAGCATGTTGACCCCCAAATTGTTGAAAAGGTTGTGGTGATTGAGAAGGAAGAAGCCAATGTCCAGGAGACTGAGGTTGAACAGTCCGTGACCGAATCTGTCAATGTTGAGGCTTCAGCTGAAGTCAAGTCCGTCGAGGATAAGGTTGAGGACGAGCCTACTTCTGTCGCGGCTTCCAAATATGTCACAGAAGAGGATGACGCCGAAGAAGAAGAGGAAGAAGAGGAGGAGGACAATGAGGAGGATGAAGAAGAGGAGGAAGACGAGGAGGAGGAAGAAGAAGATGAAGAAGACAATGAGGAGGATGAAGACGATAACGATGAGAATGACGAAGAAGACGATGAGGACGAGGACGACGAGGAAGACGACGATATCGAGGAAGTGATCGACGAGGTTGAAGCTGACTACGACGCACAAGCCCATGATGAGACCGTCGAGGCTGCCAAGCAGCCTGCTGAGGAAGCCCAGCCCAATGCTAAAAAATCTGCTGCCGCTGGTGTCTCCAGTGCGCCTGAGCCGCCCCAGGCTACCCCCTCTGCCAAGTATGAATACCGTGATGAAGATGGCAATATCCTACCCAAGGAACAAGTCGAATCCCTAGTGGCAGCTGGCAAACTTAACGTTGAAAAGCGATACCGCGCTGGTAACAAGTATTATGATGCGCAGGGGAATGAGGTCAAGGCCGCGCCGGCCAAGACCCCCGAGCAGGAGTAGACCAAGTTGCTAGCTAGCTAATCTACTTTTTGTTTGCTTATTATTATTCAAACAAGTTTTTGAAAAAAAAAAAAAGTTGAAAGAGAGAGAACAATCATTAACGTCCATACATTAATTCTATGAAAAATAAAACCATACACACATACAATTTTTTTTTCAATCTTGGAGCAGCGGCTATTCCAAGTTACGAAAAATACAGAAAACTAAAAGGAACCTGTAAAGCGTATAGACAACTAACAATTAAACGAGATTTACGTGATGATCAATACAGATATTACAATCATTATCACTATCAACTAGTTCTTTGTATTTTTTTATTTATTTTTATTTACATGAATAATCCAAATGCAAAAAATGTATTTGTAGCATATTTATCATGATGACCAGTGGGGGATCCCGGGGATTCTAGCAGCAGATCATAAGCAGGCCAAGAACAACAAGTATCTCCTTCTGTGTCTTTGCTGATCTAGAATGGATCTTTCAAATGTATTTTCATAAAATGGGATGTTTTTTTTTTTTGCTATAAAAAACTTGATGGCGGCAAATAAATAAATAAATGAAAAATGACAACCCCCCGTTTGATTGATGATAAAAGCCGGGATAGTGGGGGGTTTTCCCTTGTTCATGACTGGAACCGTGTCTGCTGCTTGCCATGATTCTCACCGAAAAAAAAAAAAAATCTCCAAGACACAACACAACAGTTTTTTTTTTTTTTTTTTTTTATACACTTTAATGTTTAAACCCCCTTTTTGGCCAATCCCCCTTTTAAAAAAATATTTTAATTTTTCCCAGAGGTTTTTTTTTT
>Ga0160505_101264_pt1 | contig 12248 bp, 7 predicted proteins | sample DIDeMG_FD_108225 | JGI IMG/M metagenome (GOLD analysis project Ga0160505, IMG submission 108225) | Enriched chicken feces microbial communities from UW Madison campus, WI, USA - DID2874_E49_Stillage MG | ecosystem: Host-associated > Birds > Digestive system > Large intestine > Fecal ... | reverse complement strand
TATTCCAATATTGGTCGCACACAGGAGAATGTCAAGCTGTTTCGTGGGTTGGAAAGAGATATATCGAGCCTTCCTATAACTCCTCCATGGGTTAGCTTTAGAACTAACACTTTCTTTTGCGTGGCCTTGGGATTTGAACTGTTGGCAGATGCTAATAAAAAAAATTCATCTTTTTTTATCTTTTATATATACAAAAATACTTTAAACATGATATAAACAACTTATTTACACACACAGTCCTTTCCTCTAAATCGAGACCAAAAAACAAAATTGCTTCTTCCTGGGCTCTCCTGTAGCATTAAATTAGAAAGACTTTTTCTTTTTTCATAACCAGAATTAGTTCTTCTTGGCGGCCTTCTTCTTCTTTTGCGAGGGGGCGGTGCCATTGATGTAGTCGAGGAGCTCGTTGATTGACTTGTCACCAAGCTTGGCAGCAGTGGCATTCTTCTTCTTGCCAATGGTAGCCGAGGCCTCCTTGGCGTCAGCGCCAGGGCGGTGGTGCACACGGGCACGCTTGCTGGCCGAGGCCGCAAGCGCCGCAGCAGCAGCAGCATGCTCAGCCGACTGGCCGTTGGCAGCAGCAGAGTTCTTGTTGTTCTTTGCAGTTGCCACAGCAATGTTGATTAACTGCGCAAGCCAGAGCTTGGTCTCCTTTGTGTTGGTGTTCTCGGGTCCGTAGTTCTCCTTGTAAATCTTGTGCGACTCACGCATGCTCTCAACAGCAGCGTTGAAGTCCTCAAGCACCAGGTGCACCTGCGAAAGCTGGAAGTGGAGCGCACCAACGGTGTGATGGGTAGGGCCGTACAGCTTAGTAGTGAGCTTGAGCGAGTGCTCGTACCACTTGAGAGCCAGCGCGTGCAGCTTCAGGTTCTGGACCATGGCACCAATGTTGTTGATGGTGGTAATAGACTCGGGATGCTCGGGGCTGGCAATAGAGCTCCAGTACTTGAAAGCATGGGTAATCAGCTCAAGAGCCGCAGCAGTGTTGTTGTTGGAATGCTCGTAGATGGCCAGGTTGATGTAGGAAAGAATACCCTCAGCAGAGTCAAGACCAGTGAGACGCTCCTGAATAAGCAGCGCCTTGCGAGCAAACTGAACCGCCACCTCGGGCTTGTTAAGCTCGTTGTAAACAATGGCAAGCTGGTTGTAGATACGGACAGTTTCCGGGTGGATCAGACCATAAGCATTCTCATGGATGCTGAGCGACTCGGTAAGGATTTCAAGACCAACCTCAATATCACCATGAGCAATGCTCAAGCGACCATTTTCCAGAGCCTGATCAGAGGCGCTGCTCTTAAACTCACTGCTCTTGAAAACGGGAACAATGTTCAGGAGATGCTCATGAGAGAAAAGAAGAGGCGCCGCAGCGGCAACCTCGACGTGCTTCTTACCCTTCTTGGACTTCTTGCTGGAGGCAGCGGAGGAAGTAGAAGCAGAAGCAGGGGCAGCAGTAGCATTGAAATCAAAGTCTCTAGAAGCCCACTGCAGACCGTACTTGAGGGAGATCTCTCTAAACAGAACAAGAGGGTTGACCTTGGAAATCCAGTCCTCACCCAGAGTGTATCTAAATCTGCTAGCAGCCTGCTCAGCAATGGCAGCACGAAGAGACTCAACGGTGACCTCGCTGTAGACAGAAGTATCAACACTGGGGTAAAGGCTCGTCAACAGAGGATCAATGATAGCCTCGGGCTTGTCGTTAAGCTTGTAACCCAACAGACAGTTGAAAACATGGCTAATGGCGTAAGGAGCAAAGTCCACAGAGAGATTCGAGAGAATAGAGTTAAGAACATGCTTGAGTGATCTGGAGATAATCTCATGAAGCACGACCTGGTAAACAACCTCAAGAAGAGGACCCTGGTTCTCAGTCTCAGCGGCGATATGACCAAGGTATCTCATGTTAATACCGCGTCTGTGTAAAGTGGCAGAAAGCTGAGCGCCATCAAAGGGAACAGAAGCACCAGCCTTGAATTCCTCCAAAAGCTGGGTGATGCTCTTCTTAACGTAAGCTGAGATCTCGCGAATGACCTCGGCATCCTTTGCATACTGAGCACGGAGAGCCTCATCCGAGATAACGGAAAGATCCAAAGGAACATCAGTGTTGATCAGGTACTGCTCGTAAGCAGCAGTGATAATAGCTTCCTCTTCCTCCTTGGTAAGAGTGATCTCAGGCTCCTTCTCCTCTTCCTCTTCCTTTTCTTCGGACTCCTCACCTTCCTTCTTTTCCTTCTTTCCCTCAGATTCCTCCTTCTTGGGCTTCTCCTCCTTAGGAGGAGCGTTCTTGGCAGCTTCAGCCTTCTTAGCCTCAAGCGCCTGGGCAACGTCAGCACGAGCCTTAGATCTCCACCATTCTTCAACAGCCTCGATTCTCAGAGAACCAATCTTGTGAGGGTACTCAGCATCAGACTCCTTCAGGTCCTCGTAGAAACCAATATCAACAGGAGTGAGGTGGTTAAGATCAAGAACGTAATCTCTCTTGTCAGTACCAACCAAACCGTTAATCTTGCGAGAAATGACCAGTTCACTTGCATTACCGCTGTTATCGAGCACAGTTCTAGGCTTGGTGTGTGTGAACTTGGCAATATCCGAAAAGAGCTCGGCAAACTTCTTGTCAGAAGCAATAGAATCATTGTCATCAACAGAGCCATAAGCAATCAAAGACTCGCCCTCGCCAGTGCGGAAAATACCAGGAACGGGAGTCTGGGCCAAGAAACGGCGACCGCAGTAGTCAATGACAGTAGAACCCAGAGTGTTAAGACCATCAACATCAATCTTGTTAACGTAAGTGACTCCCTTGGGCTCCTTACCAGTGGCGTATCTGGAAGCAGCATCACCACCAAGCTCAGCGTAGACACCAGTAGCATCGTAAGCATGGGAGTAGAAAATGTTATCCTTGAGGTAAATGTGAGTGATAGGGGGTTCAGAAATGTTCAAAGGAAGAACGTTGCCCTTGGTGATCTCAAGGGCCTCCTTGATAGAGGTCTCAGTAAAGTCAAAAAGAGTCTTGTTCAGAAGACGTTCACGGATAAGACGTTCGGAGAAAGATTCCTTAGGGAGCTCACGAGCGCTCTGGATTTCCTCGTTCCAGTCCTTGTTTGTGGTTTCGTCGTTGAGGTTCTGTGTTCTGGTAAGATCAGGAATATCACTAGGAGTGTTAACAATCCAAGGAGCACTAAAGAAAGCGTTAGTGGGCTTGATGTAAGCAAGGGGATCAATCTCCTTGACTTCGTTGACATTCTTAGTGATAGTCTCGTCAACAGCAGGAGAGATCTGCTTGAGCAGAGTAAGAAGAGAGTGACTGTGCTGAGTCTTCTTGCTAATAGTAGGATCAAACTTTTCACCAGAGGTGTTGTTGACAAAGTAACCGGCAGTGCTGGCGGTGATATGAAAAGTCTTGCCCTCAAGAGTGTTAGCCTGGAGATAGAACAGATGGCCCTTAAGTTGGAAGTTGGCAGGAGGAGGATTCCAGTGTGATAGGTGAAGGGATCTAACAGCACGCTTAGTGGTGAGCAAAGCAGAGGGAGCAGTCAAGCCCTTGGTAGACAAAGGGGTACTGAGCGCCTCAGGATCAAAGGCTTCCTTCTCAACATAAGCCGCCTGCTCTTCCTCAGGAATGTTGTAGCCCTTGATGTTGTAAAAGTTTGAGCCACCAGCTGAAAGAATGGGGTAAGAACGAGTGCCGTCCACACCAGAGTCATTAGGGAAACCCAGAACATCTCTAACTTTAGCAAGATGCAGCTTAGCCTCAGTCTCGTTGTAAGCAGAGTAGGCCAGATCGATAACGTTGTTCTCCGCAAGACCCTCAATCTCTTCAATAGTGGTAGTGAGCTCGAGCACGGTGCCGTTTCTCAAAAGGTTGAAGCAGGTCTCCAAAGAAGAGGAAGGCTGATCATTGAGAAACTGCTTGATTTCAAAAACCGAATCAGTTTTCACAACCTAGTGATTACTGTTAGATAAAACAAAAAAACCATGAAAAATCTGAAAATGAAAAATACTAACCTTTACGGGAATTTCAGCCTTAGTAGATGCGTTCTTGATGACGATCTCGATAAAAGAGACGGATTCAGTCTCTGAAAAAAGGTTAGGAATGGCACATTTGCGACCTCGAGGCAACAACAAAAAAAAACATACCCTGAACGGTCTGTTCAGTTTCTGGTTGTTCAGACTTGTCCGACATAATTTAAGTCTCTTGAAGATATAATTTAATGAATCCAAAAGAGATTTAAAAAGGGATTAGCAAATGCTATTAAAGGGTAAAAGATGTGGGAGATGGAAAGAGGAGGAAGGGAAAAGAAGTGAAAAGAATGAGAGAAAATTGAACAATTTTATTGGTTTAGGGCCAGGCTGACCAAGTGCGGGTTATGAGTAACTTGAGCGTTTCTCGGTCTTTTTTCTGGAGAACTACGAAATCAAAACTTCAGCAGCAAAATATTGCAGTAATTCAGCCAGAACTGATCTTCGATATATTATGAATATAAATTCAAAAAACTCCAGAATACGTGGGCAAGTATTTTTGCATACTCATGTTCTACAAAGTTGATATCTGCCACCGCGATGACATAATGTTTCTTTAATTCGTGCAATTTCATTATAAATATACATGAAAAATTTAGTGACCAGCAACACGTCTAGACTCAGCAATAATCTTGGTCATAGACTCAACCTTAGCCTTAGCACGGCCGAAGGTACCGAGCTTCTTCTTAGCGAGCTTGCGGGCACGCTTCTCCTGAGAGTTTCTGAGCAACTCAATGATTCTTCTCTCGTAAGGAGCAAGACCAGCGACCTCCTGGATGATGTCACGGACAAAGGTGGTTCTGGCAGAAGCAGCACCCTTTCTGTAGGAGACACGAGCAGCCTTGACTCTAGGAGTGACCTTGTGGCCCTTGTTAATGCCAATGGCAATTCCTGTGAAGATGTTAGAAGACTTGTTTATCATAAGATTTGATTTCAAAACTTTTCAGCCGATGAGAGAAACATGGTCAAAGCTATCAAGCAATAGCCAACACCATTTTCAATAGTAAAGCAAAAAGTTGTGATATAGTCCTTGACAAAACATACCGGATTTTTGAGCAGCCATTTTGATGTATATGTGTGATGGTTGAGTTAACGGTCGAAAAGGCGATCACAGGATGGAGCAAAAGTAAAAAAAAGGAAAATTTGTCAGTATCCAACAATACCTTGGGAGGTTGGTTTGCAAAAAAAAATACTAGGGATGTAATTTACTCTTGACAAAAGGTTTGTAGAGAACAAACCAGCATGACAAACATAACTTCCTATTAAGGAAGTGTGACTGCTTCACATACTTAAGATCATGAAAAATTACCATAACAACGAGCATTTAGCGAGGACTGGTCGCTTCAACTGTAAAACATGAAATTGGCAAAAATCCAATATTCATCTTAATTTCCGAAGCAATATATTAAACTTCCTACTGAGCTATGAGTTTGCGCCAGGGACTGATACATTGACAAGTATTATTATTATTATTATTATTAGTAGTAGTAGCAGTAGTACTATTAATATTATTCAATTGTTTTAATTTTCAAGTTTCTTTTGGATCCTTATCCCAACGGTACAGATATTACAAGATCTCCACATGTCTAGCTACGAATACAGCCCAATAGTTACAGTAATTGAGTCTTATTTCTAGTACCCTGCCCAACAACTTCTCGCATATCTTCAAACACTTCAATGTCCTCATTTAAAAATAAAAATTCATGTAGTATTATCTATTTACAAACAAAATCACACCAGTTGTTAGACTGAGATCTTGGAAAGGTCAAAGCTGTTCTGATCTAGCAAGCTAATGATCTCCTCAGAAGACTTGGATCCATAAGCGGAAATGAAAACGCGGAACGACTGGGCCTTCTCATCCTTGTTACCATTCAGGACGTTGAAGAGATACTGCAAAAGCTTACGTCTACCAACAGTAATCTTGACTTCAGAGCCTGAAGCCGTAGTGTGCTTAAAGAAAACGGGTATCGTCTTGTCTGCAGACTGAACCTCTTCGATAATCTTTGGGCTAGCCTTGTCCTGGGCCTCCTGCTTAGACAGAACCTTGTAGCGTAGTCTCCAACCAGTAATTCCCAATCCCTTAATGCGCGACGGCTTATCCTTAGTAAGATATCTGTCGATACCACCCTCCTTGGTGATAGTTCTCAAAACGCGAGAAGTCGTCTTAATATTGATGTCGCGACGCAGGGTCTCACTCCAGAGCTTGTGGCGGTTGATGTTAGGAAGCCACGTCCGTCTGCTCTTGTTGCGGAATTCAGATATTTGGTTACCAAACTGGATAGTTTGACCGCCGTAAAGACCTCTATCGGATTGCTTGAAGAGAACAGCCTTGCCGTAGGGGTACTCGGGGTATAAAGGCTTTTGTTTGGGAAGGAAGCTTCTAGGGATGCCAACCTGTAATGGCACCAGCTTCTTCTGCTTTCTGACAGTGATATGAGCAAATTCCTTAGGGGTGACAGATGTCGTTGAGAAGGCTCTCTTGGCCATACCAGCGACGTATGAGCTGACTTTACTAGAGGTTGAGGAAATCATGGCGACTTGATATGTTAGTGAAGAAAAAAATCCCAGTCGAGTTGATTGGCGGAGAGCTCATGTTTTCTCTTGGAAAAAATGGTGAGAAAAATTGATTCATACCCTAACCACATTATCTACGCACAGACATAAGGCTGAAGTTCTTTTTTTAAATGCGTGTGTGTGTATTCTGGGAGGAAAAATCCCAAAAAAGTGATTGAGGTTCACCATCTTCAAAGACGTTGAAAATTTTCTTTGGATCCTTGGTCGGTACTTTAATAGCACCCTCATCAAACACTAATGTCATTGAAGTTACGTGTTTCTTTGGTATATCCCACCTTTGTGGCGTCTGATCGAAGACCGGATGAAAGCAGTTTAAGTATTACTTCGCGTAAATCAGAGACTAGCTTCTATCCAGTCAACATCTCAGGTCTCGCGTCAGTCCCAGTCGCAACCAGTGATGCTGCCCCTCTTAGAGAATACAAACGATTTTTGCATATTACTGATAAAGAAAACACTCTTCAAACTGTATGTGGTGAGATTGCTGAGAAACTTGCAAAGCTATACCCTGACGATAGGTATGTTACAACTATGTCCAAAATTTATTAAAGATATAATGCTGACATTGGTGTTTCAACAGCTTAAACATTGAAAAACTGCAAGATGAGCTCTATTGTGATTTAGATCCTGATTATCTGGTTGGTGATGTTTTTTCCGATGGTAGTGCTGTGGTTGCTGTGCTTTCCGAATCTCCCGAAACCGGTGGATCAGCATCTCCCTCTGTTATTTACAGAACCTACTCTTCTTCATCGAAAAGAAAAGCTAGTGAAATTCTCCCCGAGCTTCAGAAATTTCATAAAAACTCACAAAGACGAGCCAGACGAAGCTCTATATGGCTAACCAACAATAATGACAATGGCTCTCATATTAGTCATGATCACGGCCATTCAGACAATCGCAACGGGGATGCTTTTTCTCATCCCCCCAGACTTTCACCTCCTATTGGAAAAGATGTCGCTCCTAAGCCGAGCCGCAACAATCGCACTTCTCTCTCGCCGGACTTGGTTGCAAATAACCATAATGGTAATGGTTTCGAAATTGCTGAGTCTGATGATGAATTTTTAGGTGAGGGTCGGAACAACGCTGAGTTTGAACTACCTCCTCCTGAGCACACATATGCTTCGATTGATCCTCGTAAACCTCCTTCACCTCAGCCAGCTGATAAACTTCACGGAACTCGCGATGATCAGACACTTAGTAATGCATCGCCTATCGCTGAGTCGACACCCCGCTCAGTCTCCCTACATTCTATGCCCTTGCCTGAGCTGAGCCCTCGGCCGACCTTGTCTTCAATTTCTAGTCCTGTTAGAAAGAGTAACGCACAAGCTCCTTTGGCGGGACAGGTACCTTTTGAACAGGTCAAACAGCTATCTAAATCTGGCACACAAGCCCGTACCCAGACTACTGAGTCTCTTCTTACTACCCCAGTTTCTAAGGATAAGCACAAGACCCTGAAGAAGGCTTCGGTGAAAGGTAAAGACTCTGCCATAACAGAAAATTCAACAAGATCTGACGAAACCATTAAATCAACAACTGCATCCGACAAAAAAAAGCCTACCTCGGAACCAAGATCCAAAAAGACACCAACCAAAACCAAAGACACCCCAACTAAAGCTAGTAATTCTACCCCAAAGACTAAGAATACGCATACTGCAGACATTAGTACCGACTCTACTAAAGAAACAACTAAAAACCCTATCAAGACTACTACAAAAACTCCAACCAAAACTCCAACAAAGACCCCTACAGCACCAGCAATAGTCTCTCCTGTTACTTATTCTAACCCCAAAACTGCAACAGCTATCAATATATCGGCTAAGCCAGTCAACATTCAACCTGCTGTTGTTTCCGCCCCCGTTATTGCAGATGCTTCTAGTTTAGATTCAGTGAGCATTAAGAAAACGGCTGTGCAGTCATCTGTGGTGACCGAAAAAAAGATTCCCGCCAAGACTACCAGCGCATCTAAAGTTACCAAAGCCGCAGCAAAAACCAAGGCAAAGCCTGCAACGGCCACTTCGAAAGCCAAGTCTGCAGCTGCTAAGAAAAAGGTTAAAAGCCCTGAAGTAGTTACTGCTTCTGATGATGATGAAGCTGGCAAGCAATCCACCAAAAACACAACTGCTACCACTCCCTCAACAGTCGCATCTGGAAGTAAACCCAAGACTACTGGATCTAAAACCAGTAGAACTTTAGTTCCTGCTTCCAAGTTTGACCTCTTCAATCTTGATTCTTCGCTGGTTAACGACTCTGATTCTGACTCTGACATCTACGACTCTGTCGCAAATCCCATCAAGCCTATTCCCCAGTCTCCCACCAAGAAGAGTGCAAATGCTTCCTCTAAAACTCCTACCCAGCCCACTCTTGTTGAAGGTTTAAAGCAGATTAAACCTTCGACCGCAGCCAAAGCTGTTAATGTAACTGGGTCAGCTAAGGATCTCAAACAGACTGAAGTGGCTAATGGCTCCAAGACTAAGGAATCCTCTGAATTGGCAAAAAAACCTCAATCTGTTGAAGTGGTGAAAAAGGATGTGCTTAGTGAAATCTCAAAACGTCCTGAGACTCCCAAGGATTTGACGGAGTCTGAGCCCAAGAAAACTGCCTCGGTCAAAGCTGCAAAGAAAGCTGTTGATACTAAGGTAACAAACTCTGTGTCTGTGAAAGAATGTCAAATTGAAACGGCAAAGGCTGCTAAGCCAATTGAGCCTGTTAAACCTGTTAAGCCTGTTAAAGAGGTTACAAAGGTGGACTTGAAAAAAGCTAACCCTCCTAAAGAAGCTACGAAACCTGTGCCTGAGCCAAAGAAACCCGAAGCTTATAAAAAGCCTGAGCCAAAGAAACCCGAGGCTTATAAAAAGCCTGAGCCAAAGAAACCCGAAGCTTATAAAAAGCCTGAGCCCATTGCAAAAGCTGAATCTGTTAAGAAACCTGAACCAGCTAAAGAAGTTAAAACTCTTGAGTCGAAACCGGCTGGACAAGCAGTTACAATTGAGAAAGCATCTTCTGCATCATTGAACGGCAGTCAAAAAGCCAAGCCTGTTTTGGATTCGTCTGATAGTGAGTCCGAAAGCGATGACGATGACGGGTCGGATATTCCATCTAGCCCCGAACCCACTAAGCGTCTAGTTGCAGTTAACACCCCTTCTGTGACCAAGTCCACTTCCAGTCAGACCCCTAGTCGGGTGTCTTCATTTATAGATGTCCTTGACAGAAAGCCTCTGACTGACGACCCTGCTGTCCCTATCACCAATTCGGTACTCCCGACTGGCAGCACTTCTGCTACACAGGTAGTGGAGCCAGTTGAAAAGCCCAAGTCTCAGCCGCCTAAGAGAATTGCTGGTATTCAATCTCTTAGTGCATTAGCAAAGCGGGCTATTCCCGAAGTACATGATTCGACCAGTTCTAAACTCCAGAGTCAAAAGACTAAAGCTGTCATTAATAAGCCTGTAGTGGAAGTCTCGAGTGATGAGAGCAGTAGTGATGATGACTCGGATGACGATGACTCGGACGATGATGACTCGGACGATGATAGCAGTGATGACGATTCGGATGATGACGAGCCTAAGGCTAAGATTGGAGGTAGAGCGGATAAGAGAAAAAAGAAATCCAAGAATAGAGGATTTATGAAGATGATCAAGGCTGCAAAGAGAACATAGAGAATTTCCAGATTTGTCTTTTATATGCAAAGTATAAACTGTAATATATTTCAGCGGAATTGTTTTTTTCACATTTCAACAAATCAAAACAACATCCAATGCTTGCAAGATAATAATAAGTCGATAGATAATCAGTTTATTATTCTAACGTCAAATAGTTACAAACAAGATTACAAAACAAAATGATACAAAAAGAAGACATGAATCTCAAGACATTTGTCTCTATGAGGCTAAAAAGGCAGCGGTATAAGCGCATATTATAAGTTCTGACGTTCGATGGCGCCGAATTCTCCATGAACAACCCCATGTGTCAGGGGAATAATAGATGGATAGAAACCACAGTGATTTAATTACTACTCAAACTGACAATTTATGACGAGAACCTGATGTACCTTGACAGAATTATTTAAAGATAACTCAGATGAATCCATACTGAAAGAGGGGAGGTTCTGTGGATTTATGAATATCTAATAAGCTTAACTTGAGATACCGTTGTTTGTGTCATGAAAAGAAGAGAATGGGGGCTTAGCCTAATGGTTCGAATCCGGACATCAATTTTGGTTTTTTTAACGGCTTTTCCAGGTTGGTTCCAGGTTCAGTCTCCTTGTCTAGCGGTTTATTTCCCATTTCTTGACTCAGAAAGCAAAATCCATCCACAATAAGACTGCCTGGGTTGTGTACAGTCTCCCTTAGTTTTCATTAGAGGCTATAGTTAGGGGGGATCGGTATCCTCAGTGGTGCGGCAGAAGAAGGAACCACTCCAGTATCTGCCACAGTCACTCCAGGACAGCCACCAGGGGATAGCGGCAGTCCTAAAAGGACCTCTGCGGTGCTTTAATCCGAAGTCACAGAATTTATGCGACAGCTAGGGATTAAGAACGACTGATTCGGACATATCCCACAGGGAAAACGGTGAATAAAACAATACTAGTTGATATAACTACGTCCAACAGGGAACCAATCAGTGGGTTCAGTCAGGGACACTAAGCCTAGTCGACATGAGGGAAGATTCCTTGAGTGCAAGTAACAACCAACAATCGATACAGGTAAGAGCTGCATAAAACTTGGCACGGGGCGACACAAGAGAGACGTTGAGAAACTCGGATCTAGCTTTGGTACAAGGCTCGGTGCTGGGAATAGGGGGAAATAGGTGACTTTGTAGTCCATATTATTCAGAACATTTAGACAACTAAGCAAGAATAAAAACAGATCTCATACATGCATACATACGTATCATGAAAATAAATAAGAATAAAATAAAACAAAATAAAAAATGTCTGAAACCATGTTAAGTATTTGAATTAAACATTGAACTGTTAGAATACGATGCATAAGCGCACAAAGCGGGCTGATACCTGCAGTCTGAAGAGAGTTATTGGTAATAGCTGTCCCAGAAGAGTCCCTATTGGAAGGCGAACTTTTTAACAACAAAATATTTTTTGATAAAAAAAATAATATTATGAGCAGGCTTGAGTTTTGTAGCTATTTCTTCTGAGATTGTATTAATTCGCGGCCAGCTAGCACTGAGCAGGTTATAGATACTTTTTTTTGGACAAAGGTTAGATACGATTAAGGGTTTTTTTTTTTGAAAGGGTTAGGCCACTGACACGATACGGGAAAATGCCATTATCTTAAAGTCTAAGCTCCAGCCTGACTCGTTATTAGTTCGATGGGCACTCGAAAAAAAAAAAGTTTCAAGACATCCTTAGCGAGGACCGAAAGGGACAGACCTGACTGGTTTAAGCTTCCCAAGGGGGAAAAGTGACCTCTCAGAAGCCTTTTAGATTGTTCTCTCAGAAGGAGATTTGCAGCATTTTCATCATGTATGATTATTGCATTTAAACAAAAATATTATTTTTTTTTTCCAAGTCCAGCCAACCATAAAATATTATTTTAAATGCCATATAATCAATTTTGTTTTTTCCCTGCTTGTGGCCGAGATTGAGAAATATTTATAAATTGTTTGATCCCTTCAAGATTGTCTTTTATTTTTTTTTTTAATTTTTTTTTTTT
>Ga0160505_101263_pt1 | contig 12262 bp, 8 predicted proteins | sample DIDeMG_FD_108225 | JGI IMG/M metagenome (GOLD analysis project Ga0160505, IMG submission 108225) | Enriched chicken feces microbial communities from UW Madison campus, WI, USA - DID2874_E49_Stillage MG | ecosystem: Host-associated > Birds > Digestive system > Large intestine > Fecal ... | reverse complement strand
AAAAAAATGGATTATAAAAAAAAAAAAAAAATATATTTTTTTTTTGGTGTTAAAAATATTAGACATAATAAAAAATTTAAAGAATGTAGTTTTTTTTTTTTTTTTTTCTTTTTCCATGAGAACTGAAATAAGCCCAAATTAAACTAATAATTAAAAAGAAAGTCCGATAATCCAATAAAATTATCTACTTCAAAATATTGAAGATTATCAAAAATCAAGTAACCCACTAAAATACTATATAGAAGCTAAATAACCAAGAATAAAAACAGATTACATACATAGACTAAAATACTACTACAAATGAGGACCTGATTTAAGATATTTTACTTGAAACAAAAAAGATCTGATTAAAGCACCTCAATTTTTTGAAATCTCAAATTGCAGTTTCTTGAAAAAAGACTATTGTCTGAGGCAAAGAAGAAATTAAACCAGAGCTTGATTATCACTATTTCATGTAAGAACAATAAGCCAATTATCTATCCGGCTCGATCATATTGAAGAGATGCACGGCTGTACATATCCATAGGATCAAAGATTTTATAATGGCTCCCCTCAACCCCTTTTGTCATGGTACTAGTTTATTGTTTTTTTGTCTTCCGTCCACCCTCGAGGAGTAAAACCAACTTTTTTTTTACTCTTAGAAACAAAGGTTATATTACTATGGTGAAACCTGACAATTAATAGTGGAGTAATTAGTAATTGACCAACTTCCAGTCTGCCGGTGTTTTATTACATCTCGGACTATATCCACCCAGTCCCAGACAATCAACAAAAAGTCCGACAAAAGAGCCAAGCCATGTCGTAGCAGTAACGCCGCCAGCTGTTTATCTTCGCTTGCCGCCCTTACGCTTTCCACCACCGCTGCTTGTACCTGTGTACTTTGAGATTTCACTCTTGCTAATAAATAACCCGTTGCGGGTCTCTCTACCCACAGAGTTGATTTTGAGACCCCTCTCTCTCCACTTACTCTTATCCCTTTTCCCGAGCGGCAGTTCCTTTTTGGTTTCCCGTGCAAGCACAATGCCCGCTTCCTTGGCTTCGCGGACATGGCGCTCCTTGCGTTGGGCCTTCTTAGCAATCATGCCCTTGCGCATGTTCATGGGAATTTGGCCAGTTTTGGTAGTTGCAAGACCAAGGTCATCAAGACGTAGATCAAGGGTTTTGTGGCGGGCACGACCGGTGATACCGGTGGAAATATCAACGCCGGAAAGACCGGCCTCAGCAAGAATATGGGATTCCTTGATGAGCCGCTGAAGAGCAAGATCGTTATCGAGATTGAGCTGCTCCTCAGACTCCTCCTTAGGGTCTCGCTTAACCAGGGGTTCAATAGGCTCCTGCTTGGGCGCATGGCTGGACATGAACAACTTCTTCTCCCTCTTGTCCGGAATAAATGATGTAGTGGAAGTAGAATCAAGAAATTTAACTACCACAGGCTTGTCGCTGTCACTATCTTCTTCTTCGTGGTCGAACGAGAGATTGGCATCAGCGTCACTATCATCTGATTCGTTGTAATGCTCATAGTCTTGGTCCATCTCGAGATCAAGGTCTTCATTATTTTCAATCTCATTTTCCTCATCACTACCAGATCCGCTATCGCTCGAAATATTTTCGTCGGAGCCGCTATTATCCTGGTCGTTGTCGAACTTGGCGTCAGTCACCCCTTCAACCTGGCCAAACTGGGCCTCAAAGTTTTTCCTAAAAATGTCCATCACTGATGTGCTTTGCTTGAAATCTGCTGACACTGGGTCACTGTCTTTCTCTTGCTCTTCGTCATCATTATCACTGTTTTCACTCTCTGACGGGTTCAGATCTGGCCGATTTGATTTTTTCTTTTTCAGCTTCGCCAACTGCAGCTGCCGTTTTTTCTTGCTAAGCAGAGCATCTTTGCTTGTCGCTGGCACTGGTTTCGTCTTTTTAGATGATGCAGCTGATAGTTTTGATTTCAATAGGGGTTTCCGCAAGGATCCTGTTGACGTCATTTTTGTAAAGTAGTATCTATTTGCCGTTGGATTGAACGTTGTTGATCAGAAACTCTACTAGGGTCCGTGAAATTTTTTATTTTTTTTTTTATTTTGGTTTTCTCCCAACGCACCCCCAATCTCCACGCTGCTGAGATTCTTACACCTTTGACTTTTTTTTTTTTGCATTCCTCCCAAGACCAATCACGACTATGACTAAATTCAAAGGCTGTATTGACATTCACTCAGGCAAAGTTAAGCAAATTGTCGGCGGCACACTCGACACCAATTCTTTGCGCACCAATTTTGTTGCCGAGCATCCATCTTCTTATTACTCCGAACTCTATAAGAACAACAATGTCGAGGGCACTCATGTTATCAAGTTAGGTGCTGGTTGCGACGAGGCTGCAAAGGCGGCGCTGGCAGCCTGGCCAAACCACCTTCAAGTCGGTGGTGGAATCACTGATGAGAACGCTGCCGAATGGGTTCATGAGCACAAGGCTAGCAAGGTTATCGTCACATCGTTTCTTTTTGTCAACGGCGGGAAGGAGTTTTCACTTCCTAGACTCGAATCTCTTGTTAAGGCTCTGGATAACGACACCTCAAAGATTGTAATCGACTTGAGTTGTAGACGCAAGCAGGTTGTGGACCCAGTGACCCAAGAAGTGACAGGCACCAAGTGGTTTGTCGCAACCAACAGATGGCAGACAATCACTCCGCTGGAAGTGAACAAAGAGACTCTTGAATTTTTTGCCAAATACTGCTCAGAGTTTCTTATCCATGCCGCTGATGTTGAAGGCCTGTGTAAGGGCATTGATGAGGATCTGGTAAGAGCACTCGGCGAGTGGTCTCCATTACCATGTGTCTATGCTGGCGGCGCCAAATCCATCGAGGACCTTGAATTGGTCAAGAGACTGAGTAATGGCAAGGTCGATCTAACCTTCGGTTCCGCGTTAGATATTTTTGGCGGCAACCAGGTGAAATTTACAGACTGCGTTGAATGGAACAGCAAACAGTAGAGTAATAATAAGAATGTACAAAGAGTTTAACAGATAGAATCAATTATATTATATACACATGATAAGGGTGTTTGTATTTGGATTTATTGACAATTGTCCTGATCTAAATATCAATGTTAGCTAATGTGCTGAGTTGACCAATGGGATAGCCCAATGGAGATACACAGACAAAATGAGCGTTGTGAAATTTCAGTTCAGAAGGAAGGCAACGGAAAATCTCCTCACGGGTTTGCGCATAGGAGTGAAACATTTAACATCCGAAAAATCTTTCATCATAGAGAATTATACACAATACACATCTGTGTAAAAGTTAAGGGTTATGATAGTACGTACCTAAATCCATATCTCGTTATAAAGAGAAAAGAAGTAAAAAGAAGAGAAAACTGGAGGAGAATTTATGGACGAATTTTTAGTGGAGGGATATAGTGAGAGAGGGTAAACTAACAGGTGTTTTTGTAAGTTAGGGCTTTTGAGGGTTTGGGCACTTGAGCTCGAGGGGGGGTTGGGTGTGCCGTTTAAACGTTGTGCACCAAAGTGAAAACAACAACAGAAAAAAAAGGTCAACAGTTTGCAGACTATCATGGTCTGGACCTCAGTCCTAGTAGGTCGGAGAGATCCTAGGCGTGTTCTCCTTAACAGATGGAATAAAGCTCCGAGATAATCCGAAAAATGGCTGATACACTGCCACTATGGCAATTGGAGAATTGAAATTTCTCATTGCCGAAAGCCACCGACCAGCCTCAACCAGACCAAAACAAAAACAAAAAAAAAAAATTACATGATTGAATAAAAGAAGGACACCCTATGTGTTAGTTAATGTTGCCATCCATATAAGCATTAGTCCAAGTGATGCCAAATGTCTCCCCAGGATCTAGGTGTTAAAGAGATTATAAAGAAAGAGATCGGTAGGAGTAGTAAACTGTCACTTTATGACGATGTAATGGCAATGGGCATTATGAGCACCGTTAACAACGTGTTAAATATCCTCGGTAAATTCCCGAGCTTTTCCTACTGGACCTTAGTTTTTCCATAATTAAAAAAAAAAAAAAAAAAAATAAGATTTGCTGTGATGATCCCCACCATGCTTAAGGGTTACGCTGTTGGGAGAGAGCCCTTGCCCTGATATAACGGGAGTGCACAGCCGTTGTGCTTGACAGGCTTTTCAAATTACCCCTCCTTGTTGCCAGTAATGGCAAAGGCACCAAAATCTCCTCACTAGTGCCCACACACACACAGAAATTTATCAGTGTCAACGACAGCCCCTCCCTTGAACACAGAAAATTACCCGGACCTTTGATCCCACCCCCCCTCCCCCCCCACTACACCACATGTAAAAAAAGAACTGGCGTAACCAACACTCAAACTTCATATGTTACCTCGTTCCACGTAAAGGCACTATTTAATTAAAAATCACCATGATAGCTCTAGAACTTTTAATATATTACCTCTTGAGTTTAGCGAGTTTTCCACTGGATGTAGCCACGAGCAGTAGCATTGTTCCTCACAGCAATAGCCATCAAAATACATGTAAATGTAAAACCTACAAAATATATAAAAAAAGAGATATGAAAAAAATAATTAAAATAAAATAAAAAATACATACAAAGTTCATATATAAACATAAATGATAAATCGCTCTCCTCGCGGAGCTCAATTCTCTGATTTTGTTACCCTCATAGTCGTAGTCTTCCCTCTCACTTAATTCTTGGTATTTCCAAATTCTATTTATTTTTATTTCAATTTTTTTTTTCTTCTTTTCCTTTTTTCTCTTTTTCTTTTACTCTCCTATTTCTTCTTTGCTTCTCCTTATACACACACACACATCCGTTTCGTCAATATGATGTCAAGAACTATTAGATCAAGTGCTAAGTTAGCTCGGTATGTAACTGTTTTGTTGTGCAATTGCACTCTTGCCCCTCCCAAAAAGATAGACACCGCGGTGTTCAGGCGTTCTCCTCTAAAAGCCACGCACAATTTTTCCCCTTGATACTAACTCCCTGCAATAATAGTCAATTCTCTACTTCTTCGCAGAGACTGAACTACGCTGATACTGCCAAGAACCTCAAGATCAACTCTGATACCAAGGTTCTTTTCCAGGGTTTCACCGGTAAGCAGGGTACTTTCCACGCTCAACAAGCCCTGGAATACGGCACTAAAATTGTTGGTGGTACCAACCCCAAGAAGGCTGGCCAAACCCACTTGGGTCTGCCCATCTTTGGAAACCTCGCAGATGGTATTAGGGAGACTGGTGCCTCTGCCTCTGCTATCTTTGTGCCTCCCCCTGTTGCTGCCTCTGCCATCTTAGAGGGCATTGAGGCCGAGATTCCTCTTATTGTGTGTATTACCGAAGGTATTCCCCAACACGATATGGTTCGTGTTGTCGACGCTTTGAAGACTCAGTCCAAGACCAGATTGGTCGGCCCCAACTGTCCCGGTATCATTGCCCCTGAACAATGTAAGATTGGTATCATGCCCTCTGCCATCCACAAGCGCGGTAGAATCGGTGTTGTTTCCAGATCCGGTACCTTGACCTACGAGGCCGTTAACCAGACCACCAACGTTGGTCTTGGCCAGTCTCTTGTCATCGGTATTGGTGGTGATCCCTTCTCTGGTACCAACTTCATCGATGCTCTCAAGGTTTTCTTGGAAGATGAGGAGACCGACGGTATCATCATGATTGGTGAGATTGGTGGTACGGCTGAGGAGGAAGCTGCCGAATTCCTGAAGTCTTACAACCTGACCAGAGCCGTTCCCAAGCCAGTGACTTCATTTATCGCTGGTGTGTCTGCTCCCCCTGGTCGCCGCATGGGTCACGCCGGTGCCATTATTTCTGGTGGTAAGGGTGATGCCAAGTCCAAGATTTCTGCTCTGGAGGCTGCTGGTGTTGTTGTCGAGCCCTCTCCTGCTCGCCTCGGCAAGGCCTTGTACCAGGAGTTTGTTAGACGTGATTTGTTGTAACCTTATTTTGTTTTCATGTGTATTTTTCTGTTAATTTTTTGTCATAATTTTATCCCGTAAATTAGTTAATAATCCGAAATGGCTATCAAATAATGATGTCGATATGCCGACCGACCGCTACCGACTGGCTGTTTTGAGGTTTTTGTAAACTATTAATTCTCCTGATTTATGGTATGTCATTTATATATATATTTTTCATTTTATCCATTTATTTATTTCTATATTTTCTATATACATATCTTTTTTATATTCTAGGAACTCTGGCAAAATATCATATATATCGTGGTAGGTTTCACTCGGATATCTATTGTTCAGTCACGTGATATATCATTTTTTAAATCCCTCTTTTATTTGATTGAAACTTGGATTTTTGATTTGTGTTTATGTAATCCTAATAAATAGTAAATGATTATATAAAAAAAATAAATTGTCTCCGGAATTGGACTTAGTCTCACAGTTAAATATGTCGAAAAGGCTTCAGGCCATTATTGAGTACCTGTAGTGAAAGCAAGCGCAGCTAGAAAGTGTAGTGAACACCCTGCATAATAATAGCAACCGAGGGCCATAAGCTCCAAATCAAAAGATCGCATAGCCGACGATCGTAGCAAGCTACATCTATAATTGTATCAGGTTTAATAAAGGATCTGAAGCGGCACAGAACGAGTTGGTATTCGAATAACCGAGCCCTTGCCTTATGAGAATATAACAATCTAACGCCCATTGGGGACGTTGCTAGAAACTGCAAGGCTAATGAAATGCGATATACAAAATAAGTTAAGACTTGATTTAAGCTTGAATATTTGATTTGTATTTGTTTATGTAAGACTAGTAAATATTCAATGAAGAAAAAAAAAAGCCTAACCATCTCACAACTCTTTATCCCGTTTTTTTCTTTTTTTTTTTTCTATTTTTATGATCCACGACAATAGGTAGGTTCAATGGCCTCCAAGTATGCTAAAACCAGTAGTCGTTCAGGAACGAGAGCTAGGAGCCGGCATTTGATTCAACGAGATGATAATCTTAGTGATGGCAACACCAGCGATGTTGAATTCATTGCAGATACGCCAGCCCAGCCCTTGAAACCCAGTACAATTCAGCTTTACTCTGGTATCAGTAAAGTCAATCATACAAGCAACAACAGAGATGAAAACTCCACCTCATCAGCTTCTTCATATATACAGCCTTCTCAGTTCTTAGGAAGAACTAGCGATCGTGAAAATGTATCATCGTCTTTATCATTTGAGCGACGCAAGCGCAAACGACTCAGTAACGTTCTTTTTGCGCAACCCACTAGACTCCGGAATTTGTCTGATCTCCGCTTGTTTTTGACACCAGAACAATCTGCGCTCAACTACATCATTTCGAATTTACAGTCTCCCACTGTTGGTACCGAAAAGCCGCTTATTTCTCATGTCTGGCCTTCAGGTTTTTCTCCGGCTACTGTTGTATCTAATATCGATTATCTTCTTGCAAATCATATTAATGAGACAATTGAGGAATTTGCCAGTCTTGACGGGAGAGTGTCACTTCTACTAAAGTTATTCACTGTTTCTGATGAGAATGGGAACAATGTTTTCTTTTTGGCTATTATTGGGACATGGTTGGATGAGAAACTGAGATTCAAAGAACGCCTGTTGGACTTTAGTCTTTGTAAGGCTGACAACGATAACAAAGATGATTTTGTTCTCGAAGTTGCTAAAAGTGTGTTTGAAACCCTTGAAGAATATCGATTTCTCCAAAAAGTATTTGGTATCACATACGATCCCCAAAACATTCTAATTGATCGAACGACTCTTGTGAGAGCAATATATGATCTTTACAATGGCCAGGGACCAGGTATATTTGTGACATACTCATTGGTGTCAGCAATTGACAGTATTGCTATCAAGTTTCTGCAGAGCCTCGATATAGAACCCTGGACACTTGCTCAGTGCTATGACCAATCTGCACATGACAGGCCTTTAAGTCAAGACTCAGACAAAGAATGGCAATGTATTGATTGTATCCGGTTTGTCTCGCTCTATTATTCAGACTCCGTGACAAAGCAAAGAGACTGGTTGTCGCTTTGTGCAAATAAGAAATTAAGTCACATTACCGCAACTTCTATTCTGCTTGACAATCGTGGGGACTGGCTTAGCACATACCGAATGTTGAGTCATTCACTTTTCTTGCGAAAAGCTTTTGATGAGGCCACTAAAAATGAAGACCTTGTCAATTATAGTATCAATGATAATGAATGGAAGAGGATTGAGCAGCTGGTCAAGCTTCTTCACATTCTAAAAAACTTCACAGATCTATTCAAGACTCAGCAACCACTGCTAAATCTTTCTGTCATGACACTATGGAAGATTAAAGATGTTTTATCAGATATTGTGACTTTAAAAGGTCCATTTTCAAATTTCAATAAGGACCTTTGCAAAAAGTTTAAAAAGGCGTTCCTGGAGAAGGGAAATTGGATTTTATTTGAAAGAGAGTGGCCTGAAAGAATTTTCCAGTTTGCATCTATGTTGGATCCCCGGCAACTGAATACAGTGTTATCAGAGCGTTGTGCTAATGAAGAACTGCATGATATTGAAACGGATTTTGAAGAATTTATCTCTCAGTACAAGCCAGAAAATCTCGATGATGAACCACAAAACCTGACGGAAACCCCAGATCACAAAGACCCTTTTAATGGGCTTCTATCTTTGGGAAACCCAACCAAACCTAAGAGAGCACAAACCTCAGCCTACTTGTCACAAACCCCTATCAGCTATAACGACATAACCGAGAGCGAGCCAATGCTAATATGGTGGCAGTCCAACAAGCTAACTTACCCGTATCATTTTGCGGCTGCTTGCGACTTGCTTGGTGCACCAGGGAGTGTGGAAGGTGCAGTTGAAAGGTTATTTGGGGAAGGATTTGAGTCGCTGTTGAAGACTCAGTGGATGTCTGTTTCGCCTGAATTTCTTCGCAAATTGGTAATCTTGCGGGCCAAGTCACAGGTTAAATAGACTAAAAGTTTTAGTAGTTAATTGTTATAGCATTTTCTTTATACACATCTGAAATCATGGTGCTATTATATTTGTTTCAAAATTGTCTTCCAGATTATTACAGATTATTACTGTAAATATATAAAAAGATATGACTTAGTACTAATATAATATGAGACTTAAGCTTGTGATGCTTGGTTTTCAGTACTTCAAACAAATTTTTTTTTTCAACAATCAAATCAGAAAAAGTTTTTTTTATCGTTGCCTCCATTAGCTATCCCAACTAACTCATTTTCAGGTTTTACTGAAAACACCCACCTGTCTTCTCATCGAGAATGATACACTACCCAATATAACATTATCCGAGCCCTTCATTCAGTAGTAGTCATTACGCTTTTTCATTTACCTTTGACAAATGAATGGTTCTTCCGTTGAACACAATACCAACTCGTTCACAACGAACCGCGAACAGGTCATTCTTTCCTTACTCAACTCTTTTCTTCCGATTTTAAACAGCATCGATGAGCCCACTGTTAATGAAAATGACGGCAAATTAAATCCCCGTTATCAATCTAAAGAAATGGATGAGTCTGTGATCAATTTTCTCGACTTTGTCAGTGCCAAGTTCCTGCTTTGGATTTTTGATTGGTATGCCAACTCTGAAAACCTACAGACTCAACTCTGGACCCATTTTTTTTACCCCACGATTCGCAAATACCGTTCAATTTTTGTCTCAAAGTTCGGCACCGTTAGTAACACTAAACAAGATGCTGTCAGACTAAGCCAGAACCGCAAGCGCTTTGAAAAAATTAGCAAGCATATTGGACATTTTTACAGAGACTTTATTGCTCGCTCAATTGAAAAATTTGGCATCACGCCGCAACTGACTTATGTAGCGACCATCTTGCACTTGCGGTTAAGCACCAGCATTGGAGACATCTCGCCTAGTAATGAGAAGTTTACGACCATCTTGCACTGGTCGGCTCATAATGCACTCTGTCACCTAGGAGATCTATCTCGCTACCGATCGCAGGCTTTGTCAAAGGGCACCTTTGAGCATGCTTTTACGTACTACACCGCTGCGTTTAACATTAATCCCTCTTCGGGAGTACCACTCAACCAGCTCGGAAATATTGCTTATTCCAAAGAGGATATCTTTTCTGGCGTTTATTACTTTGTCAGATCCCTTTCTGTCGACGAACCATTTCCTAACGGCAATGACAATCTCCGCATTGTTTTGAAAAAGTTGATGAGAATTAAAGACAATACTTTGGACCAGACCTATATTGAAGGGGTGGATGAGACAAAAGTAAAAGTGACTTTGATGAGACTTTTACAACTATATGCAACTTTTTACGTTCCCTCTAAAAATACAAAGTCACCAGAGCTGGCTCAGATCATCCAAGAGGAACTCACAGATGAACTTTTTGAGCTTGCAAAGGAAGGTACAATTTTTGAGGAGAGTTTTGTTAAGCTTGGTATCATCAGTGTCTCATTCCCATGGCTATTAGAGCAACGCGATGGTACTAATTCAGCGAGCTCAGATACTTCCCTTGGCTTGACTTTGAAAATTTTTGAAAAGATTCTTTCGGCAGCTGTATACGTTTTTGCAACTAAGTCCGAAGAAGATGAGGCTTACAAACGGCTTCTTCCAGTGTTGCGCATCTACTTGGACTGGCTTCATAAGTTACCTGTAATGTTACTGCAGGAGCAAACCCGTTTTACTGTTATTTTCAAAAAGACAGTTTTAGTACTTGAGCATCTACGCAACAATCATGGATTCAAGTTTGATATCGTGACTGCTGTAGGCCGGTCGAACTGGGACAAGTTTGATGAATTTGCACGGAAAAACAACGCGCCCATAAGTGATTCAGATATTGATTCTGATGACGAAAAATCTTCTAAGAGCCAAAATGTTGGAAAGAGTTACAATACCGAAAAGATCTACGAGGAAACCCAGAGCTTGGGACTCCTTGCTATCAACGGTGGCTTGGATGATATACCTACTGGTCTTGAAGAGCAGAACAGCAATACTGACTATCGCGTTCAATGTCTTCTTTTTTCTGGTATTGAACTGGGTCGCCTTGGTTTGTGTGTTGAAATCAATGAATTTGCTGGTGATCTAGCGGAATTCAAATACGTTGAAAGCATGATTTCAGACGAAAATCTTGCCGCTCTTATGTCTGCTTCTAACTTCAAAACTGATCATGCCAATGCTCCTTCAAACCCTCAAAGTGGTTCACCTTCTCTTTCCTTTTCTCCTCCGGCCCACTCTACTGTTAATGAAGAGGGCAGTTATGATGAATCTGTCAAGCGCGAACCTAAGACTTCTGCGCTTCAACAGCAACAAATTCAACCACAGTCTACTATAAAGCTTTCTGAAAAAAATATGGAAGAACGTCAAGCATTGTTTATGAGACGACCTGGCTCAACTGCCCAGCTGGTTAATGCATCCGCTTCTCCAAAATTTCTTAAAAAGTTGCGGGCTCTGGAGTATAAAGGCGCTGCTCAAAATGGCATTAATCCCAATGGTGGCAGAAGTAAGAAAAGTATTAACAAGGACAAAACTGCCAGCCAGACAACGCAGCCAGCAGGTTCTCGCCCTAACAATGCAAGCGGTAACAATGGTAATAGCAAGAATAAAGAAGGCGATGCCCTCAAAAAGCCATTCAGAAGACGCAGGACCAGAAAGGACAATGATTCTCAAGTCCCTCGTCCCTTTGTTTCAGATGATCCTGCTGTTATCACTTCTCCTGTTTTAGAAAGATTAGACAACAATGGATATGCGAGCGAGGACGATGAAGATGAGGAAGAAGAGATTGTATTTTTGGGCCGGCGGGCAGCTGCAACTTAAAAAGAGATGATCCTGGGACCATACCTATTCCTACCACAGTTATTTAATGGCCAAGACAGGTCAAGCGTCCTTTTTTTTGGGTTCTGATTTGCTAGCGACTTCATGTTCTATTGGCTACGAATATGAACATGTAGCTGCACCCCAAGGATTGTATCCAATGACTGACAATAACCGGGTGGATTTAATGGTGATTCAGGTCTGCACTTACCTTGGTTGCCTTTTTTTTCGGGAAGAAAACTTCAGTTTTAGGTCTCGGTTGTATCATGACGTCGTTCACTGTCAGTGTATTAAGTTGGAGCACTATACCCGATCTTGCGCGTGCATAAAGTCGACTTGTGTGAGTGATGGTGAGTGGGAATGAAAATGTATACTTGTTGCAAGTTGAAGGGTATAATAATATTTGGACTTTTAGATGGCCAAATTTCATCAGGAAAAAATCTCTTTCCACGTCTCGCTTGTAACTTCTAAAATTTTTTTTTTTTTTTTTTTTTTTTTTTTTTT
>Ga0160505_101262_pt1 | contig 12263 bp, 1 predicted proteins | sample DIDeMG_FD_108225 | JGI IMG/M metagenome (GOLD analysis project Ga0160505, IMG submission 108225) | Enriched chicken feces microbial communities from UW Madison campus, WI, USA - DID2874_E49_Stillage MG | ecosystem: Host-associated > Birds > Digestive system > Large intestine > Fecal ... | reverse complement strand
TTTTTGTTCGGTGCTGCTCTGCAGTGTAGAGGGTTTGTGTACGGCACGATAACAAAAACCACCGTTAAGCATATCCGAAACAACGAGGAGATTCTCTTGGCGAGAAAAAAAAAAAAAAAAAAAAAAAGTAGGCTACTTCTATGTTTTTTTGAACAATGAGCTATAACATTTAGTCCGTTTGGATGACAGTCAGAGAGACAATTGGTGAGCTAGTATGCGCTCGAGCGGTTCAAGATCATAAATCAACATATTACATTCGAAAGAAAAAAAGGCTTCAATACTCCACACGGTCAAGCTATTCTGTAAAGTAATGCCTTTGAATCACCAAGAACTTAGCTCATAGCAATTCCACTAATGATGAAAATAAAACAACCCTCAACACACAGACAATTCAGCTGTGCACTTGGCTCATTTTTAAGCATTACTTGAGAGGCCGAAAAACAAAATAGACCAAGAATCACCTAGGCCAACCAAAAGCAGCATCAGCTTGGCCAACGATTTGAAACTGCTCTGGATATGACCCAAAAGCCGCCTATAGTGAAAACCTATCAAGTCACCATTAGCGCTTTGTCAGTTGTAACATATATACATACTGAGATTACTGTTGGAAACTTTTTGAGAGTACCGTCGATAGCATCGCCAAACTTTAGCTTTGTATTAGGAGCTGGTCAACATGCTGAAGAGCCAACACTAAAAAACCTATATATTTTTTAAAAAAAAAAGTCCTTGTCAGAGTATAGCTGTTGCATGTATTATTTTACTCATGTACAGCTGATGTTGAGCATCTACCTGTTAGGATCAATACGTTTTCATTTGAGTCTTGGGATCCAAGAAAGCTATACTTTCCCCATAGAATTGGCTTGTTAGGACGACATGCCTAGTAACCATAGCTTATATTAGCTTTGCAGATTAGTCCCATCTAGCCATAAATATAGTCAGTTCATTTTCCAGACCTTTGAGCACATGTACTCTATGCTGCATGTTGTCATCATCTATCGTTGATCGCAGAGAACCTTTTGCAATATGAAATAATATTCTAAAAAAGAATAAACGCAAAAGGAATCCGTAGATGTCCTTTGCACGTTCTTTTTTTATCAGTAAGAACTGAAGGTTTATGTTTTGCTTATTTTACTTTTAATTTTCCATTTAACGTAGCCAGTAGGGTTATTCAACACCTTAAAGGTCAAGTGCATTGCAGATGCACTGCTGGCACTAGCTATTGTATCCAGTATCACCAAAAAAAATAAAGGCCCCTGGACAACCCTACAGCACCAGTGTTGTTGTATCACGAAGCAAAACCGGAATCTGTCTATGGAAATTTGAAGCGATTTTAAATAAATCTTTTTTTTCTGATTAAGTCGCGATGCGTTCAATTTTTCTTCTTCTAAGCTTTTGGTGGGTTTGCTAATATAATTTGCTTATGCTTATTTAATATCTTCTCTTGTCACGTAGTCTACATACGCTGATTATATATCTCCAACTTGATTGAGACCAAAAAGGTGATATTGGCTACAGACGCGATTTCTGAGACAAGTACTGAGAAAACAAGTACAATATATTACATTTATGCGAAAGCCAATCTGTATGATATGAAACAGGTAAAAAGCAAATAGTTAACTGGTCAGTTGAGTATTGACTCATTAAGGCTAAAGGCAATCGTATCAAATGAAATAGAACTATATAGTAGATGGAAACTAACTGTAGCTTTTTTTTTTTCCTGATGGGAACTAAATTATTATTTAATGTCTGCAATGGGACATACTCTTAGCTCTGGTGTAACGGTAGTGAGTAGCCGTCGGTGACGTGTTTGTTGTTGCGAACCTAGACTTTGACCTGCGGTTCGAGTTTTCCTGGCATTAAACTTAAGCCAGATCCTGTACTACCTCCGGCTTGTAGCGACACCGTAGTATTCCAGCTGCTACTTCCGGATTGATGCCACCGTGGTGGAGCCCCGGACTGGGCCACGATCTGAAGATTCCACACGGGCCCAAGAAATTTCAGATATGCATTAACAATTGGAGTACTATGACAGGGTCGCTGGCTAAATGAAAAAGATCTTTTAACAGCTGATTATCTATCTCCCGTTACTGGTTTTTGCGATGGTTTTAGGTTATCTTGCCATAATATGGTTTCGGAGTCATTTTTCAACTTTGGAAATGATACTACGGTATCCAGGTCTCTCAAATTTGAGGTACCGTGAATACTGGTTTGTAGTACCACTAGCACCAAGCTTCTTTTGGCCGATATTGAAGACCTGAAGTGAAATACTCCTTTTATTATGTATATATAGTTCTTTATAGTAGACACGAGGAACACTTAACGGAGCTTAGACAAATTTATTATTCTTAGTTTCAACGTGGTGCTGTTCATGGTCTAGTAGAATCCCAACGCGTATTTGTGGGTACATTTTGGTTTTAAAAGAATCAAAACATGCCCACTTATACACTACCAATATCAAGTATGGAGAAATATATATATATATATTATTATTTCAATATGCTACTTTACTCAAAATATGAATTCGCTTGGTTTGTCAGGTCAATATTACTATCTCTGATCTTTCATTATTGCTTTGTGCTATAGCTAATGACTGTCTTGGTGCTCAATGCATGCAATTTTGAATGGTAGATGCAAAATACTCAGTTAAGTAACCCGCAGACAGCATTAATCAACAAAGTAAAACAGATCATGTAGTATCACACCATTGCTGTCATGTTCAAAACCAAGAGCAATACTGATGTTAAAGGCGGTGTAGTGATTGTAGTGACAGTTTAATGATTGAATACTACCGCCCTCAGTTTCACTTGGCCATTGTCATGATAAAAAAAATTACTAAAAGTCGCGTACCAATAAACTTTAGATCATCATTAAGGCTATATGCTGATCATTCGAATGGTTAGGCGTTTTACGATAGTGCGATAGGTGGCAAATACTTCTATGATGCAATTACAATAGACTGATCGTCTATTGTCCACAGTACTCATCCATTACTTTGTGAAGCGGGTTCTCTAATATTAGCCGAAACCACATTCATCCTAGTATCTCGTTGTTTTTGTACCCAACCAGCTGCCCTCAAAAGCCTGCTGGAATTCGGGAGTCTGATAGCTTTCTAGGCCAGGAGTGCAATTACCACAAACAAGTAAAGCATAGAGGATAGACAGTGGACCAGGTACATTCAATATTGCACAACACTAATGGACAGTCAGTTGGACAAATATCAATTGCGTGTAGTCAATGATGCATCGCTAGGCTATTAGACCCCTAGTTGACAATTCCGCCCTCAGGTCACCTGTAGTTCTTACCATTTTATAGCCAGCTTTCAATACTATCATGATGAGATGGATACCAACATAATCAGCTAGTATGATTTGCTATGATCTGCTAGATCTTTCCTTGTTCAGCATCTTGCTCTGGGTGCAGCCTGGGGATACCTGATAATTTAGAAAATCGGCATGGGGCTTTCTAGGCTTTCTGGAGCTGGTTTTTTTAATGTATTAAAAAAACCATGTCTTACACTCATGAATTCTAGCGTTCGAAACTGGTAATTAACGAAGGCTTTATCTTATAGTCTATACCAAAATAGGGCAATCCTATTGTTTGTAGTTAATAATTCATGATGAAGCCTCTTATATTCCCTATGTATTTATCTTTTACTTTAATCTCCAATCAAAAATGTCTTAGGAAGAAAAATCTTCCTCTAAATGTTAGTGACGTTGACTTAGATGTTTCGAGAAAAAAAGTTTTTCTTCCACCTTATTTTATTACTTCTAGCGTTGCTTTCGGAATAAGGTAATAATGGAATTTTCTGTCAATGCTCTCAAGTAATTTCGCAGCGCAACCTCATCCTAGAGTGTTTGCGCAAGTTGTAAGGGTCATTATCCAGAGCTGTAGATCTTCCGTATAGCATAAAGTTTACAGCAATATTAAAAGTTACAAGTATACAGTCAAATTTCAATACCCTTCATCTAAATGGTATCTTGCAAGTCACATCTACAGCCTTGCTTTGTCCGTGCTGCAGAGTGCAAATTTCGACCCCCTGGTCAGAATTTTGTGAAATGGCCATTAATTAAAGATAAATGGCATCGTGGAACGCGTAGCTAGACGCGTCTATGTACTATCGACGCCAATCGGCGCCTGTGCTGTAGTATCTCGCAAAGGGTTGTTGCTTGACAAAGACCACACATACATGACACTAATTTTCTTGCCAAAAAAGCCAGTCAATGTAACAACAGGCCTGGTGCATATTTAGCTTTTATACATGAATTACATGATTAAAGTAGTTTCCAGCGCAAGACTGCCGTAAACGCGTAATATTGCACGTTTCATGAGTTTGACAAGAATAAAAAATATCACAGTCTAGCAATCTAGCCAAATCAGACGCCTCTGGCTTATCTGAGTGCTGTTCTTAAATTTGTAGATATGTAGGCATTCAATGTTAGATCAAGGTCTCTTGTTTTGGATGCAGTGCTTCAATACCACCTAAGTTTCTCATGCATCAAATTCTGCTCGACCGGTTTAGTTACAATACTTGCAGAAGTTTTTGCTTTGTATGAGTTTAAGTTTTCAAGTAACAAATCTTTGGCATAAATGCTCCAAATAGCTCTAAACACTCAGTACCTAGAACTTTTTAACACAGCATTCGAAATGTTCTAGCTTTCCATGTCAACGTGTCTTTTTGCATTCAGTAGAAGCTTGGACTTTGTATGACGATCACCCGTGCAGGTCTCATCTTACTATTGCCGCAAATAATATACGACAGCCCGGTGTCCGCTTGCGCTCCTGCATCCAAGAGCAACCCAGTGCTGGCGATTTTTCCACTTACAGTTTGTAATTGGCACAGCTAACATGTCAGCTATGTTTGTCACCACTTTAGGCAATAGTTGCAACCCAGGCTAAATTATTTCTCTGTTTTCGACATCTAGTGCATGGAAAACATGTTAAAAAATGCAGAATACATTCTTGCTGCCCAGAATTTTCTAGCAATCCAGTGTCTAGAGGCTGAGCATATGACCACTAAGTAGCGGACACCAACCAGTGAGATACACAATGCTGAAAGCTCTATACTGGTTAGGCTCGATGGATCATGGGCCGATAGTATGCCATTAAACACATGTTCAGCTCTACCTGATGTGTACTGTACCATCGATATCTTACAGGTTAACTGTCATGATTATATTCTATGTCTAATGAGTCTAGCTAATTGTCAAAACATTGCAGCTATAACATCCCGTGGCTATACCCGTCCTTGCAGAGGGACAGTTTTACATATTCTTTTTAACGCAGAGAACTTTTAGTCTAGATTCTGTTCCGTAGTACTAGATGAGCGAGTTAAAGGTCTTAATCTGAGTCATTGCTTTAGACCCGGCAACGATAAAAGGATATTTTATGACGACCGGCGCAATTGATGCTATGATTTCTATCCTTGACTTTTATGCTAATTTTTACAACCATGCTTCTATTATGATATAAGCTGGTACCAAAGTTTTGGACATGCGAACTACAAAAGAAATAAAGAGGATACAACAGCTCTAAAAAAAATGTCACTCTAATACTTGTTTATAACTAGGTCCTCTAGCATCTTGGAGGGCTACAGGCATTTACAATAAGCTATTATTAAGAGCCATTCGAGTGACCCCTCGCAAGTGGTTAACTTTGGTCTTTTCACTCTGGTCTTATCAGTTCAGGTGCCACGATCTATAATTTAGCAGTGCTGGAAGCTCTACTTTTGAAATTTACAGGCTTATAACACAATTTCAGCTTTGAAGATCTAATTTCTTATAGACTCAGATCACATCAAAGACCGTGAATCGTATAACTACAATACTACGTCAGATTCACTCTGCATCTCAGCTTATTTTCAACAATTAAGTTTTGAATATGTAGCTATATGGTATATGCTATGAAACCGGGGAGAAAAGGAATGAGTGGAGCCAATTTCCCAACGTCGGTGGTGCATGTGTGGGAAGTAGAAATCAGGCCTGATTCTGCAGTGGCGTCAATGCGTTATGTTTCCAATGGTAAAAATTGCACATTTAAAAACCAAAAGGTGCTTCAATTATCTAAGAGTTTCAAGCTTAAACTAAACGTAGTATGTATCGATCTACTAGGTGTTGTGCATAGCAGGTTTCCCTTCACATGAAGGTATTCATGGAGAATTCAGCGCTATCTAACCTTTAAACTTATAATATGCGCTGGCTCCGTTACCTTGCCAGTCCCATAAAGAAAAATCTTTTCAGATCCATGTCCTCGTATGTCATTTTGCTTGTAACCTTTTGATGTAAGGACAATAAACTGATTATATATCTACTTATTTATCTATATCTCTATTTTTCTACCTATCTTAAGTAGTAGTTGCAGTACATATCCCTGCTAGTCTAAGATGTGATACAAAAGGAGCAAGATCTTCTTGAGAGCATTGTGAAGATAGCCTAAGGGAGGCAACTTGGTTGAGAAACCGCAGGCTATTGGTAACAACCATGTAACGTACATTGTATAGTTATATTACTACGTTATAAGGATTTCTGGATCCTGAAACACTTTTTTCTTTCTCATCTGGCAAGCGAGAGTTTCCTGTCCAGTAATTCAATGCATAGGCAAGTTTGAGCACATTACAATTACATTTGCTCTTTAGTTGAAATTGAAAAGCCAAAGGTGAAAGCCTTTGATACTTTGGCCAAGTGCAACGGTGCAGTAAGACACAAAAACTATAAGAGAGTTGCTAACGCTACTGATCTGTGCAGAATTTTGCATCCCGGTGTCCTAATTCTAATGGTGTCGGTCCCAGTATTTGCCTGTGTATGTATGTGGACAATATAACTGAAATCCAGCATTTACAAAAAAATTTACCCTGCAAAATGCACATCTGTTTTGAGAAATGACACCTCTAGAATACTTCTAATTACGAGAGACTTAATGATTCGCTAAGACGCGCACCGGGAGTACTTAGACATGCCTTGCATCTTCTACGCAAGCGTAGATGAATTAACGCTTCTAGTAACCTAGGGTAGTTGAAGCACAGCTTCTTTAGCTCATCCAGCATCAAGCCCAATCCGGTGTACCACTACCAATTCTCAGGCTACTTCTACCATACTAGTTATGCACAATATGCATTATGATTTATTAAGCTTGTAGGCTTTTTGAATTTGGTGTAAATGTATAAATTTTACTACAGCTGGTGAGTACCGTAGTAGGCGGAAATCGCGGCTCATGGCCTTATAAACCCCGATTTGAATTTTAGATAACAGTGATGCTAACATACAAGAATTCTACCAAAAGTAGAGTCATCAACATCTTTTGAACAAAACATTTTGAAATCGTCAACTTTACTATTAGCTCGAGGATGAGGCGGTTTTTGTTTTTTTAGATCTGGTCTCATTGCTCTACAATGGATCTATTGATGATTTACTTGCTCACAAACCTTGGGTCACTTCAAAAGTCTATCTCGCAGATTCATGGCCGATAATTTTAGTAAGTCTGGAATTACAATTTAGTCGTCAAGCGTTGACTTACACTGCAGAACCCAGATACTTCTCCTTTAATTGTAACAATGAATCAGTCTTAGAACTAAACAATAGAGAACGGAAAAAAAATGAGGCCATTTCAGACTTTAGAATCGTAGCTATTCTAATGTCGCCTATCTCAATATCTACCAATTTAGGAAATTAAAAAAACAAATGATTCAAAAAGAGAGATATTAATATGGTAGATATTGTACGATGAAAGTGAGAGATCTGGAGTTTAATTCTACTTTTGAGCTCTACGATGACAACAAAAAGTCTCTGTTGGCGAGAACAACGAGGTATGGGAGAAATCGTGCATTTTTCAACAGTCGTGCGACTGGCCCCATACTCCAGAAATTACGCTTTAAAACAGTTGTATAGATTTACATAGTCAATGGATTGTGGCGAGAAGAGCACTGTTTTAGCTATCGATATTTACACTCGGTTGTTTATTGCCGGAATTGCAAGTTTTTGAGTTTTTGGTCTGAAACAGCGTTACTGTGCAAAAGATAGAATCCAAGAAAAAGCTTACTATCTTTTAAAAGAACCCAGATGAACATCCTTGCTGTGTACGTTTACTGGGTAGTAGCCAGTCTACTAGAAGGCCAAGATTGTCACTATCAACCAGCCTAATTGGAAATTCTTACCACAGGAACACAATGCTGGACATTCCAAGGTGGGTGGTAGTAAAAAAACGTTGTTGTCGCTCGTACTAAGGAGAATATGTCCTTGGTAGCTAGGGATTGATAAACTGCTTCCAAATCGTAACCTGAGAGTGTAGAGCTCTAATGTCTATTTCATATATTACACTTGAAACCTGGTATAGAGAGAGAGAAAAAAAGACAGGTAAGAACAACCACACTCATATCAAACGTATTGAAATGCTCCACCTTAACAAAGAATAGGCAAATATATGCTACCTCGATTATTGGGACTAGTTTATTTCTAGCCCCCTTTCTACCCGATTTTTGGATTCAGCTCGGTAATAGCTTGCCAGCTGATATTGGTTTTCATGTCTTGAGATTTGCTGGGGAAAAGGGATTGTCAATCATCAATACTATAATTTTCTAATTATATCATCTAGCAGTTTGAACAGTGTTTCTGTGACTCTAACTAAAAATGGTCGTCCAAGGATTTTCTGATAACCGACGATTGCTTGTTGCCTAAGCTCCAAATGGTTAACTTTTTGTTTCTCCTGAATTGATTCAATGAGCTAAAATTATCATCAGGTATTTAGGTTTCTCTAGACGAAACTCAGCATTATACTGTTAGTCTGGGCTGGTAAAATTAACAAAATAGGGGAAACTCGACTCGGTAACAACTTTTTTTACGCATTCGGGCTGGGCTTGATTGGGGATATCTCGTTGGCAGCGTATTGAATTCTAAAAAATGATTAGGCATATAATCCCAAGAAGTTGAGTAACCAGTTTACTACAACTACAATGGCATGACAGGGACATATAACAGTAGCACACTGCACTTCACTTTGGTTGAATACCTATAACCTGCTTTATACAACATGTGGGTTCTATCATGAGGACAGACTTGGCCTGCAAGAGGAGGTGAAAAAAAAAAAAGGCAACTTTCAAAGACACAAAGAGTAACAATAGAGACTTTCATTTTGTCGGGACATGTGAAACATGGCTCTACTTTAACCACAACATAGTTTACAAGCATACTTCGACCAATTCTCGCGTGAATCAGATGAAAAGCCCGGTTGCTGTATCACGGTGTAGGAGTGTAGCTACCGTACCTGTTCGGTTGGCTTCAAAGACTTTCACCTTTCATACAAAAAAACATGAATCAACTAAAAGTTGTTAACCACCACGTTCCACTCTATTCTACACTGTTGGGCTAAGATCCAGAAAAGGGTAATCCGACCCTATAGTCATTGATCTCCCCAACTAGGTGACTGACATAATCACAATCTTAACAAAAGGAATTTTTAAAAACCTCTCAAAAAAAATTACCTTTTGAGAAGCTTAGTGATACAAAAACCAGCGGTCTCATAGGTGCCGGACAGTGCTAAAAGTACAGCTTCACATGTGCGCAACGGTGGCATAACCTAACATGAACATGTTTTGAGCTCCGCATAAATATAGACGCGGTTACAGAATACTTAAAGGCGTATGTGTCCACGCGTCGCCTAGAGGGTTAAAACCATATTAACCCCAGATTGGTAGTTAAAGGCAGGTCGTAATTAAAAAAAACTGGTTGTTATAGTTATTGGTGGCTATTGGCACTGTAGAGTCAATCACGGTGCTCCAAATGCAATTTATAATACACATACTGTATCACTGTTTTTCAGGATGTTACAATGAGCGGTCCGCTGCTATTACATGTACAATATCTGGAGGTTCTCAACTCCTGTAGGGAGAGCGAAAATTACAAAAAATTCATATAGAAGAGAGCTATAGCACAACTCAAAGTCCTGCAGAGTGTATTTTACTTTTATTATTTTTCATTTTCAGACAGAATAAACAAACAAAAGAGTGGATTTGAAAAGTAGTAAAGAACAAAAGATAAAATAAAATAAAAATTGTAAATTGTAAATTTTTATCATCCCGGATACTGCTATGTAACTAGAAGATGCGAGCTTACCTTCTTAGCCGACCGATACAACAAAGGTTCAGGTCTTCCAGGAACAACTACGGTGATAACGACAATTTTGCCGGAGGTGATAGAGTAAGACTTTTGAGATGTTCGGTCTACGGCGGCTCCGCAAGACGCGCACTAGCGCTGTGCATGCACAGTTAGCCCGGCCTACGACATTAGCGGGGAGTTTAGCGAAGAAGAAAACTACAGAGTTTGAATTTGTTTTTGGCCGTCGCAGCGCGTTTGTTCCGTAGTTGCACTCTTGCTTACAATATCTAGTATCTATATGTGTGCGTCCTGTCGTGTTCGCGTACTCCGTGATTCCTTTTTTGTTAACATTTGCTTGTGTCTTTGGTTTTTCAGCTACGCGTCAAGTTTTTAATAGCTTTTTTTTTCTTTTTTTGGTTTCTGCTTCTTAAAATAACCTTTTCGCGTCATGCATAAATTCACATGTTTTCAGATCATATTTCTTTTTTAACAGGAACGCGAACTGCAAGTTTCTTTTCTTTTTCTAGGTCTTAAAGCTTGAACTTTTTTCGTGTTTTTTGCATTTTTTCGAGTGACAAAAACGGCACGCTTTGCACACCGAGTCAAGAAGAAAAAAATCTCCAGATTTGTAGCTGATTCTTAGTATACTTGTGGTATAAGCCTTGATGAATACCGGTAAGTAATACCTGCTAAAATACCTGTCTTGCATGCCAAAAGAAAAGTGTAAAAGAAATTACAGGTTTTTTCACTTCATAGTTACCTTCTTCTCCTGAGGCCGCTGCCAATCCTCCAAAAAGTATATATATCGAAGGGCCGACTTGTTAAAGTATCTCTTCCTTTCTTTCATCAACCACATCATTCTCTTATACATTTTCTTCTCACTCTTTTACTAGTTGTCTACAACTTGTTTTTGCTTCTATTCGCTCTTTCTACGCCCAGCATCTTTCAAATCTTTTTATCAAACACTTAAATTTTCACAATGGCCGCGTTATACAACGACGACTCGCTCAACCTCTATCTCTACGACATGAATGCTGTAACCGCGACACCCACCCATCGCATAATTCATCGTTCTGACACTGCCTGTCTACCTACTCCGGACTCCGCATCATGCGCGCAGCTTTTCGCCGTTACCAACAACAGTCCCGAGTACTGCTACTATGAGCCCTCAGTTGACTACCTTAACAGCACACCCGCTACCAGCAGCAGCAGCATTTGTGACTCTCCTGTATCTAGTATTCCCCTCATGGAAAACCTTTGGCAAGACCAACTGATACAAGAACCGACGACACCAGAGGAATTGCTTTACCTCGACACACCACCTGAGCTTGACGCTGAGAACTGCAACAGCGGTACCAGTAGTGTAACGGACTCGCGCTCCATCTCTCCCCAGCTGCTCGAGGATCCATACATTTACATTCAAACTCCTTCGCAGCAACCAGAGCTGGCGCCCGCACCACAGCTCTACTCGGTGTACCAGCCACTGCCGTCGCCCGCGGGTGAATTTTCTCTGCAACCTCATCATCCACACCACTACTACTCCATCCCCCAGCATCAGGCTGCTTCCCTTGCATTGTCCCTTGCCTGTGGCACCGCTTTTAGCAAGCGGAAAGCGACACATCGGTCGACATGCACATCCCCTGCGAGCGCCGCCAACGGTGCTGGAATTAGCAAGCCCCACGAGTGCAAACACTGCCACAAGACCTTCAAGCGTCTTGAGCATCTGAAACGACACCTTAAGATCCATACTGATGAGCGTCCCTACCAATGCGATGTTCATCAGTGTGGTCGCCGCTTTTCACGCTCTGACAATCTACGCGCGCACCGACGTACTCACATGAAAAAAGGTGGCCGCAACCTCTTTATCGAGGGTCTACAGGCTGATGCGAACATTGCATCGTCGACTGCCTAGTTACACATCTACTGCTTCCTGCTACTCTCCTTTTTCCTTCGCTGATAACATCCCCCCTCAAATTACTATATACCATGCATTCGCACACGCGCTTGAGAATTATCGCGCTGCTCTGCGAAATGCCCCCCTGACTGACGGGCTGGATCCCGATGTTTACCGCCATGCTGATGCTTTATTATTGTTACCCATGTACATTTTGATCTCATACATACTTTATCTACTCTTTTTTTTTTTTTTTTTTTTTTTTTTTTTTTTTTTTTTTTTTTTTT
>Ga0160505_101261_pt1 | contig 12268 bp, 7 predicted proteins | sample DIDeMG_FD_108225 | JGI IMG/M metagenome (GOLD analysis project Ga0160505, IMG submission 108225) | Enriched chicken feces microbial communities from UW Madison campus, WI, USA - DID2874_E49_Stillage MG | ecosystem: Host-associated > Birds > Digestive system > Large intestine > Fecal ... | reverse complement strand
TGTCTAGCATTTCTGACCGTATCAAAGAGCTCAGTATCTTTCGGAGCTTCTTCTCACAAGATGAAGTCACTATGGCCATTAACGGCCGGTCTCAGCTCATCGTTGCTTCATCCAATGTGGTGAAGACCTCTCTTGTCACTGATAAGCACAACTCTTACAAGGTATTTCAGAGCTCAACTAATGAGTTCAATGTTGTGGATGTCTCATTCAATGAGTCAGGGAACCTTCTCGCCTTAATTGGTCTGCGTTCCGTAACAATATGCGATACAAGATCTCTTCCTCGCTTCGACGGTCAGTCAAGTCACTGGGAACCATTTAACTTCCAAATAGGTCCATTCGATTCTGATATCAAGTCTGTGTTGTGGCACCCGGTCAATCGCCTGAGCTCTGAGCTTGTCATTTTGACAGAGACAGAGATCTTGCTTTATGATGCAGTCATCTCTTTTTCAAGTCCAATGCTAATACTAAAGCTTATGGATTACGAACAGCTCAAAGGCCAGAAAGTGGAAAGCATATCCTTTGGTTCTAAAGATAATTTTGCTGGATCTATCACTCTTTACCTCACGACTTCTCAAGGTGAAGTGTTTGCCATTTATCCGTTTGTCTATGAGGGCTCCAAAATTACAGCCAAGAAGAGCCTGGTCGTACAGTTTATTCGGGAGTCCATCGAAGCCTTGGATGCTGTACAGAATTCTTTCCCTCCGGTGGCTTTGGTAAATGATGCACATGTCTTGGCTTTGCGTCAACATTGTTCCTTTGCACAAGATTTGGAGTATCAATTGAGAAGTCCTTCTAACAGCGCTTTGGAGAGCGATGACATCATTACCTTAACCCATCGCGGTGAAGATTTTGGCCATGTTCTACAAGGCCCACTTGCTGTCATTGGCCAAATCCCTGAAATCATTCAAATCGGATCAGGTGAAGATGTGGCTGTGATGGCAGCTGTGCATTCTGAAAAATCAAAAGCTGTTTTCACTCATCTCGCGCAACTTCAGCCTTTGATTATGGGTTGGAAGAATCCACAGCAACTTCTGAACCCTCCCGTCGAGCCTATCAAATCAGAGAAAAGAAAAGAGGAAAAATACTCCAAGCCAAGAAGAGGTTTCGGGTATATTGTAGACTCCGGCTCTGAGAGTGAAGACGAAGATGTGGAGTACCTGAAAAGTTTGGTAGATTACAAAGAGGACATGGAAATCTACAAGATCAAAACTGAACTTCTGACTTATTTCAAGACCAATTTCAACAAGCTTTCAGTCTTGGCTGTGGACGAAACTTCGATGAATCATGACTTGTCTAGAAGGATGTACTTCCGCAATGTAGATGGGGAGAAGTTGCTTTGTGGAAGAGATGGACAAGTTCTTTTAGTGGATGTTCTGGATGCCATCAAACTGATCTTCACGGATGACCGTCAGTACGAGCCAAAATACAAAATGACCCATGCTTCTTCGAAAGCGAACTGTTTTGCTTACTTCAATGATACTTTGGAGGGTCTGGGAGAGTATGCTATTGCCTTTTCGCCTGGTTTCCCGGTTGATGTGATTTTGTTTGAGGCTCCGGCCGACAAGGTTTCAAGTGTTGTGCTAGATCCTGAATTACCTCTGAAGGTTTCAGAGGATACTTTTGAATCGGGATTTCTCACGGCAGAAATGTCTTCTATTTTGGAGTCTGTTTCAACGAAGCCTATCCACAAGATTTCGAGCTTCAATCCTGAAGATACCGCAAGTATGTCCCAGATACTCGAAGTGACTGACACAGTGGCTGAAAGAACTTCTGAACTTTTGAAATTCATGGTAGCTTTACAACTCAAAGTTCGCACCCAACTTGAAGTTCTCCGTATTCAGGTTGATGATTTGAACCATATTAATGAGAGCAGCGAGTCGTCGGACGACTTCACAAAGAACAACACCAAGATTGAAGAGCTCACTGAGCGCCAAGCAAAATTGCTAGAGAAGGCAAAGAGAATTAAAGGTTCTGTGTCTGAGCGTTTCGAGAATATGAAACTGTCACTTAACCTACCGCTTTCGGCTGCTGAGAAGGATTGGTTCAGGGAAATTAATCATCTTAATAAGGTTGTTAACATCGGAGACAAAGATGACAAGTGTTTGATTGAACTGATTAAGAGTTTGAAATTGGAAGTTCTGGAATTTTCAAACAATATGAAGAAGGAAACTACAACGTCCAATAAGCTTACAAATGCTATCGAGCACTTTTCACTTTCTAACGAATTGGTGAGATTGAGACAATTTTTGATTTCTGAGTCCAAGCAAATTGAGAGCATTAAGAAACAAGCAGAGATGTGCAATTTTAAAATAGAGCAAGTTGGGAGTCTGTGACTTTAATCACTGAACTTCTCATGGAGGAAAGATAAAATAGCTCCAGAACAGAATTGTTCTCTCCACTCGGAAAGTGTTCCAGGTGAAATAGCCTCATCAAGAAATACACTAATATGTGTTCCATTAATGTCAATTGCGATCCTCTCAGGGTGATTCGCAGTCAAGCCAACCTTCTCACACCATCTTAAGATCTGGTCAGTGAGGATTTCATGATCCCCGAACACCACTAGAATATCTCCGTTCTGGATGGCAGGATTGTTTTCCCAGTTCACTTTGTCGCTATTGACTTCGATGTTCACCATTGGGGATTTATCCAACCATTCGTCACCATTGGTGTAAAATTTCCCAAAGTACCTAGTCATGGAATAAGAAAAACAATCCACTCCCTGGTATCTTTTAACACTTCCAGCATTCTCTGTTTTTGTAATATTCAAGTAGGGAGAAATGGCAACAGTAGCCTTTGGCCACACGACATCCTTTATCTTGGGTCTAGAGCCCAAGTATGCCAAGGTGTTGATCACCAAGTTTCCACCAGCAGAATCACCCATTGTGATAACGTTTCTGAATCCTTCACCCACCAATTTGTCATAAATGAGATTAACTTCATTGATCTGCTTTGGGTAGGCTGCCCCTTCCGTAGTTAAAGTGTAATCGATCATGAGAATCGAAATGTTAACCCCATACAATTCTTTGTATGCCCTATAAAAGTTCGCCAATGCTGTGAATGCCGTTTCTGCAACTTGTAATGCAAAGCATCCTCCATGGATGTAGAAGATAATTGGGGAATCTGTAGATGTTACAGATTTGGTGAGCCAATAACTAGCACAAGTGTCATATTCATCCTTCTTGGTGTATTGCTCAGCATAGCCAGGAAGGTCATCAAGCAGGCCAGCGTGATTAGTCAAGAGTGTCTTGAGATCTTTGTATAAGAACTTGGCGTCGCTCATTGTAGCTCCCTTTACCATATGAGCACTTGAAGCAATAAAGAGAGTCTTGATCAATGATCTCTTAGTGTTCGCATTAGTGTAAGATGTACCAATAGTGAAGTATTGGAAGGTGGTCAACGCAAGAGTTGCAGGCAAGGTAACCAATCTGAATAAAATGGAGAGTGAAAGCACCATTGTTGATAATTGAAATGACTAAACAATGAAAAGTTGATTTGACCCCTTCGTTCCATTACCTAATAAGACCCCACCATGCACTTCGCAGTGCATAGAAGAGTTATAACCTCGTATTAGAAGTTACGGGCAAGGATTCGTAAATTATCTTAAACAACAACATGACAGCTAATTCTGAGGAGGTGGAGGCTTTGTAGGATTTGTAGGTGGAGCCAGTTTGGTCGAATTTGGAGGTGGTGGGGGTTGCGATGCGGCTGGAGGTGGAGGCGGTATGGATCCTGGAGGAGCAGGTGGCACGACAGGTTTTGACGGTGGAGGGGCAGGGATAGTATGTGAGGGAGCAGGAACAACCAGGGGAGGTGCAGGGATAGACGGAGGATTCTGAGGAATAGGTGGAGGAGGTGCAGGGATAGACACTGAAGGTGGAGGATTCTGAGGAATGGGTGGAGGAGGTGCGAATCCAAGAGGTGGTGGTGGTGGGTGCGTAATTCCTGGTGGAAAACCGTGTGTTGAAGGTGGTGGAGCCAGTGGGGGAACCAGAGGGTTGACGCCAGGGTAATCTGAGCCTAAAGCGTAATTAGAACCTGAAGACTGGCCCGCGAATGTAGCAGGGTATCCTGGTGCCACAAATCCTGGTGGTGGATGCATTCCAGTAGGTGGAGCACCTCCATTGATTCCATAAGGAGGATTCCACAGATCTGTTTTTTGACGTTTCCAAGGCGGAAGCTCCTCTTCAGTCTTTGGGACATAGGATGAGCCTCCACGATTGGGACTGTAGGAATCCACATCTCTTTCAGTGATGTCTGGTCTGTTGGTACGCTCGTTTTTGAACTTACAATCTCGAGAGTAATGACCCACATTGCCACATATGCGACAAATAATTTGTGTCACATCTCTTCCTGGCTGCTTTCTCTGGTTGAAGATCTCTGGAGGAACGTACGGCTTCGTTTCTCTCAATGTACCGTTGAGCACTGCCAATTCTCGAAGTTGGTCTCTCTTGAGATCGTTCTGGCCAACGGGTGACGAGATTGCCTTCTCGATGACCTCATTCGTCAACTTGATGGCCCTGCTGATCTTTGCACTCGTATCTGCGGTGATCAAAACGTGCAAGTCATCTTCTGGTCCTCTGGCTCCTGATAGATCGCTCAGTTTTCCATCCTTGACAGAACCTTTGCCTCTAATAGCCAATTTAGCTCCACTATCATCCTGAAGTTGTCTGAGAGTGTTTCCTCTGGGACCCAATAGCAATCCGACAAAGTTTATATCAGGGTAATCCTTAATAGGAATGTAGAGTTTTTCGCTAGTTTTTGCTGGCTTCTTGTAATCGACTGGTGGATCATAGTTGTGGATAGACGTAACAGCTTTCTCCACCAATGTATGTCTTTCCTTCTCGAGCAGTTCTCTGACCTGTGCCTCTCGTGTATTTGTTCTGTTTCCGTGCTGGTCATATTGTGGAGCAGGTTGAGGATCTCTCTGAAAATTGGCCATGTTGTACGACGGGAGATTATGGAGAATGGATTTGCCTGGTCCTGTGGACTTTCGAAGGATTTCAGAGATTTCCTCCACTCTGAAAAACTGCTGGTATGCATCGATCTGTTCTTGGGTTAAGTGACCAGTAATGATGGTATCGAGTTTCTGTCCGTTGATTTCGGTGAATCGAGCCTTGGTTCCTGCCCAGCGGGTGAGTCTAGACTTTGGATCAGCCATTGTGTAGGCGTAGAAGAGGCTGTGGGTGATTCAGGTGTGGATAACTAATGCCAGGTTGGTTCCTAGAAACTTGAGAAAAGTTCAGATTTCGCGATGTAGTAGGTGAAGAGAATACTAACGATACAGCTCGTCCACGTAGAATTGAAATTTCGATTAATTTTCTGACAGATTTCTTTGTTTTGTTTCGTTTGGGTAATAGAATAAACTTCTGTTCTGTGTTCTCTTTTTTATTTTTGAAGCTGCTTATGAATTGCATTATTTCACAGTGGAGCGAAATCTGACCAAAACGCAACAGAATTTTTAAATGTTCTTCAAAACTCGAAACTTACGTAAAATCATCAACCTATTAAAAAAAAGAACCGATATCTTTTAACCCTTCTTCTAGTCTATATCATTATGCCTATTTCCTAAATTCTAATACACTGAGAACCTCCCATCCTGCTTTCCGATGCACAACAACCTCTACGTTCCATCCCCTCTCTTTCATGATTTTTGCAACATCATCCGGCTTGTTACGTGCACAAAACAAAATATATGCCACTCCTCCCTCTGCCAAGATCGACTCAAGGTTAAAGAGAACCTCCCAAGTTACAACCATGCCGTCCTCTCCTCCAAGTAATGCCAAATCGAGCCATTTGTCGTCCATCTTTTCCGCAGGAAGAGCAGGAACTTCTTCAGCAGGAACATACGGCGGATTAAAGACTAGAACGTCCACTGAGTTCTTCCGAATTGCTGTAGTTAAGCTCATCTGACAAGATTCCACACTTTTGTAGGTATCCTTAGAATTGTATTTGGCTGTATCTAGAATAGCCTGACATGCAGTTGGGTTGACATCTGTAGCAAAAAAATATCCACCTGGGAATATACTGGTTTTCATAAATGCTGTCACAATGCCTGATCCAGCACCGATTTCACATACTATGGGATACTTGCGTTGTTTGAGAGCGTCAAGTTTCTCCTCCAAACAGTCAAGAAGTAGAAACGAGTCTTCTGCGGGTTCGTAAACTTTCTCGTCAAGGTCTCTAACTATAGGAGTCGGTAGCATTACAATTGGGGTAGACATCTAAGTCCATCAAGACCATCACTCGAAGCACTTTGTTGATGGTGTACGGGTGTACTGTTGGCATTTATCCATTGTAAAGAAGGTCACAAGAAGGAAAATGAAATTTGATAACAAGGATTTCCAACATTAAGTTACTAGTGATAAAGTCCAATATTTTCCAATAAGAAGTCTACTCTTCCAAGATCGTCTTTAATCTCAGCTTATATATTCACACTTTGAATCAACACTGACCTGCATCCGAATCACACCAAACTCATACTAGTCCTTACTCTTGTAATGCAAGTGAAAGTGAAAACATTGACAGGAAGAGACATCCCTGTGGATATTGAACCCAGCGATAAGGTGATTCGCATAAAGGAGATGATGGAGGAGAAGGAGGGAATTCCTCCTGCGCAGCAACGGTTGATTTTCAACGGGTCACAATTGAACGATGAAATCACCGTTCAGGAGTCAGGAATTCTGGCTGGCGCATCGTTGCATTTGGTCTTAACGTTGAGAGGAGGATATTGAGATGTGTGGGATTGAGATCTGGCAAGGTTTTGCCACTATGATTCTCAAATAAACTTGAAATGTACGACTACGGATTCTTACTATGTAAATTAGATTGTAGATATTCTTTATGAATTGTTAAGTGCCCATTTCCTTGCATTGGCAAGGAACTTGGACAAATCTGGCTTGATTTCGGGAAAAACGTACTCCACATATACCTCCTCCACACCTTCAACTGTACGTCTCTTTTTGACTGCTGTGGGCATTCTGTCGATTACTTTGTTGAGGGACTCATCGGTTCCATGTGCACTTTCATAGTCCTTCCAGGCCTCTAGAATACGAATAGCGTTTTCACTGTCACCAGCGGATTTGAACCAATTGAAGGCCTCCGTGAAAATTGCTCTTGTCTGTTTTCTATGGTAGTCCTCAACCAAAAACTGCACTTCTTCTCCCGTAGTAGACTCAAGCTCTTGCAACTGGCTCGGAGAAAGGATTTGTGACTCAAAAAGTGCAAACAGTATCCACACTTTGGCACTAGGTGTGGTTGTTAGCTTTTCCCGGTAAGCTTGTCTTGCCTTATCATAGAGCATTTCCTCCTTAAGGAATTCAATGAACGAGAAGTAGTAGCTATCATTATCAGACTCCGGAGTTGTCTTGTGGATAACAGCAATCACGGCCTCGAAAAGACCAACACATCTATCTGATTCATCAACCGACTGTTCAAATTGAACAAATTCTTTTAAAACGACCAACCCAAGATTGGTGGTGCCATCTTGACTTTGATCATACACGAGACTTAACTCAAGCCACTTCTCGTATAATTTCCTCACTCGTGTCCATTCACCTAATTTCTTCTCTAGCGAAATGTAATGCTTAAATATTTTGTTCTTTGGTGAGCCGTTGGATGACTGACCGATAGCCCTTCCCAAAATCTTTCTTGCTGCTGTGAGCCCGTCATCACCGTTTCGAAGTTCGAATTCAGAGTACAAAATCCACAATTTTGCAAAAGTGAACTTTCGTTTGGCTACAACCTCTAATGCCTGTTTCCATATAGCCCTTGCACCATCGATATCTACCAAATTCAATTCTTGGATCCATGCGAGCTTGATCCAAAGAAATACATAGCGTCGCCACGATGTCAGTTTGCTAGTATGTATAGGTGACACCAGAGTTGCATTCTTCAATAGTTCTGCAATCTCCAAATCCAGCTTGTCACTCTCTTGCAACTTGATGTAGTCCCACCACGAGTCATAGTCACGCGGGTCTTGTGCAACATCTTTTTCATACTGATACAATCTTTTTAAGCGAACAGTTGCATCCTCGCCACCAATTAGTCCATACCTCTTCTCAAATTCACTGAAGTCCTCAAAAATTATAGCTTGCTGTTGCTTAGAGAGTAAACCCAGCTCGAGTAATATAGTGTACACCGCCCGTGAACGTTCTGCTTCTTTAACAGACATCTCCCAGTCTGCCCAAAGTTTTAATAATGCTGGCAAATATTCGTCTTGCAACTTCCCTTGTTGCGCTAGATTGTCTATGGCTCCCTCGAATATTCCTCGTACACGCGCTATCTGAACCTCGTCAGGAGCTGGCCCAGAAACTTCGAACTTGGCCCACTTCCACCATATTTCACCCTCACCCCCAAACTCCACGAGATATCGTAAGTATATGTTCCGCAAGTTATCGTACTCGTCGTATCTTTTCTCAAATGCAATGTAAGAATCCCACACCTCCTTGGGGGGTTTCCAAGTAAGCCATCTCTCGAAAACAGCACGGACTCCTCGGTAATTCGCCAATGACTCTTCTGTTTGCACATACATGAACCATAATTTGTCTGTTCTGGGTAAGGTAGTCACAGCTCTATCTAGCAAATTTCTGGCGTGGTTGACATTCTTGTGTAGCAACTCAATCTCGATATAACGGACCCAGAATGGAATGTGTTGGACATTGACCTCAAGTGCTCTTTCCATGATCGATCTTGCCCTTTTGAAGTCATGGTTATGGTCGATCTCCCACTTGGCGTATCGTATCCATTGGCCAAAATTGAGCCTGTTTTTGTTTAGTTGCTGCTCAAACTCCTTTCTTTTTGTTAGTTGATAAGATCTGAGCTCATCGAGATCTTGGATTGTCTGCTGAGGACGATTGAATGTGGATTGTCGGATGTGATTAGCATCTTTAAGAATATCAGAAGAAGTCACCTGGATATCTGCTGGCTTGTAGTCATTGGTTCGATTTCCTTCTAGTGCCAAATTAGGCGGTAGTGATATTGGATTTGACATGGAGGATATATAAAAAAATAAGTCGTCCCGTTGAAAATGTAACTTCAGACGATTACTTAATGTGATGAGGAAACAGGAAAAAAATGCCTTCAGCCAGATTCGAACTGACGATCTCCTCATTACTAGTGAGGTGCCTTACCAACTTGGCCATAAAGGCTTCTGTTATGTGCAGAAGAAAATGTGGATTGTGTAATGCAATCAAGAACCTCAAAGACTGAATTTTGGGGAATTTCATTAAAATTTTACGTTTTTAAGCGTTGCTGCTTGCTTAGGAGTACCATAGATTTGTTGAACTAGAAAATGTTTGGGGAATGTTAATAAATCATCATTTCAGTTTAAGGGTAATTAAGTGCTTTGATCACAGATCACGTGCCATATTAACCATCAAATACCTTCACCTCACAAAGCCAAGAGATAAGATCCAAGCCATGTCTGATGAAGAAGATTTCCTCTCGGAAGAGTCTTACGAGTTCGAATTTGAAGACGATGATGATGCTGACATCCAGGAAGATAACGTGACTGAACAGGACTCAATTGTATGTTGATGATGTCATTTTGCTCCCATAATTCCATACTAACCTCATCAGGAGAAGGAATATTATTATGCTAAAGGTCTAAAAGAAGACTCTGAAGCTGATGCAATAGCTAAGTTTATCTTGCTAATCAAAAGAGCCAACCCAGAGGAAGATACAGAGTGGATATTTAAGAGTTACAAGCAATTAGCGAAATTGAGCTACCAACAACGGAAATACGATGACGTTCTAGAGTATATCAGTCTGCTTGTTGCTCTCATACCAAATTTGGGAGGAAACTACGCAGAAGAGTCCATAAACAAACTCTTGTCTCGATATGGCTCCTCCAACAATACAGCCTTTGTCAGTAGAATGTTTGACATAATTGTATCATATTTGGATACGTCCAGCGGGTCGGGTGTGTCTGGTCAGAGATTATGGCTAAAAATTAATATCAACAGACTCAACAATTCCTTAGAATGCGGTGACTGGGCCCAATGCAAGCAGCTAATTGAAGGTATAAATGCCAGGCTCGAAGATGTCTCTGAGCTGACGAAGAACTCGTATGGATTGGAGGTAATTGCTGCCGAGATATCATACACTATGAGGACGGGCAGTGATTTAGCAAAGCTTTCAGAATTGTATCAAAAAAGCAGAGGTGTCAATGCAGCCATTACCCATCCTCGAGTTATGGGAATAATCAGAGAATGTGGAGCCACCATTCAATTCTACCGCAAGAATTACGACAAGGCTAGAGTAGAATTTTATGAGTGTTTCAAGAACTATGACGAAGCAGGATCGGTGACCAAAAAGAAAATTTTGAAGTACTTAAGCCTATGTTCACTATTGACTGAGGAGGAGGTGAATCCATTTGAATCCCAAGAGACCCAGATTTATGCCCTCCTTCCAGAGTACCATAATCTTATTGAATTGACGAAATGCTACGAGAGGCAGGACCTCCACGGCTTTCTTGATACGGTAAAAAGAATCCATGATACTAACGACGAGCTCTCGTTCGACAAGATTTTTCAACATTCAGAGAAGCGGATCTTACACAATCTTAAAGTAAAGATTCTTGTCAATTACTTAGGGGCGTATAGTGTGGTTAGATACGATTCCATTATTCGAAAGCTTCTATTAAGTGGTGATGAAGAGCTCGAGCAACTCATTGTTTCCATGGTAAACAGTGGAGTTGGAGTAAACGCACGTATTAATTTCAGGGAGAGATACATTGAAGTTCCGAGCGAACTTTCCATTTCGATTTTGCCTACTGGTCTAGACGCTCAAGTGGTCTGCACCAATAGAAGAATCCTTAACATGATTAAATTCGATGGGATCTTTGGCCCTAAAACGGTATTTAAAGCGAAAGAAGATAAATCGCTTACAGCCGCCGTCACAAGTTCAGATGATGGGAAAACCACTCCTGAGGTTGACAACAAGGAGGAGGAACAGAAAGCAAGTTCGCTTCTTAAACAGGAGGAAGAGTGGCTCCAGTATATGAAGAGTGCTTTTCCTCGCAAGATTCAAAATGTTGTGAGTCAGAAAGAGCAGATTTTCTCCGAACAGCAGGAGGACAGCAAACAAGCAGCCCAGAATTCTGAAGAAAACCCAGAGAAAAAGGCGGCAGAAGAGAGTACAACTGCAGGAATTTTGGGATCAAGTTTGGATTTCGGAGATGGGAATGAGGATGAAGAAGAGGACATTCCAACGACAAAATTGGACTTGCTAGAGACCTGGACACATCTGCTTTACAATGAAGTGTTCTATGCGAGAAATGAAAAGCTTAAGAATTGAAGATTGAGAGGAAGTCTTTTGAAGTCTATAGTTTTTTTTCAATTTTCAGGAAAGCATTCAAAGATTGAGTGACATGCAAGAGACCAATTGAGGTGAGTTTAGTGCATTTATCGCTGGAATTGTCTTGAAGTTACAACCTACTGTCCCAAAAACCTTGGATTGGCAGTTCTCAGAGTTTCTGAATCATTTAGTTGTACTTTTTTCGCACCCAGCAGCCTGAATCTCACAAGAGGGCCGCTTGAAATCTCAAAATTTTCAGTCTCAATATCATGATGAATATAGATGACGGTAACATTATGTTATCCATTTCATAAGTATTATTTACAGCCAGATTCAGTTGGTAAGCCCTCATTCCTGCATAAAACACATAACTAAATCTATCTCAAAGCACAGTGCGATGAGAAAAAATCGTCGACCACTTTTCTTCTCGAGGTATGTTCAATGCTTGAATACTATGATTAGACTTATATGCGTTATCGTCATGATTGGGCCCTCGGGTCTGGAAATGAAATCAGCTAACACACGGATGAAGTATTTTTTTGATGTGAGTAAAACTAACAATTAGGAGCGTTCAATTCTTCAAATTTAGGCTGTAGGCGAAGAAATTCAGCATGCGATCACACGGTTAAATATTCTTTAAGAGCCATGTTGTCGTCTTGTTTCTTTTGTTAAACTTAATAAAAAAAACTGATTTCGCCCAGGATCGAACTGGGGACGTTCTGCGTGTTAAGCAGATGCCATAACCAACTAGACCACGAAACCAATTTCTTGATGTTGTTAGCGATCGGGTCAAAGATTGTCGGAAGTTTTAGGAGATAATCGATAATCACTTAAATTATCCGGATGAAGCTTTTCTTTCTGATGCTGAGTGTTTACCAGTTATCCGAAAGTTCCCAAAGTCACGAGCCTGAAGGCGTCGGCCCGCCGCTGCCTCTCCCTCCTGATGACCCACCCCCAAGCGCTCGCGATCTCT
>Ga0160505_101259_pt1 | contig 12274 bp, 21 predicted proteins | sample DIDeMG_FD_108225 | JGI IMG/M metagenome (GOLD analysis project Ga0160505, IMG submission 108225) | Enriched chicken feces microbial communities from UW Madison campus, WI, USA - DID2874_E49_Stillage MG | ecosystem: Host-associated > Birds > Digestive system > Large intestine > Fecal ... | reverse complement strand
TGAGAGTGAGAGTGAGAGTGAGAGTGAGAGTGAGAGTGAGAGTGAGAGTGAGAGTGAGAGTGAGAGTGAGAGTGAGAGTGAGAGTGAGAGTGAGAGTGAGAGTGAGAGCGATGGGGCCGTATAAGCAGGCGTCGGCCTCGACTTGAGCCAGCTTCTCCAGACCACCAGAGCCTTTTATGCCTCTCGCGCGCCCCTGCATCGTGGCCCGAATAGCAGCTGACAGAGGCAGGAACAACAAGCTCGCCAAGTAATCCGTGATTCATTCAGACATCGATTCGGATCCGTGTGAAGAGAAGAGCCAGAAGAAGCAAAGACAGAAACCAAAGTAAAGCATTCGATTCAGATCAGTATCAGTCCAATTCAGCGCTGTTCTGTCCCCAGTTCAAATTGTACCAGCCTCCAGTCCGCGCGTGGTGTGTACCCCTTGGAGTGGATGTACGTGATGAATGAATGCGACCAGCTGCATGGTCTTGGGGTGTGCGAATGGGAATTGTGCGTGACCTGGTCACAGTTGGCATCGAGGAGCTTGGCAAGTGACTGCCCTGTAATGTTTTCCTGGACTTTGATATCGTTGCAAGACGCCTCCTCGACATGATCAATTCCCCACTGCCCTCACTGCATGGAAGAGGCTGGCCAGGCATGGACGCCAAAAGGGCCTTATTGGGCCTGGCTCAAACACCAAGTGTAGATCAGTTTTGCGCAGCCCATTGAATAGATTGCGGTGGGGACGGGACCGACGCGTCGCGACGCGTCCAATCCCGGAATGTGGGCATCATCCAACCCAGCCGAGTCCGGTTCAGTCCGTCCAGTCCGTCCAGACCATCCAGGCGATCCAGGCATCCAGCCTAGCCAAGTCCAGCCTCTACATCTCCACCCCAGTCTCATTAAATCCCCACGCGTCGCATAACATGTTGCACTTGCACCTGTGATACAGTATTCTGAGCAAATGTGCAAGCGCAAGTGCTGCCGTATACCGCGCCGCGGCCCGTTCCCGCGTTCTATACAGCATGTGCGTGGCTGGCCATCTCGTGCCTGCCAGCGTTCATACCCCAGTGCGCAATGTTTGTTCCTCCACCGGGGATCGAGACACTGTATGGATTGACATTGGCATCGACATGTCCTCTACGCTACATACGATGATCTGGGGATCTGGGGGTGTGCCCGACGGCGAGCTAGGAGATCCGGTGTCGTATTGAACTGGACTGGACTTGTCTCACCCCAGTCGCCTTTGGGGCTGGGCGGGCATGCGGGCAGCGGCCATGGCGGGCATCGGTTTCGGAGAGTAAACGTTGCAGTGCAACGTTTGAAGTCAATGGCGCCGACAGGAACGCATAAGGCTGCAGGAACTGGGCGCGGGTAAGGCAAGGAGGGTACGAATGCGATGGCGAGTGGGAATGCAATGGGCCCCAAGTCGGGGGCGGTGAGCGAGTGCCCTTTCCGTGCTGGGAAAACATCGTGGGGCCGCGTTGATATCATCGATGGTGTTCAGGTCGTTGCTCCTTTGATCATCGCTGTTGGAGTCGACTGCATACATACATATACGGTACATTTACCGCGGCAACAGCAGATTGGTGGGTACGCGTATCCGCTTGCGCCAGCCTTCCATAGCCGCATAGCATATCGGGACTGTCGACATTGGCACCCATCGCTTGGCTGTCAACAGTCAACAACTATCTCTCCGTTCAACAACACGGAGCATTCCTCGTTTTCTTTCTTCATCTTTTCTACTCTGTACACAACTTGTACACTTGCTCATTCGGCGCTGAGAACCTTTCTATTCGTTTCCCCGCTCCCAGAGACCCCTTGATTTCTTCTTTCCACTTGCACCCCGCGACACCCGACACCCGTCCGCGACCTTGCGGTCCGCGGATCTCGACCTCGAGTCTCACCCCGCGCGCGCGCTCGCATTCACTTCCTCGCCCTTCCCCACCTCTCAGGCCGTTGCTCATATACACGCCGTACCCTCGTCCCCATCCGACGGTACACGGGTTGCCAGGTGTGGTAAATACGATTGGCGGAACGACATTGCATTGCACAAACACGAGCGCCAATCCTTGTTAACAGAACACACGGACGTCAACAACTAGCAATCCACAACCCTCACGATCCTCGTCGACCAGGTTCCACTGTCTCACTCCCTCGACTGGACACTTTGCACCGCGCGAACATTTCTGCGTCTTTACGACACGTTCTAGGGCGTCACCTCGAGGCTGTTAACAGCAGCTATTTACAAAAGTGGCTGGCTTGACCCCCGCATTGCTCTTCATCCGGGATCACCATCCGGCAACGTCTAATTTGTGGCTCCTCGTGCTGCCGCTCGCTGGCGTCGTTTGGAAACCTCATTGCCAGGATCCAACGAGCATTGGACCCTCCCTGCCCTCGAGCATTCCCTCAATTCCTCAAGCCGACGTCTCACACGACAGGACGCTGCAGCCACGACTCGCGATATCCCATACATTGCCCCTCGAGGACGCAACAAAACCCAAAAACGGCAGCAGGCGTACGCGGGCGCACCTACAGTAGCACGCTCACTCGTCATTCCCAAGTCGACGCTATCCCCTGCCCCTCTTTACCCTTTGTATCCCTCGCCGCCGTTTTCGTCCTTGCAATCAACATACTGTGTTCGGGCCCGCGCGGTATTATTGCTCACTCTTGCTCATTGACGACATTACGGCGAACGTATTCAACTTGGAACTTGCTTGGACTGCACTGTAAACAGCAAGCAAGCATCATTCTCGGAACAAAACATTGTTGATCATTGGACATTGGACAAGACGACACACCCCCAGATTCAACCTACCGGCGCCCCCCGCCCTCTCGGCCCCTCGGCCCCTTTGCCATTACCCTACTCGCCCGACACGGACCACCCCAAACGATCATCATCATCGCGCTGCTCTCTACCCACAGACACACACACACTCCTCTCTCACTCCTCTCTCACTCTCTCTCACTCTCTCGCTCTCACTCTCGCTCTCTCCGTCTTTCTTCTCTCTTTTGTTATCTCCTCTCTCTGCCTCCCATTCTTTTCACCACCTCCTTCTCTACTTCCCATCTTTTCTCTTCTCCCCCTCCCTCAGTCGTTCTCATCCCCTCTTCGCTCTTTTTCCTTTCACCGCATTGTTCGACCAATTCATTTCCCGCCTACCCTCTTTTCAAACCGCTTGCTACTCGCACAGAGTACACGACGACCTCTCGAACTTGGCACTCGCTCTAGCCGCCGGCGTGCAGAGCAACAATACACAACGTAGAGCGTACTGCATCTGACAGAAAAGGTGTGGCTTCGTCCAGGACTTGTGTGCACAGCCTTGTTCGACTCTTTAGCTCTTGGGACCTTTGCTGAGCATCAACAACCCATTCGGATCCACCCCAAAACAAGCCATTTCTCCACCCTCGCGCCTCCCTCCCTCCCCTTGGACCCCTTCCCCGCCTTCCCCGCTTTCACACTCGCTTGCGCTGTCACCATACCTTCCGTCCTTGGCGCGCAACTGATTGTTCACCGTTTGCCTCCTACACAATCCATACATTCCATTCCTCACCGTCTCCGGCACCTTCTCGACCGTCACTAGCATCGCCGACATGGGCGAGACTGAAACGACGACACGCATGGTGCAACCCATCGCGCGCGGCGGACGGCCCGTGAGTTTGAACAGCGCTCGTTATTGCACACGTCGGAGGCTAACGCGTCAGGTTCGCATGCCCCCTCGTTCTCCAAACGGCCCCGGTCGTCGGCCATCGACCGAGTCGGCCGCCAATCGTCCCCGCCCAGTGGTCGCACCGGGATCAACAAGGACGCCGCCGCCGCTTCCGCAGCGGCATGGGAGCCCGTCGGTCTTCAGCGGACGCGAGGGAAGCACCTTTACCCGCCGCGGGGAAGCCATCACAAGTCCCCCTCCAGCTGTGCGTCGCAAACACACACACAGATACACAACCGAGAGATCGTCGCTGACTATTCCAGGAGCTGGAGCTGTTTGCGCATCACTGCCGCATCTTTTATTGGAACGATTCCAACGCCGAGGACTCTGGCGACTACATTTCACGGACGCTTGCCAAGCTTCCGCCCGCTCATCGGGCAGCGTACACGCGCATACAGAGCCAATTGCGTGCGCAGGCGCACCTGCACCACCTCCGTGTGCGCATCTCGTCATTCCACGCCCTTATCGCCGCCAACGCACCAAACTCTGGCCTCTCGGGCCCCGCGCGTTCAGACCTGACCGGACGCAGAGCCCAGTCGGAACGCGCTGACCGTCTGGCACACTTTGTGCGCACCTGGGGCGGCAGCGCTGGTGCCCTCGAGCCTTTCTTCCGTGGACTGTGGACGGCGTTTCGTCTGCAGAGCCGCGGCGACGCCTCCCGAGGCGGTGCGGGATCGCGAAGAGTCGTGTGGGAGATCGATGACGCTGTCTTCCTCGAGTCAGGGTGAGTGTCTGTCCGTCCGTCTGTGCCCTTTGGAGGGAAAGTGCCCGTGCTGACAAGCCTCAGCGGCCCCGAGTTTATGCATGAAGCAGTCACCATCGTCAAAGGTGTTCTTGGCTTTGACGAGCAGCCGTTAAGCGAACCGCCAAAGCTCCGCCGTATCCCCACGACGACGTCTAAGAACGATGCCAAGAACGATACTCGCACGCGTGCCGGCTCTGACCCATTCACCGACTCGGCCCCTGCGCCTGTCGTTCAGCCCCAGCCCCGCAAAACGTCTGGCCGCGGACCCGCACCGCCTCCCCCGCCTTCCCGTCGCCGCCCGTCACCCAACTCGGCGGTAACGAATGGTGAGGCGCGTTGGGGAGAAGACGAGACTGTCCCGTTACTCGGTCCCTCGTCCCCCAACCCGATGTCGCCTGCGTCTTCAGGACTCGAGCCGCCGACAAGCCCCTCGCCCGCGCCGAGTGAGGACGACGACGAGGCCGAGGAGGAAGCGGACCTCAACAAGGCGCGGTTCCGCATCTGGGTCTTCCCCTCGCACATTACCGACGAGGAAGCCGAGAATCTCATGTCCTTCTTCCCATCCTACCTCAAGCGGCCTGACCCGCGGTTCCCGCTCGCCCGTCGCAGGCTCAAGGACCTCGAGCTCGGCGGCGAGCCGTGGAACACAATCAGCGTCGAGGGCGTGCAGGTCACGATCCCAAAGGTAGAGTGTGAGGACGAGGCCGGCGTCGTGCGCTCCGGTACCGGCCGCATGTGGGTCGGCACCGAGGAGCGCCAGGACGGCTGGATTGGCGGAGGGTGGTTTAGGTTCAAGCGGTGGTGGCGCCGGCTCTTTGGCCGTGGTTAACCACTGCCCAAGCCCTGGCCAACCCGGCCGAACGCAGTGCGCGTCACGCGCAAAGGAAGGAGGAAACAACGCAAACAACAGACATACACCAGATTCGACCGAAACAAGAGACAAGAACCAGAACGGACACCTGCAGCACCTCCCCATGTCTAGCTACCGCCCACGAGTGTAGAATTGATAAGACCTCTTTCCATATGCATGTACATTGTCGTGTACCACCATTCTTCTGTTTTGTTTGCGAGGCATCTCTCGCTCACTTGATATTCATCTCTGCTTGTCCTTCTTATGCCTCCTTGTCCTCGGCAAACTTGACGCGCTTGCTCTCAGACTTGTCGTCGGCATCCTCGAGCGCGTGCTTCTGGCCGGCGGTCGACGCGGTCGAAGCAGTCAAGGCCGGATCAGAAGTAGCCGCCGCGTCCTCCTTGCCCTCGTTTTTGGTCGTTGCAGAAGCGACCTTCTCCTCGAGCTTATCCTTGCGCTTCTCATTCGTCGCCGCCATAAAGGCGCGGAACGCATCCTGCCCCGAGCCTGCGGGCACCGGCGCAGCGGCGGACGCGCGCGTGTCCGCCTGCTTCTTGGGCGGGGCATATGCCTTCGGGAGGGCCTTTGCCGTCTTGCGCGCGCGGGGCTGGAACGCGAGCGCCGACGTCGGCGCAGCGGGCTTTCCGGACGCGGCGGGCGCGGTGCGAGGTGCGGTGCCGTCCTCGATGCGGATCGTCGCGCCGTTGAACACGAACGGCTTCATCTGCAGAAGGCCGACATCCTAAAGTCACCAGTCAGTACAGAAGTCTCACTCAATGCGCAGAACATGAAGCATTTCTAGTATGAAACACGAGACAGCCGAGTCTCGTGTATCAGAACAGCACACTCACGCTCTGAGACGCCAGCTCGACCTGTGCCTCGTGCCGCGACTGGAAGACCTCGACACGCTTGACCGGCACAATCTTCTCGAGCTCCTGCTGCAGCAGACCCTCCTGCGTACCCGGAGGCAGATCGTAAAGGCGGACCCTGCGCGCCCGGGCCTCGGTCCTGGCCCACGTTTCGGCCTGTGGAGCCGTACCCGAACCCGTGCCCGTGGCCGTCTCCGTTCCCGCTGTAGAGCCGCCGGTAGCGCTGGAACCGGTTGCAGCCGTTCCGGAACCAGAGCCCTTGGAACTGGTGATCGTCAGTAATCTATTTTCTTCTGGGGCGATTGGTCCGTGGAATCCGGGAAGATGTGGAAGATTAGACAATCTGGGCTCGAGGCTACTGTCCCTCATTTTCTGATCATTCCGGGAACTGTATTCGCCATGCCATTGTACGTTAGGCATGTCCGGCCTCGGTCTCGGCTGCAGCGAGGTATCTCCAAGCTTTGTGTGGGGGATGACGTATGTGCTGTTCGGCTCCGTCGTCTACCGTATGCCGGTGCCGTGCTAACTCACCTGTCGTCTGCCTTTTTCTTGCTTTTGTGGTCCTTGTCGGGATACTGTACCTTGAGGTGACGACCATTGTGCTGCGTCCCGTGAAGACCTTCTATAGCAGCCTTGGCCTCATTCTGTGACAAAGTTAGTGCGCATTCCTACAATCTCGGAGATCCGACGGCGATCGAAGTAGTGCGAGCTAACGGCTCTGCAGCGGTACGACGACCTGAACAATAAAGAGAGTACGACAGCACGGCGATCGCTCAAATTATTGATTGCTGATCACTTCAGTCATCCCATGACGAGAAGGCAAGGAGAATAATAAATCTCTCTGGTCGTGGGACTGGACCTTCGATCGCCGTCAATGAACCGCGGAAAAACGGACCTGGCTAGACATTTCGACAAAGGCAAAACCCTTGCAGTTACGCTTAATAGGATCCCAACCCAACTTGATACCGATAATGTTACCGTACTGGAGTGGTGTCAGTTACGGCATCGACCTTGAAATTTCACTCCGATTTGGTGACCAGCAGCAGCACCAAGGGATGAGGTTAGTCACCCACCTTCGCGAATAGCTGCCGAACGACTGGCTCGCTCGTGTTCGAGCTCAGTCCTCCAACAAAGAGGGTGCATTCGGCCTGATCGGTACGCTGCTTCTTGTGTGCCGGGTCGGAAATGAGGACGCTCATGGGGAACTGGCTGCCGTTCATCTTGAAGTTGTGCAGGAACAGCGCCTCTTGCGCCGCGGCCTGGACCAGTTTTAGCTTGACTCATCGCCGAAGTTCCTAGACTCATCGCCGTGATCTAGGGTTGTCATAGTAACTTACAGGCGACTCCATTGTAATGTAGCAGAAGCGTCGGGCGTCCTTGTACTTGCGGCTCGGCCAGCGGGTCTGGAGGATTGCGCCATACTGGAGAGTTAGACAGACGATCACGGAAAGGCGTGACATACCTGACCAAAGAGCTCACGGAGGTCGGCATCGGTCGCCTCACGGGGAAAGTTGGTGACGAAAAGAGTGGAGCGCCACAGCATGGAAATGTGAATGTCGTTGCCGTCAAGCTTGCGGTTCTCCCTTTCCAATACAGCAGGCATTGCGTCCGCGAAGCGGAACTCGACCATAGCGGCATCGGTGCCGCCGTCGCCGGGGAGAATGGTGCACTCGCGCACCCTGCCCCACTGCTCATGTCAGACCAAGGCCGAAACGAGGCTGTCGCCGAAACGAGGTCCGTGACAAGGACAGGTGCACGCTTTTACGGCATGTCACTCCTTTACTTACGTTCTCGAAAAAGGATGTCAAGCGCTCCACCGTGGTGCCTTTCGCGAGGCCAGTAACTAGGACTGTCGTGTTCTCGCGATCGCTGATCATCAGCACATGGCTCTCCGAGTTAATCTGTAAACTAACCGCTTGAGGTGATCGTCAGCTCCCGGCTCGGCAGCCGCGGGTGCCATAGCGGTCTCGCTGGAGGATGCGGCGGCTACTGCTGGTGGAACTGTTGAAGCGGCTGAGACATCCGTCGGAGGGGCGGCAACCACTTCCGCGGTGGTGGCAGGTACTGGTACAACTTCAGACGTGACGGTCTCCGGAGCAGTCGCAGGAACCTCCGTAACTGCCTGTGCCTCTGCGGCGGCGCGATACTGCTCAGGCGCTTGCTGCCTCTCTGCCTCCCTTTGCCTTCGGCGGTTCACCTTGGCAAGCTCCTTGTCAATCTTCTGACGAGCGGCCACAACGCTGTCGAGAGTGCCGTAAATATTCTCAAACAAGATGAATGATTCGTACACCATCTCGGGCCAGTCGAGATCCCAGCGCTGGATTGCCTTCTCGTAGACTTGACGCGCAGAGTCAATGTCGCCTTGACGTGCCTGCGCGTTGGCGAGCAGGATCGCCATCTGGTACGAGGCCTGTCGCGATTTTACAGGTGTTTCAAGAACAGCAACAACTCCGGGCAGCAGGCTAGGAGCGACAGCTTCAGCCTTGAGAGTCAGTAAAAATGTCTGTGACTTGAGCGCCACACTGTACCTACCCAGCCGATGAAGAACTTTTCCAGGCGGAAGGAAGCATCGCCCGACTCGTAGTCTGATGCCGTTAGAGCGCGATCACGTTAGTATGTACAATGCAACTCACGTTGGTTGACCGTCTCAAGAGCCGCGGTGACATTGAGAAACACTGGGTGCTCAACTGAGTTGTGAGCGATTGAGAATTGCAAGGTTTTCTTACGAGATGGCTCCAGCGAGCGGTAACGCCTGTGAAGAATCGAGGCATGTGCGTAGAGGACGTCGACCAAAGCCGACACAGGCTGCTTGTTGGCGACGATAAGGCTGGTCGCCTTCTCCACCGACGCGTCAATGGCCGGAATCTCGTTGTTCTCCTCCTGGATCTGTTAGCAAAATATCGCTCAGTGTGCCGTGTTTCAGTGGAGCAAAACCCCAAAACTCTACGACCAAAGGGTAAGGGTGGAAGTGATTAAGATGAGCGAAGAATGTGCCACATTTAGAGTGGCAACACCATCGTTCCTGCCACACCCACTGTTCCTCAACAGGTGGAGCCTCAACCCTTTCTCGTGCTAGCCGCGGCATGTGGATGACACACGACATTTTAAAACTCACCAGACTATTGAGGCGCCACGTCCAGAGGTCTCCACTGAAGGGGCACGCCTTGGACGCGCGTTGAGTGAGTGTGTCCATCTCGTCGCTCTCGTCGTCCTCCTTCGGTGCTCCGTTCTGAGAATTAATTAAGGACGGACGACGAATTAACTCACAATGAAATCAACGTATCGGACCCAGATCAGTGCCTCGGCGGTCTTGTACGTGTTTGCCATCTCGACCATCTGAGTCTGGAGCTCGCTGGCTGCGGGAGGGAAAGACGCGTCCTCAGCGGCAGCAGCGACTTTGCCGTACGCGAGAACAGTACGCTCAAAGACAGCTCGAGCAAGGACGGGATCGACCTTGGGCGGGTTCTTCCATTTTGGGTTTGTTGGCACGTTCACCTCCCAGTCGAGATATGCCGCCAGAGTCGTAAGCTGCGTGCCTGCATCCGGAGCGTATGCCTGAGAGTTAGGTAGAACACATTAGCCCACTCACGAGCTGCTCCTCGAAGTCGGCACGCGCCTTGCCCTGCCGTTTATCCGACCACTTGTGCTTGGCGACCTGCGACGCCTTCGTGACTGCCACCATGCGCCCTTCGTACTCTTCCGGGCAGTTTGCGGACATCCAGCTCGAGTACGCGCTCGACGTCGCGTCCTGGTCGGCCTGCGGCGCCTGCAGGCGCTCGAGGCACATTTCGTGGATGCGGTCCATCTGCTCCTTCCTATTGTTGTGAGTTGCAAGCAAGGATCAATGACGTACCTTGCCGATCCGGTCGAGGCGTCAAATACGCGCAGTTCCCAGTCCATCCACAGCTGCCACAGCTCCTGACTCTGGTTGAGGAGGCCGAATGCAGAGGACACAATGGCCGAGACCATGTTCCGCACCGTGTCGGCGTCGACGTACTCCTTCACCTCGTCGTCGCCTTCCAGGGTCGGGTAGCCTTCCTCGGCGGGCGCAGGGAAGGCGGACAAGCTGATGATGAACTGGATGTGCCGCTTGAGAATCGCAGCCGCTGCGTGTGAGCTCGGTGAGGACGATATGAGCTTACACAAGTACTCCTTCTCCGCGTTCCCAAAGAGCTCAAGCATGTCCGCAAACGTATCGAGCGAAATTGGCGATGATGCAATGCTGCCAATCTTGGCGTCGAGGAACCTTGTCCAAAGACCTGCGCTATCAGCTTCGCCCCGCAAACCAGACGCACCTTCTCCCAAGAACGAGAACGACGACAGTGTCTCGACAGCATCCCCAGCTTCCTCCATCATGCCGAGGCGAACCATGACGTCGACCTGGCGACGGAGAAGACGAACGTCGTTGGGAGTTGCTTCAATCGACTCGAGGAGCGTGCCGAGCTCCTCGACGAGCTGCTGGGACTGCTCATCCGCCCCCGGGGCAACGGCCGCAGCCTCGGTGCTGTCGATATCCATTTCTGTGCGTTGTGAGTTTGATATCGGACACGAAACGGGTGGCGAGAAGTGTACAGTGGACAAACCAACAAGTGCGCGTTCGTTCCAGTGAATTGTTGACGAAACAACAAATACAGGGTTCTGACGAATGGTGGTGAGACCACGTGGAAAGTCACGTGATCCATTCTTGGGTATGTTGTGGCGGAGAGGTGGAGGCGTGAGTATCGACTTCGCTTGTGACTACAAGCGAAGTCAGAGCCAGAAAGGTACCCATTCTCTAATATCCTACGCCTCTTGCACTAAATGGTGAATGGAACAGATAGCAGATATGTATTATTGTAGGGATGGGTAGAATATCCGAAAATGTGGCGCCGAGACGTCCACTCTATTGTGTTCACCACGTCCACCTTCCTCGGTTCCCCAATGTTCCCAGGAAAGCTCTCAATGACCTGGCGGTCACGTTGGTAACACACGGGAGTCCACATGCCGACGTCCGCTATTCCCATATTCAGACAGCGACCTCCACTCGCATAAGGTTGCCTCGTGTAAGAGAAGACGCTGTGCAGACTCGGAAAGGTCGCCGGTTGGGAGGGAAGGATGCAGTAGAACAGTAAGGGCAGATAATAAGAGTGGGAGTATGCAGCCGGCGTTAAGATTTCCGCTTCCCTAACCGCTTTGGCTCCAGACGACCGATGAGTGCGGGTCGGTATTATTCTATAACGACTGGCTGGACGCGTAAACGAGCTCTGATGAGGTGGACCTGGTGCTCATCCCTTGATCCCCTGTCTCCTGTTTCCTGGGTCGTGTTTATGTTCGGAAGCTGGCTGCATACTCCCAACGTACGGATACTCTAATGCTGGGCAACGCTGCTCGGGAACGAACAGCACTGAGGGTTTTGTTTGTGTAATGTGGCACCGGGGCTCGGTCAACGGGAACCATGGGCTGTGGCATGGGCTGTGGAGTGGGAGCGTGGCTCCCTTTGCTCGTTTCGGCTTCCGGCTTCCGACTTCCGACTTCCGCGAGATTGAGTGCGGTGGCGGGATGAATATCCTTGATACCGACCCGGGACAACGGGTTACTGTTTCGACATGACACAGGAAGGCTAGCGACATGGCAATTTACCATCACAGCATTCATACAGTATGTGGGGAACAAAGCCAATATGTCGGAGACAAGTCACCTGGGATATGCACGGTACCTGACAATGTGGCCCTCCATGGTGTGTCTCGGAAGTTGCACTTCACGACCTGACTTGATGGATAGGTAGATGTTGTGTGCGCAACATGGCACACGACACAGTCGCCAACAGTCTGTTGACCACGCCTCTTGCGAACTCGGCCACCGTGCAAAGTTCACATCCCATGACCGACAAGGCCGATGTGCGACCTGCGGATGCCGCACTCGACACTTGCAGAGACTTTGGATCCGTGGTCCTGGGGCAGATCCATTCTTCCGAGTTGCTCAGGTGGTAGAGGAGTGACGCAGGGCGAGATCGGATGGGGGAATACTTTGGATCAATCCTCTTGTCATCGTGTACATAATATACATAATAATTGTCTCTCGAGAGTTTATCCTCGGGGCATTTTTATGCTGCTCTTTTGTTTTTTTTTTTTTTTCCTTT
>Ga0160505_101258_pt1 | contig 12275 bp, 5 predicted proteins | sample DIDeMG_FD_108225 | JGI IMG/M metagenome (GOLD analysis project Ga0160505, IMG submission 108225) | Enriched chicken feces microbial communities from UW Madison campus, WI, USA - DID2874_E49_Stillage MG | ecosystem: Host-associated > Birds > Digestive system > Large intestine > Fecal ... | reverse complement strand
TTATGTTTTTTCGTCTTTCGGGGATGTTGTTTTGTTTTTGTTTTTTTTTTTTTTTATTTTTTTTCTTTAATTATTTTATAAATTGAAGTTTTTTTTTTTTTTTTTTCGTTTGTCAAGATCGTGGTCAAGCAAAAGGGTTTGGGCCGCGTTGCTGGCTCAAAATAGTGAGGCTGTTGCTAGTGAAGGTGATGATATCAAACCAAAGTAATGAACAAAAGAAGGATATAAAAAAGAAAAAAAATTTAAAGAAAAGAAGAGAAGAAGAAGAAGCAAAAATGGGTGTTAATAATGGTGTGGTGATAGTGATTGTTGATAATTTTGCTTTCGTTCGTCATCTTGGTTGATTTTTGAGTATGTGCATTATTATAAATCAGAACATAAAAAAAGGTATGAAAATTGAAAAGGATTTGTAATGACTTTGCTCAGAAAACCGCGGGCAAATTTTAAAAATAAAACTTTTTCGGAAAGGTACACTTTTAGTACCAAGTTTCAAGTCTTTTGGCACTTTTAGATAAACACCATAGTGCTATTCCCCAGCTATTCCTACTTGGTCCTTTTGTAAACAACCTGTTAGTTCCTGTTAGTTTTATCCAAGATAAAACAATTTCAAAAATAAAAAAAAAATAAAAAAATAAAAATAGTAATAATTAATTTTCACTTGAACATAACACAAATATAAACAATTCTAAATCCGGCTACTCATCATCTTCGTCGTCATCGATTTGGTTAACACGACGCTTCTTGGTGGTCTCGTGTTCAGCCTCTTCGGGAGATGCAGAACGCTTCTTAGCTGCGGTTGTATCCTCATCATCAGTCTCCTTAGCGGATTCTTCGTCTTCGTCGCCAAAAAGGTCATTGTTAGGAGAACCCTCAGCCTCAGGCTCGCTGTCAAAATCAGAAGACTCAACGTCAGAAGTACTCTTGAAGTCCTTGCGCTTTTTGCTTGACTTCTTCGCTCCCTCTTCACCATCCTTCTTTTTGCGGCTTCTAGGCTCCTTTGTACCATTGCGCTTCTTGGTCTCCTTCTCCTCCTCATGAAGCTTCTCAGTCTCCATTCTCTCCTGAATCTGTTGCTCGGTCCATTCTCTGGCCTGTTCTTGCAGCTGCTTGCGCTCTTCGTCCAAAGCGCGTTGTCTAGCCTCCTCAGCCTCGCGTTTCTTGCGCTGCTCTTCTTCAAGCTTCATGCGCTCAGCCTCGCGAATCTTACGACCCTGCTCAAGCTTATCCTGGGTTTTGCTCTCATACTCCTTCTGTTCTTCCAGAGCTCTCTCAAGCTGCTTCAAAATAGTGTTTTGGCCCATGATGGCACGCTGCTCAAGATCACTGGGAGGGTAAGGAGAGTACTTGGCAGTAGAAACTACCTTGAGCAAATCAATGGCCTCAACAAGGCCTTTAGTAGCGGACTCAATATCTTCAATTGTACGAAGGTTTTCTGAACTCTTTTGCACAAAGCTGGCAATTTGAAACTTGACAAATGCAACATTAAACTTGAAAGAAGCGTTTTCTGGTGACAATTCCATTGCCTTTTCTGAGTACTTGAGAGCCTGTTTAAGTGCCACAAGATTGCGCTCTCTCATGCCTCTGGCATACCATGCACGACCCAGTAGAGTCATCAGCTGGGCGTCATTCTGTTTTCCAAATCGTTGCTGGGCAATTTCATAACACTCGATAGCCTTGGAGTACTCCTTCAGTTCCACAAGACAGTCACCCATGTTAATATAAATAGAGATGTCATTCAATGTCTCTCTCACTTTACCAAAAATTGGAAGTGCAATTTCGGCTCTTTTGGTCTCAGCAAGAATAATGGCGACACCCTGAGCGGCATATGCATTAGAACCATCAATCTGGAGAGCCTTGTCAAAAAGCTCAGCAGCCTTGAAATATGTTTTCTCCTTCTTTTCAGCATCTGCAGAGCTGTTAACTCTTATTTCGCGAGCGATAGAAAGATATAAATTACCAAGACCAATAAGCGAGTAGGTATCATGCTTGTCATAGTCTACAAGAGAGTGCTTGTAGTGCTTCTGCTCAATATCTTCGCTCAAGTTTTTAGCAGGAGGCTTCTTGATGCGTCTCAGGTACCATCCATAAAGCGCTCTAACTTCCAGGTTGTTTCCATGATCCTCCATTAAAGCCTTAACTTTATCAGCACTGTCAGCTTCGTTCAGAGCCAAAGCCAAATAGGTGGTTCTAATTCTGGCATCCAGGTAATCAGGATACTTCTCTAGGATTTCATTGTAAAGCTTGAAAGCCAGCTCTGTGTTGCCACTGGCGTCCTCCAATCGAGCAATGTTGTAGTCGATAGTGATTTTAATGTCATTCTTTTCAGGAGAGTCCTTAAGTGCTTCCAGCGCCTTTTCGAAAAATGTTCTAGCAGAGTCATAACTGCCTTTGCCATAATGCAAAACACCAATGTTGTTATAAAGCTCAGGGTAAACCGGGACATCTTGCAGGGTCAGCAGTTGAATGACCTCATTTAATGTGTTGAGGGAAGTTGTAGAGTTTTTGTCTTCTGTCATTTTAGCAAGTGTCAGCAGCGCTTCAATAGGAGGAGACTCATCTTGCTCTTTGCAAAGTCTAATAAACCTTTCTAATAGAGAAACAGCTTGTACCTTCTTCTGCTTATCGCGGTTTGATCTTTGGACATATAGTAATGCTAATAAAAATAAAGCCTCAGTCGACTTGGGATGCTCAGCGACAATCTTTTCAAACGTAAGCAAAGCTTCAGGGCTTCCCTGAGCCATCTCAACAAGACCCTTGCCAATTCTGGGCAAAATATTTGACTTGTTATGTTGCTCAGCAAGCTTGTAGTACTTCAAGGCATCCTCAAAGTCGTTAACGTTGTGATGAGCTCGACCAATCCAAAAGTAGGCTTCACTGATGATGCTGGGGACATCTGAATAAGCGATTGCTCTCTCCGATAACTTGATGACAGATTTTGTATCCTTTTTGGAAAATAAATAATTGGCTAAAATCAAATCAGCCGCAGGGTAGTTGGGATTAGACTTATAGGCTGCCTGGGTGTAATTAATTGCCTTTTTGTAATTTTCGACAAAAGATGGACTGTAAACATCTTTGACAGCTTCGTCCATCCAGTACAAGCCGAGAAGAGTGTTGACTGGCACACTAGTTGGGTTCAATTCGAGCGCTCGCTCCCAAGCAGCAAGAGCCATAGTCTTTTGGTTTAGATGCCAAAAACACAAACCAATACCAATTCTAGGATCCGGGTTAAAATTGTCTCTGCTGCGTAAAACTGTTTGGTATAGTTTGAGTGCACCTCTGTAGTTCTTCTTGTGGTATAAGAATCGTGCTTTGCCAAGATTAGCAAACAGGTTTGCATTGACAGATTGTTGGAGAATAGAATCGTAGGCACTCAAACTGCTATCGAAATTTCCCACCACGCTGCTTAGTGCGCCTCTAGCCAGGACGTTGACTGACCATTGCTTGTCAAGAGGGAACGCTTTGTTGGCAAAGCTCGTAGCCAATGCATGGTAGTCACTTTTAGACTTCATACCTTTACTGGCCATTTCTTCTGTGAGCTTGTTAGGCGCTTCTCTTACTTGTCGAATATAAAGCCAGACTAGGCAAGAATAGAAGGGGATTTTGTCGTTTTCATCGTGAATAATTGAGGCTTTGAAAAATAGATTAGCACGCGTCAAGAAAAACAAAATGACTTAATCGTCAGAGCTGTTGGTAAAAATTAAAACTCACCTTCTAATCCCTTAGAGATGACCTCAATAGCATTATCGATTTGCCCGTTCCGTGCGTAGGCAGTCTAAAATCTCAATTGTTAGAACGCGTTTTATTCAAGTCATGTTATAATGAAAAAAGTTGGTAGGCATATACTTACACCAATAGCTAGCCAGTATTCACGTTCACATTTCTCATTCTCTAAAAGAACACAAAGATCCGAAGGGTCATCGGCCAAGTCATTGACCAAGTCCAAAGTCACAGCTTCGTCTCCAAGAAGAGGAATTTCCAAAATGTTTGGATTCAGAGACTCCTCCTGGTATTCTTCCATTGGTTGATCATACTGAGGGGATGCCATAATGCAAAACTAATCAGACAGTTCCAGATATACAACCCACTAGAGGATTTATAGATGTTGCGTGTTGCGCGGTAATGGTTGGGTTGTTGAAAGGTTATAAGCTTCGGCTGTGTGGTGGTTGTTGTGATTTAAAAAAAAACCGGTGGTGAAATTTGAGATTGTTCACTCACATCTTGCTGGGTGAATTTTTAAAACAGAGTAGGGTAAATAATAATCTTGGGGTCTTAGTCCGATATTCAAAGTTTTATTTTTGGGCATCAACTACAGGACCCACTACTAATAAATGAATAGCAAATAAACCTGATTAATGTTCTAATGTCTAAATGTTACAAAATATAAAATAAGATTAAATAAAATAGTAAAAGTATAAAATGAAGAGATTTAATTTTGGAACACTTTGCTCCGCGAAACAGATCAAGTAGTCGTCCCAACTGTTATATGGAGTGAAACACCCAGTGGCACCGAAGTCTCTACGGACTCAGCCCATGTGTCAAGGAAGTCTTTCAAAATTACCATTACGTTCCTATGTTTTAATAGAAGAACAAGCTAGTAAAACTTCGATAAGCTGTGCTGTTAAGCTAACTATAAGTTGAGTAAGTGAGGTAACGAGTCGAGAAACTTGACCACCGCTTCATTGTCCCTTTTATTATCCAGGAGAGCACTAAGATCAAGCTCCGAGGAGGTTTCTCATAGGTAACTACGCCAGATTTTCAGGCAATGCTGCTCTTCAAAAGATGGTCGATCGTTTCAGGCTGATCGAATTCGCAATTGTAATTCATTTCTGAAACCCCACTCTCTTCAAGTAAAGTCTCATGGCACTGTGACCAGTTCTCATCTGTACCACTCTACAAACTGTGTGACAAGCTGCTTTTGTCATTACCTTCTGGAACGAACTGTCATTCCTATGACACCATATAGTCCAGATGTGATGTACTTTTTGTAGAAGCCGCCTTTGGTTTCAGCATAGTAACACGATATGTGCGATCATCAAAGTAGAATATCTTTAGTATCATTATCTATGCATGTTCAAAAAAAAATGAAGATCTACTATTAAGAATCATAAAGATTTTTCAATAAGTGGTAATAAGATGCTGTCTGTTTTAATGTAAATAATAATTACTTGTAAATTTAGAGATTCTAGTTTAATTACGAGGAATACCAGTTGTATTGCCGAATTGGCAAATTGTAAAGTTATTTCCAGTAGCCACAGATTTCCGAGATAGTTCACAGAAATCCACGTTGGGCAACACAAGTGGTTGAATCTACCGCTCAGCCTGTAGTTTGTATATCTGCAGATCCTGCACATCTGTGCGGGCGTATCACTGAGCAAAATGGCAAGAGGTTAGAGCCCAGCATAACCAATAATTTTATGGGTCGCTCAACTAAAAGTGGATGGCGATAACTTGCAATTGGAAAGTGTCCAAATCTTTCTTTATTATTCTATAGGCTGCAGCCAGCTTTTCGTCATTATATGCTTAATCGGGCCAGTTTTTATTACATTAATGATAGGTTGTTTGTTGTAATTGTTATCAGTTGTATTGTTATTATTGTAGCTTTTCATAGATTTAGACTAGCGATACCTCATATTATATCAAATAATAAAAATTGATTAAGGTGTTGAGCAGATGAAAAATCATTGTTTGGTTTGCAGGATAAGCACGGGTTAGACAATTTGGGTTGGTAGATGGCTTGTAGAACAACTAAAGATATTCACGATCTTCAATGTGTGATCTACTCCGTTGTTGGTAACCCGTCAATGTATCAGCTAGGACCCCGAAAATCATTTAGACCAATTTATGATTTTAACTAACTACAAGTAAGTTAAACCAATTGCTGGTAGTCTTTGCACACTACAAACTTTTTTTTTTCCTTTCAACTATTGGCAATATGTCATCTGTTATCAGCTGGGAGGATAAACTCTGCGCATTGGTCTTTTTTGGTGGCTGGTCCAGCTCAGTGGGGTTGAAATGTGTGTGGTTCATGTCGGTTGCCATTAAAGGTATAGCAAATCTGTGGGTTGACTATATGAGTGATGCGTCTACAAGTTAATACATGCAGAAATTTCATCAGATTCGCATCCACCTTGAATCCTAATTTCTAGCCAATCATCAACATCCTAGATCTCAGTTAATTTGATTAGGAGACGATTGAAAATAAGTCTTCAATTGAAATCGTCAAGCGTGAATGTCACTTCCAACTGTGGTTACATGTATGGCTGAACCCACCCTACGATTGTCACTAATCGAACTTCACGAAGTACGTAAATAATCACCGCTATTCAGCAACCAGCCTGCGAATCATTCTTTATGGGCCCTGCTGCAATGATTGATCCCGCCACAAAACTCGTTCATGTAGAGGTTATGGAGGGATATCAATAAATCTATTCACAAAACCTGTGAATTTAGTGATCTATATATCTTTACCAAAAAACCCGGTAGGCCGATAAATAAGCTTGTGAGATCACGGAACTGCGTTTGGAAATCATGGAAAAAAGGCAAGCGAGTTCTCCATGCGTTGTTCCACCAAAAGCTGGTATGTTTTAAAGTAATATTTTAGGAAGTCAGGCTTATTTAAATACAGAAGTTCGATGCCGAGCTAAGAATGTTAATTTAGTATGACTATTGAGCTTCCAACTATGCCCCATAAAAGTTGATAGACCAGCACAAAGGATTTAATATATGTGATAGTAATGATAGTACCGTCGCCGGTAATCAAATAGCTACTTTTTTTAAAGAAAAAAAAAAAAGGGTCGTTGAACTGACCTTAACTTCTTTTCATTATGCAAAGGACTGAATCAACTGGTTGGAAGAAAAAAAATTTTTTGTTTAAAGGTTGGCTTTTTACTTCGGTAGTTTGGTCTACTTCTTAGAGTTTTGAAAACCTGTAGAGATCCACCCATGTGCCTAAAACGGCATTAGGTAAATAAAACTTTTATTATTTTTCATGGCAAGTGTTGTTGTTTTTTCCTTCATTTCCAAAGTATAATTACCAGTTATTTACCTGCACACATGGCTTGATTGATATATCTGAAATACTGAAACCAATTGAAATTGTGAGTCCCAGTAGTGGATGTACGTCTTTTATATGAAAGAAACCTCATAGCCCCGCTGTTTAACAAGAAAATCGTTTTTATTTTATTTTCTTTTCTTTTTTTATTTTTTGATCTCAATTTTTTCAACCTCCTAAAGTACATTCAAAATCAAGAATTGCATCCCTAACAGTCAGAAATTACCATACGTAACTGTTGTAGGCGGCTGCAATCTTCATACCCTGCTAAGCAACAACAATTTGCCAGGCAGTTCGTGTACCTGATTTTGAATTCTGATTAGGTTTAGTAGATACCTTTACTTTATACGACAAATTACTGAAGGAAAAAAAAATTATATATATATTCGATTTCTTCTTTCTTTTATCTCTTTCTTTTGCACTGTTTAACCCGATAAACATTTTCAAGCAATATTTTTTGAGTGAGTTGCTTTGTTTTGTAACCACCTGGTCATGTTTTCGCTAACAATCTAGTTATCAGCATCGTCAGCATTCAGAGCGCCTTGTTTACCTTCAACATCTACACAATTTTGCCTGAAACAGGTTAAAACAAAATATCACACAACCGCCATCGGAATATCAACAGCATCATCCACTGTAGCAGCAATACCACCAGCAGCCCCCTTATTTTACATTTCCGATTTTCTCCTCATTTGATTTTCAAAAAATTCCCCCGCTGATTCAAATAGATCAATCGTCAAAGCTTTGTTGAGAGCATCAGGAGGTTTTACTGCATTCATATTTCAATCGATAGCAAAAAAAAAAATAAAAAGTAGCGACAAATGAAAAGTCTCAAACGATCTGGAGACAGACCCTTGGGAGCTCGTATGCCTCCCAACGCATTCGGCACGGTTCGCCCACCCCCATCGTCGCCATCTTTGAGCAGTAACAGAGGAGCCAAAAACAGTGGTGATACAAGCAGCACTAATAAAAGCATCAGCAATAGTGAAAGTAGCAGTAGTAACGATAGTAGCAGTAGTGATAGTAGCAGCATTAGTAGTCCCAGTAATAGTGGTAGTAGTACGGATACTATGGATACCGCTGATACTACATCTTCTATTCCTCCTTTATTCTCTACTACGACATTGCAACATAAACAACAAGAAACACAAAAAGCCTCACACGATTCTGAGCCGCGGACACCAGCAGTACCAACAACTCCATCAAATTCTTTTTCTCCTCTACTCAACCCTTCCAGTCCTCGAAAGGTCTCTCCATCGTCCCTTGACTCTCCATCCTCTTCATCGATTTCGAAATCCCCTAGTCAAAAATCAGAGAAGATGAATGCTATCCCAAAAAACTCAGTCAAAAAGTTTGTGTCAACGTTTGAAAATACAAGCTCCAATACCAATAAAGCCCCAACTTCTCCTACTTTTAGTGGGGAGTCTCCAAAGATTGCCGCCACCAACAGCAGCAGTTCTATCACTCATGACAACAACTACACTCTTACGCGAAAGTCAACTACCTCATCAGTCTCATCCACATCATCAATTGACTCTATAGGCAAAGCACTTCAAGACTTATCTACCATCCCCATTCAGAAGAACACTTATACTGCAAAGTCCAGTAACAGCACTGCATCATCAACACGCTCCTCTTTCAGCAAGCCTTCTCTGTCTCCTTCGACTTCTAGAACCAGCACTCTTTCTGGGTCCTCTTTGTCACAGGTATCCTCACTCAGTGCTAAGTTTGAGTCGCCTAAAAGGAATGGCACATCAGCATCTCCTGTCAACTCGCCGTCGCATCGTTCAAGATCTTCATCTCCCGCGAAATCAGCTCCTAGTTCTGCGGACTACACTAGCGCTACTATATCCTCATCTAAATTGACGAATTCACCATCATCCAAGAAACCCTTCAAATTACCTATTACCCCAAAATCACCTGTCTCCGGTTCTTCAGCCCATCCCCAGAGAAGTCAGAAAAGCCCCGTCCATACCCCAGCCCCAATTGATCACACGCCGTTTTGGTCTTCTCCCTCTGCCAGCCCTCCTCGCCCCAGTTCCGCGTTTTCTAACAAGACTAACTCCGATGTCAACAGTGTCGTCAGCTCTATTGTAGAGGACGTCATCTCCACGACTACTGAAGCTGGAGTTTCTACAAAGGCAACTAAGTCTAACCCGTACTCAGCAGTACCCTTCTCGCATAAGCTTCAAGAAAAAAAGAAACCTGTGGAAACGCCCTCAATTGACAAGTATGCAACCCAAGGTAACGAAGAAAAAAATAGACTGCCTAAATACCAAGTCAAGCAGGTCACAGATATCTCGTTGTCAAGCTCTATCAGGGCATCTAGTGCTGGTTTGGGTCCAGACGATGATGGTGATGATGATGATTCTAGCTATGCTGTTATTCCTAATATTAAGGCTCCCGCATGGGTCACAGAGCTGAAAAATCAGCAGAATAGGGCTACATCTCCCGAGCCTAGCATTAAATCAAGATCACCTGTTTCCAAGCACAAGAAATCATTTAGTGAGGATTCGAGCCTTTCAACAAGATCTTCTTTGCCAGGTGCGACGTCTGGCAGAGCAAGCCCTACCCGTACGCCTATTACCAGTCGGACGAGTGGTACGCAGTTTACACGGCCTGTATCGCCTAGCTACAGTCACAGTCCCACTCGCGAACTTAATATGCTCAGAGCCGGTTCTAGCTCGCCAACCAGACCTACCCGCCCGAATTCTGCTTCTTCATTCCGCTCCTGGAACAGTTCCAGCGATCAAGACTCCATCTCGCCCATGCGCACCATCACCCGGCCTAGCTCTGCTGCGTCGAATTATTCCCATGATAAATCGTCCAAGATGGTTTCTGAATTTTTGGAAAGCCGCGAGCGTCCAGAATCACCAACACGCATGTCTCCAAAACGCACCCCCGTTACTTCACGGACATCATCACCAGTATCAGTTTTACATGACAAGTCTGAGCAATCAAAAGATTTTGCTAGTCGACCCAACTCACGGTACTCCTTGGATTCAAGGATCAGCAGTAAACGTGAGAACACTGATAGAGATGGTCGGCAATCGCCAGTGAGCGCATCTCGCGCAACCTCAGTTCGTACCTTTTACAGCGCCGTTTCTAAAGAGAGTAGCAGCTCAGGTGCATCACTCTCACGTGCTGGAACCATTTCATACAGCGTCCGATCTAACTCTCCCTCAGGTCGATGCTTGGTCAGTCCAGATAATGATGAAGAAATCCCGTTGGTTCCACAATTTGAGAAGACTTTTGAATTGTTTGGCAACAACGCTGTCTCTGAGGAAGAGACTCCGGAGACCTCATTTAGTGAGCGTACTGAAGAGACTTTGAATACGGAAAGAAGCGCTTCGAATTCACAAAGTCTTGCCTCTGTCAGCGGCTCGGTGTCATCTAGAAACAGCACTCAGTCTGCTACGAGTTTATTTGCTGCCAAAGCACTTCAAGCATCTCCCAAGTTGGGTAAAACACCATTTTTACCGCCCCCTTCGCCGGCCGTAAGCATGCAGTCACATTTTACAGATTGCACATCGGCAACGTCCTTTTATGATATTGAGTCGATTCATTCGATGAACGACGCTGTTGACATTGAGCATACACCTAGTATAGGTAGAAGTCACAGCATCATTAGTCAACACTCCAATTTGACCTCTCCAGCAACTATTTCAGAGAACAGTAAGATGAAGGGCAATGAATCTAGAGTCTCTGGGGTTGAAAATAGCCACTACCGTGATGATGGTCTAGTATCTCCAGCAAACATGTCTCGTGCTCAAAGCGTGACAAGTAGCTTTAGCACCATTAGTGATAGTAGTCGCAACACCAGCAGATCAAGCAACATGAGTAGAGCGTCAGTGCAGACTCAGATGACAGATCCGGATTCGGACAACACCATGTCCAGCCAGAAGCCAGAACAACCACAGGCGTCGCTACAGCAGCAGGTTCCTGTGGTCGCGAATAAGGCTTCCATCAATCCCGATTCTGTTGGCAATCCAGAGTTGCATCAAAACCGTTTTGGCAGCGGCGCACACGGTGAAAAGCCATACTACTATCTTGATATCAACAATATGGACCAACTAGCTAGTAGCAGTCTGTCGTTTTGGGGACCTTTTGGCGCGCCCTTTGCCAACAAGGATCCCCGCGATGTGACAGTTCTTGAGAGACTTCTTTTGGACAATCTCTTTTGTGACATTATGGTGTGTTACATCTTTATCGTTTTTGTTATTGCATGAACTTAGCATATATTTTTTTATTCATTCATTCATTCATTCATATTTATTTATTTCCGTTTGTTCTTTTCAAGTTCTTTCATTAATCTTTTTTTTCATCTCCTTTTTTTTTTATGTATATCTTGTAAATAGATTCTCTTTTTTGTTCTTTATAATATGACTTGACAGTTAGTAGCCTTTAGAAAAGAAAAAAAAAACCCAGCTGGAACCCTACGCCCAGCCAGCAGCAGCCTATGAAATTTCCGTAGAGCCCACACATATTCTTCTTGTTACCCTTTCCCTCACACAGTAATTTTTTTTTTTTTCTTTTTTTTCGTTTCTTCCTTCCCCCACATACGAGTTGATTGCGATTCGACACACACACACACACACACACACACATTATGCTTTCTCGTACTGTTTTGCGCCAGGCCAGCCGCCTCACTCTTTTGACTCGCGTCGCCCTGCCCCGGGTAGCCGTCGCTAATGTGTCCCGAGTGCGGTTCTACAGCAACCCTGTTGATGACGTCCCTCCCCGCAACAACAACAACAATGATGATCCCTTTAGCAGCAGCCCGTCTCTCCAGCGGATCAAGTCGTCGCCCGAAGTCCTGCAGGTGATGATGGAAATCGCCGACATGATGCAGTCCAAGGGCTATGTGAAACCCGGTGAGCAGCCCGGTATGCTTGCCATGATGAAGATCATGGCCGATAAGGAGCTGCGCGAGCTGTTGGTCAAGCTTAAGACCACCATGGATGAGCAGGGCATTCAGTTGGATCAGTCCGAGATCATGAAGTTTGCGGAAACTTTGGGTCTGGCCAAGAAGAACTAAGTGCAATCTTTTGATTTTGTTTTTTTTATGGATTTCTTCTTGGTGATGGCGGATCTGGGTTTGAACTCGGTCTCTTTTTTTTTTTTTTTTTTTATGGTCAATTAGAAAAACACCTTTTTTATTTTTAGTTAATTTTTTTTGTTTTGTTTTTTTTTTTTTTTTTTTTTTTTTTTTTTTTTTTTTTGT
>Ga0160505_101257_pt1 | contig 12275 bp, 10 predicted proteins | sample DIDeMG_FD_108225 | JGI IMG/M metagenome (GOLD analysis project Ga0160505, IMG submission 108225) | Enriched chicken feces microbial communities from UW Madison campus, WI, USA - DID2874_E49_Stillage MG | ecosystem: Host-associated > Birds > Digestive system > Large intestine > Fecal ... | reverse complement strand
TTTTTTTTTTTTTTTTTTTTTTTTTTTTTTTTTTTTTTTTTTTTTTTTTTTTCTTTTTTCTTTCTTGTTTACATTACCACTGCATTGGGGTTGTGCGCTTGAATTATAACTTGAGGTTTTAGCCAACTTGATATTACTAGCCATTATACACATGTAAAATGAAAACAAAAAGAAGAGGAAAATAACTAAAAAAAAAAACAGAATATCAAAATAACTTGAGCTAGCCAGCATCTTCTCTCTATATATATTCTCAATCACAAAAACAAAAATAAACAAAAATAAAAAGAAATCATGGCGTCATATTCACAATCGAGTTAAGCTTGGTCCAAAGGCCCTCCTTGGCGCCGGTGCTGCTGCCGCCGCCGCCACCCCGCAGTGGCTTGACAATCTTAGTGTTGCCGGGGCCCGCACCCTGGTAGGGCTGGATTACGGGAGACAGGTCCGGATAGTGGGCCACCCGGTTGTTGCTGCCAACGCTGGCAACCATGGGAATCTTCCTTTGCACTGCAGCGTCATCGGTGCTGTTGTTGTTACCATTACTGTTGGCACCATTGTTACCCTTCTTAACTTCCAGTAGCTTCTCGCGTAGGTACGTCAGCTTGGTCTCAAACAGCTCGGACTCTTGATTGAACCGATTCTGAGAGTCACGAAGTGCCGACTCAAGTGTTTGAATGCGGTCATTACGAGCATCAAGAATCTTGTGGGCCATAGCCACGTCTTTCTTGAGAACAACGTTCTGTTCAACAAGCTGGCGCTGTACCTGAGTTAGCTGTTCCAAATTGCGCTGCAGCAACGCCATTTTCTTTTGCTGCTGTTTGTTATTGGTATCACGAATAGCGAGATTGTACTGTGCTCGCGCTTGATCAAGCGAAATCTCGAGCTCCACAATACGCTCACAACGGTCCTGGAGATCCTTCATAAGCGCGGTCTTCATGCTTTCAAACTGCTCAATGTGGCTTTGCATTGACTGGATCTTCTCCTGTGCAGCTGCTACCTCCTGGATGGCAGAGCCGTCGCTGTTGGTTTTCTCTGCGCCCACAGACGTCAGGGTGATGGGTTGCTTGGATTGCAACTCGTGATTCTCTTTCTGCAACCTACTAATTTCTGCCAAAAGTTGAGTTGCGGTCTCGTCGTTAACCTTGAGTTTTGCCTCATAAGCAGTTTCGATTTGATTCTTAGTCTCCTCGGACTCATCCAGCTCCTCAACGTACTGACGGAATTTAGCATCTTGAGATTTCAGGGTATCTTCAATGTTTTTAACATTGGCCTTGCCCAATGTTTCAAGTGTGGTAGAAAGTTTTTTCTTAGCAGCTGACAACTGCTCTTCAAAATTGCTGTCTTCCAACTTGATATCGTTGAGCATGGTAATTGCTTGTTCCAGGGCAGTAGCAGTAGCAGAAGTATCAACTTCATGGGTTTGGTTGTAAAATGATCCAAAGATTTCGCTCATCTTTTTGCGCTTTTGTGAGTCAAAAGTCTCTTCATTTGTAGCAGTAGTCTTCTCCTTATCTTCTTCTGAGGTTGAAGGCGATGATAACACTGAAAGCTCTATAATTTTCTGCTTAGCATCCTGCAGGTCTTTGTTGAGTTGTTCGTTCTCCTCCTTAAGACCGGTGGTTTTAATTTCAAGCTCCTTCTTTTCATAGTTCAGGTTATCAACTTGTAGCTTTAACTCGCCCGTCTCTTTAGTTGTGTTCAGTTCCTCTGTTTTCTTGGCATTAATCTGTGCTCTAAGCTCAAACAGGGCTTGCTCTTGCTGACTGATAAAAGCCTCCTTTTCAGAAAGTTGGTCTTGCAGTTCATTTTCACGTCTAATAAAATCTTCCATAGATTCAACATCCTCAGAGTTCTCAGTAGGAACTGGCGAAGAGGGTGCTGATGGGGGTGCTGATGGGTCATCAGTAGTACTGAGTTTCTTTGCATGAGAAGTCTTAGTCGTCTTTAATAAACTGGGTGTGGTGGGGCGTGACGAAAGAGCTGACGTACTTCTTGATGCCGTCGAAAGTGTCGAAGAAATGGAATTATTTGACGCATGAGCTTTAATTCCATCAAGGCTGCCAATAGCGACCCAGGTTTCCTTCCCAGGGGCGTCACCGCTGCGCCAGGCTACCAATTCGCCTTCAAGTTTGTTAGAGTATATGATACGAGTCTCTAATTGGCGTTGACTCTTCTTAAGAAGCTGGCGAAGTTCCAAAGGTGACAACTCGGTGTTGATCTTGGCCTTGTTCCGGATATTTTTTGCACGCACACCAAATCGCAAGGTAGAGAGGGTCTCAGAGTCATTGAAACTAGAAGGTGAGCAGTTTACAATCAAACTTGTTCGCGAGTTACCACCAAGCGATTCTTGCAGAATTCTTGTCAGCTTGGAATCTCTGTAAGGAATGTGTGACGATTTTCCGTCGGTAAGAGAGTTAATCACCATCCCCAAAGCGGAAAGCGATTTGTTGATTTTTTTGGCTTCTTCCAAAGTCTGGCCAGATGCACCAGTCTTACCAACCTTTTCTGAACCTGCGAGATCGACCAAAAACAATTGACCTGATTTTTGAGCGCCCGAAATGGTGTTTTTCTGAGTGACAACAATGGCGAAAATTGAGTGTGAACGTGAAGACTCCTGATTCATGTTGGTGGAGGCGACTGCTCTGGCTCCACTTCCCTGACGCATGACTTCGTAAACCTCTTCAGCACTCGATACATACTCTTCTGTAAGGCCTTTAACATAAACACCTCTAGCTTTGTCTTCATGAATTGGCAAATTGTCGTTGCGGGGATTTAACAAATCCTTAATTCTTTCCATATATATCTCCATATAGCTGACCCTAACTGTGTACTCAATGTCGGAACTGCTTTGCAGAATCATTTCAAAGATCATGTCAACAATACGAGGAATTGCACCTCTATAAATGGAATCATCAATACTTGATCCCATCATAGTATAGGATTTACCAGAACCTGTCTGGCCGTAAGCAAGAACAGTTCCGTTATAACCTTTCATCAGATCATCGACAGTTTGTCGTAAACTGTATTCAAAAACTTCCTCCTGTTGGCTATTCGTGTTGAAAACACGGTCAAATGTGAATGTTCCATTGAAATCTTTAGTATTGATTTGGCAAGAATCCTCAGACAGAAAGTCAACCACAATAGAGCCTTGGTTAGTTCTTTCGATGTCATTTTCTGGTCTAAATCTGGCAATGACCTTAATATTTGATGAAGTTGTTGATTGCAAGCTCAGCTCGCTGGCCGCAATAGACGAGCGGCTAGGAGTGGCCTTATGATCACCAGGGGGGGCCATGATGAGGGTAGAGGCAATAGGTAGTTGCTGTAATGCAGCAAAATAGAATTATAAAATGGGCAAATGGGGAGGTTTTTTTTTTTTATTTGTTTACGTTTCAGGCGTTTATGTTCATTTTTGAAACGACATTTTTTTTATTTTTGTTTTTCCAAATCAGTTCATTAGAAAATTAAATTTTGAATTTTAAGTCGGTGATAGACAATTTTAACCCAAGTACAAAGTTTACTACCCATGTTCTATTTCTTATGTTGTATTTACAGGAATCTATGCCCCCTTCAAGTTGTATCGAGCGTTTTTCAGCGTATTGATATCAGACAGGGAATCAATCATCCACTGTCTAAGTAACATTGATGTAAAAACTGAGACTGATGGCAATAGCCAAATGTAGTCGTAGCCCATCCAAGGTCTGTGCTTGTGATAGCCGCAAAGCAACACAGTCGCCGCCATAACGACGTTTAACGGCGGCAAGTACTTTTCAAACGGCGTCAGCGCAACTTGCCCTTTTAAACTTTTATTTCTCAAGAAAAAGAACACTGGAACACTTTTTTCAAATGAAAGCAAGATGTATACTGATGTGAAAATCGATGTCAGGGCGAAGAGTGACAGGATTGAATTATGTCGACAGTAAGGGAGGATGAGGAAAGCCGGTGTTGGCACGAGCATTGTAGCTACAAAGGCCGTCTAAAACATGTTAATAGGCATGATAAAAGTAATTGCCAAATATACTTACCTTGTACTGTGATTCTGCCTCTAGATTGTCCAGTTCGAAATCTTTGATGATCTTGTCCTGCTCTGTTGATTGATGTTATTAGATAGATTCAAAAGAATCATCTTGATCCGGGATAAAGAATTGATTAAACAATAATACACATATACTTGCCTTGTTCATCATAAAACTCCTTATCATCAAAATCATATTCCGGGTTCTTCAAGAGCTTATTTGTAGCTTTTCTTAATCTTGACATTATTGAGTCCGTTTCGAAATACGTGGGTGTGTGGTTGGGTTGAGATGGGAAAACCAGAATTTTTTGGGAATGATAAAACTAGTTGGGTTTAAAAAATCAATACCATATACACAACATACTTGAATAAAAGCTTAGACTTGGATCTTGTTGCAACTGAAAAAGCAACGGATACTAAACATTTTAGCATTTAATGAAACTAAACTATCAAATGAATTGAACTACATTAATAGAGGTATTGTGTTGGGTGTTAAAAAATAAAAATATTACATCTCATAAAATAAAAACGAAGGAAAAAAAATCTCCTGAGGGTGAGTCGAACACCCGATCTCAAGATTACAATGAACAATTACAGTCTCGCGCCTTAGCCAACTGGGCCATCAGGAGGATTTCTGTTAAAAAAAGTTTTTAACATATATATAACGAAAATACACTCCTTCATGGACTTTTTTATTTTTTTAACTTTTATATTTAATTTTACAATTTGGTAATGTGAAAAAGGGACTAATCTATCAGACGGTTGGAAATTCTATTCTAGCTTATGTTGGGCCTATCTTTAATATGGAATTGAAGAGTGGAGCTTTGCAATCCAATGCTTTTTGTATGTCATTTTTGTTATCTAATTTATTTGTAATCATTTCCCTTAGCACATGGAGACTTTCATGGAAAATTCGGCGCCATCGAACATATGAACTTATTACGCGCACTGACACCGCTACCTTGACAGTCTCATAGAGACAAATGTTTTGAAATTTCATGTCTTCTTTGTATATCGTTTTGTTTTGTAATTTTGTATGTAACCATTGGATGTAAGGACAATAAACAGATATTCTACTCTATGATGTAAGGACAATTTGATGGAGAATTCGGCGCCATGGAATGTCTGAACCCATAACGCGCGCTGACACTGCTACCTTGACAGTCTCATAGAGACAAACGCCTTTAAAATTACATGTCTTCTTTGTATGTCATTTTGTTATATAATTTATTCATAATCATTTGATGTAAGGACAATAAACAGATCATCTATCTATCTAACATCCCAGCCACTCCTGCTTTGCACCTCTAGGTTCAGCTATCATCTGTTAGTATGTAGTACTGGCCATGCTAATCTCACCCGGCGCCGATGAGAATGAATTAGGAATAAAGTAGCAAGAGTTTGAATCCTGAGGCTCATAGATCAAGCTATCTTCTTCATTAGTAGTAGTCATTTATAAAAGCAGAATGGTGTTTCAAGCGATGTTGGGCAGTCAGCTCTTGTTTGATTTCAAAGACACCCAGTTCATGGGGAGTCCATTCTCAGCACTCTTAGACTGCTTATTTTTGAGTCTTTGGGACTGAAATATTTTGGCAATGTAACTTGTATTAGGATTTTAATCATTATCAGACCAAACTGGAAAGCTTCTCGGTTGTAGGGATGGGGTAGTAGAGCGGATAGACGCCTCTCTCTGCAACTGTAATGAAGTCTAAAGGCGGAAAAATTAATTGGTGCAGATTTCCATCTAGTGTTTGGAACAGCACTATCATGCTTTAACTTAACAAGTTTCTCTGTTTCATATGTGAGAGCGGCGGCGGCAATGAATTCAATTGGCTATCATTAGAAATAAGCTAACTTACTATCACCTCTGTAACAGACACAGAATCATTCAACTCTGAAGCAAGATCTTTGTCAAAGCCATTCCAACTCACAACCTCCTGGACACCAGTTAGTCCCTCTTCTCCACTTTGAGTCAAATCTTTTTGTGACCGCCCTGGCTACTTTTGCTGATTTATGTGCTTATTCTTTCACCTCTTTCTGCCATTTCTTTTCCTCAAGTTCTTTGATCAATTCATCTTTATTTGTCAGATTCTCTCCAATAACAGATTTTGTATTTTACAATAGCCCATAATTATTTGGTCAATTCAGCATTACATGTGAAAAGGGAGGGATTGGTTTAAAACAAGCGCTTTGTACCTTGCTCATGAAAAATATGGTCAGCATCCTCAACTAATAGGTTTTCTCACAAGTGTTGGAGCTACTGAAGGATTTGTTGTTTGTGACATAGGATTTAGATATTAGAACAACATCAGACAAATTTCTTCACGAAATCTAATCTTTTACTACTTGGTGCAAAAACAGCTTTAGTCCCTTCAATGGATAGAAAATTGACATGGATTACAAACGATTATATGAAAAGGAAAAAAAAAAAAACACTAAAGATATTGAAGTACAGACTTAGTTCTATGCAAAAAGCTCCAGTTCTTCGTAGACAAAGGGCTTGTATTCAGCATCAACAATTGCACCATACTCATGAAGATCAGTGTCAGCCTTGAGCTTTCCATTTTTATCCTTCTGAAACGCATTGCCGCCCAGGTAGCCAAACTTGGCAATAAGTGTGTCTTGGACCTTCTTCTTATGCTTCTGTGACACCAAGATGGCAGTGTTGATGAAATTAGGGGGGAGACCGTAGCGGAGAACAGCTTCAACAAAAATGTGAATGGCCTTCAAGTGAGTCCAGTTCTGAATGATATCGTTGTAAGATGCTTGTGACAGTCGAACAACATCACCCCAAAGTTTGCGTTCCTGTTCGGTTGCTTTTTGTAATTCTTGTCGGAGGTCGGCGATGAATTCCTCAGAGTACTTAAACTCACGAGGGGTCCACTTGTGTTCACGGGCCTTGAGGGTGAATTCATTGACATACTTCTTAAAAAGAGTAGTGTTGAACAAAGCATACTCGTCGTCACTAGCAATCAAAGAGGCACTACGGGGAACAACCATAGGAGTGAGGGTTTCGTAGGTAGATAGGAACTCCTTCGTCTGAGACTTGGGAACAGCAATAAGAATGGTCGTCAAGTATTCAGACTCCTGAACAAAATGCTCACGTTTGACAACGTCATGCAAGGAACGAACAGAAAGATTGCCTCTGTAAAGTTGTTAGTGCCTGAAAAAGTGTAATCTAAGTTGATATATCACATACGTCTGCTTTCTGTCAACAGTAGTGAGGTTGGTTTTCGCAGCAGTGTAATTGGCATAAGTGGATCTAACCTCTGCATCGAGAGAGAAAGTGTCCTTCGAAAGTAAATCCACAAGCTCGGGGATAGATTTGTCGACACGGTACTTGCTGGAGGTCCATGAAAAGGACTTGATGTAAGCTTCAGGGGACTCTGAATTGAATAGGTTAGTAACAGACTTTAGGCCCATAGTGACATTCGAATAAAATACATACTTCCATTGACCTTCTTAGCAGAAGCAATCTTGGCTGCATTGCCTTCATATACAGAGTCAATGATATCGCTAAGCTTTGAGACCACGCCATGAAATTGGCCATCGAGCTTGGCGAGCTCCTCGGATTGCTGAACAAGACTGTCTAAGGTACCAATTTTAAAGACGGGAATGTTGAATGGCGTCACATCAGAGGGTGAAATGTTCAAATTTTCAGCGTACCAGCTTTCCAGTTGAAGCTCAGGGTCACCACCATTGGGTGCGGCGTTCTGAGGAAGCGAGATGAGATAAAACAGGTCGTTTGACATGGCTGCGGAGATAGTGAGGGAATTGTAGTTTACTGCTGTAACCAATTGGGCGGACTCTGAGCAATCTAGAGGGGTGAAAATGGTTATACAAAAAAATTGAGTAGAAAATCAGTAAAGGAAACCTCTATTGAACGTATTCCTTGTGATTGAAACCGGTGTCTTATGTTTGAAAGAAAGGGAGAGAAAGGGAAGGCAACAAAAAAACTGGAAAAAAGCAGCAGCAAAATCCAAATCCATCAAGTCTACAGCCTTGACGAGAAACCAAAAAAAAGAACACAAAATATTGGCAGCCATAATATGGGTTAGGGAGATTTTCCAAGAGAATATCTGGGTCCTCAGAATATCTCAGTAGCAATGGATCACAGAGCCTGATTCCTCCCAATTTTCAGAAATTTTTCTTACAGAAAAATAAAATTGAAGTAGCATTTCTTACATTGACATGCATCACAATAGAACAGTTGTGACATTATCATTGTGATATTTCCCATTTCCGTACTGAAAATAAAAGAATCATAATGAGCAAAACGTTAGAGGTATGGATGCAGTGTGATCTAGGATTTGTCATGTGGTTGAAAGAACGAGAGTACTAATTCTTTTTCACAGGAGAGGTTAAAATCGCATTCAACAGCCTTCGATGGTTTGCTTTCATTGATTCCCGCAAAATACTACTACGACGATGATACGAAAACCCAGTGGAACAGGAAAAAGCAGAGTAAGGAAGAGGCCAGACAGTCAAAAAAGAACAAGTTCGACCCGGAATCTAAATCGACTGCTGAAGATGTGTTCAAGGAGCGGGTCGCAAATGCACCGCCTGCCACTGCTCCTCCTACTGCGGCTCTAATTCAACAGCGAATCCAAGAACAGGAACTGGCCAGTGAGGAGAACTTGGATGAGAATGATGATAGGGAAGATGAGCAAGTTGAGGAAATAGGTCACAGCGACAATGAGATTGATATTGTCTACGACGATGAGGGCAATGCTCTTGATGAAGAAAAGGAGCTCAAGAGCAGACGGAGAAAGGAAAAGGCACAAAAGCCTAAACCCGACCCACAGAGACTGCAAGAGCTGCGAACAAAGATAGCGCAGCGGATACAGGAGATGCGGGAGAAGCGTAAGGCCCCAGGCACCGCCGTTAAGGGTGCCCCGCTGAACAGAGAGGCGATTCTAGAGGCCAGAAGAGAGCGGCAAAAGAGTAACAAGGAGCGACAGACACTGAAACGAAAGAGACAGGAAGAAGAACAGGAGGAACAGAACCTAGATCTTGAGGTCAAGGACCTGAGCGAACCGGCACCTAAGAAAGCTAATACCGATTCAACCAGCAGCATTAACGATATCACTACCACCACTAGCAGCAACGACAACAATATTTCCACCACAAGTAACGATAAAAAGCCGATAGAATCCGACAAGAATACTAAGAAAAAGCACCAAAACAAAAAGAAGAACGACTTCAAGGCCAAGAACTCACAGAGCAAGCCTAAAAAGGTTAAGAAGCGGGCAGGGTTCGAAGGTGGTCGCACAAAAAAGAAACGAGTTACGAAAGATTCCAAAAAGAAATAGATGTATCATTCTCTATTTCTATTCATGTTTTCTATTCTTGTTCATAATTTTGAACACTACAAAAGTTATTCCAATAGTTGTTATTATTCAAGCTCCAGAAGCGAAACAAAAAAAAAAAAAAGCATTGTATCTACATTCTAATTAAAATATTATACGAAAGTTTCATTATTTCTTGCTCTCCTGCTGCTTTTTGTACCAGATCTCCTCGGCCTCCCTAATGCAAGTGTTGTTGGCCTTCATCTTGTTCATTGTCTCAATGTATTCATCGTAGGGATCGGAGTCATAGACAATACCACCACCAGCTTGCAAATAAGCAACACCGTTCTTGACAACCATAGTTCTCAAAGCGATGCACGTATCCATGGAGCTCTTGTCGTATCCCCAGTGGCCAACAGCGCCAGCGTACACACCACGGCGCTCGTTCTCGAGATCAGCAATCAGCTCCATGGCCCGGACCTTAGGGGCACCAGAGACAGTACCGGCAGGGAAGATGGATCTGAAAGCATCAAATCTGGTCTTGTCTTTTCTCAGGACACCAGAAACCTGGGAGACCAAGTGAGTAACGTGAGAGAATCTCTCAAGGGTTAGCAGACGGTCGACGTTGGTCGTCAGAGGATCACAGACACGGTTGATATCGTTACGAGCCAGATCAACAAGCATGACGTGTTCAGCTCTGTCCTTGGCGGAGTTCTCGAGCTGATGGGCAAGCTGGTTGTCCTCTTCTAAGGTTTTACCACGGGGAACAGTACCTGCAATAGGATGGGTAATGATTCTGCCCTTTTCGGACTTGACAAGCAGCTCGGGGGAGGCACCGACAATCTGGAAATCAAGATAGTCAATGTAGAACAAATAAGGTGAAGGATTCACTGTACGCAAGTGACGGTAAATGTTGTAAGGGTGGAGGGACGTAGGTCTTGCAACTCTCTGGGAGGGGACGGCCTGAATGATGTCACCTTTCAGGATGTGCTCCTTCAATGTTCTGACATGGTCTTCGTAACCCTTCTGGCCAATGTTAGAGGTAAACTCAGCGTTGGGGACAATAGGGGGCTGGGGAGGATGGTAATCCTGACCGTTCTGAAGAATATCAGCAATCTTGTTGATGGTCTCGATACCCTCCTGATATCTAGCCTCTAGAGTACCCTCTGGGTCAGAACTGGTTGGGAGATGAATGTTGTGGATGATCTGAATCTTTTGGAAAACATGATCAAACGCAATGACGGTATCAAAAAGCATCAGAGCAGCCTCGGGGAGGTTGATGGGGTCTTTTTGGTTTTCTCTTAGGGTCTTGGGTTCAAAGTATCTGACACAGTCGTAGCCAACGTAGCCAATTGCACCACCAGAAAGACTGGGGATGGATGGAAGCTGGACTTGACGGAACTGAGAGAGTTCTTCTTCGAGAAGATCTAAGGGATCCACATCAGGGCCATGGCCGTTACCGGTAATGATGGTCTTGCGGGGGGCTGAGCCAATGAATGAATATCTACCAAGGTTTTCACCTCCGAGGGTAGACTCAAACAAAAAGGAAGGCTGAGGCTTGTTCTCGGTATCACCGGGGCGAGCAATCCGCAAGTATGCGACATGAGGATTCACATCAAGCGCCGGAAGAAAGCTGTGAATGGGGTATAAATTTGGGGCGTCGGTCTGGTCTTTGAGATCATTAATGTAGGATTTTATCGAATCCAAAGAAGGTTGAATTTGAGGAGCCATTTTCGAGAATGTTGACGATTGTCTGCTTTGTGAGTTTGTCTTATTAATTTTTTTTTTGTTCCGCGTAGGATGGAGTTCTTGATGGATAACGGGGGGAATAAAAGGTCCTTTTAAATCTTTGGCTAAGATAAGTAGACGTTGAATCAGATAGATAAAAAAAATAAAAGAAAAAAAAAGAAGACTCAGACGAAGAAAAAGTCAGAGTTGACTCTTTTTAATTTTTTTTTTCGAAAAGATGATCCTCAAGCCAAATAGTTCTCGATTAGGAGAGAAAATTTTATATGGGCAAACGTTGTTACAGCTAGGGTTAGGAGCTGATGAAACCCGAATAAAATTCAACCGGGTGCGTGCCGGCACTTGTTAATTAAATGAATGGATGCAGTAGAAACCATTAATAATAACAGATTCATTAATTTCAGCTCCAATGAAACTGTTGATATCTCTGGCAGCTGAACAGAAGAAGCACTTACAAACTCGTATCAAGCTCGTTAACTCTGATTTTGTTTATTATGCTATTTTTTACATTTGCACCAAGCCTTTGTCTTCTTTGAAACCCCCCAGCTATCATTTTTGCAACTTGTCAAGTGGTCTATTTAAGCTATTTTTCAATGTGTGTATTTTAACTGTACAATCATAATTTCTGTCTTTAGCTTCATGGTATCATGATCAGCCAGGTGCTTGGTTTTTTGTCACATTGTTAAAAGTTATCTAGATCTTAAAACAAACTGTATGTAGTGTATCTCACTGATGAACATTGACGCACCAACTGCTTTTTGAAATGTTGATGAATGTATCTTTTATTCATCTGTAGAGATTCTGGACTGTGAGTTTGTTTTAGATGGCCTTCAAAGCCTTGGTACTACATCAACTGTTAAGTTGGGATAGTACTACAAGCTCAGTATTTTTCTAGAAAAGGATTAGAGTACCCGAACAAAAATTTTCCAAAAAACAAAGAATAAACGGGGCTCTTGTTTATGCTTTTTACACCGTTTGACCCGAACCGAAGCTCATTTTAACTCTAGTTTTCATCATATATCAACTACTTTCATTATAATTTTCATGTTTGTTTTTGTTTCTGTCTTTTTGTTCACTTCTGAAACATCCTAAAACCACCCAAAACTAATACTAGGAAGATCCAAAAATTAAAAAAAAAAAAATATACTTCTTTTTTTTTTTTTTTTAACCTTTTTATTTTTTTATTTTTTTTTTTTTTCTTTTTTTTTTTTTTTTTTTTTTCTTCTCTCCCT
>Ga0160505_101256_pt1 | contig 12279 bp, 12 predicted proteins | sample DIDeMG_FD_108225 | JGI IMG/M metagenome (GOLD analysis project Ga0160505, IMG submission 108225) | Enriched chicken feces microbial communities from UW Madison campus, WI, USA - DID2874_E49_Stillage MG | ecosystem: Host-associated > Birds > Digestive system > Large intestine > Fecal ... | reverse complement strand
GGCTCTGTCCACGCGTCCGATGGTGCAGCCCACCGCCTCCTGTGTGCTTGACACGTTGACACGCTCTGCTTCCCACCGCATCTCAGGGCTGGACCGAGTTCTTCCCATGGCCATGGTATTCATCCTAAAGTCGATTTTAGAGGAGGGGTATTTTGATCGGTCGCCCATCCTTTGTTGACACGGCAAAACCAATTGTATCCACCGTGGGGGTACTCACCCCTCCACTTTGGCGTTAAGCGAAGCGTCCACCACAATCAAAGGCCGTGACGTGACTAACAGTGAACAGCTGTCGCAACACCTAAAGTAAGTGGGACGAGCTCATACATACGATTGCCAGCGGAGGCGTGATCACCACAAGAACGGGCTTGTCAAAGGGGCCAACCACTCCGGCTCCGACCAATCTGCAGCGACGACAGAACAGGGTGGAGGATGCCTGGAATAGGGTTGACGATGTCTTCCACAAACGACCTCCACCTCGGCCCTCCACCTAACCCTCCACCTAATCCCCTCCGCCCTCCACCTCGGGCTGCAGCCACAATCGCGATCCGGGATTTGTCTGGCCACCAGATCTGCAGATGAAAAATCAGGCGCCGATCGCTTGGGACTCGTCTTGTCTGTCTGACCGAGCCGATCGCCGCACGGCCCTTCCGCAGCCCGAAGATACAGATATGGGATGGAGCGAGCCTTACTTGATGAGAGCGGAACGATCGCCAAAGGAGCAGCCAGTAGCGAAAAAGGTTCATAACGTTCATTGTTCATACTGAGATTTTGCAGAGGTGCGAATGGAACAGAGAGCAATTGTTACAACTGATATAGATCTTGTCTTTATAGCAATTACGCGGAGACGTTCCGAGGGAGACGGAGCAGCGCAACGAGGGCGGCAACCGTCGTCAAAGTGATGGCCGTCACGAGGAAGATTGCTGGCGGGTACCACGCAAGGGTTGCCGAGAAGACGCCAGCGTACAGCGGGGCGGCGAGGAACCACTGGCTCAACGAATCCACGACGCCGAGCGCGCCAAACAGTTGGCCGGGCTGCACCTCCGAAGGCGAGAGGCCGAGGGCAAGACTGCCGAAGCAGGGATCAAACGGCGATCCGAGCATGTTCCACGCCGAGGCGACGACGAAGAGCACCCCGCTAGCGGCAACGTTCAGACCCAGCATGACGTTTCCGGAAATCTGGATGATGAGAGAAATCACAAGCAAGCGGTAGTCGAACGTCATGCTGCCCCGGTTTCCGTGGACGTGCGCGGGTTCCGGGAGAGGCTCATCGTCGGTCTGCAGCAGCGGAGTCTGCTCTGTTGGCTCGAGCTCGGACTGGGACTGCGGCTCGGGGTCGGGCTGGCTGCTGACTGTTGGCCTGGCCAAGATCGGTTGCAGGTATCGCGCCAGTACTACGGGTCAGATAACACTCTGAAGATGTACTCACAAGGCATGAGACCAGTGAGCACCGCGACTTGACACAGATCCACAAAGGAAAAGTACGGCCCAAACTGCGCTTGAGTCCACCCCAATGCAAGAATGGCATATTGGGATTTCGAAGCATCGATACCCTGGGGTAGTAAGCAAGTTGTCGTGTGTTCGTACCTACCCTGGTCAAGACTGCCAAAAACTCGACAGCAGCCACGACGGTGAGGTTGTAGTCACCTCTGACAAAGGACGCATTCGCCTTGGGTAGGAAGATGCGGAGCGGCTCCAGTGGAGCGGAGGCACGCCGAAGACAGCGTTTGACGAGACTGGAATCGGATGCCCGCTGCGCCTCGCGCTCGGCCGCGAGCTTCTTCACATTTGCTTCGCGAACTTCAGCAGAGAGGGACTCGGGAAGTATAGTCAAGAGGATGATGACGAGAACCGAGTGAACAGCGACGGCCACCTTGAACGGCATCAACCTGACCATCAGCAATGAGTATACCTTCAACGACTCACACATCGCCTGTAGCGTTGATCACAAACGTTCCGGCGATCGGCCCGAGGATGGCGCCGACACGAATGACGCCGATAATCAGCGCGAACGATGCAGCGATACTCCCGCTGATCCCGTCGGCAATGTACGCCGTGACCGCGGCATTGAACGTGCTCATGCCGCCGCAGATGCCGAAACAGAACGGGCCCACGAACATGACCCACAAGCCCAGCCGCGTGAGGATGTCTGGCTTCATGGCGATGGTGATCAGGGCCATTTCAGCCAGGACGACTCCAACCTGGCCCAGTGCGATGATCCGGCGGCGGCCAACGCGGTCCGATACGGAGCCCCAAAAGCCGGTTGTCAACACTGCGAGAATTCCACTCATGAGTGTGAACCCCATCTGGATCCGCGCGGCAAGCCGCTGCACGCCGACATCCTTGCGGCACTTTTCCGTGTCGAGGTCTGGGAAAGGCGAGGGTGCCGTGTTGGAGAAGATTGTCTCGCCTATGAACGAGTCCGACTCCGAGTTCGAGTCCGAGCTGGAATGCGAGTTGGTTGAGACTGTGCTCTCAGCATGGTGCTGAGAGGGCATGAAGGCGATGGGAGGCAGTACACCGTCGCCGGTGGATGCAGCCGGAGGGTGCGCTATACATGCGAGATCGATCAAGAGCTCAGGTTTCGGGCCTGCGGTCATTGCCGCGGGGAGAGTGACGGCGAGCCCATACCACATCATCCAGTACGGACTGGGCCGGCGCCACCACGGCGCAGTCGCCCCAGCGCTGTTTGCTGCTTGTGGGGGCATCGGGGTATGGGATGGGTGGGTCAAACACCGTCAAGAGCTTGCAATGCAGGATATTTGAACTGCCAGGGATGATGTTCATAAAGATAGCGCTTACGAAGCGCACTCAGTGGCGCCGAGTGTACCATGCGGTCCCATGTGCAGCCGTGGGTCATGGCTCCAAAATGGTGGAACAGGGCGGGAGTGTGAAACGCTGAGATTGTTAACGAGCCGTTCCGAGGTTTGTTCTGCAGATCAGCAGATGGGCCCCACAGTGTTTCCAACGATCAGTGGTGCCTGACATGCCAGCATCTTTCAATTACAAGAGTTGCAGGTCTCTCTGAACAATCCGTCGTCCTGGGATTGTCTTATTTGGCTTGTTTCACGTTACTGGCGTGGGAGACCTCTTTGACAGGAATCCTAAGTTGTACTGTACTACACTGATCCTATCGATAAAGAAGAGAAACTCTGACGGACAGGAAAGGGAAGGGGCCACCGACCCTGGACCGAACTCTAGCGGTCATGACCGATGGGCAGGCCGCGTCCGCCCTTCGTTGACAGTCTTATCGGCGGCGGTCTCAGAGAGTGCAGACAGGACGGATCCTCCACCGGCCAACGCTGCTGCAGTGTCAAGGCTCACTTGGACTGTTAGCTTGACCGCTGTTACGAGCCGGTGACACGGTCCGGCAGGACACGAGCTCGCGGACCCGGCACCCCGGACAACTTCTGATTGGACTGCGCCCAACATGCGACCTTGCCATAAGATATGATATGTTGCGGAATTTGGAAACGCCCACAGCGCGTCGCAAAATGGGACGCCGAGTTGGGGATCGCCAAGCTGCAGTTCGCAAGGGACGAGGCGCGGATGTCCCTGCCCGATCGCCGCCCCCACCGTTCAGCGAATCCGACCCCATCCGCACAAGCGCGCAGGGCGGTTATCATTCCTCAACACCGTTACCCCCTTGCTGTCGAGACAAGGGGTACGGCCGCAACACGCCACGTTAGTTTCCGGTGTCAAGCATGTCAAGTGCACGGAACCAACTCGAGTGGTGTCGTGGAGAAATGTACGCTACCTCGAACGTCATGCCCATCGCCATACCCGCGGTCTGTGGTACTGTTGAACTGCATTCCTCAACAGCCCATAGGAAGACACGTGGAGCCCAGGTTTCTTTAGATAGCTACCACTCCAACTGCGCAGCAATGTTCGGAGCGGATACGAGGAGAGGTGTGTGTGACATATCCGTCGATAGCGACTAACTGAATCTGATCGCGCATGATCGAAGCAACCAACGAGACAGCATTATGAACATTTGAGGGAGAGAATAAATAACCCAGACAAAATGACGTCGAGGCGGCTGTTGCGGAATGTGTGAATGTGTGGCGACGGACAGGGCCGACGTGGGTCTATTTCCAGCACCATTCGACGTGCGGCATTCCTCTGCCTGCTGCCGGCCCGGTTGTTTGCATGATGTCATGGAAACTGCGACAATGGAACGCAACAACATGGTCGTCGAGAACGAGCAGCACGCAACTGACACATCTGGTTCATCATATATGCATTCCCTCGCCACCTGTCTCTCCCATGGATCGCCTCTTTGTCCACCACCAACAATGCAGTCGGCGACGAGTCCTCACAGTGAGACAACATTCCAAACATTGTTGATGCTGACACCAGCCTGTCAAGACCCCAACGTCGGTGGCGCAGTGGGCGGCGTGCCTCCTCCTGGTGCCACTGATCCCACCGCAGTCCATCAAGGCTTGCACTCGACCAACATTGATCAACATGCGGGTACCACAGGCCAGTACACTGCAGATGCAGTCCACTCCCAAAGGACGGTCCAGCCCACGGCGAACAGCGGTCAATCCCTTGGAAACACTGCCCAGCCGGCCACGGGTCATTCCGGTGCCGACCTATCCGCGACTGGCCACACTGGCGCACACACATTCCAACCCGGTACCAACACCGGACAACCTCTGGGCCAAACCACTGCGGACCCAGCTGCAACAGGCCAAACGGCAGCGGGACAGACCACAGCAGGCCACACTGGGGCAGGTCAGGCCGCAGTAGGTCAGTCCACAGCGGACGGTGTTCAGCCCACGGCCGCCACCGGACAGACCTCGACAGTTGCGGGCGCGACGGGCCAAACATCAACTCTTGCGGACCAGACTCCAACGGCCACGGGCGAGCATGTAGGGACTACGGCCGGCGGTGCCACATCCTTCTTGCCCAAGCACATTGTCAACTTTATCAATTCGCCCGACGCCACGGTAACCAACGGGTACAAGAACGCGCCGGACAACGCAACGATCGCGAGCGTCGCTGAAGGGCTCGCTGGTCTTTTGGAGACCAAAACCGGCAAGGGGACAGTGAAGGGTCATGGACCTGGTTCTGAGAATGTCCCGTCCAAGATTGACAAGATCCTGGACAAGCTCCACATCAGGCGCCGGTCGTCCGAGGTGAGGCAGGAGACCTCAGATGTTGAGCATACCAAGTATTCTATCGGCGACATGGTGCATTTCCGCCACGACCAGACCGACCACAAGGAAGCCGATAGCTGGCAGACGGACCGTATGGTGCGGTTGAACCCTGCGCAACTGGAGGAAGTGCGGAACGCGGGCCACTGGAGGGGAGCCAAGCCGAGCGAGCTTTTCCTCAACGTGAGTGGATGGGCTGTCACGTATTGACACTGCAGGTATACGGCCAGGCTCTACTTGCTCTCGACAAGGACATTCTCAAGGGAATGGTCTCGCCTGCTCTCATGGGAGCAACTGGTGTGGTCCCGCTCACGATCATCTCCGTCATTCCCGACATTATCCACCACCATGCGGTACTCATCACTCGTGCTCAGACGGAGATCTTCCTGGCCACAAACTACTGGGAAGCGTCCAACAACGCCAAGGTCATCACCGATGCGATCAAAGAGCTCTCCCGTCGGGTCGTAGAGCAGGGCCGCAAGCCCGTCGTAATGAAGATCATGTACGACCGCGGCAACCCCAAGCAGCTGCTCAGCCAGCATCAGAACGTCGAGCCAAAGGTCTACACTGGTGAGGGCGTCCATCTCGTGGCGCCGAACGACATTCCTGGCGTTCAACTCGAGGTCCAAAACTACCACGTGCCGCCTGTCGGCACCTTCCACTCAAAGTATATGGTCGTCGACCGCAAGATTGCGCTCCTCTGCTCGAACAACATCCAGGACCGCGTCAACCTCGAGATGATGGTGCACATCGAGGGACCCATCGTTCAGAGCTTCTACGACATGGCGCTCATCTCGTGGTGGAATGCAATGGACCCCAAGCTCCCACTTCTCCAGATGCAGCCCAACTATCCCGCCACCGGACACGCATCGCAGTACCAGTTTGGCAGCGACCACCCGATCGCGACCGCTCACGGCGACCTTGACCAGGTAGCCGCTCGTGCTTCGACCACTCTCGCGGAGCACCACAAGACCACGAAGCTCCGGCAGCCAGACGATACCGACACGGCTGCTACTGGCACTGACAAGCACGGTCACGCTGGCAAGGTCGACGGTGCTTCTGCCAAGGGCGACCCCAACGCTCCCAAGAGTGAGGCCGCCAATGACCGCACATGGGATGCTACCAACCAAGCCGAGGCGGACCGCGTGAACGGGGCTGTCAACTCCTCGTCCCTCTCACAGCATCTGAGTAAGTCTCTAACAGGACGCACGCTTACCCCGAGACACCGGAACGGCTGTCAGTGCCACCGACATGAGCACGGAGCAGACGACTCCCTTCCGGCCCATCATTCTGCTGCCGCCGCACGACCCTGTGCCAATGGCGATGGTTAACCGCCCTCCCAAAGGACGTGAGTGAGGTTGCCTTACTCATCTGACATCTCAGGCCCCGGACACGGAGACACACTTGTTCCTCAGGACCAAGCCTGGCTGGCTGGCTTCAAGTTTGCGCAGCGGGACGTGTTCATGTAAGTTGCGTTAAGTGTCGTGAACTGACGCCAGTCAAACACCTACCTTCAACGCGAAACCCGTCATCGCGGCTACAATCGACGCTGTCCGTCGCGGTATTCAGGTCACCATCTATGCTGACCTTGGTTTCAACGACCAGGGTGAACTTCTTCCCTTCCAAGGCGGCACGAACGAGATGGTTGCAGCCCACATGTATGCTTCCCTGGAGCCCAGCCAGCGTGACCTCCTGCACGTGTACTGGTACACGGGCAAGGACCAAGCCACGCCCCTCAATGCCAACAAGAAGAGCCGTAACTGCCACATCAAGCTTATGAGTGAGATGTTAAATCAGGTCTGTGCTAACAGGCAGTCGTCGATGGCCAGATCGCAATCCAAGGAAATGGCAACCAAGGTAAGCAGTAATCACTAGAATCGTTTACTAACCATAGACTCGCAATCGTGGTACCACTCCCAGGAGATCAATATTCTGATTGACTCGCCTCTGATCTGCGAGGAGTGGCGCAAGGCCATTGAATCCAACCAAAACACTCGACTCCATGGCCGCGTCGGTGAGGACGGCGTCTGGCGTGACCCACATGGCAACATGCTCCCCGGCGCCAAGCCCCCGCCCACCTCGTTCACCCGCCCGTTTGTTGCTCTCGAAGGTGTCAAGAATGCTGTTCAGCGTGCTCGCGGTGAAGGCGGATTTGCGACGTAGTATGTTTTTACTGTATTTTAATCGTGCGAGAAGAGGTTTTGCTTCACTGCTTTCTACGGTTCTCATGTAAGGGCTGTGTCAGAACAATCCCAGTGCGTGCAGTGCAATGTCTCGGAGATATGGACGCGTAAGGCAGTCGCGTGTGTGTGACCAGCACTGAATGTCTCGCTTTACCAACACCAACACTCACGCTTGTTCATTTTCTCATTGCTCATCCAGCATGCACACGCCCATGCGTCCATGTGCCCATGTGCCCGCAGACACAGCCATGACCGCATTTGTCCATTGTTGACCTCGCGCACGGCTCGCCTGGCATCCTTCCACGCACAGACCTACTGGGTATATATACTCATGCGCGCCGCTCTCTCCGTCTCTTTCTCCATCCACCCACTCATCCCTCACAGTAACTTTCGCAACGTCTTTCAACATGAGTGTTCCCACACGATTCGACAACTCTCGCAAGCGCAAGCGCCTTGCCTCAGAACTCACAGGGGATGTCGCCGACGGTCGCGAGTTGACCAACACCGAGGACGCTCCCAACCCCGAAGTTGCTGTCCCCGACGACTTCGTAAGTGTGTCCAAGATGCCAAAGGCTCATTATTCCAGGAAACGTTTGCCCAAGAAGTACGGACCCGTTTCAACAACCTCTCACAGCAGGTTTCGAACCTCCACAAGTTTGCCGAGGCCGGCTTTCAGAAGTTTGCCATCTCGTCTGTCCACACCATCCTGCCCCGCGCTCCCGCTTTGGTCCTCCCTACCCTGCCTACCATGCGCCCGCTCTTCCCCCTCCCCAGGACGCCCACTTCGGCGTCTATTCCTCAAGCATCTCTTCCTCGGCGGGTTATACCCTACAAGACAATGCCACACATTCTCGAAACATTATCAGCAACGCACCGTGGGAGTCTCTCTTCGTCCTTCGCAAAGTGTCGCGCGCCATTCGCGACCTCGCAGATGCGGCGCTCGTCCGACAGATCAACATCGAACCGGACAATGTGCTCGTGTGCACTGGTTCCCTGCGGAAAAGGGTTCGGATTCCTCGCTCAGACTGGAATCGTGCTCCAGCTCTTGCAGCAATCCCACGCATTGTGAACCTTCGAGGTATACTCCCTTCCGAGGCCTACGAGGAGAGGGTCCGTGACACGCTTCAAGCTCTATCGCATGTCAAAGTAATCGATTACGCTCCAGTCTTCTCACTTCAGCCCAACCGCGCTCCAGACATTGCGTGTCGCCTGCTGATCGTGCGCGTATTGGACAGCAGTGATACGCCCGTTCTCGATGCAGCGAGGGCGGAAACGATTTACTTCAAATGCCGCTACCGGGAGCTTTCGACGTACCTCTCCTTCGGCACTCGACTGAACTGCCCGTCGCTCAAAACCGTGTACTTTCATTTCGAGGCTCACAAGTGGTACCTTCCCAATCACGAGCACCACCCCCTCACATCTCCTCGCAACGGCCCACGGCTTGTGGACAGCATTATCCAACTCACCGTCAGCCTCGTACGGCGCAAGGTCACCGTCTACTTCGTCGAGCCCAAGTCGTGGCACCCTTCCTGGATGATGCCCACCGGTCACCACAACAACAGCAGCATCGACATGGAGTCGCGCATCGTCACCGCGATCACTCGCCACGGCGGGCACGAGTACGTCAAGGTCCTCACCAAGGCGCAGGTCAAGGAGCACTTTGATGCTGAGACCTACGGTATCATTGAGAAGACTCGTCGTGATTTTTAGAATATGTACACATTGTGCGATCCCTGGAGATTGAGACAGTACGGTGTTGCGTCAATGAAATACAACACGTTTACTGACTCCGGGGGTAGTTACAGACGGCGCGTGACGGCTCAGCAGTGCAGAATCGCCTTCGTTTGGCCCGCCCGTTTGTTGCTCTCGAGGTGTCAAGAATGCTGTTCGGCGTGCTCGCGGTGAAGGCAGATTTGCGACGTAGTGCCCTCTACTGTGTTTTTAAATGTCCGAGACGAGGCTTCGTTTCACTTTCCACTGTTCTCATGTTCCACTGTTCTCATGTTCCACTGTTCTCATGTTCCATTGTTCTCATATACGTGTTGTGTGAGGGCAATCCGTGGTGCCCTATGGCTGAGATATGAACTAAAAATGTGATCTCGCTCCATTAAGACTATAATGCTTGTCTCACTTGGGTAACACAAACTCCTAAGATTGCATTCCGCATCTAGCGGTGACATAGACGCAGCCATGGCCTATTGTTTACCTCGCGCACAGCTCCACCATACTCGTACGTTTGGCTTTAGGTATATAATGTCTTCGCCCACTGCCTGTTTCTTCCTTCACCACAGATCCGCCCCAACTAAACCGCCACATCATCTCCCCAAATGACCATCCGCACACTTTTAAAGCGTCCTCGCAAGCGCCAGCACCCCGCCACAGCACTCTTGGCGGACGTCGCCCACAGTTCCCAGTCGAACGACACACAGGAGAGTCATAACCACGGCATTGTTATCCCCGACGACTTTGTAGGTTTGTCCGAGACGATAAAGGCTCATGTTCCCTACTAGGAGGCGTTTGCTCAGCAAGTCCAAACCGACCTCAGCAGCCTCTCCCAAAAGCTTGTGGAAACTTCCCAGCAACTTTCGCAACTGCAACTTTTCGTGAACGCTGGCTTTGAGAAGTTTGGAGTCTCGCCTGTCGAGAAGACCCCGGCCGCTGTCGCCTCAGTTCCATCCACCTCTCATGCCCCAGCCCCTCTGAAGACCACCGACACCGCAACGCGACAGCCTTCTCAATCGGTCATTCAACAGCGACCGATTCCGTACGACACCATGCCTCACATCCTAGAAAATGTCATTGCCAATGCCCCATGGCAATCTCTCTTTGTCCTCCGCCAGGTATTCCGATCCATCCGGGACCTCGCAGATGCTACGCTTGTACGACACATCATCATCGAATCCGAGAGCATACTTCTCCACACTGGGATATGCTGGAAGAAGGTTCGGATTCCCCGCCCAGATTGGAATCTCGTACCAGCCCTGGTGACAGCTCCCCGCATCGTTGAGCTCAACGGTGCTCCAGCCTATGAGAACCGCGTTATCAACATACTTGGAGCTCTGTCGCATCTCAAGGTTGTCGATTACGTTCCGCTTTGGGCAACGATTGAGGCCAGTCGGCCTCCCGCCGTTTCGGGCCGCGTGTTGATTGTGCGTGTATGGGAACACAGTCCTCTACCCATTCTCGAGACCGCCAGGATGGAAACCGTCTACTTCAAATGCCACTATCGAAGCCTTAGGAAGGAATGTGTCTTCAAGACCGAACTGAACATGAAGCCTCTCAAGCAGGTCTACTTCCACTTCGAGGCCCAGAAATGGTACCTTCCCAATCACGAACACCATCCCATCATTTCTCCTCATCCCCATGGTCCCCGGGTCGTGGACGGCATTATTGAACTCGCTATCAAGCTAGTAGCGCGCAGGGTCACTGTCCACCTTGTTGACCCCAAGTCTTGGCATCCCTCATGGATGTTGTCCACCAGCGAAACAGACGGCGACATTGACATGGAGTCAAACATTGTCAATGCGATCACTCACCACGGGGGCGAGGCCTACCTCAAGGTTCTCACCAAGGCACAGGTGAGGGAGCACTTTGATGCGGAGACATACTCTCTCATTGCCAAGAATAGGTAGTAGGGCGAGATTTTTGAGACGTAGGATATGTAGAAACCTTTCATATGTACGGCAGTGAGAGATGGTCCAGTATCTGAAGGTCTCAGGTGTCGGACTACACCGTGAGCTTTGGACATGGAGCCGATCGTTTACAAGACCTTGAAAGACTTGTCAGTTTACTCAATCATGCCGATTTTGTAGCCCCTTGGTCATGTCCATCATTTACGCTGCGAAACACTGCGTTTTGCAACAACAGCGCGTTGCCTAATTATAAACCTCCTCGCATCCTACTACCCATGTTGACCCGATTCACTCCTACTATGTTTAAGCCTGACCCTCCTCGCGCATGGCCTTCTCCCTCTCGTTGCGCGCTTTTTCAATCTTGAGCGAGAGAGGAACGGGCTTCTCTCCGGGGGTCTCGAAGATGTAGTCAATGTCCTCGAGCGAGAGCTTGCTGGTCTCGGGGAAGACAAAGTAGGCAACGGCGAGCTGGATAGCGTTGTAGATCTGCAGTGTTAGTTCATTATCACAGAGATGTCGACGTACAATGTACACGACCCAGATCTTGTAGCCGACCTTGCCGATGCCGACACTGATACCGTAGGTCTGAACGACACCGGCAGCGGACTGGACGAGCGAGTACAGGGCCATACCCTTGGCACGGAGGGTGAGCGAGAGGATCTCGACGGGGTAGAGGTTGTGCATGGTGGCGATGAACGACGCGCTGAGGATCTGGAAGAGGAAGACCCAGAAGACGGTGAGAATGGCGGTCGCCTTGTTCGGTGCGACGTTGTACTGCCACGAGGTGATTGTGACTGCAGTCTGGGTGAGAATGCAGGACACGAGACCGGCAAAGATAAGAGTACGACGGCGCATAATGTCGATGAGGTACGCGCCGAACGCGGTGAAGACAAAGTAGATGGCAGTGAGACCGAGGTTGATGCCAGTCTGCGAGAGCGAGTCCTTGATACCAATGGTGTCAAGCGCAGGAGAAAGGTAGTACGAAATGATACCGCCGCCGTTCCAAGACTGGAAGAGGGAGTAGACGACAATAATGAGCGTACGGAATGCGACGCGGCGGGTGAAGAAGACGCGGAAGTCCCAAGCAGTGCGGAGGCTGCTGACACCGGTGGCGGCGTGCTCGAGCGACTCCTCAATCTGGCGCATCATGGCAGGGACGATCGGAGCGTTGATGTCGTTGTTCGTGGTCATGTACTTGGCAATGACACGGCGCGCATCGTCGTGGCGTCCCTTCATGACGAGGTAACGAGGGGTCTCGGGGCAGAGGAAGTAGATTGTGCTGCAGACAATGAGGGGACCGACTGCCTG
>Ga0160505_101255_pt1 | contig 12280 bp, 17 predicted proteins | sample DIDeMG_FD_108225 | JGI IMG/M metagenome (GOLD analysis project Ga0160505, IMG submission 108225) | Enriched chicken feces microbial communities from UW Madison campus, WI, USA - DID2874_E49_Stillage MG | ecosystem: Host-associated > Birds > Digestive system > Large intestine > Fecal ... | reverse complement strand
TTCACTGCAGTCTTCTATCTGTTCTGATCCTGCGCTGCCCAGCTACTCTATCCGTCACTGAACGAAAAGGGCGACGGCGCCTGCACCAGCGGCAGCCAAGACTGGGACGAAGACCGCCAGCGCGGCGCTAGTGGGCGCGGAAGTGGTAGCCGAAGGTGTGGCGGAAACAGCAGTCGGAGCACCGTTGGTGTGGGCTGTGTTGGCTGTCTATAGGTCAGCTAATGCTCGGAAGAGCAGGAGATGACAAGAGCGAAGGAATGAGAGGGACAATTAGCAGATACGCCCCCGTATAACACTCCCAACATCCTCTCCAAGTCACCTTCGATTCCCGCAATTGCTCCACGTAACACAGTACTCACGTTGGCAGTCTCAGTGGGAAGTGCGGCAGTACTAACAGAAGCAACGAGGGCCTCCTGCTCAGAGGACCAGTCACCCGTCATGCTCGTCATGAAGAAACGTGCCGTGAGCTGGGAGTACGCCTGACCCATGACATTGTCCGCGGCAGTATACTTGAAGAAGTAGTACTGGCCATTCTCGCCGGCCTTGGGGTCGACCGTGAACGTGAGGTTGCTCTGCTTGGACAAGTCCACAGCGGGCGCGACTTCCTGCACTACGACGTTCTTCTCCCCCGTCCCGACACACAAGTCGATGCGCACAGGGCCGATAGTCGCGAGCGTGGGCTCCTCGCCGTCGTCCATCCAGCTGAGGCGGAAGGGCTCACCGCCCTTGCCGACCGTAGAGTTGGCGGGGCGAGCAGTGAATATCTTGGCCGCGGCGGGAGCGGCAGCGAGCACGAGAGCGAGGGACGGAGCGATGAGCATGCTATGAGACTTTGGTGAATGTATTGGTGGTTGCGGACTTGCAGTAAAATGTGTTTCTTCGAGTCTATTTATCCTTCACCCCGCGCCTGTCAAAGTACGCAATCCTGCGAGTGCCAAGCCTGCTTCAGACTCTTCGGCCGGCAAGCACAAGAGGAACATGTTGAGAATAAGTGATGGTTGCCTGTATGCACGACTACACTGTAGGAAGTCGGCGGTTGGCATACCGAAACTATGCCTTGGCAATCTTGAGTCAAGGCCGTATTCACCAAGGGTTGCTGATATCGGCCGACGGTGTGCCTGTTTATCAGATATGCCGAGTCAGGCGTTATCCGTAGACACTGAATCACCTTGTGTCTTCGGTCGATGGAAGCCGAGAGCACTTTCGGTCTCTCAGGGTTGGGTTTCCTGTCTCGTTTATCAGATAAGCCTCCACCTGCAGAGCTTGTCATCAGAACCCCTACAGGACTTCCAGCTGTTCTGGTACTTCTGCGGTGAAGCCTCCTCTGCAAAAGAGAGCCATGTAGCCGATCGCTCAACTCTCAAAACAAGTTCGCCCCGAGTTCTGCATGGAGTCGTGCTTAAATGAGAGGGTCAGCAAGACCATGACCTCATGCAACCTCCTCTCTTGGCATCAACGTACATGCCAGCCATGCGGCCGACGAAGAGAACAGTTTTCGTTTGTCGGGCCAGACCTGAGTCATCTCGTCATACCGACGATCATGTCATTTAACTGCTCCAAGCACAATGCTGCCACCCGCCAGATATGGTTCATTGTTCCATACCAACTAGTTCGGATCTCCAACTGCACGACACACATACTATTCCAATTATTGAAACTGATATATCTTTCCTCTTCGCCTGTCTTTAATCTCTCCTTCTAAACACGAGCGACCGGTGATGCTGTCTCAATTTCGGCGGTTTCCGCGCCCTTAGGAGTATCATCGTAATGGAGCTCGTGATGCCCCTCGGGAAGCGCGGCGCCTCCGAGCTCCGAAGCCTTGAGGTCCTCGACGTGGTGCGTGTCTTCCTCGCCATAGTTTGACTCCTTGATCTTAAGAATGACAATGAGGGCGAAAGGGAGAGAGAACAGGATGAGCGCCCAGGAAACAATGAGCTCAGTGAGGTACGGGGTCTTGACGGCATCCATGGCGAAAGAGATGGCGGCACCAGCACTCTGGATGCCCTTGTAGAAACCCGCCATGCGCGCGAGGCGGAACGAGTCGTTGGTCAGGGACGCGATGATGTAGTACGCGAGACCCTGGTAGCACGCATCCGCAAAGTAGTACGACAGGAGGAGGAGGAGGGTACCCCACGCCTTGTCGTCGGACCAGTCGCGGAGCATAGGAGGGCCGGTGCGCTTGAACTGGACCTGGAGGCCGATACCGCCCGACCAGACGAGGAGCTGGAGGAAGAGGACGCAGCCCAAGCCGGTAAGTGCACGCCGGCGGCGGTTGCCTGGTGTCTTGTCCAGAACGACACCGATGAAGATGGCGCCAAGCACCGCACCGAGGTTGGTAAGCAGCGACGATAGGGCGCGGGATCGAGCGTTGAAGTAGTGCGCGATAATGGAGCCTTGGTACGCGTAGAAGTAGTTGGAGGTGAAGCACATCGGGAAGAGAAGAAGCATGCGGTAGTCGGTGAAGAGGCGGAAGAACTCCTTGGCCTCCTGCTTCATTGAGATTGAAGCCTCGAGCTCGACCAGCGTGCCGTCCTTACGCACGACGAGGTTGGGCGGTAGGATGAGCCACGAGGTCACGATGGCGGTGAGCATGATAATGAGGAAGACGAGGTAGACACCAGTCGACACCGCGCTGAGCTTCGATTTGTACTCGATGCCCAAGGTTATGGCACCGCCGAGAACGCCACCCAGAGAGAAGACGGTCCAGAACAGCGAGAACGAGCGACCCTTGTCTTTCTGCAGCGTGTCAGAGAATCCTGCACTTTGAGCTTTGGTGTTGAAACGTACCTCCATCGGGTATGACATCATGATAGCGCCTTGAGCCGCCCAGAGCATAGCAGCCGTGAAGCCGAGGATGGCACCTGCCACAATGACGAACGCGTTAGTCCGGTGGGTTTGGTAAGCCCAGAGCGAGCCGAGATAGATCGAGTATCCCATAGTGCCAATCGAGAGTGTGAGGCGGGGGCCGAGGACGTTGTTGATTGAGCCAGCGAAGAAGAGGCCTGCATGTTAGAGACACAATAGCTTAATGAATTGCTCGTTGAGCCTACCAGTAATGGCAAACACAGCGTAGAGAACGGCATTAGCGATGTTGGACAGAGTAATGTTGTCCATGCCTCCCGCCCCCAAGTTAGAGATGGCGCTCGACATGCCGACGGAGCTGAAGCACACAAAGCCGACCAGGAAGACTTGCGTCCATGGCGAGTTGTCTGGTGTGAGCAGTGTCAGAGTGCAGGAACTTACAGCGGTACTTGCCAACCTTGAGGCTCGCGAGTCCATTTGTGATGGCTGTCATCTTGCAGTTGAAGCGGATGTGTGAGGTGAACGTTTCTCACTCAACCATGCTTGCTGCTTTATATCCCCAGGTATGTTGCCCATATCCGATGTCCGGTTAGTTGACTCTTGGTCCGGGTGGAGACCTTAATCATGATTCGAGGCCCCACAAAGACCCCATGGTGCCAAGGCACAATGATATCTTGTGACAATCGATAAAACATCTATCCGGCGACAATCGCGAGCTCTCCAGTCCTGAATTTCACAGACTAGTGAGAAATTCCCGTTCGCCTTGCTGGAAATTCCCGTTCGTCTCTTGCGTGTCTGGGAAAAATCGCTGCTCGTGTGTGTAATCATCGATGGAAGTAGTGTCCACCGGAAGTAGCTAGCAAGTCTAACCATTCTTGGCATGTCATTGTCGTCATGTGGCGACGGAGACACCGTAAATAGAGTGGCACCGCCCGCCGATTTCACCGAAATCTATGCTGTTGGGTTTGCGTTATATTCTTGTCCTCTGCGATATTGCTGTCTGTATTCCGCACGTGCTTTTCGGACGCTCAACAGCCTCCTTCGAATCTTCACTCCTTGCAACCATGTTCAAAACAGCTTGGACACCGGTCGGCGCTGAGCCTACCGGTGCCGCCGCCTTGGACGCGCTGGTGAAGCGGCGCCTCCCTCAGTCGTACGTACAGTCGTTTGGTTTGAATCTGATATCAGGTATGGGACTTGTTCAAGTTTGTCATCGGTAAACCCGAGTCGACGGAGGAGGGATACGACAGCTTCCATGTCGTCGTCAAGGACAAGCAGGTCACGATCACTTCCGCCACCACCCCAGGCCTCTCGCGCGGCCTCCTCACATACCTCCGCACCCTTGGTGGCGACATATACTGGTCCGGAGACACGTTCTCGGAGGCCATGGTGGACAACATTGGCGACACGGAGCTGACGGGTTCTTGCTGGGTGGAGCTCCGGTACTTCCTCAACATTGTGGCCCATTCGTACACAACGGCATGGTATGACTTTGACAAGTGGGAGTACCTCCTCGACTGGGCTGCCCTTCACGGTATTACCATGCCGTTGGCCGTTGGTGGGCAGGAATAGTAGGTGGTAGATAACGGGACGAGCGCTGACAGCAGCATCTGGCTCGAGGTACTCGCCGACTTTGGATTGTCCGAGGAGGAAATTCTGGCCTACCTTCCCGGCGGCGCGTTTAAGGCCTGGTTCTACATGGGGAACACGCACGGTTCATGGGGACAGAAAGTGACTCGGGACTTTGTCGAACGCCAATGGGCTCTCCAGCAGAAGATAGTCGCCCGCATGCTTGCCCTCGGCATGACTCCGGTCCTCCCTGGGTTCAGCGGGTATGTCTCATTGAGTTGCTGAACATTCTTGCTCACTCCAGATTCGTACCGCGGGCTCTACAGTCCAAGATTGGCGGGCCGACTTTTATCAACGCGTCTCGGTGGAACGACTTCGAGGATGCCTGTGTGCTATTGACAATCACAACACGCTTACATTCCAGACAGCTACAACACCGCTCTCGAGCCCACGTGGGATTCCTGGAAGACAATGCAGACCGCCTTCTTGACCAAGCAGCAGGAGCTGTACGGAGGCTGGACATTGCATCACTACTCTGTGGACCTGTACAACGAGATGCATCCGTCGACAACGGATCCCGCGTACATGCGAGCCAACTCATCGGCGGTCATGCAGTCTCTCAAGGCCGTGGATCCCCAGGCCGTATGGGTGATGCAAGCATGGTGCTTACGCAACAACCCCGAGGACTGGCCTCCAGAGGCTGTCGAGGGATTCCTGAAGGGAGTTAGTGACGATGAGATGGTATGTGATTTGCGTGATCATGGGCTGACGGGCCAAGCTGATCCTGGACCTGGCATCGGAGCACATGCCCTTCTGGAACAGGAGTAGCAATTATTATGGCAAGCGCTGGGTGTGGAACACTGTGAGTGCTCTTGAAGGTGTTTCCCTGATAACAGCTTCACTATGGCCAGAACAACGGACTGTTCGGCTCGCTGAAGATATACAACCGCCGCCTCAACGATGCCAAGCGCGACGGTGGCAGGCTGGTCGGTATCGGAATCACCTCGGAGGGCCTGAACCAGAATGAGATCGTGTACGAGATGGCCCTCGACGCCCCGTGGTCAAGCACTGAGCTGGACATCGACGAATGGACCCACTCGTTCATTCGCAGGCGGTACACTTTTGCTACCGACCACGCTCTTCTACCTGGTGAAAAGGCTTCCCAGAGTGCCTGGAACCGTCTTGTTTACTCCGTGTATAATTCCCAGGACGAGACCGTGTCGGGTGTCCCTCGGTCGATTTTCGATCTTGTTCCGGCTCCTGAGAACCTTCTCGACAAGCCTGGACATTGGCTCGGCACCAAGATCGTGTACGACACGAATGATGTCGTCCTGGCTCTCGATGACATGCTCGCCGCCGTTAAAGCTGCTCCAGGACTGGCGGACGTGCCAGCCTTCCGCTATGACCTGGTGGATGTGGCGCGGCAGGCGCTCCTGGACGCCGGTGTGCCTATGTACCTCAGTTTAATAGAGGCATGGCGGGCCGGCGACGCTGCAGCTGTCAAAGCACATGGACAGGCCATTGTCCAGCTCCTCAGGGACGTCGACGCTGTTGTCGCCACGGACAAGAACTTCCTGCTTTCCACCTGGATCCAGGACGCGCGCTCGTGGTCAGATAACGATGAGGAAAAGGCGCTGCTCGAGCGCGACGCACGCAACCAGCTGCTCCTTTGGGGTACAGGAAGCGTCACTCCTTGGCCTCTGGACAGATACGCCTGCAAGCATTGGCACGGCATGGTCGCCGATGTGTACGCTGCCGGATGGGAGAAGTTCTACCTGCATCGTGAGTAATAAGAACTCCTGGGCTGCTCCACTCAATCCCTTATCTGACTTGGTTTAGTGCTCGATACGCCGCCACACCAGTTCGACTACGTCGCATGGGCTGGACGGGTAGAGAAATTTGAAATGGAGTGGGAACGTGAAGTGTGGGGCCAGCCGCCAGGTACACTATCGAGGACGGATGCCTCGTTGAGCGTCTCGACCAGGACACGCCTGCGTGGAACCCCGAGTACGACACCACGGTCAAGATCTCCAGCATCCAGACTTATAATGCCGACTGTGAGTACCCCTGTGCCATTGTCAATAGAACTACAATGCTAACTACCAGGGTGGCATAGGTTCAACCCCAATATGCCTAATGTTAACCATGTTCCCTTCCACGGATACACGCCGTTCTATGGCTACCTCGAAGTTCGGGCCAAGCTGTCCAACGTTGGTGGTGGCGGACACCAGGCGGTCTGGCTGGTTGGCATCAACGACACCTCACCCGCCTCGCGCAACCCTGAGATTGACTTTATCGAGACCTTCTTCAGCAAGCCCACGACCTGGCGTATTGCCGGTTACGGCTGGGGCGCTATTGACTTCCTGAAGAGCTGGGTCCTCTACCAGTGAGGTGTTCCTATCCAAACGTGCAACAAACTTCCATGCTGACAGAACAGGGACCCGGTACCCTCTGGAAACCCCACAGAGGAGTTCCATCTCTACGCCATGGACTGGCGTCCCAACCGTCTCGACTTTTACTACGACAACAAGCTGTACAAGACAATCTCCCAGGCTCCGCAGCAGCCAATGGGCATCATCGTCGGCACGTACACTGACGCTGGATCGGGCGTGCACAACGATGTGTGGCCCAAGACGTGGCACTTGGACTACATCCGCGTGTGGAAGGACAACAAGGGGTACCGTTAAAGTGGCCAGTTGAACGAGCCACGGGCAGAGTAAGGATAGCAACCACTCTGTCATGAGACCATGATAACATGCAACTCGAAGGTCCATTACAGAAAGTTACAATACCGGCCTTATGAGTTCTGGTAGACACGTGCCGCATGTCTGTATCGTGCTCCTTTCTGAGTCCACCACTGACGGCCCATGACGCTTGATTTACTCCTGGTTTTGGTTTGGTCATCAGGCCGTTCAGGCACCGTTGCTGAAGCTTCGTAGAAATCTGAACCGTAATGTGAAGACTCCGCTCGAGCCACTCAAGGCGCACGAGTAGCCGACACACACTCGGGGTGGGACTTCGACCACGACCCTTCGCTTGACGAGCCCAAGGGGCCCGTGTACACGCACGAATTTGGGGAGTGGGTGGACACGACCGGTGGCGCAGTAGGCGAGAAGCACTCGGGGTGCGATTTCGACCAGGAGGCCTCACTTGAAGAGTCGAGGGGACCGGTGTAGACGCACGAGCCCGGAGGCGATGAGACGTGTGCGGCTGTGATGAAGCATTGTGGATGCGACTTGGACCAAGATGCCTCACTGGATGAGTCCTTGGGCCCGGTGTAAACACAATCGCTGGGATGGCTCGCATGGCGTGCGGGGGTGGCTGTTGTGAAGCAGTAGGAGTGGGACTTGGACCAAGACGCCTCACTCGACGAGTCCTTGGGGCCGGTATACACGCAATCGCTTGGGTAGCTTGCATGGGTGAAAGTTGTGGTTGTGAAGCACTGCGGGTGGGACTTGGACCAGGACGCCTCACTCGACGAGTCCTTGGGACCAGTGTAGATACACGTGTTGGACGAGGAGGTGGGGGCGGGGGGAATTGTAAAGGAAGTGCACTGAGGATGCGACTTGAACCAGGACGCCTCGCTCGACGAGTCGAGCGGTCCAGTGTAAATGCACGGATCGGCAGAGACGGGTGGCGTAGTTGGTGTAGTGCACAGATGGTGGGAGCTTGTAGGTGGCCGTTGATGTTCTCGTGCCACTCCCCAGCTTGCAAGTAGGGACACGGCGAGTACTGTGTGGGAACCGACGAAAATCATTGGGAGAGATAGGTGAGTTGAGGGTTTGTTTAGTGATCGGCTTGTGGGAGACTCGAGACCGGGGGCGCCGCTCTTTATATATCTTCTGTCGACAACGGTCGTTCATGCGCAACTCTGCCAGGTAGCAAAGCTGACTCAGGGGGTGATGTAGACCTTGAACGCCTGCAGATCCATAAATACAACAACGTTGTTAAACATACCAAGGAACACAGGCAGCTGACACCACCGCCACGACATCGTTCCCATGACTCGCCGAGACGGAGCAGGCTTCACAACTCCGGTCAGGCACCAACGGTCACTGTCGATGGTGAACGGACCGGATTCTATAAATACAGTGGATCAGAAATAACCTTTGTCCTCATCGAAGTGCACTCCGTCGGAATACGGGCCGCGCGTCCGACGCGCATTTGGATCATGGGAACCGAAGAATGCCTGCCTTGGCGCTCTAACTGTTCCTTCCCTTATGTTCGTTCCAGCGGAAACAACGACTTGAAGCTTGATACCCTTGCTGCGGTTCGAGTGATCAGCGTCTGTTATGTAGCCCCGAAGACATTGAGGGAATGCCATTGAGGGAATGAAGATGTGAGAGTCAGTTTCGCACACAGTCAGTGGAGTCACGTGACTTAAATGACACAGTCCCAGAGCACGACCAGATGTTTCATAGGCTCCCATCCATCGTTCGCCACGGCGTTCCTATCTCACAATGCACTCAGCCCCCGAGTCCTCGTCGAAATCTTCATCCTCTTCATCCTCTTCATCCTCTTCATTCTCTTCATCATCCTCATCTTCTTCAACCTGTTTGCTGAGCGACGGGCGTGCTGCGAGAGCCATGGGGGCCGACGTAGGCTAGAACACCGACGGCCACATACAGCGTTTCCGATTCCGGCTGCGACCTGCTTCAGCATGGGCAGCGCACACATTAACCACGATTAACTCACCTCGTTTCCGTAAGAAATGTAGTGATTCTCGAGTCCATACGCTCCGGGTGTGGTCACCCACACCACATCCTCTCCGAGGTCCACCCCTAGGTCCACATCATCGTACTGAAGATTGACGTTCTTGTAGAGGTAGAAGTCTGACGAAGCAAGTAGGATGCGGCTTTTGTACGCGCCTCTGCGCCTTTTGTATGCCTCAGTTTTCGGGTTCCTCGCTTCGTGTCCGTCATCAGCAAGACCCCTGTAGATGGCCACAAACTTGGTCGTAATGCCAACCTCGTGGAGGGCGCGGAGCCAGATGGCGTCGCTGCCCTTGAGCTCGGCGAGGAAAGCCGGGCTCTTTGCACCCTGTGGATACGAGTGCTGAAGACCAAACCCGAGGATTCCTCCCTCTGGGAAGAACCGTGGATTGTCGAGCGCAGAGGCCAGGTAACGCTTGAGGATGTGCGAACCGGTGTCTTGAGGTTGAGCGAATATGCCGTCCTTGGGCTGTGTGAAAATGTCGTACGCAATGGTAACACGTGTACCCGAGGTGACCGGGAGCACTTCATGTTCACAGTCGGAATACAGGAAAGCCCAAGAGATAATCGCCTGTCCGCCATCGAGAACCTCCTGCGCCAATCATAAGTGATGGACTGTCCCCCGTGGCGAACAACAAGTTGTCCTCCAGTAAAGGCGGAGGGAAGGCAGAGTGTAAGAGTTCCAAGGTGTGGGTCGCCGCGTGCGGTGCTTGGAAGTGTTAGCACTCTCGGAGATGCACCGGAACTCACTCCCTGTGAGCTTTGAAGAATCCCCCAGTAGGGTAAGCGTTGAGTTTGGAAACTGTGGCGACGAGGTGGGTAGAGTCCATCGCGCGCTGCACAAGATGGAGAATGTTGGCGTGCAGCAAGGGGTCTCCGGACAGGGCAAAGTTGGGCGGCTTGAGCTCGCGGGCTGAGCGGTATGTTTCGTCATACTTGAGCTCCGTTCCAAGACCAAAGGGCGATGGTGATCCCGCTTCATAAACGACCCTGGCCGCTTCGTCGCTGAAAGGAAGGCTGTAATGTCAGCTGGTACAACATATCGAAGAGGCATCGCTGACATTTGAATACGTACGTAAAGGATGTAAGGCTGCCGCCGTCAAGGGATTTGAAGTACAGCGCGACTCCTTCCAACGATCCGGTGAGAGGGATAATGCCGTTGCAAGCAAACGGTCCCGCTTGCTGAAAAAAGGCCGTCTCCAGGCTCTCCACCTGGCGTTCAAACCGGGATCACGGACGAGAACCCAGTCATTGTACTCGAGTTGACCATCGTCGTATTCAGCGTTGCTGTAGAGGTCTTTCTTAGGCCATCCAAGTTTCTCGTTGAGATATTCGCGTGTGGACAGGAACCTAACGCCACCTTTGACCGCTGCGAGAGCATTGTCGGAACCGACGTTGGACGCAAGTCGGGCCATTTTCTCCAATGTGGAATCAATGAGCTCGGGAGCATCCCGTTCTCTGTGGCAGTTTCCCATCCGGTAAAGGTATAGGTGACTGCGCCAAGGTTGTCACAAAAGTGACGAGGGCGGAAGAAGGTGCCAACAGCCGCCTCCCACAGCTGTGGGACAAACGTTGTATCGTAGCAGACAACAACGTTCTGCAACGTTTGAGGATAGTCGACTTCGTCCCATGCACTGGAAGCCGGTAGAGTACTGAATTCGGCGTTATCGAAGGCCAGGGCATTGATTACCAGGAGCTCCGTTCCTTGAGCAAGGTGCACAGCGGGGCTCATGACCAGACGCCTGTCAGTCCGGCTGTAGCGGTCGGTCATGCTGTCATAGACAGAGGTTGTGTCGGAGGCTTCAAAGAACACCCACACAATGACAACCGGAGCCCGAACTAGTCGTGGCCAAGAGAGGGATGCCGCATGTTTACTCTCAACAATGCGAAGGACTTGCAGTGAGGTCATATAGGACGCTATGGCCGCAACGGCATCTGCGATTTTCTCGGTCCCGCATATATCAACGACGCGAATGAAATCAAGCATACGTCGCATCGACACTGGCACATCCTCTGGGTTGGTCAGGGGTATCTGTAGCCCCCACCTATACCCATACCCATACCATGAGTAATGCTGATTATCCTTGATTCTAAAGTCACCAAGTCCGGGAACACGAGTATTGGACGGGGTGGCGAACGACAGGTATACGTCGGTCGTGGTGTTGGGTTCGACATCTGCGGCCTGTTGGGACCACTTGAGAGTGTCGTGCCGGGGTTCAGGAAAGATCAGCGACATGTCGCACGAAGGGCGAAGAGAGACGGGCGTTCAGCCAGGCTGATGATCTTGTCGAGGAGATGGGGAAACTGAGTCGAATAAGTGGTAGTGGGAGCTTGGTTGAGGGCGGTGAGGACATTGCGAGTGATCTGATATGGTGGGACGGTAAGATAGCGGTTGACTCAAAGCGAGAGCCACGCGAGACTGGTGAAGGGAAGCGAGGGAAGAAGTATACTGATTTAGAGACGAGAGAGGGAGAAATGGAGAGAGGTGGGGAAAGGAAAACGGTGAGAACGTAAGAATATATAGTGAGCAAGGGAGAGGGGTGTGGGTGTGTGGGCGTCTTGTGTCGAGAAGAGACGCAGGCGGAAACAAAGACATCGAGGAGCTAGGTCAGTCCAGTCACGGCGCAGTCAACCCTGTAAAACACATCGACCTCCACTCTGTTGCACCATCGGCCACCTCCACCCACCTCCACAGCCCACACCGCTGTCCGCATAACCACATGCGGAAAACAACTAACACAGCCGCTGACTCCTCGACCATAAATGCAAACTGGTTACTGCAAAGCACTGCATGGGCTATATACAATGTGTGCCCCGACACTTGAGCGATGGACGGGTCTTGGGGCAGGAACTACTGGAAACCTATAGTAGCCAGGGCCCTGCAGCGCTGGGAAACACTCAACAATCAACTGGTCCACGTTCCGAGAGGACTACGAAGCGGAAAAACGAGTAACATTTGAGGACGAGGACTGGCTAGTGGTCCGAGCAGCCGACGAAGTAACGATTTTGGTGTGATTCAGGGATGAGCCCTTCGTGCGTGAAGCCTTACGTGCTGTAATGCTTGTGGCCGCGAGCGGAGGTGAAGGCTGGCTTGCATTTGACCCCGAGGCCGGGGACCGAGGAGAAGATTCACGAGGTGAGCTCTTGTTTGTGGCCGCGGAACGGAGGTTTGGAAGTGACGGCGTGGTTCCAGAACG
>Ga0160505_101254_pt1 | contig 12286 bp, 18 predicted proteins | sample DIDeMG_FD_108225 | JGI IMG/M metagenome (GOLD analysis project Ga0160505, IMG submission 108225) | Enriched chicken feces microbial communities from UW Madison campus, WI, USA - DID2874_E49_Stillage MG | ecosystem: Host-associated > Birds > Digestive system > Large intestine > Fecal ... | reverse complement strand
CCCAACGCCATTACATGGGCGCGCATCGCGGTGCTCTCGGTTGCGGCGGTTGTTATCCCCCTGCTTCGACCGAGGACGTATGTTCCCATTGATCCTCTCAACCCACAGCGCGAGGACGAACTCAACCCGGAGCAAACATCCTCGCCGTTCTTTTATCTTTTCTACGAGTACATGACGCCTTTGGTCTGGCGCTCGTGGAAGGCTTCTCCGTCGCTCCCGCTGGACGACCTGCATGAAGTTGCCGACTATGACCGCGCCGAGCACCTCTACAAGACACACATCTCGGTTCTGGACCCCGTGAGGCGCCAGCAGGAGGGAAAGAAACCGCTGCATCTCGCCTTCGCCCTCATTTGGTGCTTCAGATGGGAGTTCACCATCATGGTCATCATGTGCATCGTCGCTGCGGCGTTGCAGTTGATTCCCACCGTAGCCATCAACCAGCTCCTGCAGTACCTTGCAGCCAAGGGCGAAGGAGCGAAGCTCAAACCTATCGTCTGGGTGCTCCTCTTCTTCATTGGACCGATGTTGGCAACCTTGGCCTACCAATATTTCGTCTTCCTTTCAACCCGCCTGCAAGTTCGCAATGAAGCGATTCTTACGCAGCTGTTGTTCGATCACGCTCTTCGTCTTCGACTCAAGGAAAGCGCCGATGGCGAAAAGGAGAAGAGCAAAGGAATCGTGGGCCGGATTAATGTTTTGTTCGCCCAGGACGTGGATGGAGTTAGCAATGGCCGACACGTTCATCTGCTTCTCATTTTCACTCCTGTTCAGATGATCCTTGCGATGTACCTTCTATTCCGCCTTCTGGGATGGAGTAAGTTTGTCCACAGTATCCCGCTGACCACAGGCGCTCTGTTTGGTGTAGCGACCATGATCCTCACGCTCCCTGTCCCCGGACAGCTCACCCGCCTCAGCACGTCGGTTCAAGCCAAGAAGATGGTGGCGACCGACGCGCGTGTTAGTGCCGTGACTGAAGGTGAGCATATACCGCCTTCATTCGAACTCACCAGCAGCGGTTGGAGCAATCCGAATCCTGAAGATGTTTGGCTGGGAGGACCGCATCAAGCAGCGTATTGCGGACGAGCGCAAGAACGAGCTCCAGTACACCTGGAAACGCCGTCTGCTGTCTCTGTTCATCGACCAGGTTAACGCATTCCTTCCCGTCTTGACCATGACGGTCAGTCTTGCAGCGTATACCCTCCTCGCCAAGCAGCCCCTCACAGCGGCGATCGGTAGGTCCTGGGACTGAACAGCGCTAAGTCCAGTCTTCTCCGCTATGACGGTGTTCGATATCTTGAAGACCGCCTTGCATCAGGTACGCCAAGGGTGTTGGCTCCGCTGACCACAGGCATTTTATGTCAGCGGCAGCATGGTGACATGCTATGTCTCACTCAAGCGCATCAACGACTTCCTACGCGAGGTATGTCAGTGTGTTGCAGCCCTGGTGCTAACGACAACAGAGCGACATGTTGGACAGCCCGGAGAGCTTCTCTTCCCCAGAGTATCTCGCAGCGGTGGAGCGGGGTTTGATCCGCCTCAAGGACGCGACATTCGCCTGGGGCGAGGACTCGTCCAACGAGCACATTCACAACTTCCGCCTCCACGTACCGGACGTGACGTTTGTCAAGGGCAAGGTGAACCTCATTACCGGCCCGACGGGAAGCGGCAAGACTACGCTTCTGGCCTCCCTCATCGGCGAGCTCCACTTCGAAGGACCACCGGGATCATTCTATCACCTTCCTCGTGAGGGTGGTGTGAGCTACGCGGCCCAGGAAAGCTGGTGCCTGTCCGCTTCGATCAAGGAGAATATCATCTTTGGTGCCCCGTACGATGCCGCTCGCTGCCGTCGAGTTCTGCACGACTGCGGCCTCGAGCCTGATCTTGCGCTCTTCGACGACGGCGACGAAACCGAGATTGGTGAACGTGGAGTCACTCTCAGTGGTGGCCAGAAGGCCCGCGTCACGCTCGCAAGGGCCATCTACGCCAACACTTCCGTTGTTCTCCTTGACGGTGGGTAGCCCTTGGTTTTATTGGGCTGACTGCAGACATCTTTTCGGCCTTGGACACCCTGACATCGCGCTTCATCCTGGACCATCTGTTCCGTGGCGAGCTTGTCAAAGACCGCACTGTTGTCCTGGTTGTGAGTTCACACCCACTTCTTTGCTTACGTAGACCCATCACGTCGCGCTCGCTACCCCCGTCGCCGCGTACGCGGTTGAGCTCAACGACGGCAAAGTTGTTAGCGCTGCAGAGATCGTTTCCCGTGCCGTCTCCAGCACTTCGCTTGTGGAGCTGCAAGAGGAGGAGGAGGTCAAGGAGGAAGAGAAGGTCGCCAAGAAGCTCGTCAAGGACGAGGAGAAGTCCGAGGGCCACGTGTCCAAGTCGGTGCTGTTGCGATTCTTTGGGTAAGCCACCCACAGAGTCTCGTGCTGACGACAGCAACTATGGAGGACCCGCCTTCTGGATGACCTACGTCACGCTACTCCTGTCCGCCCAGGCTATGCAGGCGTTCCAAAACTACTGGCTCGGCTTGTGGTCCAAGGCGTACGACGCGGCCGCTGATCCCAATGACGTGCCACCCGCTTACTGGCTGGGTCTGTACATTGCTTGGATTGCTATCGGTGTTGTGTGCGCTGGTGCTGCGGCAGCTCTGTTCTACGCGGGCTCTATGAACGCGTCCAGGATCATTCACGCTAAGCTCGTCGAGTCCATCTTTGGAGGTAGGTGTCACGACTGGCCAAGCTAACCGCAGCCTACATGCGTTTCCTTGACACGACGCCCGTGGGACGCATCATCGGTCGCTTTACGAAGGACATGGGCACTATCGACGGCCCCTTCACCGACATCTCTGAGGGCGTCGGCGACGCGTCCTTTAGCCTGATCATCAAGTTTGTCTCCATCATCATTTTTGTGCCGCTCTTTGGCATTCCCGCAGTGGTGAGTACACACCTCAGTCCAAGCTGATGCAGATTATCGGTGTTCTCGGAGCGTTCATTGGCGAGCTTTACATTCGCGGCCAACTCAGTGTTAAGCGTGAAATGTCCAACGCCAAGAGTCCGCTGTTCTCGCACTTCGCGGCTGCAATTTCTGGCATCGTCTCGGTGCGCGCGTACGGAGCGCAGGAGCTGTTCCGCCAGCAGGCGCGCCGCAAGGCGGACAGGTACACCCGTGCAGCTGTAAACTCTTACAGCTTCAACCGTTGGGTGACCATCCGTATGGACCTGCTCGGCGGCGTGTTCTCCGCGCTGCTCGCAGCATTCCTTGTCTACGGATCTAACCTGGACGCTGCAACTGCCGGATTCACCCTCTCGCAGGGCGTGTCGTTCTCCTCCATGATGTTCATGTGGGTCCGCTTGATGAACATGTTCGAGGTTTCCGGAAACTCGGTCGAGCGCGTTGAGGATTATCTCTGCATCGACCAGGAGCCCAAGAACAAGCCCGCCCCGGCCGCGTGGCCGACCTCGGGCTCAATCGAGCTCCGTCATCTCTCCGCCAAGTACTCTGCAGATGGCCCTACGGTACTGGATGATCTGAACGTCTCGATTCGCAGCGGGGAACGCATCGGCATCGTTGGCCGCAGCGGCAGCGGCAAGTCGACTCTTGCACTCGCTCTCCTTCGCCTGGTCCCAACTACCGGCGAGATTGTGATTGACGGCGTCGACACGGGTACTATCAGTCTTCAGGACCTCCGCACGCACATCACCATGATCCCTCAAGACCCCGTCCTCCTCTCGGGTACGCTGCGCTTCAACCTGGACCCCTTCGACGACCATGATGATGCAACCCTCAACGACGCCCTCGACACCTCTGGTCTTCGTCGCTCGGAGGAGGGCAGCAGGTTCACCCTCGACACGCAAATCACTGCCGGCGGGACCAATCTGTCCCAGGGCCAGAGGCAGCTTGTCGCTCTGGCCCGCGCTCTTGTTCGCCAGAGCAAGATCCTTATTCTCGACGAGGCTACGGCCAGTGTCGACTATGCGACGGATGAGGTCATTCGCGAGGTGAGTATAAGAGCAGAGCCGCTGGCTGACTACAGTCGATTCAAAACCTTCCTCGCTCTACAACGGTGCTCACCGTCGCCCACCGCCTCACGACGATCATGGACTATGACCGCATCCTGGTTATGGGTGACGGACGAGTTCTCGAGTTTGACACACCGGCTAAGCTCAAGGCACAGCCCGAGAGCCACTTCGCTAAGCTGGTGCAGGCCATGGAGGGATAGGCGGTGGAGACTTGTTGAGGCGTGCGTTGCAACTGTGACAGGTCATTGGAGGGGTGGTTGTGGAGGGATATTTTTTACACGTACAGAACCCATAGTGGCTAGATGCACTCTTTTGGTGGATGCAAAGCCCTCAAGGGGTTTGCGAAACCGTTGTGGATGTTTGTGTATGACATGGAGCATCTTGCATCCAACGTAATCTCAGATCAGCAATCATCCTTACTCGGAAGTCGCCTGCGCTCCTTGAGATCTTGTTTGCACCTTATAGCCACTCCCTCTCCGTCGATCACTGACGATCGGCCCAGCGATCGGCGGACGCGAGAGATCGTCGGGAGTGGCAACGTGGCGGAGTGGTTCACGCGGTTGACTCGAAATCAACTTCCTTCGGGAGCACATGTTCGAATCATGTCGTTGTCGACGAGCTAGAGCACAGTAATGGGCTTGAGCGTCCTCTTTTGTGGGTCAGTATCTTGGCCGCGACGCAATGTGGTTGTGGAGTACGTCCGGATGACAAGTGGAAGGTGGGAACGACGTGAAGGCAAAATCAACATTGCATTCTCTCTGTCCAGCTACAATCTGGCTGACGGCAGGCCCGACAGGCTCCATCGCCAGAACCATTCGGCGGCGCAGCGAGTCATCTCGGGAGTACACGCGTGCTCTGTGTCTGGTTGGATCCACTGTACAATGTCGCCAGTTTGCGCCTGCGCTTGTATGCCCGGGAAATATGCTGCACCAAAGCTGGCTGGTAACATCTTGTCGTTTTCGGCATGCAGCGACAGGATCTTCTTGTTGGCATAGGTTCCTGCTGGCGGGATGGAGGTGAAGAACTCAAGCAATGGCGGTGGAAGGTATGCGATTACATCCTTCGGCGCTGAGCCGGCCTGAGCGTTTTTGCCGGGAACAAGACCGTTGGTCAACCACCCGGCCAAACCTTCAGAGGGGACGCCGATGATGTTGACTGCGACTGAAACCATGTCTGTCGTCAGCAAGAGCATCGTCGCAGTGTGTGCACGCGTGAATTACGGGGAGCGTGAGCCGCAAAAGCTCGGAGACGGGAAGCGTCGGCTATCTCGTCGGTTCACGCGCCACACAGCACGTCACATCTCGCGATGATCTCGCTTACTCACCATGCCTCAGCAGTCGCCACGTGACGTGCCCACCCATACTGATACCGCAAGCAGCCCAGTCCGCGACAGTCCGTTCGGCATTTGGGAAGAGGTAGGCCGGGAGGAACGTGCGAATGAGGTCGTAATCCTGCATACCACCGGCTGAGTGTGTTAATTTTAGACGAGGTATGGTAGTAGAGACTGCAGTGATGGACAAATGTCGTTCACCCAGGGACCTCAGAACGACGCGATCCTCCATCCCATGCAGCCGAGTACTCACTGACAAGAACTGCCATTTCAGTGAGGTTCAACTTGTGATCGCTTCCGAAGCGGAGGGCCTCCTTGTTTGTGCGGCGAGCTCCGTGGTTGCGCGCGTCGAGCGTGATGACAATGGCATCATGTGTACGCTTTCGCGGGGAGGTGGTCGACAGAGATGAGAGGGCAGACAACAGTCCGGTGGCAAATGGTTCAACGTCCTTTGCCTTGCCCGCAAAGGAGTGGTGGACAACCTGCAGTTAGGCGCCGACTTCGACGTTGGGAAACAGAGGGGTACTCACAATGCCGACAATGGGGAGCTTGCTGTCCTTGATCTCGTCCAGTCCAAACACGTTCACACCGAGATCAACAAGGTTGACGACCCGCTTGGAAGCGGGTGCGGCGCCGAGGCTGCAAGCAGCGAAGTTGAGGGCCATGATGGAAAGCGAGTGCGGACGGTAAATGTGAGGACAAACACTTGAAGATGTGGAGTTGGTCGGTTAATGTAGTTGGGTCGAACCGGTGCTGATGTCGGCAATGTCCGAGAGAGCCCCGTGGGGTAACTCGGCGATCCTCAAGTGGCTGAAAGAGCGCGGAGACCACAATCGATGCCACACGAACACCAAATAAGCCCAAAAAGAAAACAACGTGCACAGGTCTGGGAGGTCGCTGGCTGACCAAGCAGGACACCACATGAAAACTGTGAGTACCCCACTGCCCGCATCGTCAAACTGGAAGCTATCCATTCGTCCGTTTCGCCGCTGGGCACTGTCGTCATTGTCCGCACGGGCACCATTTCATTGTTCGTAACAATATTGAATCTATCATCCACATAAATCCTCTTGCCTGGCATTTACCAGCGGATCTTCTCCGGGAAGAACTTCGCGATAAGACCCTCGTAGTAAGGGCGGAGTTTCTCGGCGCAGGGTCGCTCGTCGGACTTCGAGTAGAGGTCGTACGGGTTGAAAGAAAGGACGTCCTTGAGCGTCTGCTTGTCCTCCTCGCTCTCAAAGTACGTGTACGCGCGCTCGCGGTGCCAGGGGTAGAACGAGTGGTAGCGGATCATGTTGAGGGCGGCCTTGGGGAGCTTGCTCTGCTCCTTCATGACCATGTAGAGGTACTCGTCGTGGCCCCACGAGATGAGCAACTTGTCGAGACCGCAGCCCGGGGAGTACATTCCGTACTTTGTCGAGTAGATGGGGTGGTTGATATCAGGGTTGTCGCCAAAGGTGTCGGAGTACACAATCTTCTCTGTGGGGATGGCGCAGCCGACGACGAAGGTGTCACCGACGACGTCCCACTGGCCGTCGCTTCCGAAGAAGTAGAGCAGCTTGCCGAGGTCGTGGATCAGGCCCGTCACCTGCATCCACTCGGGCTTGCCATCGCGGCGCATGGCCTCCGCGGTCTGCAGGAGGTGCTCGATCTGAGTCGCGTCCGTGTCGGGGTCCGAAGCGTCGACGAGGGTGTTGAGCAGCTCCATCGCCTCCCAAATGCCCATGATCGCACGTGGCTTCTCGAAGGCCTTGCGACGCGCTTCAAGGTTGAACTCGACGGTTTGCTTGGTGTGCTGTTCGCTAAACATAGTCAGCGGGGTGGACACAATGCCATTACTCACATGTAGAATTTCCGCGACTGCTCATTCTCGTCAACGAACTGGCGGAAAGTAGCCTTATCCTTGTTGGCGTCAAACTCGGACGCATCGTACGCGCCCGACTGCTTGAACTTGGCGACGTTGATGTCGTCCACCGCATCCGAGATAGCCTCAAAGGCGGCACCAGTAGGGTCATCCGGGCGGATGAAGTGAGACGGGTGGGCGGGCTGGGCGACTGCAAGCATGGTGGCGACGGTTGCGGAAGTTTGATGTGCTGTGGTTGGGAGGAGTCTGTTGACAGGTCTGAGTTGATGAACTTCGAAGCTCATTTTTCGGCAACATCTTATATGATCACGTTGGGTTCTTCACTACTGGCTACCACCTTGTTGAGCGAGAGACTTTGACCGAGGCGCCTTCCGCTGGATGAGATTTGTTTCGACCGAGTGCCACCACAGACTTGGCAAGTCATGTTACCGATGATAATGTTTAGCACCTCAACGCCACACCAGTCCCCTGCCCCAAAGGTCTGTTGTGGGCTGCGGGATCTGCACCCGGGGCGGTGGGCCCCTGGCCCTGGGAACGTCACTCCACGTGCGTAGATCTCGGTCGGCGCGTTTCTGAAGGCCCCGCCAGGTTCGGGGTATTTTGTGGCTCCATCGGCGTACAACCAGCCAATGAACGGAGGAAGCTGAAAGCCATGCCCATGTTCGGGGGGTTTTCGTGCGCTTCCCAACACCACCGATATCGTGATGCAGAAGACCTGTTCACAAACTCTTGCGCCGATACTTGCCTGTATGCGGGGTTCCATTCCATGTTCGCTCCATTACCATCCTTCTTCGCATCATTCGCATCCAGTGTGTGGTTATCTCTCGGATAATGTCCTCAGTCTCCCCCCAACGGGAACCTCCCGGTGGTGCCGGCGGACCGGCCCCGGCGTCGACATCCAGCACGTGTGACCAGTGCCGCGTACGAAAGGTGAGTGACGTTCGAGGCAGTTCCGGCCTCCGTGTGACAATATTGGGGCAGTCCGATCGGGCTCCGTGGCGGACATCCACCCGGAACGGATAGACACAATCGCCCGAACACAATGTTGACCTCCCAGGTTCGTTGTATGCCGACTTCGGCGTCACCCGGACCCCAGTCTTCCCGCACCTCTTCGTCGTCCAGTCCTGGACGGCAATGCCAGTCCTGTCGCCGCCGTGGGCAATTCTGCACATTTGACTACAGTCGCAAGACGCCAGGGCGGCCTCGTGGTCGAAAGACAATGCGGGGACCAGATCGCAGCGCTAGTGTTTCGACGACCTCTTCCAGGACCCCCAGACACAACCGACAAGCCAACACCACAGCCACCATCGCGTCTGGCATCAACAGCACCAATAGAGAGGACAGTAGGAGTTCGTCACCGATAGGATCTACACCACAAGAGCCTCTATCGCGACCGCTGGGCAACGCCGCAGCACTGGCGGGAACAACTGCCAGCCATGGGGCAGATGTGAACATGGAACCTCTTACTCCTGCGATGTTTGGTGGCCTCTTCCGGCGAGGAGCAAGCAACGCCATATTGGCTCAAGCTGCTGTGGGAGGATCAACTTCAATTGATCAAGGGGCTCCGCTTCCGGTCGACTGGAGTTCATCGGGACCCAGCGGCTTGCTGGGTGATGACCGCAGCCCCTTGGCCGACCCATTCTCCGGACTCGCAAGCGCGGCATCGCTCCTTGGAGGAGGGCAAGCCAGTGGAGGTGGACCGCTCGCTGCCACCGATATCGATATGGATCTGGACCTGTTGGCGCGCGCCGGTGTGTCGCCACACAACACCATTGTGTCTGGAGGCGGTAGATCAGGGGTACCGCGGACGAGCCACATCGAAGACGTGGCTACCTGGGACACAGTTGGCCAGTTCCTGTCGCTGTACCTCCGCCACCAGCATGTGCTTGTGCCACTGGTTCACAAACCAACGTTCGCCCAGGACGTCCTGCATCGCAGGGATAGACACGACGAGGCGTTCCGCGGGGTTCTGTTCAGCATGGGTGAGTGAATGTACACTGGTACATGCTGACAGCAGTCGCATATATGTGCGTACTTCGCCCATGACCCGCAGGCGCTCACACCAGAATCTGCAACTGTCCCATCAGCCTACTTCCCGCCAGCCTACCCCGACCGGAACTACAGTCGCTCTTGCGATCCTGCTTGCGTGCCAGTCGTATGATTCAAATTCGTCACCAAACTAAACCGAATGAGTTGGTACTTACGTCCACCATCCTGTGAGTGTTTACAACGCCGGGTTTTGGAATGGTATCATTTGCGCATGGCCAGTCTATCGTCCCCCGCTGTGCCTCACCACTCCCGTGCTTATCCACTGACACTCAGCGACTGGATCACTAGCCAATCAACAGGTAACATCGAGCTGGGGCACAATCTCATGAGCGACGTACGGAGACTCGTCTATCTTCTCCGGCTTAACCACGCCGTGCCGCGCGAAGGAATGAACGTCATCGATCGAGAACTATCCCGACGGTTGTACTGGGAGGCATACGCTATTGACAAGTGAGTGGGGCATTGACTTAGTCATGTACACAGTACTACGGGGAGGAGGGAACGCTTGTCTGTCCCCTTCCTTCAAACACGGAGACGTCATCTGACAACAGAACCAATGCCCTCAACGGCCATCCGATGTCTCTGCACGACGCCGAGGGCATCCCGCCGCTGCCGCTGGACCTGGACGACGAGCAGCTCACAAATGACATTGCATTTTCCGCTCCGGCAGGTCGTGTGTCGACCCTCACTGGATTTATCGCCGTGTCCCGTCTGTTCCAGCTGTTGTCGGGCTGCTTGTGGCGGCTCAAGACCCTGCGAACTGACCCCGACTCTGGGCCGAGTCAGGAGCGCATTCTCGAGTGGACGACACGCGCCGCTGACGATTTACATGCCGTCCTCGATGGACTACCAATTCAGCTCCGACCCCCGGTCGAAAGGGATGATGCGGGTTACTGTTCGTCGCCAAACTCCCCATTCGCTACACAGGCCGCGAACATATCCATCACGGCTCTCTGTGTGGAGTTTGCCATTGTGAGTTCATAAGCTTGCGGCACGGCCGAAGGAGATGTTGTCCCAGCATCACCAGCTGACACCAGATTGACCTCAAATCGATGCTTGTGCCAGAGGAAAACACGGCCGAGGACCGCAAATCTACTGCCCTCCGGGCGTTCAAGGAGCTGCAAAGGTGTGTTCAGGTACTAAAAGGCTGCTCGCAGAGCTGTTATCTGTCAACTTGGCGTACAATAATCAGCTGACCGCAGTATCCCTGTCGAGAGCCTCGCATCTAACGGCGAAAGCATGGTGAGTCGTCCATCACAGGTTAGGAACTTACGGCAGCGCGGCAAGGTGCTTCGTATCCTGAGTGTCCTTCACACTGTTGAGAATCCTCCGGAAGACCTCGACGCACATATTTGGGATTGGTGGGGCATGGTGAGTTGACTGTTGGCTTATTTGTGTTGTGTACCTGCGACCACACTCGGCCACCTGCTAATGCTCAGTTCTCGCGAGTGCACTTCCTCCAGGTCATCCCGGACCGCCCGGCGTCCGCTGTGCCCACCTGCCCACCGAGTCCTAATACGCGTCCTGACTAAAGCTAAGTAATGTGACCTCAACTCTGTACATGTATTTGTATATGTATTGTATGTTTAACCAACACCTACCAATAGAGAGCAATATGTTGCAGTGAGAGTGGACCGTTCGATTACCTGTGGTACAGTTCAGTTACATTTGCACCGTCATTGGGAAAGGTCCTTGATCGTTCACTCGCTCTCCCTATTCTTCACCACCAGAGGACCGAATCTCTTTGTGCAGGCCTTCACCTAACTTGGCCTTTCAACATCTTCCTGCGGTTTACGTTTTGAAAATCGTCTTCTGATAACCCTATGCATATTGTTTCTTGAATCTATGAAGCGTATATCTGTCGATCACTCGAGGCTGGGGGCGTTCGCGCGGGCTGCTTGTTAGCATTGTCATGGAGTCAAAGGCAAAGAAACCTCCCGCTCTGCATTCTCATACTCACGATCCTTGGGTCCTGCCCAGTTGCTGCTTCCGCGCCAGCCGCCATCGATACGCAGTTCAAAGTCGTTCATCATGCTGTTCTCGAGCAGGTAGATGATGCCTGAGGAGACTTCCTCCAGAGTCGACAAACGGCGGGGGTACACGGCTCCCGCCTCGAGTTCAGATTCAAAGTATGGCTGCTGTCAGCAGGACTACTGATGTTGAATTACTATGTCTGCACTCACCACACGGTCCGGACCCATCATTCCTGAGGCAACAACGGCGGGGGAGACGGAGCACACGCGAATACCGAACGGTCCAAGGAAGTCTGCCATTCCGGACGAGATACCGAGGACGGCGGCTATAGTCAGTTGTGACACTGGCGGGGCACTCACTCTTGGACGGGCCGTAAGTGAGGCAGCGGGCGGGAACGGGACGCGCGACAGCAGACGCAATGTTGATGATGCAGCCACGCTCCTCTGTAAGGCGGGGTCCAAAGGGTCCTGTGTCGGGGTACTGGCTGTTGATTGCGTCGGCGATACAGGCGTCAACGACGAATGTGCCGCGGACGTTGACAGACAGCACGGCGTCGAACGCCCCTACGCTGTCGAAGAGCTTGTGGCTCCAGGGGCGGGCAGGCGAGATAGCAGCGCAGTGCACTCCGCCGGCCAGAGAGCCCTTGGGCAACGCAGCCAGAGCTGCGGTACAGGAGGCTGCAACGGCTTCCGCGTCCGTGATGTCTGTCCGGATGTAGATTGCCCGTTCGCCGAGAGAAGCCGCATGCGCAGCGCCCTTCTCTTCCGAAAGTACGTCGAAGAGCACAGCGTAGCCTCCCTTCTCCAGGATCGCAGTGGCGGCGGCGGAGCCGATTCCGCCACAGCCTCCGGTGACGATAAAGGCTAAACGTTAGGCCACTTCTGAGCGGTCGTTGCTGTCCTCACCCTTGCCTTCGATCTTCATTGTGCAGTAAGTGTGGGGTGATGGGAGTGTGAGATCAGTGGGAGTAGACCAAAGACTCGAGTCTGCTCATCTCTTTAAGCATCCCACGACTTGCTTCGGAGTGTTTTCCGCTCCTTGACGGTG
>Ga0160505_101253_pt1 | contig 12299 bp, 5 predicted proteins | sample DIDeMG_FD_108225 | JGI IMG/M metagenome (GOLD analysis project Ga0160505, IMG submission 108225) | Enriched chicken feces microbial communities from UW Madison campus, WI, USA - DID2874_E49_Stillage MG | ecosystem: Host-associated > Birds > Digestive system > Large intestine > Fecal ... | reverse complement strand
TTTTTTATATTTTTTTTTTTTTTTTTTTTTTTTTTTTTTTTTTTTTTTTTTTTTTTTTTTTTTTTTTTTTCATACAACCATCTCAAGACTCAAATTTGGAACATCCTCAGTATTAGGAATAAACCGATGAAAGATAAAATTGATTTCTAACCCAAGAGCTGAAGCTTTACTTCTACTTTTTCTTTTGCAAACCTTTACAGAACTAAGGATCATAGTCTACAATAAAAACAAAAGACTAATGTATGATTAGTAGGCCGTTAGACTCGCATCACTGACATGTGTGCTCTTCCTTTAGTACTCAGTGATGAAGAATTGACTGTTCTTCCATCTTTTCGACATTTTTATGCAGGAGCAGTGGTAAATGAAATTTATATTCACAGTTTATCATTCACATCATAAAAACAAGTCTATATATATAACAAATACTCAAAGATAATACAATGATTCAAAACGTTCCCTCTATCCTACTACTGACAGTATTTATACCACATGCAGAAACCTGCGACAAGCACCGAAACGTGAATGCATGCAAATTTTACATTCTTTGGTTGTGCTATTGCATTTAATATATCACGTGATTAATAATATGCATATGATTGAAGTTTCTTTATTACCCTACCTGTTAAAGATACCCTAAATAGGGCTTCTTTTTCTATTCTCTCCCAGCGAAACAAAAATTTTCAACCTATTCTTCTGCTCCTCGTCTTCGTTGATCTTAACAGCAATATCACTACAACACTAAACTAAATCTATCAAAAAATACAATGGGTGCCTACAAATATCTTGAAGAACTTCACCGCAAGAAGCAGTCTGATGTGCTCCGCTTCCTTCTCCGTGTCCGCTGCTGGGAGTACCGTCAGCTCCAGGTTATCCACCGTGCATCCAGACCTTCCCGCCCCGACAAGGCCCGTCGTCTTGGCTACAAGGCTAAGCAGGGCTTTGTTATTTTCAGAGTTCGTGTGAGACGCGGCAACCGTAAGAGACCTGTCCCTAAGGGTGCCACTTACGGCAAGCCTACCAACCAGGGTGTCAACCAGCTCAAGTACCAGCGCTCGCTGCGTGCTACCGCTGAGGAGCGTGTCGGTAGACGTGCCGGCAACTTGCGTGTGCTGAACAGTTACTGGGTTAACCAGGACGCTACCTACAAGTACTTTGAGGTTATTCTCATCGACCCCAGCCATGCTGCCATCAGAAACAATGCCAGATACAACTGGATCTGCAACCCCGTTCACAAGCACCGTGAGGCCCGTGGTCTTACTGCTACTGGCAAGAAGTCCAGAGGTATCAACAAGGGCCACAAGTTCAACAACACCAAGGCTGGCAGAAGACACACTTGGAAGAAGAACAACACTCTTTCTCTGTGGAGATACCGTTAAATGGTTTCACGTATACTTTTTTTTGTGGCAGTCTTTTTTCACGCATCACTCATATTTTTTTTAATACATACATTGATTTTTCTGTCGTAATTTCGATTTCCAATTCACGAGTTAGCCTGTTAGCATTTGGCTGTTGTATTTTGTTTTTATTCTAAACTAACAGCATGCTACTTACTCAAACTTAATTAGAATTTGTAACCTATCATATCTCATTTCTCACAAAAAAATGGCAACAAGCGGAATCACGTCGATATTGCCACGATCAGGTACTATAACATTACTGGAAGATTATATCAACTCAACATGTCATATACAAAAATAACCTAGAGCAGGTATCATCTAAGACTGTAGATTTTGCGGTTTTTAGTGCTAGTTAACTTTTGTGAAGAATAAAGGCATCAAGCTCATCTGGTGCAAATATCACTCATCATAACATGTTGAGTAGATTGTGCTCACAATATTATGACTCTGGGTGGTTTGCAATACAGTGCAGGGCCACTAAAATCTGGGATAAAAAGCAACGATTGCTAAAACCTTCCAGGAAGTCTTCTGGTAGAACTTTTACAATTCTATTACTTCCAGGTTTCTTTTTTCTTGTTTGACTAGTTATAGTGTTGCCGCCGCAACCAATGACTTGATCATTTGCTATGAACTTGTTTAATGATTAAACCACGTTATATCGTTAGCTATGCCGTGTGTTATAGCTACGACTATGGTTATCTAAAAAAAACCTATCAGTTTTTATCGTAGCCTATCTTTCTCCAACTGTCAGGATTTGGTGTGTTTTGAAAAACTAGTTCTCCAGTTCAGGTTTAATGTTTGAATGATATTGAACATTTGGAGCATCGGCTCATGCAAGGAACAGAAACATTTGTATTTCAGACTATAGAATAGTATAAGAAACGGAAGATAATGAATCTCGTATTATTGTATTTTCACGCACTCTCGATTCTACGAACTTTTAGTATTAGTGCATACAGAATTATTATTAACATTATAAATGGGCCAACTTTTCTAGACGTTCAAACAACCATACTAATTATAAATATATAAATTTTGTTTTTATTCTTGATTGTTTTCCTAAATATAATAAACAATCTGGACTACAGAGGCCGGTTCCTAAATTTCTGAGCTCGTAGGTTCGCGAACCCAAGGTGCCAGCCGAAGCAGCCGCAAAAAAAGAAAAGAAAATTAGGCTTGAGACCCAGAACAGGCAAGCTATCTAGGGATCTTCTCGATTTTTGATTTCCTTTTCACATCTTCTATCTACAATTTATGATTCACTCATCTCCGTTCAGCACCTCATGTTTATACAATTACTAAATTCCTCAGGTTCCTAAACTGAGAATTTCTGATCTCCCTAACTATGGTGGACAATAGTACAGATATCGCGACCCGTGCCTTTGTGGCTGCTCTCAACATACCGAGCAGAGGCTATAAAGGTTCGGGGAGCAGCTTGGAAAGAGCTTCCCCAAGAGAAGATCCAATATTGGATAGAAAGAATCCCTGTACATGTCCAAAAAGTCATTGAACTGGAGGGAGGAAGTGACTATACGGAAGGTAAGAAGTAGTCTCATGGTAATCTGTATGTTTAAATACACTGTATTTTCTTTTTTTATCGCGTTCTCTGGATTACTGAGGACGATTGGAAAAGTTTTTGGTCAGACTAAAATATGCCTTAAAGAACTCCAACCATAGCTGATTTGTGTATATACAGGGTAAGGATTAAAACATAATTCTTTTTGCTTTTGGCGGGTGTGCTAAACAAAAACTTTTCTAATCGTCCTCTATATGGCGTATTTTGAGTGGGGCTCAAAAATTTAGAGACGGGCCTCTGTATACATTAATCTATTTTCTCTCTATTCCAAGCACCAAGAGTCGTACCAGGGAAAGATCCGAGTTGCTCAGCGCCCTCTTCATATTGCCCCGTGTTAAACTTTAAACAGCTCTACCTGTATCGACTGTTGGCAGTTACTTAGGCTCAAGGAGTCTTTTCTCATTTGCACTGTACGCTGAATTATTCTTTAAGACCAAATTTATTAGTAGGGTCCCCTGTGGGCCATCGCAATGTCGGTTTATATGTTGCTTTTCGTTGTTTCTGTCGGGATGATCATATCAGTCGTTATCAACCCTAGCCGTCAGATAAATGTGGTACCTTCGGATTGAAGTACCGCTGAGACCTTTTTTGGGGAAAATATTATTGCCTTGTAGCTGCTCTAGGTGGGTGTGGGAGTCACTGGTGTGATCATTTCTTCTGTCTTACCTGTTGCGTTAAGGTTTCCAATTCCTCCTAAGTATCCCCTTTGATAAAACCTTGAAGCCAGTGTCAAATGAAAACTGGCACATGATGTGCACTACTCAGCTGGCCCAATTTTGGATGGCTTTTACTTCCCAAGAGAGATAGAAAATAAAATGAAAGAAAAGGAGGTTGAACCTGAGGCCAGCCTGGAAAAGTTGTTAAATAATCAAAATTGGTATCTGGACCCGAACCATTAGTCTAAGCCCCAATTTTCTTCAATTACAGAAGTATAGAAATGACTTTCTATTGTTTATTCAATTCTAATAAGAAATAGATATTCAAAGGAGAAAAGAAATAACCATAAGGTTATTTTATTACATAGCTACACTTTTTTCCCAATGTTTAGAAAATATGACTTGGTTTTTCCCATATCAAATTCCAAATTGCCTAAAACCCAGTAAGGATACCACTAAGCCATTCACATTAGGATAAATGATTTTATAAAAAATAAAAATTTGCGTATACGTTTATTATTCAAATTGTCATTGTGTGACTTCAAAATATATACATAAACAGTTTTCCTGGTTTTTCATTCTATTTCCATAAGCAACGCATTTATTTCTCAGTTAAGCGGGGTCCCTTTATAAAAGTAGAAGATATCTGTAAATTACTTGATGAGCCTGTTTTCCTATATACTATTGCTCATGTGCTGAAAATATCTGGGTATGTATACTGGAAAGCACCAAAAGGACTCCAATTAAACAAAGAAACGCCTCAACTATGCTATCAATGGAAATCAGTGTGCAAGAGGTGAACATACGAGCAAATTTATTTGGACTTATGAGCGTTTTGTTTAGTTAAGAAAGTGAAAAAAAAAAGCCAATGAGTGCTGAACCATCAAAACGCAAAACTAAAAATGTGTTGGTTATTATAAGAGAAACAATCGAAGATCGATTATGATTTGAGCAGCAATGAATGGTGATCATACAAAAATCTACTGGGTAGGTATAGGGAATCCGCCCAAGGAGGATATTATTCTCACTTCTATTTGCAAATTATTGAAAATTATCCACCTAATATGACAATCCGATATGGAGTTTATACAAAGTTACGCTTCTATTCATACAGCTAATATCATTGAAAATTGGTCTGATGAGAATTGTATTCCTCTTGCTAATGGGCCTCCATACTAACGTGGGTTGTACACTATTGAGCATAGCCGGGCTAAACTTAAAGATCATATAAATATGTATTAGCCAAACCCTTCAACCGTTTGATGGTACTAAAAGCCAATTGAAAGACTACATTTATAAGGCGATTGAGAAGGCATAGTAGAGTTTATGCGATAATTGTTTCGATCTCTTGATAAGATCCATCGAAAGCAGTATTAATGCAGTTTTAAAGGCCAAGCGGTGGTTTACATACGATCAATTTGAAGAAGAAAAATATTATTATTTATATGCCATTCATCTATCACATAATTCAATGCCTTATTTTTAAAAACTAATATCTGATTGTTTTGCGTGAGATTATACTTCCCTATTGCGTATCAACTTTTTTAACCTTATATTTCAAGATTATGGAAATAGCTGGTATAAATCGTTGATGTGAACTTTCATCGATGCGACGTTTAATTCGTTGTTATATAATAGCCAGGTTTTTTTTTTTACTTGGTATTGAGCTATAACACTCACTTCGCAGGGTGAACTTAATTATTCTAATCTCAGCATTGAGCGGTTATTGAAATCATTTTATTTTAAAAACCTTGCATATTTACTTTTTCTTTCTAATAAAAAATAAATAAAATTGTAGGGCTGGGAACGTTTGTTTTTCAGGTTGGGTTTACAGTATAATGTTTTCAACTAGAAAAACTCAAGAGTGGGAATACAAAAAGGGATACCAAAATTACGGGCGAAATTCCGGCTATATTATTTCACGGACATTAAACTTTTATACAAATTTACAAGTTTACCAACTAAAGCGTGTGGTCGAAATGTAGATTGAGATCAGTTTAATTCGTAAATTTTCTTTGGTACAAGTAATTATAGGGTTTGTTTCCAGCGGATATACCTTATAAAAGATCATTTAAGAAGTTGACTCAACAAAATAAACACCCCGAATTTCTACGTAACCTTTAATTGTTACATGATACTGTTCAGCACTCTGATGCTCTCTTTCTAGTAGTTTATATTTTCTAAAAATCGACCAAAGTAAGCTTAACCGGTGATATTTTTAATTGAACTATCATAAGGCCATTAATTGCTAAGGTTCCATTGTATCTGGGTTTATTTATAGGCGAATAACCAGTTTATTGTCCTTACTTCAAATAATCACAAACAAAAGTATTAGTTTATGTATAGATCATGACAATTGAACAATCTCAAAGTACAGTATTTACATTTCAGTTTTTCAGACTTGAAAATACCAATATAATTTTCAAGTAAATTTAACTTGGGTACAACACTATATGCGAAGTCAAAATAAATCGTTTACTGGAAACATCTTCTTCAGGGAACCCTCAGTTTGGTACTAGTACTACAAATTGGAATTCATAACAGTTATTAAAGGTGATTGTGGCTACTCATAACTCCTAGATCTACTAAAATTGGTTTGAACTTCTTGGGTCCGGGCTATTTCTGGACAGATATGCACATGCTTTCTCATTTTTATTTTTAATAATAATCAAATCTTGTAAATAATCTTATGCTCCTAATAGTTAATTGTCAACAATATAGGAACGAGTAATGTAGCGTCTTTGTCCCTCAAAAAAAAAAAAAAAACTGGTTTTCAATGGACTCAGCAGAATTCATATACGACTGCCAAGGTTTTCGATTATACTTCAAAAATTGAATAGTAATTGATTGCATCCTTGTTTGGTTATTAACCCAAATTCTTGTTTTTTCTTGATTTCAACTAACAAATTTTTACTGAAGTTGGCAAGTAAAATATTTTGTCTTAGAATTATTTCGATGAAACCTAAAACACCAGCTATTGTTTATGAATGACTTTATATTCTTGGTTATTTTTTTTATTGTGTCTTCGGTATTGTAGCTATCTTACGTAAATTCTTTGTAAAGATGTTAATTAGATTTTAGATAAGCAGCAAAAAGTACCGTAACTGTAATGGTACTGAAGTTCATCTGCTTGTGAATAGTTACAGAACTAGTTATTGTTTCTGCTGCATACTTTTGTATATGATTTACAATGACTTTTCTAAGATTCAAGTAGGCAGTCATGTTAATTATTTTATGTAATACCCTACCCCTACTTTATGATTTTTAAAGCACTGAGAGATAATACATTAACTTCTGCAAACTGCGTAGGACTCATTTTTTTTCCGGTCAGCTTATTTGAACAACGCATAAAGTCTTGGCTACAATGTATTGTCTAATTTCGTGAGATTTAAGCACTCGAAATATTGACTAAACAACTGGATATAGCCAACTTTTGCCAGCCAAAAATTTGTTATTATATGAGTTATTACTGCTCAAAGATTCAGCGATAGCACTCCGTCTCTGCAACCATTAAGGTTTTGCCTGTTTTCACTATAAATATTGTCTTAATGTATGATAAACAAAATGGAACTGAAATAAAAACCAACTAATTCTCTAGTTGACAGTCTCAAACTATTTGTTACTAATAAAATGTTTTTTTTTCTCTATACCCCGTCTTTTCGACATTGTTTCAAACAAGTTGATTATGTGTATATTGGTTTAACAGATGACCAGGAATCTTACGGAGTTATCAAACATTCTTAAATAATTTAATTCATTCGGCTTCCTGAGCCGCGTTGCAATACAATAGAACCTTATGCAATACTTTTTTCTTAACCTATTTTCTCAATTTGAGTACATAGAAAGACTAAAAGGTTCAGAATGGTTAAATTGAGTACTTGAAGAGAAAACAAACTGGAAGCTAGATATGCGCATCTGCTTGTTACTTGCTTTCTTTTACATGTAATATGGAGTTCTTTTTGCAAAGCGACGTCTTTTCACCCCTGCAGTTTTGAAGTCTATGACCACGCAGACTTGCCATAGTGTCTTAGAAGTGGCGGTTGCAGCTTTTTATTAGTAGGTCTCTGACTGTTGTTAGAGGAATTTATCTTTTCGTTAAACCTGCAATCTTCCTATCTCCGCGCTTTGCGCAGATCATCGTGTATGCACCATTGTAGCCTACCAAGATTCAATCTTGACAAAATGTAACTTCTCACAATGCAGAAGTACAGTCAGCCGCCATGATCTGAAATGTAACTGCTCGAGATATTTTTTGTCTTTTCTTTTCAACTTGTTTTATTACTACTGTGTAGTTAGCCAGTGACAAAAATAAAAAATATACAAGGATTTCACAGATAATTGCCCATATTGAAAGGTTTTATTATATCTTCATAGAGTGTTGCTTTTGAAATCTTAAATCACATGGCTGCCTTTTCTAGGTAATTGTTCGTAGGCTTTATCTCGTCGTCTTAGCTTAGATCTTAAAGCTTTTTGAAGCTTATATTACAAAAACACCAAGTCATACCGGGAGATGTTAAAAACTAGTATATACTTTTGTTTCTTTGGTGGAAGCGGATGGTTACAAGATCACCTTGTGCCCTCAATTTCCAATTTCAAATCTAGTCAAGCTTTCTATAAACACTACTGCAAATAGCTTTTGTTTTCTAAATGGGGAGTGAAGTTTTCTGATATTTATGACAGCAGCAGAAAAACAATTGATACACAAATTCTTTGCTAGGTTTCTTTTTTTTGGTATTGAGTGGTAACAGCTCTAAGTCTTGTTTATAGATACAAGTGTAACAAACTATGATAGCACTGCAGAAATGCCGTCTCTGTCAATCAACAAAACCTTTTCATGCTGTGATGGAAAAGTTTAGTGTGCTTCTGCATGGCTCAATATGGATGTGTTAGAAGCCAATCCCTATTTAAAGTGGTTTGGTTCTGCGTAATATTTTGGTTTTAAAAAACCATCACTTGAACTCCAATGATCTGTGTTCAAGTTACTACTTCCCAGTTGATCTAACGCAGCCGCCCTGATTATTATTTGAACCTGTTTGTTCCAAAACAAGAAAAGCTTAAAAGTAATTTGTAACAAAATCTTTTTGAATTTTTTTGAATTTAGGGTAATTAACTAGCTTACCAGTCATCTTAGAGGTCTCCAGCTAGATTTATTAAGTAGGTACTTCAATTGAAATGAATCCGGCTCCTATTATCAATTCCAGACATGTCGCTCTTTACTGATCAAGATTTACTCCATCGAACCTAATTATTCATAAATCGCTATCTAAAGGTCCAACTTGAGAGCATAGAGTTCTACACAACAGTTGGTAGTTGCATATGATTTTGTTAACCTTGTTATTGCAACGTCTGAAAATTGCATTTACAGTTCTTTTTTTTCATTTTTGATATCTCATTCGTTTCAGAGCAGGTTATCACAAGTCCTTTTCAAGGAGTCTTGTATTGAAATTTAAATTTACGGCTTTCTATAAACTTATTTCATCAGAAAGTAAAAAAATAGTGGGTCTGTTTCATGCTCTTGGTTAATGTCTCAACTCTAATTATGTTCTAATTCAGAACTTCCATGTCTCAGATATTATCACCACTATCATGATAATTTTTATATTTATGTCTTCACGTAGAAATTTTTTGAGCTTGAATTGTTACGAGATGTTAGTCTTTCAGTTTAATTGTTTTTAGTCCTTAAACCATTATGTAACGTTTACAATCTCTGTCAAATGTCTGTATATTTCTATCTAATTTTTGTTTATGATTTGTTTATGATTTGTTTTATTAGATAGTTTAAGCTAACTGACTGGACAAAAATACATTATTGTCCTTCTATTGTTATGAAGACAAACCTTGTTTTTGTTTTCGCTTTTGTTGATAATTGAAATCCCCAACATTTAAGCTACAGATTTATTGATCAACATCGATAATACATACGGCAGTATTTATTTATTATTAGATACTGCATGCGGTTGCAATGGCCGTAATTAATAGTTACAAATTAGGAACACCACATGAATGATAGAATGTCTTTATTAGAGTCATAACTTTAAATGTTTTAACACCATCATTTTTGGCCCCTTTTAAAGAAAAGCTTATAGGAATATTAGCCGAGTGTGACCCCCATTTTCAATCAACAATGCAACGGTTTTTTACGTTACAAGCAAGTGAAGTTTGAAATAAAAAATGCCAATCAAAAATCTAAATTAATTCAGAATCCTTAGCAACGTGTTTTTGTTTCTATTAAGACATAAATTAAATATTATGTAATGTTTGTATTAACAATGACCTTGATTAAAATATCAATGAAAACAACTTTTGAAAGAGATTGTCTTGCACACATTAAATACTTGTAGTTTGAAGCTACCTAACTGTTTAACATAAAAAGATTTTTACGATCTCATTTGAAGTCCCTTGAAGAGCGTGACTCTTTTAGAAGTATATTATGTGTAGGCTCTGAGACATTGTTGTTAGTACTTTCGGGACTCATGCCAAAAACCTAGTAGAAGAGCCTTTGCAGCTAATAAAGCAGCTACAATCGAGGAAATCAGCCTTTGCACGATCATCATAGCTACTTAAGCATGCATTTATTTCTTTTCAAGATTTTCTAGATTTTACTGCAATACTGTTTCAAAATCATGATTTCGAAGCTGATGGTAGCTATTCCATATGTTGTGAGCGCCAAAAACATCTAAATTTGGGGACCAACGAGGTAAATGTGATTTTTATATGAAAAGCAGGGGCAATAAAAACTACTAACATATGTTTAATATTGAGTGTGCCATCTCGATCAGAATCGTGCTTCAAATTGCTCTCCGCATACACGAGCCTTCAGCCCATTTTGATTTTCAGGAGAAGGTTATATGTGCATGCAGAATCCAACATGATTTAATTAAAAGAAAAACAACATTAAATTAAAAGATCTCAGGGGAAAGTCATCATTCGGTGCTGATCCATACAGCCACATCAAACTCACAAAACCAAATCGTGTCAAGATCTAGCTTTATCCAGTGAGGATTACATGACCATATATAAAGAACTCTGGTTATAATTTTGTTTTCAGCGCTGTTCAAAAGCTAAGTTTTAATAAAACATCAATATATGTTGATAATTTAATTTTGTTTGTGACTATTAGATGTAAGGACAATAAACCGATCATCTGTCTATTTTAATGTTTCAATTTTATTTCTGGTTCTGTCATTTACTCTTTTGATCCTTTCGGTGATACTTTTCTAGACATCTATTGTTAAACATGAGACCAGACCGATAACAGAACTTTCTTGTTATTTTTGCTAATCTACACTATAAACAATTATTTCAATTTCCAATCTTTTTTAACATCTTATTTTCTAATTCAAACCCACTAAATTTCAATATTCTGTGATTACTGTTTGTTTCCAAAAGGTTAGTTTAATGAACAAGATCATGACCAAAATATCAGTCATCTCCGGTACTTAATAACATATTTAGATCAATCCTCAAATAGATACATATCTACACTGTTCATTGCCAATGCTATTTGTTTTCATTTTATGGAAAGTCATTTTGATTGCAATTATTCAAAGACAACCCCATATGCTATTACATTACTTCATCAACTAGATGCCAAGTAAACCCCCAACCACCTCTTTCAAACTTCTTTCTGGGTAGTTTGTAGCCCCTTACAATCCAGTTCACCTGACCATTTACTGAATACCTTTTTCTCATAAATTTTTCTTTATTCATACTTTATCGAGATAAATGAATATCATTCCCACGCACTTTCCCAATACAGTAAACAATCATTATTTTGTAATATAACTTCTGACTCAATTAACTTAATCACATGATAGGGAGTAAATATATATTCAACCTAATCATTTGTTTGATTTGATCAGCTTATTGAGATTTTACTACATGATATCTTATTACAAGTGGGGGAAAGCACGTGATTGGACGACATCATGACTTTTTTCTAACTTGAATAAATACTAATTGTTTTAATTCATGTAAAATAAGATTCCTTTTAATTACAATCTATTTGACCACATATTACAAAATGACGAGACATGAGTATAAACAAGATGAAATAACTCCCGTTCTTTTTCTCAGAAAAGAGGGATATTCTTACATGAAAATTTCTGAGAAGACTCATATTCCAAAATCCACAGTGACCTCGTTGATTAAAAAGCACGCCACTGACAATTATGCAAAGCTCAAGGCCTCAAACCGTCGTGGAAAAGACAAGAGATTGACAAGACGCAAAAAGTTTGCTATAATTAGGAATATCTGCACAGATCGCTAGCAAACGTTGGCTCGACTTTGTGAATACGGAACTGGAGTCCACCCTCTTTCCAAACCAACTGCGCGTCGAGTCCTTAGGGAGGCAGAATTCTCATGGCGGGTAACAATTGGCAAGCCATTTCTAAAACCAAGGCATCTTCGAGCTAGATTGATGTGGGCCAAAGCTCACAAAAATTGGACGGTTGAAAATTGGGCCCAGGTGGTTTGGTCCGACGAATCTGGTCGACATCTCGGCAGTTACTCCAGAAAAGACAGAGCTTGGAGCCGGGCCGATGAAAGGCTAGATCCTTCTGTGATGCATGGGACACATGCTCAGAACCGGTCTTACGTTGGATATTGGGCCAGTATTTCTATGGATGGAACCGGTCCAATTTATGTGCTCCCTCATAAAACCACAATGAA
>Ga0160505_101252_pt1 | contig 12311 bp, 15 predicted proteins | sample DIDeMG_FD_108225 | JGI IMG/M metagenome (GOLD analysis project Ga0160505, IMG submission 108225) | Enriched chicken feces microbial communities from UW Madison campus, WI, USA - DID2874_E49_Stillage MG | ecosystem: Host-associated > Birds > Digestive system > Large intestine > Fecal ... | reverse complement strand
TGTCCGTCCACCTCCCAACGCGACTCGACTCGGCGATAGCGACACCAGTCTCGTCTCGCTACTCGTCCATCTAGAGTCCCCCCCACCCTCTCCTCACTTGCACGATGTCCAACGCCCTCCGCCCCCGCGGCGCCCTCGCCCCGCCCGCCCCGCACGTCGAGCCCGACACGCCCGCCGCGCACTACACGGGCAACTTTGACGACGCGGCCGCCGAGGCTATTGGCCTCGCGCACGTCCATGAACACGCTCCGCATGGTCCCGGCCACGCGCTCTCCCATCCACAGCCGGATACGCCGCCGCGGGTGTATAAGGGGTGGCGGAGGAAGGGGGGTAAGCTTGGTGAGTACCGTGGTCTGTGTGGGTTGTCGCGGGGGAGTGCTTCGCTTCCTCGGTGATTTCGAAGGGATACAGGGGATGTGGAGTGCATCACGCATCGCGTGCTGTCGTCTCTACGATGGTCCGCGACAATGCGCTATCGGTTGCGGCGAGGCTTCTGTCACAACTGCTGGTGTGGGCTGCTGTCGTCCCTCGAGCTTTATCGGAAGGTCGCGCCACGCTGGACAGCACGCCTGTCTCGGATGCTGGGGGGTTTTCAGACACGTCTGCGTGTTTGCAGTGGAGATCTGGGATCGTGTAGACATGATTCCCCGTTGTACTGTCGACTCTGTTCCCTGACCATACTAACGCGCAGCCCTCAGCCAGCGCGCATGGCTCGTCCTCGCCATCGTCGCCGCCTTTGTGTTACTCTCCAAACTGTTCCTCCGTGAGTTATCTCCTCGCTGACTGAACTGACATCAGCCGCCGGCGAGACGCACAGCGGGCACAAGGTCGGGCCGCTGCACGACGCCAACGAGTTTGCCAACCTCGTGCCGCACGACTACCTGAACGCGTCCAAGACGAACCCTGCTCCGTTCGAGTTCTGCCCCGTCTTTGGTCCCGGGGACCCGATCGCCGCGCGCCGCGGCCAGTTTGAGCTCCTCCGCTCGCGCCTGCACCTCGGCACGGGCGCGCGTGTGCAAAAGGTGCTCACCAAGGCGATGAGCGGCATGCCCGTCACCATCTCGGTGCTCGGCGGGTCGATATCGGCGTGCCATGGTGCCGGCGACGACCCCATCGCGCCAGACTGCTACCCTGCGCGCTTCTTCCAGTGGTGGAACTCGGTGTTCCCGCACCCCAACAACGAGCTCACCAACGGCGCAAACAAGCGCACCGACTCGGCGTACTATGCCTACTGCTCCAGCCACCACTTGCCTGACAAGACGGACCTTGTCATTCTCGAGTTTGACGCTGCGGATCCAAAGTGAGTTGTTCATTGGAGGGTTAAACTGACATGCAGCGACCCCGAGTGGCTCACGTACTTTGAGCTCCTGGTCCGCTCGATCCTGGTGCGCCCCGAGCAGCCCGCTGTCGTCATTCTCGGCCACTTTAGTCCACAGGTCCAGGCGCACTACGGCTTTGCGGGCCCCGAGCTCCTCCACCACGCCGTCGCCCAGTTCTACGACGTGCCCCACATCTCGGCCAAGGGCGTCATGTACGACACGTACCTCGAGCAGCCTCACAAGGCACTCCAGCAGCTCTACACCGACACGCAGCTCGCCAACAAGGAGGGCCACGACCTGATTGCCGACGTGCTCATCTCGTACTTTATGTCCCAGATCTGTGCCGGCTGGTCCACGCTCATGGGCCACTCGTACAGCGTACCCGCCAACCGCCTCGAGGGCGGCTCCGTTGCTGGAACGCCCCTGCTTCTCGGCGGTGTTGGTCTCCGACCCGGTGCCGCTGAGGGCCAGGAGCCCGACGCGGGTGCCTCGGGTGATTTGCAGGCGCACACGTCCAACCCCGGCCTCGAGGTGCCCCGCATGCGCCTCAACGACCGCCCAAGCAGCATGGCGACCTTCCGCGAGTTTGAGCCGTACTGCGTTTCCGCGTCCGATCTCGTCTCCCCCCTACCCCAGTCCATCTTCTATGGCTCGGGATGGGCGACGTACCATCCGCCCAAGCACGCCGTCACCGAGGACAGGCACTACTGGTACGCGGACAAGCCCGAGTCGCGTCTTCGCATCCCGTTACGCATCGGCGCCGGCGATGTCGGCATCTACTTCCTCCAGAGCCCCTACGAGAAGCCCTTCGGCACGTGCCGCTGCTGGGTCGACGACAACGTCGCGGGCGCCAAGACGCTCGTCGGCAACGCCGAGGTCGAGGAGCCTATCGCCACGTGAGTACACTGAGCTGCTCTGTTGCTGACTGCAGTCTCGTCATGATTGACCACGGAGTCAGCCGCGGATCGCACTTTGTAGAGTGCATGCTCAACGGCGAGCCCGGTGGGCCGCCTACCCCGTTCAAGATTCTCGGCATGTGAGTAGCGACCAGGTAGCGGAGGTGGATGTGGGGACCTGTGGGGATACCCGGATTAAAATGACGGGCTACACGGAAACGTCACTCCCAGAGTGGGTGGGCGATGGAGCCGTGACCGCCGGACGAGCACGACCGGTGGCCCGGCGGCTGCTGCAGCCGCCGTTGCAGGTGGGGTTGTGTAATTTGATTTCTGATTTCCGGTTTTGATTTTTTGTAATTTGGCTGACATCCCAGCTTTACCACCTAAACGACAACGCAGAGGGTCTAGGATAGATATCAAGTATCCTCTTATCAGCAAGACGAGACGAGGAATACAAATGATGATGAAGGGGTAGATGGATAGAGATGAGATGGGTTATAGGACGACGGACGACAAGACCACCAGCACACACGGCGACGACGATGATGGACAGTAGACGGACAGACAGACAGACACCACATGCACCATACTCTGCACCATGATGCAGCCCAAGAGCATACGATTACATAGACTTCCTTTTCTTTTCTCTTATTTTTATTCCTTTTTCTATACAGAAAATGTGGCTTTTGTCGTCGTTTTGACAGCATGCAAAAGGAATCACTTCAAAAAATGGACGCGTTGGAGGTGCACGTCGCGGCCGTTTACTCTAGCTGTTGTACGTGTAATGTGAGCGCGTACTGAGTCTGGTAGGGTGAGGGTGAGGAGCGGTATCGGATGTCCGCTTTGTATGGATGGGTGGGTATGGATACGGAGCAGCCTTGGTGCAGTTAACCGGCTCTGCGTCGGCATTAAAATTGAGATTGAACAACTGTCTACAGTGGGCACGCGCGGCAATGGCGGGACACGGATACCCGCCCCTTTGGGGGCAAGAGACAGCTGCCAGGCATCCGAGGCAAGGCGGCAGAGGAAGGGAGGGAAGACAAATCAGTGGTGGGTGTGTCCCTGGGTGGTGTCCTCGTGGCTCACATTTTTCATTTACTTTTTACACTCACTGTAGCCTGAGCCGGCTGGGGTGGGCGGGGGAAGGAAGGCGAGGGAGGGAAGGCGAGGGAAGACACGCAGTGTTATGGGGGGTTGTCACTCTGTATGCAGCAACCGTACAGTGGGGTGCACTCTCTGCCAGCATCTCTTTAATCACCACCTACCTGTCTCTACATCATCTTTTTCATCCTCATCCTCATCCTCATCCTCATCCTCATTCCCATCCATCCATCCTCCCATCTCATCGTCACCATGCTCCGCTCGCTCCGCCACGCCCGCCTCGCCGCAAAGGTACGTCCAGAGATCATTTGTTTACACTTTGGTTTTGTTTTGGCAGGCGATTATCTGATCGCGCTGGGCGGGGAAACTCGCCTGCCGTCGGCCCGCCCATCTCGCCAGCCAGTGCCATTACAGCTGGGACATGGGACATGTGCTCGTGCTCGTGCCCGCCATCGTTATCATTATCAGCCCCAAGCTTACCCCGCAGCGCGTCCAGACTACCGTCAACGCCCAGCAGAAGCGTAACCTCTCGATCCACGAGTACCAGTCGTACCAGCTCCTCAACCAGGTGAGTACAACTACCAAGTGTTGGCAACCGGCAAGCGAGCCAGCCAACCAGCGTGCAGATTACAGCGTGATGGGTCAACTGGGGATTGGACGGGTAGCGTTGCCGGATATGCATCTGGGGTATTGTGCATCCCTCGACATCGGCGCCGGCATCGCAGTGCGCAGCGAGTAGTCTGCCCCGATCAACTGCTCGCTCCGCCAGGCCACTGCGATCCGCACCGTACCCCCATGCATTCTTCCCCTCCCCTCCGCTCCCATCACGACGATCCCCCGAACACAGACTGACACCGTAGTACGGCGTCCCCACCCCCGTCGGCAAGCCCGCCTTCTCGCCCGAGGAGGCCGAGAAGGTCGCCAAGTCGTTCGGCGGTCCCGTCGTCGTCAAGGCGCAGGTCCTCGCTGGTGGCCGTGGAAAGGGCCACTTTGAGGATGGATTCCAGGGTGGTGTCCATGTCGTCAAGACGTGAGTACCATGTTTGTGTTTGCTGTCCCGTGTGTCGGATCTGGTGTGCATGCCGTTGTTGGATGGGTCCCGAGTCTGGGTCCACCTCCGTTTCTGGCTCTGTCTGGCTCTGGTCAGCCATCGCGACGGCCTGCCTTCAGCTGGCTGTTTGTGTTTGCTATGGACACGGCCTCCCCACACAATCGCCGTCACACACCGGGAGCCGTGGTGAATATTTGCGATGCGCCGCTCGCTTGTGCCCGCAACGGCAACACCCATGGAGACCCGTTTCCTCGGACTCTTGTGCCCGAACTGTGACTGGACGGCACGCCGCCATTGCCGCCCCCACACTGTCGATTCCCTATATCCGTGACGCCAGGGTACGGCCAGGGTGACAGCAAGGGGCGAGCAAGCAAAAGTTTGCGGCAACGGGCACGCCGGACCGCCGGCTATGGCCTGCGTCGGCGACAGGCGGTGCTCTCGGGCAGAGTTTGTGTGCGGGGGAGGAGATTGATACGCGGGACGGCTATCCGAAGTAGCAGCCCAAGCTTGATACTGACTGTTACAGCCCCGAGGAGGCCCGCGACATGGCCTCGCACATGATTGGCCACAAGCTCATCACCAAGCAGACTGGCGCTGCTGGCCGCCCTTGCAACGCCGTCATGATTGCCGAGCTCATGCCCAAGGCCAAGGAGTACTACGCCGCCGTCCTCCTGGACCGTGCCCGTGGCTGCCCCGTTCTCGTCGCCTCCAACCAGGGTGGTATGAACATTGAGGACGTCGCCCACGAGAACCCCGACGCCATCATCACCACCAACCTCGACTTTGACAACGGTATCTCGCACGCCGACGGTGTCAAGCTCGCTGAGCAGCTTGGCTTCGCCCCCGCTGCCCGCGACAACGCCGCCGACGTCTTCTCCAACCTCTACAAGATCTTCAAGGAGAAGGACTCTACCCAGATCGAGATCAACCCCCTCGGTGAGCTTGCCGACGGCAAGGTTCTCTGCATGGACGCCAAGTTCGGCTTTGACGACAACGCCGACTTCCGCCAGCCCGAGGTCTTCAAGCTCCGTGACGTCTCGCAGGAGGACGCCCAGGAGGTTGCCGCCGCCGAGTACGGCCTCAACTTCATCAAGCTTGACGGTGACGTCGGCTGCCTCGTCAACGGTGCCGGTCTCGCCATGGCCACCATGGACGTTCTTGCCCTCCACGGTGGATCGCCCGCCAACTTCCTCGACGTCGGTGGTGGTGCCACCGCCGAGGCCGTCAAGGCCGCCTTCAAGCTCATTCTCTCGTCGCCCAACGTCAAGTCGATCTTCGTCAACATCTTTGGTGGTATCATGCGCTGCGACATTATCGCCGAGGGTATCATCAAGGCGACCACCGAGCTCAGCCTCGACGTTCCCCTCGTCGTCCGTCTCCAGGGCACCAAGGAGGCTGAGGCCAAGAAGATGATCAAGGAGTCGGGTCTCAAGATCTACCCCTTCGACATCCTCGACGAGGCCGCCGCCAAGGCCGTCGAGCTCGCCAAGGCCAACAAGTAAACAACGCATCGTTTTCCGCGGAGTTTCTAGTTTACACACATTGACGACCCCCTACATACCACCTACCCCTACCCCCCGCCCCACCACCTAGAGACAGCGTGCACCGGCGTCCGACAGAGCGTTAAGCGTTGCGTGCATGCCCACATTGTTTCCCACCTTGTTAATATGTGTATGATGAATGCAGCAGACATAAAAGATAGAGCCAAATGGATGAGCGGTGATAGACCGGTGACGGAGCGACAGTTTCAACACATTCGTGGACATGTGGGCTGGTGGCGCTGGTGTGTGCCACAGAAACATCGCGGTGTTGGCAATGTGGACGTGAGTGTGTCTCGGTTTTGCGATCACACTGGAGCGCTGACGACAGGCAGCAATCAACGTCCACTTGCACAGATGTTGATCCTCGATGCGGTTTACGAAACGGCTTTGATGAACAACATGCCCCAAGACTCCCATTCTACAAATCTGGAGGTCCGGAAATCCGAACTCTGGACTAACTCCGGATATCACTGACTGCCGACATTCTGACTCACATTTGCGGGGCATTGTGCGCTGTGTGTCTCATGCGTAGCTGGCTACCGTTCCACTGGTGATCATCATCCCACCATACACATCATCATCACTGGGGTCTGCACACACACTGCGTCATGGGAGCAACAGCCTTGTTACAGGGAGACGGTCGCCGTGAATCAGACTCACCGTGGTCCATCGGTATATGATGCTTACTCATCTGCCGTTCCTTTTCGTTCATCTCCCAACTGCCCACGATGAGCTTCGACGACAGAATCACCACCCACGACGGTCTAACCACCGCCGCCGCCTCGGTTGACGACAAGCACAATCTGCGTGCCAACAAGTATCGTATCGTCTCGTCGGACAGCGTGCTCTTCACTGTATCCGCCGATACGCTGCGACACCTGTGAGTTCCTGCCGGGTTGTGTAGAGTTGTCAGCTTTGTATCTAACTGCCGAGACATGCGCTGTGGAACATGGCGCAGTCCGCGACGGGTACGGCCAACGAGGTTGTGCTCTCCGACGAGGACTTTGAGCACTCCAAGAGCGTGCGGCTCCTCCTCGACTTGCGCGTGAACGGTATCGTCGGCCGGATACACTACTCGTTGCGGGACATCGGGGACGTTATTGATCTCACGCTCAAATACGACTGCCGGTGCGGGTACGAGCTGTGCGTGGGACACATTGAGCTGGGCATAACGGGCTGTTCGGCGTTTACTTGTGGGTCAGAGAACCTGTGCGAACTGTTCGTCCTCGCGGCGCAACTGGACGAATTGCGCCTCGCGGTGGTCGTCGTCGAGTGCATGGCGAGCCACATTGCGCGACACAAGCACACCCGCGGGAGATTTGCGCACTGGACTGCCGAGCTCGCTACGCGTGTGCCTCCGGAACACCTCCGGGCTCTTGCGCTATCTCTTGAGGAGGCGTTCGATGAGGACGACGATGTGAATCCTTCGTTCGCAGGGGACGCTGCTCTGTGCTACGAAAACCTGCTTACAAAATACACTGACTCCCGTAGGTCGTGTCCATGGAGCTTTGCCCTGCTTCTAACGGCTTTTGCTGACCATACATTGCAGTGCAGTCCGCTTCTCCCAAGCAGATGAGAGGAGCCGAATGCCGAGCGCAGAAACCGTGGTCCGGAGTACCTGCCAAGCGACCCACAGAGGAGAGCCAGTCGGTCGGTCGTGTCGTCAAACCCACACAGCGGGGGCGGGGCCGCGGGCGTTAAGTGTATACCGTGTCGTCATGGCATGGTCTGCTCAGTAGGCTCTGTAGGAAGTGCCATTCGACAGCTTTGTATCATGGTCAGGATGCAACGTGACTGGTATTTCTGGAGTCATGTGTGTGGCAGAGGACAACAGCCACCTTAGTGAGACGAGGGTCGGGGGAACAGTCCATTGGCTTCCGCCTGATGTCTTTCCGAGGCTCCTCGAAACCCAGTGAGATGCACACATTGATATCACTAATACACCACCCGCATGAGGCTCTCTTTGAGTCATGGGAACGCCTTTGCACTCTCCAGGACATCTAAAATAGGTAATCTCGCCCTCCTATCTCTTCCCAGCTGCACCGTCCACCATTGCCTTCAGCACCAAGTGAGCAATGAGCTCCAACAACCGAATCGCCACCGTTGAGGGCCTGACTACAACTGCGACCTCGGTCGATGACAAGCACAACCTCCGCATAAACAAGTACCGCCTTGTCTCGTCAGACGGCGTGCTCTTCACAGTTTCTGGGGACACTCTGCGGGACATGTGAGGCTTTCCCAAGTGTTCGAGTAAGCTCTGACAGCCAGGCGTGCACTATGGGACATGGCACAGGGAGCCACAAGCAACGGCGAGATTGTGCTCTCGGACGAGGATTTCGAGCACTCCCACAGCATCCGACTGCTTCTCGACTTACTCGTGGACGGCGTTGTCGGCCGGAAAGACTATCGACTCAACCACATTGCAGATGCCTTCGACTTGACGCTCAAGTACGACTGCCACTGCGGATACTTGCTCTGCCTCGCATATATTGATCAAGCCTTCAAGAAGGAACCTATGGACGAAACGTTATGCGAGATCTTCATCCTTTCCGGCGAGCTCAATGAGATGCGCCTTGTCAAAGTCGTCGTGTATGAAATGGCCCGCACACAGCACAAGTACGAGTGCGACAAACCAGCCTACTTTGATTGGGGACCGTCGCAACTGGGGCGTGTATCCCCAACACATCTCTGGGCGCTTTCGCAAGCCTTCCACGCCACATTATCAACCGATTCTCGCCGGTGCTACCTGCGATACCCCCATCCTGAAGAGGCCGCAGACAAGTTCGAGGAGCTGATGCATGGCTTCCCAAGTACGTGCACCCTGTGCATGACCTTGGACCTGCCCAGTAGTGCTGACTCTCCTCCAGAAAACCTCGCGACTCCCGAGCAACTTCGCGGAGCAAGCTGCAGGGCACAAAACCCGTGGGCGACCAAGTAACCTTCAAGCGGAAGTTAAGCGATTATCGGTACACCGTGCAATGGGAGCTTGGGAATGACGGAGGGGCGAGGCAGTCGGTATGTATGAGATTGTACACAGATCCCGTCTTCCAATGATCACAGGGCATGATTGTAGGTCCCCGGACTGTTGACATCATGAAAGCATGACGAGGACGCAACACGGCTGGGGTGGCCACTCTGCACGAAACGAGTCAGATGTGGAGCGCAATCTGTGGCGAAGTGCCACACAACCGACATTGTCACAGGGCGTAGGGGGTGGGGTGAATGCTGCTTACGCCCCGTGGGAACAGCTTGATACTAGGGTGCCCATGGAGGATGCACTGGTTGATATACAGTAGAAGGTACATTCGACTCACCTGCTGGCCCCCATCATTTAACAGAACATCTCACCGTTGATACACAAGGTCAGCAAGAGCCATGCCACACGCCAGGATCACCAGCCTCGACGGCCTAGCTACCGCCGCGACATCGGTCGACGACAAGCACAACCTCCGCACCGACGAGTTTTGCCTCGTCTCATCGGACGGCGTGCTGTTCACCGTGTCTACCGAGACACTGCGCCACATGTGAGCCAGCCCATTCATTTCGTTCATTGACATGAAGCTAACGGTGCAGCACTGTTCTGTGGGATATGTACCAGGCCACCGAGAGCTCTCACGCACCGACCGAGGCGGCGAGAGCAACATCTGCCCATGGCCACGAGGTCGCGTTGACCGACGAAGACTTTGAACATGCCAAGAGTGTCCGCCTCCTTCTCGATTTCCTCGTCCACGGCGTTGTTGGACATTCGCCTGAAGTCCCTGTCGAGGATATCGCGGACGTTATCGACCTCGCCAACAAGTACCATTGCCGGTCGGGGTATGAGTTCTGCATTGCCTACACTGCTTTTGTCCTCACGAGAGACATGACATACGCTACTGCAGGCGATGTACTCATCCTTGCGTCGCAACTCAACGAAACTCGTCTTGCCAAGCCCGTGGTTGGACTCCTGGCCGAGCGGCAGAAGCAGCAAGGCCACCCAATCTTGGGGTCGGTGCTCGAAAGCTGGGGGCCGTTCCACCTCACTCAATCTCCCACATACCTGTGGGCTCTTCGGAAGGCTCTGGCCAAGACTCTGCACGGCAGCGTTCTCGTCCTACCATCTCGCAACGAGGCGGAAAGACAGTTTGAGAGGATGGTCAACGTAGAAGGTGTGATCCTTGCGACATGGCTGGATGCTAACTCGTCCCCAGGACCACTCACAACCCCAAAGCTTTTTAGAGGCACAGAACGTCGTGCCCAGCAGTCATGGGGCGCAAAGTAATCGACATCCAACCAGCGTCGGGTCCGGCTGCGTGGGAATCTGGAAGGAAAGGCGCGTGTGTAGGGTTCACAGTCACAGTCATATCGGACGCCTACACATGAGTCGTGGGAATGTATAAAATGCAAGACGTTCACTATCCGCGAGGCAGGGGAAGGTCATCAGTACGAAACACACGCCTGTGCCTAATGAGAGCACTCCAGACATTCCCGTGTAACCACTTGTTCTTCTCTTCCTCACCTTCTAAAGCTACTCACTTTCGGAACTATCCCGTTTACCTCGAACAGCCACGCAACGATGAGCACAAACGAGAGGATCACCACCCTGGACGGCTTAACCACGGCGGCCAAGTCGGTCGACAACAAGCACAACCTCCGCTCCAACGAGTTTCGCTTGGTGTCGTCGGACGGAGTGCTTTTCACCGTGTCCGCGTCTACACTGCATCACCTGTGAGCTATCTAAACCCCATGGGTTCTGACAATGCAGGACTGTCCTCTGGGACCTGTACGAGGTGGCCAAGGGCACCAAAGAGCAGAAATCCGAGCTCGTGTTGACCGACGAAGACTTTGAACACGCCAAGAGCGTCCGCCTCCTCCTCGATTTTCTAGTGTACGGCGTCGTCGGGCACGCGACCGTCCCTATCAATGATATTGTGGACGTTATCGACCTTGCGCAGAAGTACAATTGTCGGCCGGGGTACGAGCTCTGCATAGACTGTTTGGCATTGCTCCTTGTTCATAAGGAAATGTCGTACGTTGCCGCAGGCGAAGCGCTTGTCCTTGCGTCGGAGCTGAACGACCTGCGCCTTGCAAAACTCGTGGTTGGCCTCCTTGCCGAGAATCAGAAGAAGGAAAACCGCCCGGTCTTCGAGTCAATGTCTGCGGATTGGGGGCTGCGCGTCTACACGAATTCTGGGCCGTCGTGGCTCGCTCAATTGCCTCCTGTGTTTCTCTGGGCGCTCTGGAAAGCTCTACAGAAGATTAAAGGGCGAAACGCCACTTTCGTCTTTCCATCCCCAATTGATGCACAAGTGACGTTTGAGCATACGATTGACCTTCACGGTACGTTCGGATCCAAACCTCATTGCTGACCTTCCACAGCACCGCTCGCCTCCCAAAAGCAGCTCAGAGGTGCGGAACGTCGCGCCCAGCACTCATGGGGCAGGCAGTAACCTTCACGCTGCACACCTGGTCTTGGGAACCAGAGAGCCAAGGGTTGTGTGTGTATGGTAATAAGTAGCTGCAGTCATGTCGTCCGCCACTTTACACCGCGAGATTCCTAGGAGGCGTGGTACAGCAGGGAGCGTTGTAATATGAGGTCATAAAGGATGTAAAGGTGCCCCTTTGTAGCTTTGAGTCTGGCGTGTGGCGGAGCACACCCCGCCAGGTCTGCGATAGTGTCCACCTGCAGACAGTCGGTTGCGCGGCTCAAATGTCGCTCACGAACTCCTCTGGGCACAGTATAACGCACACATTGATATCTTCGTAAGGAGACAGATAAGACGGCGGCAGCCTGAACTCGTGGGAAGTTAACACAGTGCAGCATGGGCATACATGACACCAGCCGTATTAGAAGCCAAGGCGCCCGTTACGCCCCTTCACTTTTACAACCGCATTCTTCACAGTATTCAATACCTTAAGCACCAAGCTGAGGCCATGAGCTCGAGCAAGAGGCTCACGAGCCTCGAGGGCCTCAGCTCGGCTGCCACAAAGATCGATAACGAGCACAATCTCTGCGTTAACAAGTACCACCACGTGTCTTCGGACGGCGTGCTTTTCACAGTGTCCGCCGACACCTTGCGGCACCTGTGAGTCCACGGGCCTCGGAGGGCAAGACTAACAACAGGCACGCCCTATGGGACATGGCGCAGTCCGCGTCTGGCAGCGAGGTTGTGCTCTCCGACGAGGACTTTGAGCACGCCAAGAGCGTGCGCCTCCCCCTTGACCTGCTCGTGCAGGGCGTCGTCGGGCGCAAGGACCGCTTCCTCGACCACGTTCCCGACGCCATCGATCTCACCCTCAAGTATGACTGCCGCTGTGGTTATGCGCTCTGCCTAGCCTTCACTGAGCAGGTGTTCGCCCGGCTCACAAAATCCCCGTCGCCAATAATGTGCGAGATCCTCATCCTCGCTGGAGAGTTGGACGA
>Ga0160505_101251_pt1 | contig 12315 bp, 14 predicted proteins | sample DIDeMG_FD_108225 | JGI IMG/M metagenome (GOLD analysis project Ga0160505, IMG submission 108225) | Enriched chicken feces microbial communities from UW Madison campus, WI, USA - DID2874_E49_Stillage MG | ecosystem: Host-associated > Birds > Digestive system > Large intestine > Fecal ... | reverse complement strand
GTGGAAGAGGTGGAAGAGGGAGGAGGACGGGGGATTGTGTGATGCGTCGGTGCAGTGGGGGGGGAGGGTGGATCTACTTTGGTCACGGGGCGTGGTGCGGTGACGACAAGAACAACGTCAAAATACTGGTCCAGACTGCAAAGATCAAAAACCAGACTTGGCGAACTTTTTTCTAAGTTTACACCCGACAGGGGAAAAATAGCTGGACCACACACCAACGAGCACGAGATCTAGACCCGCTGTTACAGGTCGGTGATGACAATGGAATGTGTGTCGCCCAGGAGCGGTACAGTATCCAAGATCGTGAGGCTGCACGTGATTGTTATTGTTATTGTTGTGGTGTTTAGGTGTTGTTGTGGTACTGTTGTTGTTGTAGTGTTTGTAGTTGTTGACGATCGTGCCTACTGATGACGATGATGCTGAAGAGAGTGGGTCGCCATGGAGGTCTAGGTTCGACACTGCCGATACAAACGGGGGCCAGGGGTGAATAGACTATCTCTTGTTCACTTGTATACCACCTGTCTGGTTCAATGGCGAGTGACTGCGAGGGGAGGTGCGAAGCGGTGAGTGGGTGAGGGGCGATCCTATGATAGAGTGAAGCGAGAATGGAAACAATAAGAGCGGGGGAAAGAGTCTATCGTCTATGGAATGTGTGGTAGTAATAGCAATTGGTGCCGACGCGATGCCGTTCACCTTCTTGGGGAATGTTGGAATACCGATGGAATGGAAACGGATCGCGCAGAGGGATTAACGAGGCGAGAGGGGCTTTGAGGACAATGATTGATCGCTCCCAAGCCTCGCTTGCTCCTCCTCCCCCTCCTCCTCCTGTCTAAGGGAGATGGGAGCTGGGCCGGAGGAAAGGCGGTATTGTATGGTTCTGATACCCACAAACAGACGCAGGTTGGTGGAGTTAGTGGTCGGCTGCTGCTGCTCGATTGCCTGTTGACTGTTGTCGCGTAGAGAGGGGGAGGACGGGGCGTAGGGGTGATGAGAGTCGCGAGGGCCGTTGTTTAGGCTGCGGTATGTAAGTACACCCTCGCCCTTTGCGTTTCTTCCAGAGAGAACAAAATCAGAACATAAACTTCTGTCGATGTCGCCTCCCTATCGGCGCCGCGCCCCCCTCCCCATCCTCTTGTCGAGGTCGGTCGCAACAATAAGAAAAAAACAAAACTTGCGGTGACGCCCCTATTCCGTCTGCAGCCTCATAGTCCAGGGTGTGACTCCAGTGTGCCAGGTGCCCAGGCGTTTGGCGTGGGTATGGGCGTGGTCTGGGTCACCCGAGTGCTTGCCTGAATATCCAAAGTGTGGTGGAGTCGAGCGAAAGGGTGGAGAGGATACCAGCATGGCTCGGTCGGCGCCTTACGATAAAAATCGGACAGGGACAAATCTTCAAACTTACTTTTAAGTGTATCAGGCAGCCTCCGTGGAGCAAGGCCAGAGGAGCGAGGTCGTGGTCCACTCTTTGGGTACCCAGGAGATTGTGAAGGGGTAAGGAGGGAGAGCAAAAAGCGACCGAACGACCTGTGCCGTCCAAGCGATAGTCGCGAGAAAGTGTGTGATGGAGAGAAAGATGGCGAGACAACTTGGGCGCGAATAGTACCGGAGGAAAACCGGAGGTAGATCGGATGTAGATCACTGCGGCGTGCCCGATCCCAGCCCTTGTGATCCCTCAAATGCCTCCTGGCTGCGTCCTCGGTGCCGGTGGTGGATCGTGTTCGTGGACCTCGTCAATGGTCAAGAGTGGACTATCGCCAACCAAACCTAGTGCGAGACACCAAGGGAAGTTCATATGCGCTGGTCTATTTAGTCACGACACGCCTTCTATGCAGCGAGGGTCCAGCCAAAGGTGAGGCATAATAAAGGAGAGGGTCCCAATTTTGCGGGCTCCACACGGGTTTCTGCACCCTGCCCACTTGTCTGGGCGACACAGGTGTCATCGAGGGAGAGTCATGCAGCCAAGGGAAAATGGAAGCCTGCACGTCTCTTCTCTTCTTTCGCTCCGCCTCCCTCCCTTACACCCTCCCGTAACATGTTCCTCATTCAGTTCGCTCACCTTTTGCTATACAGGTCCCTGAGGGGTGAGCCGCCACCCCACCGACCCGGTATCACCTTGGTGCACGCACCACCTACTTACTCCGGCGGGGGGGCTTGGGAGGCTTGGACTCTTGGACTCTGAGGCTGGCGAAGTGGCGCATTTCGGCGCACGTCGGGGCTGGAAACGCTCACGACCTTCCCCTTGTTCTCCTCTGCTGTTTAATGGGATGGGCCGTGCATTGTGCCAATCGAGAATGTGTTCGATACCCGGAAGGCACCAGCATACACCTCACAGACTTTCGTGCCTACATGCTATACCCACGGACAGTGACCTCAACCTGTAGCATGTGTCAGCTTCAGGTACCAATCCAGACAAAGTCCCAGTCTCAACCAACACAGGCAGAAAAGCACACAAGAGGCAAATCGAAAAGAAGAGAACAGCGGGCGGGAGTGTGGGGTCTCTCAGGTGTTAAGGGCATGTGAACGCCACAAGACACACTGTCATCGGGTCGTGCCGAGGTTGGCACTCTCCTCCGACACTCTCGGCCTATGAACGGTTCCTGCCTCACCATCAACATCACCCTGGCACGAGCTGCTGACGGATCCATGACGGTATGTTGGGCGTTGACAGGGCAGGGTCTACACGGTCATTTGCAGTCACCGTCCATGGCCCCAGAAACAGAACCAGGGCGGTCCCACAGTTCTGGGTCTGTCTAATGCCCTGATCCTGCCAATCACGTACCCTCTGCCGCCCAGTCATTCTGGCCTGATGCATTCAGCTCATCCCGGAACCTGCTCCGCTCCACCTCCACTCTCTGCAAAAATGGACAGCTAAATTAACTCGACCACCGCGCCGACCAATCTGTTCCAACTGAATACTGTGCATTTCACACCACCGCAGCTCGCAGTCTTGCATTTGTTAGCAGCCCAACGTCACCCACGCAGGGGATGGGAGACGTACAACTGTGTCCCCAACTCCACAATGTGGCCCAGATCCCTCGGCAAGGTTAGTGCTGCAGCTCCTGATTTCGCTTACCGGCGATATCCTGTGGATTGCCAACTCAAATTCCAGAACGCGGAATGTAGGGACGTCCGGTGGAAGCAGATAATGTAAATAGCATTCAAGCAGTGCAAGGTCTGCGTGCCGTGGGGAAAATGTCCGGATTATTGCAAAGGAGGAGTCTCAGCCAAGAGACCCGAACAGAATCCGACAAGAAGTGGGATAACTGAAGAAGAAGAAGGGGCGGAATATCTCAGCGCCGAGGGAACAAGGGATCACGTCCCAGTCGGCCCGGCCGAGACCATCAATGCTGCATTCACCGTGCGTTCAGGTCCTACTGTTGAATGAGCCTCGCCAACTGGTGTGTGTTTGTGGAAATTGCATGAGGAATATCGGCCCGCTCGTGGCGTTCATTAGTCATTCATTCCAAGAGCAATCTGCATGTTTCGTTTTCTCTGCAATCAGCACCCGAGCAGCCACATGCCACATCGGAATTGTCGAGCTCAATGCTCCGATGGGGGACAATAGCGCGTAAGGAATGCAAACCTCTTACATGCCTTCGAGGGCCACGAGTGTGGGCAGCATTCCGCACACTGGGCAGTGGCATTCCTTGTGTAACGAGGCACAGCAAGTCTGCCCAACAGACCTCTAGTCAGTGCTTTCAAGGACACGCCCAGTGTACAATGGTGGATTATTGTTGCTAGTGGCGAGAGCGTGACGCTCTGTAGATATCTGGGAGGTATGGAGGTGGCTTACTGCACAGTGGGCGGCTCCATGCATCAGAGCTTTCAGCCAGAGAACAGTGGCACTCACACAGAGCTGTCGGGCAGCAGTTCCGCAATTCCGCAGTCGTAGAAGACCCGTCTGTGTGTCGGCTTCGTCCGTGTCGCCACCCTTCGATCCACGGTATCACCGAGTTGGGGATAAGGCTCGTCACCTCCCCACAGGCATCGACCTGACTTGCAAAATGGACTTGAGCTCCGGCTCCGGTCCAGATGCCAAGCCCAACGCCAAGCTGGCCGCGCGTCGCCAAATGATACTTGAAATCGCGTAACCACAGATACTGGTCTGGCACATTAGAGGGGGGGGGAAACGTATCAGCGGTTACGAGCTGCGAGAACTGTCAAGTTCAGGCAGGAAACCGAGGGCCAGGTTTGGCTCGTGGAAGCCGAGCTGCCGGTGCTCGTGCTCGGCCTGGTTCCTGATTGTGGCGGTAGGAATGCAGGAGGTGAAGAAAAGCCACAGGGACACTGGAATCGAGGGGACTGAGTGGGTTAGGCAAAGGGAACGATAGAGCAAGGACCCACCAGAGTCCGGTAAGCGATGATGCGGATGATACGCAATGACACCGTTTTCAACATGGCGTCCACGATGCACGATGGCTCTGACACTGGCTTCTTGCTTTCCGTCTGTGACTGTGACTTGTATGCTGACACAATCGCCACGCGCACAGCTTTCCTTTCTTTGAACAAATGCATGGGTAAATATGCACGGCCCTGCGAGTGGTGTCACGGCTCGTTCTGAACCACACTAAAATTGATTATTTCCACGCGACTTTCTCGTGCACCTACACTGAGAGTATCAGCTGTCTATCGTTCGTGACGAGCACCCCTGTTGCACCCCTCGTGGAACACAAGAGGTATGCTCGTGGACCAGGAAGTAACTGCAGAGCGCTGTCGCCTGGCCCCGCATTCTTCGTCTCTATCGGGCGAGACCGAGATTTGGAAGGGCTCCGGCATCTCTTGCCGAGTACGCGCTTGTTGCCCCGGGATATCGTTCCGCGATCTGAGTGGGGTGCTTCAGGCGCGACATGTGTTCCGCGCCATTATTCCGCATAACCATATCGTCTTCGTTAGGCATAATTTTCGTTCCGAGCTATCGGAGTTCCTTGCGGTCATGGTTCTTCCCAAATCATATGACATCCTGCCGGTCACTGGCGATCTGCCCATACTCAGTGGCACCCATGTGACACACAATCAATTATGTCAGCCAGCAGACACTGGACGCAGATATGTGCGAACTGCCACACCGAACCTGGAGTGCTGTGGGCAGTGGGTCGCGTCTCATGTGCAGGGGTCAAGTAAGAGGTCAGACGCCGGACGTTCTCACAAAGTCGACTTCTCGCCGTTTCTTCCGTTCTTCCCCAACTCGCTACCTTCGGTTCATCATGTATCTGGCTCGGCAACTCCGAGACGGGTCCCCATGAACATGTGATAATGATAACGTGTGTGATGGTCCGAAGGCAGCAAGCAAGTCACCACAGGGACGGTTTGCAGCGCGCGTGCCCAGGGTATCATTGTCTGCGCCAGCCCGAGAAGAGGATTGGCACCCGTCTTTCATATGGTTCTTCGTGGCTGTGGCTGCGCAGCCGAGGTGCGCAGCCCGAGTATCTGCTCTCGGTTACGGACTTCGGCGATCGTTACGGACTTTCTCCGTACAAACCGCGATTATCAGCAGTGCCCCATGGCTGTCAGTGTGCCACATGGTAATGGAACATGCCGCAGCTCAAGCCGAAAGCACGTCCTCGGACCATGCCGAGGTGCGGCACTATCATCGGCATGGGGTCGGAGGCGTTTCAAGCATGCACACCAGTCGCGGGCAGGACGACGCCTCAAAACTCTAGCACCAAGCCTCCGGCAGAAAATCATGAACGGCCCGAATGTTCCCTGACTCGGCGTCAAGGTTGCTATTTAGGACGTGTGCTGCGAGCTCGATATCTCAACAGCATGTAGGCGGCGGTGGGATTGACTTTGAGCGTTCACCTCCCTTGGGAGTGACTGCGAGCGAGACAGTTCCAAGACCGGCGCCGAGGGCGGCGCCGCGCGCTTCGCGAGACACTCTAAACTTATGCTTTCTGTTCGCCGTCGTCGGCACACTTCACATGGCGGCGGTGGATATCCAAACATCTTGCACATCCTGGGCGGTGCATTCAACACGCATGTATTCGGTGGGAATCGATCAGAATCACAGCCCACCTTCTGTCTGGGCACGGATCTGAGTCGCATCGCGAGGGCTTGCACATCTTTGGTGGTGCCTCAGGGATGTAATTTATGGGTGGTGTGGAACGGGGCGAGGTCAAGCCCCGAGCGCCGATAGCGCGCCGGTATGGATCAGCAAGGCCTTAGTAAAATTCTTTATCCCAGAGGCGTTCGTCGCCATGTACCTGAAGATCCACGACCCTCGACGCCTCTGTGTTGCCTGTGCCTTTCACATGTTAGCCCACTGAGACGCAAGGAGAGGTCGATCGCTGTGTCAAGCTGCGCACGTTGCGCACTTCGACACCATGCAGCGAGCGCGTGGAGATGGCCGCCGTTACTGAGAAGGAGAGAAGAAGAGGCGATTGAGATGGCCAGCACGTCAAGGATCATCATCACTGAAAGGTACCGGCACAGGGTACCGTTCGGAGCGGTGACCATCCTTCTCCGCATTCCAGCCGGCACAACCGGCACGCGGGTTGGCACACATCCGGCCGTATGGTCCCTTGATATCTCGTGTCGACGCACGGACCCACGCGAACGACGCCACCCGGACGCCCGACCCCAATCCCTTCAGCGCCGACTTTGGACCGCCCTTCTATTTCCAAACTTCCGTGACGGGGGGACCTGGACCTGCCCTGTTGTCTCAAAACCTTTAACACCATCCCATGAACTTGACGTCCGCTACATAATAGCTGGGCAATCCTACTGCGCACACACCTTGGCGGCTGAAGACGGAGAAGACTGTCGGAGTCGACCCCGATATAAGAACGTGACCGGTGGGCTGGTCGAGAGCCCATTTCAGAACGCGCTTGTCTCAGCTCGCGGTCAAACCCGAATGCTTTGCCATCAGCCATGAAGACGACACGCGTCAATGGTGGCCACCGGGTATCGTCAGTGCGGGTCTAATAAGCGCTGAGGTCAGTATATAATATCAGTAATCATATCTCGTGTTGATGTGGTGGATGGAGCGATTGAGACGTTTTCGCGAGCTATTTCTCTCCTATATCGCTTCACGACCAGTGCCGGTCGACGACGCCGTGACGTCAAAAAGCAATACAACCAGTAGGCCAGTCGGTCCCACGAGCCGGTTGAAATAGCCGACGCCAAACATCCTGCTTTGCTCTGAAACATGTTGCTAATTTACATGACTCTACCCATCTGCCCTCCTTACGCAAATTGCCCAGCCCGTTCAGCATATTCAGCGTGGTCCTTCAATTCCGTCGCTGGTGTTTCCGCCGCCACATCTCGGTCGTGTCCCTTCACGGACGAGGATCACTCAGTCTGAGACCAGGTCTCCGCGGTCAGATCTCCGGATCTGAAGTGGCCGTGACCGTGTGGGAACCTGAAGCGCTCCAAACGTGCCCCCAGCCCTCGTCGATGACACAGCGATCGAGAGGACAAAGAGAGACGGGGGCAAGAGGCCCTGGCCTGTGAGTGCATATCCCGCAGTGGCGACGGAGATCTGTGCGTTGTGGAGGTGCTATTATCAGGACGAAACACCCACAATACATCCATTCCAGCTCATGGATCTCGTGCTGGCGCGCCACACCCTCGACATGGGCGTCCTCACCCCCCTGAGGCACTGTCTCGAGATTCCATTGTGTGATGGGCATTCATGACCAGGATGCCATTTTATATACCCCACCTGTGCAGTCCCTCCTCCGGCCCCTCACAGTTGCGTCCGATGGGTCGCAACCTCTCTCCGAAGGAGCGGTAACGTTGGCATGTCCACTCAATTGAGGCGGATCAGTCGCCGTCAGGACCTATGGCGGCTCCGATAATCTTACTCAGTGTATTTATGTCCCAGATTGGACGCGACGCCTTTCTTTTCGGCACCTCGTGCCAAACGAGCACGTTACGATAGGTGTCCTCCTCCGGTGGCATTCCATGTCAACGCTCTGAAACACGAAAGATAGCGTGAGGTCAAGCATCCGGAAGCCAAGGCAGCACATCCACGGCTCTCTCTCTTCTCCTTTGATATTGTCAAGAATGCCCGCTGTCATTGGCAACCGTCGCCATGCCGTGCGCGGCCGATTGTTAATGGCGAGTGCCACATTCCGCAAACCCTGCCTCCTACATTCCTCGAACCCTGGCAACCAGCACTCGTGGCCTGCACACCACAGGGAAGACGGAGTCTCTACCTGAGTCAAGGCAAGGCGCATGGAGACAATGTCAAATCCAGCGTGCTCCCCTATCGTTGGTCATCGTGGATAATTCATCCGTCGGTGACCGACGCCTGGACCTAATGGGTCATAGTCCACCTCTGAGCTCCAGCGACTGACGCGCCTTACTTGGATCAGCCTACCACCCACCGTGACTTTGACCACTTCGCCGCCGGACAGGAAGCTCGTTTACCTTCTCGACCTGTAGCAATACATACACTGGGTCAGCTCTCAGTATGTGAGTGCCCGGCCTAGTCATTATCCACAGTTCTCGCACCGCTCACTCCCCAGCCGAAGTAGTCTGGACTGCGGAATGGGGGGCGTTCCAGTCGTCCTCTCTTCCTCTGAGGGATACCTCGATCATTCTGATTGATCACCAGGATCCCGTCTGAGGTTCAAGCAAGGTATGCAACGTCTGCGATGGGAGGGCGAAGGGTGGAGGGAGAGAGTAGCGCCCGCATTGTTCAGGAGTGTGGCGAACGTGGCGCCAGAGGCGGCGGAATGTGCCCACATTGGACAGCATCCTTTACTCCACTCTTTTGTCCCGTCCTTTCGGTGAATGCAGTTGCGGAATGCGGTGGTTCAGAGAGGGAGGAGAGCAGGCGCTAATAGGGTCTGCGTATATTCTCCGCCCTCCGCCCTCCGCCCTCCGTCCTACCTCGAGCCCCCCGCGTCATCTCTCGCTCTCGTCCTCGCCGTCCTCCGTCCTCCGTCCACTGTTGCCCTCACTGCCGTCCTCTCGTTCGGTCACCGCTGAGACCGAGAACTAAAGGGTACAATCCTTCCGTTGTCGAGGTTACCGAGAGTCTTGGAGGGATTGTGGCGGCATGCGCGACGTCGCCGAGTATTCTCAGGGCTGGGAAGCACTACAATGGTTCTCGCTAGCTTACGTACAATGTGGTTGGTGTTCCATGCCCCAAAGAATCTGCCTCAAACCCTTGTGCACCGCGTGGGGAACAGTCGGTCAGGACCCAGCAGGCAGGACACTGTCCACAGTCCCGGTGGGTGGGTTGTGGCATGTGGCGAACCAGCACGCGATCGCGCTCGGTGGATTTGGGGGACTTGCGTTCTGGGGGCCAGGCCAGCGCGACGCTTCAGCCTGGAGACTGAGAAACCCGAGCGGAAGAGGGCCCCGCGGAGTCTAGTGGGAATCAGTTTAGTGTAGGCCGTGCACATGCCTCGTCTCGTCTTGAACGGTCTCAGAGTGGGAACGCGTGGAAGTTACTGTGTGAGAGACCATTGTCTGTGAGACTTCGAGACAAAACGGTTGCACACTGAGATGTACAGATAGGAGTTTGTGTGATGTTTATAAAAAGAAGATAACATCCTGCAAGATAGGAAAAGCATGTGGAAAGAAAGCCCGTCGATACCTCTCGGAAGCGCCGTTGACCAGAGGCGGGGGCCGGGGGAGCAGGTCAAGTCGATAAGGAGAGATAGAAAAACCTTGTTGGTGGCCGGACTGTAGCTAAGACAAACAGGGGGTATTAATCATTGACAGTGGCCGACGAGGTGGCACGTAAAAGAGAGGACTGGGAGTGGGCCGAAGAAATATATATTAAAGGCAGTGAACAGGCGATGGTCCCCCACCTATTCTTTGGCACCATTGCTATCGCTGTCACGGAGAATTTGTCTGCTATGTCAGTATTGCCTTCACGAGTTTTATTGACCAGAGTCTGCGTATCTCCAACATAATCTTGAATAATAGGCATTACTTTTAGGCTTTTAGTGCAACCACAGTTTCTCGTCAAAAGTCAGCCTCTGAGGTCGCAACCGGTCGGGCAGCCAGTATCTCAAGCCTCCCGTGGCGTAGCATAAATATTATAGTCTATTTGTGGAGGGCATCGTGACCGGAGAGGTGGTGGTTAACTCTAGTTAGTCGTGAGGAGATAGCTGATGAACGGAAGCGCCTGTGTTGGCTGTGCTGGGTAGGTATGATGAAGCCGGTGGGATGGAACACACAAGAGCAGGTGGAGACCTGGTGCGCGTAGATGTCTTAAACGTCACTTGCGTTGTCTCGAACTCTGGCTATATGGTATAGACAGACAGAGTGTATGGGACGAGAAAAGGCCACACGGGGATGGACGCTAAGGAGGAAGGGGCGGTTGGCCAAGGCTTTAGAATCAGATCGGGACGGGAGCTGCCATAGGATGTCTTCACGATCGAAGGCGCTGCTCAACCACCACTCTGGATGACAGATCAGAAGAAGAAAATGATTTGCTGATACCCGCAGTCTGCATGTCTCACAGCTTATCGGCTCCGCACGAGAGACAGCGCAACACTGTCCTCGAGTTTCGACAAACCAATTTGTTGCCCGTCCATGTCGAGAGCGCGTTGTGGAAGTGTCATCTATGTTCGATATCGAACGTCAAACAAAATGACTGACGCATCTGCAGAGTTGACCTACGCAGTCCCAATTTCTGCCTGTTGCTGTGGCTTCTGTGCGTTCGAGAACACTCAATTGCAACATGAGTCGTACGAGCTAGCCATTTCTGAGGGGCTTTCGTATTTTCAATCCAAAAGTAAACATTCACCATAGCTTAGTGGTCTGCAGATGCACAGGTATGAGGTCTCATGCAGCGCAGGAAAAGAAGAAAATGAGAGTTCGATTCTCCCCTTCCATATTTATGTGGGGACACCTTTCCAAAATGCTCCCGTGCACGCCACACTGCGGCGTTTGCTTCCGCTGCCTCAGGATGGCCGCTCTCGTCTTCAGACCACTCTTTCGATCTCGTCGATTGAACATCTACCCCACCATCACCATCACGGCCAGAGAAAACAAAACAACAAACAACAATCTTTTACCACCACCACGACCGACACCCCCGCGCGCGATGACGTCCCTCCTCCCGCCGAACCTATTGCGGCTATTCGCGCCGCGCCCGCCGTTGCCGTACCTCAAGCCGTTGACAAAGGACGACCGTGAGCGTCGCCCAAACAAGCTGATGGGCATCGCGCCGCTGGCGAAGCGGTTGCGCGAGGAGGCCGAGGAGGACGAGTACAAGAAGGGCATGGAGGATGAGGCCAAGACGGAGGAGGAGAAGAAGGACACGGGAATGGATGTGGATGGCTCCGAGGTCAAGGTCAAGAAGGAGAAGAAGGAAGACGGGGCCGAGGTCGCGGGTGCGGGTGATGCCGCCGACGCCAAGGACAAGAAGAAGGCAAAGGGCAAGCGCAAGACGTTCTCGATCAACGGTGTCATTGGGCAAGAGGCCGTCAAGATGCGTCGCGAGGCGATTAAGCGCCGCCAGGAGGAGTACAAGAAGAATGCAGAGAAGAACTGTGAGTCCACGGTTGTTGTTGTTTGACGAGGCAAAGTAAGCTGACAAGGAATAGGGGACCCCAACGCGGACGAGGAAGTGCAGGGAGACCCGTACAAGACTCTGTTCATCTCGCGACTGGTGAGTTGGGAACCCGTAGAGCTTCAACTGACTCTGCAGTCCTCAAAGGTCACCGAGATCGACCTGCGACACGAGTTCGAGCTCTACGGCCACATTGAGCGCATCCGCATCGTCCGCAACAAGAAGAACAAGTCGCGCAACTACGCCTTTATCGTCTATGAGCGCGAGCGCGACATGAAGGCCGCGTACAAGGACGCGGACGGTATCCAGCTGCACGGCAAGCGCATTCTCGTCGACGTCGAGCGCGGACGCACCGTCAAGGACTGGAAGCCGCGCCGTCTCGGCGGCGGCCTCGGCGGACGCCCCAAGCCTGTTGAGCCCGTCGCGGCGCCGGCCTTTGGTGGCGGATTCGGCGGACGAGGTGGATTCGGCGGCCGCGGAGGGTTCCGGGGCGGCTTTGGCGGACGCGGCGGTGGACGCGGCGGTTTCGGAGGTGGCGGCGGCGGAGGAGGAGGATTCCGCAGTGGGGGAGGAGGAGGATACCGCGGTGGACCTGGCGGCGGTGGTGGCTTCGGTGGCCGCGGGGGTGGTGGATACGGCGGTGGTGGTGGTGGCTACGGGTAAGTAAGCTGGTAGGATCCGACAGAACAGTTGTTGACTGACATGAAGCGGCGGCAGTGGCGGCGGCTTCGCAACTGGCGCGAACGGCTTCCAGCCCGGCAGCGGCGCAGGCGGCGGTGGCGGCTACAAGCGCGACTACGACGCGCCATCCGGCGGCGGCGGCGGCTACGGAGGATACGACG
>Ga0160505_101250_pt1 | contig 12325 bp, 12 predicted proteins | sample DIDeMG_FD_108225 | JGI IMG/M metagenome (GOLD analysis project Ga0160505, IMG submission 108225) | Enriched chicken feces microbial communities from UW Madison campus, WI, USA - DID2874_E49_Stillage MG | ecosystem: Host-associated > Birds > Digestive system > Large intestine > Fecal ... | reverse complement strand
AAGCCTGGCGTCCACCCTTGACGAACTCTTTAAAGTCGTCCTTGGGGACGAGACCGCGCGACGACGTGAGCGGGTCTGGGGTGGTGGTGAGCTCTCTCTCTCTCTCCACACTCGGGGGTTCACTTACTCAATGCCTCGTACCATCCCTCGCGCTCTCCCGTCACATACCAAAAGTCTCCCTTGGTGTAGGAGAGCTCCTGTGGGTTTGTGCTTCGGTGCGAAGTGAGGGCCTGGATGACCTTTTGTGGGGGTGCGACCTTTTCTGTTGGGCGGCTCAACGCTGCGCCGCCGCCTCCTCCAAGTGGGCCAGACGCGCCACCGGATCCACCAGAGCCACCGTGTCCGTGTCCATGCCCACTACCTTGCGAGTATCCGAGCGTAGCATTCGGATGCGAGTTGCCGCCAGAGTTGGAGTGCGAGTGCGAGCTCTGGCTCTGACCGTGTCCGTGCCCGGACCCGGATCCGTGGCCGTGGTGGTGATTGCCGCTGTTGAGAGAGCGGCGGAGCGACTTCATCGCCGCGCTGTGCCGACGAGGTCTAAGGGTGGTGAGAAGGAGGGTGAGAAGAGAGGTGAGGCTGCGGAAGCCGGGTGGTGCGATTTACAGGGAACAATGGGAAACCGCGTCGTTCGTCCACGGACACAGGGTTGGATCGCGACCGGAAAACGTCAAGAGCCGTACAAGAAACGTCGAGAGCAGCGGTGGTGGCGAGATGGGCGGAAGAAAGGCTACCACTGGACTCTGGTGCGCTTTAGAATGTTAGCTAGCTGGATGGCGGGGTGTTGCGGCTGGTGGCCACGCCTTGGTTGCGCAGTCCTGCCTAGACCCGGAGGAACGCACCAAAGTGGATTGGATTGATTATTACAATCGAGATGGAGCGAGTATGTACAGTACGAGAGTTTCCAAGCCAGTGCACTCTCTCACGCGCGAGGTGGATGGATGCCAGCAAGCCAAGTGAAAAGTGGATGCGCGTCGAGTCCGATACGACCGGTTGATTCAGAGACAGCGACCCAGGTTTTGTGTTGTTGCTGCGTTTCCGATGGGATGGAGGCGGCGACGGCGGAATGGGCCAGCTGTACTGTACGTGTGGGACAGGTGGAGGGAGTGAAAGATGGGTGGGAGATGGAAGCAGGCCAAGTCGCCGAGTCTTGCCGGTGGATGGGTGGTCAGTCGGTGTCTGTTGAACAGGAGACTGGGTGTGGATGTGTAAGCAAGAACTAGAGGTGGAGAGATGGAATGTGAGTTGGATGTTGGATGTTGGATGTTGGATGTTGGATGGATGTGATGGAAAGGGATTCGAGAATAATGATGATGATGGCCCAAATGGCGATGATGGAGGGTCAAATGGTGCGTAGTCTGGATACAGGTGCAGGTGGGAGGGAAGCAGAGGCAGGGCGGAGGGGGTCACGGGGGAAGAGACTGCAGAGGAGAGCAGCAGAGCAGCAGAGAGCGGAGAGGGGCCAAGGATGGGCCAAGATGGACGAGGCACAAAAGGGTAGGAGCCTCCAAGAGGGAGACCAGAGACCAGAGACAGAGGCAAGGCAGCGAAGCACAGTGTGGGGAGGGTGAGGGCCAGTTTTCCAGAGCGAAAAAAAAAAAGGAAACAGCACCTGGGGACAATGCGTGCGCTCTTTTCTGATCTCCCACTAGAATTCCATTAGAATTATTGCTATCAAGGACTATAACGCTGGGTAAAGAAGTGTAATCCAAATTCTAATCCAAATCTACCGTACCGTGCACCCGCAGTTTGTTTGAATCTTGTCGCGGAGACAAGCACCAACCAACCAACCGGCACATTGCGACAACGCCACCCAGTGGGCAGAAGCATAACCATCGACGCACGCGAGAACAAGAGGGAAAACAAGGTCTGTACATGCTTCTGCCCAGTAGACGTCTACTTCAATTTACAACTTGTGCTTTCCATCTCGCCATTTATCGTGGCTGCTTGTCTGTCTGTATAATACCCAGCGTCCTATTTTACTCTTTTGTTGCTGTGCCTTGCTTGTCTCTCATTGTTTTGCACGACCTTTTTTTTGATTCTGGCATGGACAGGAATTAGGAAAGCGGCCAGGTCTGGGCTTGTCCAGGGTGAACGCACCATTCTTCCTTCCCTAGGCCGGCGGGCAGGACATGCAGGACACAAACTGCTAGGCAGTAGGCAGCCAGCCAAAAATTGATTCCGCCCTGTGCCTGTTTCTCCCTCGTGGGGATCTCCATATATTGCGTGCAAACCTTGTTTCCTATTTCCTCACTGCCACCACACCATCTCTGCCACGCCTTGGCCTTGACCATGACCTTGACCTTGACCGCCGGAGACGGAGACGGAGCAGAGACGGTATGCATCCAGTGCAATGCAATGCAGATTGATTCATGGATGTGAATTCTTTTGCAGCTACACAGCGCGGACACATGGACACATGGATCGCACGCACAGGCGGATCCGTCGTTACGGTATGGCAGGATCAGGCTGGATTCACAGGTGCAGGTGCGTGCCCAGGGAGTCTGTTTGTTGGGCTGCCGCCACCCCTCTGGCTGCCGTCATGCGTCACCTCCGCGCTGGTCCCTATGCAATGTATCCGATGTCCCATGTCCATGCAGTAGACGGTATGCACACACGGTATGTACAGGGGTATGCATCAGCCATGCCATGTGGGTCACACGGTGTACGGTTACACAGCCCCGCACACCCCTCCGCAGGACACCGGACGCGCCAACACTGCCACTGGCCGCCGACGTTTTCGATCAGTTCCGCCTCGATGATCCGACCTCCGACATGCTGACATCCGAGACGCACGCGGCTCCTTTGGCTGTGCATGCATGACCGTACGTGACGGAGGGAGGTGACTCACTAGGCTTGCAGTGTACCCTTGGCTGTGTGCACTAAAGGTCTGTAAGTGATTGCGACAGGAAGATCTCCCTGCGTCCCTCCACGGGTGACATTTCGCGTGCCGTACGATGCCATCATGGCATCGCACCCGCAAGAAGTCTAGTGCCTGTGACATTGCAGTCACACCGTAGGCACCAGCGGACCGCCCTACCGCCAGTGGCCATCAGACAATGGACACATGGCCACCATGTGCTACGCATGTACTGTGGCTACACCTGCAGCTTGTTCGGAACCTTCCAGCACGCCCGAGCCAGCGTTCCAGCGTTCCTGCTCGCTACCCCAGATAGCATTAAGCTTCCCAGGCGTGTCTATTGTCTCCAGCGTTCCGCCCCAGCTGTCCAATGACAGGTGTCCGGGGTTGTCCCAGGTTGCATTCCAACTGTGATCCTGATCCTGGAACCACGCGTAGAGTGATTAACTACTGCAGCTGCTGACTCTATTCTACACGGGCGTGACGTTCCTTATTCCTTGCATATCACTTCCGGGGACGGGTCACGCACCAAACTTTGTATTTCGCGGTTTAGAAGGCCGGGAGGCCGGTGCCCGTGGATACCGATATCGCGATATCCAGACACACAAGCACCAGACGATGAACGCCTGTGGACACGAGCGGGACGCGCTGCGGGATGGGCGTAATGTCAATGTCGACAGGTGACGAGAGACGGACCAACAACGTGCAACAAGACCGACTTGTCTCCAGCCGTCATCAGGAAGGAGTAATAGACGCCAATTGGTGGCTCTAGCCGGTCACGGCGAGGAAAGACACTCACCCCATCGTTCTCTTGGTTGCCGAGGAGATCAGCCGCGCGTATAATATAGCGACGAACCTCTGAGCTTATCCCACGCCAATCATCACGTTGCGTTGCGTTCCGTCGCGATGGCCGTTCCGTGGGAGCATTCCGCAGATCCCATGTGAGCAAGCATGGAGGCGGGTATCTAACGCGTGAATCATCAGACCTACGATCCTCCGAGGTTTACTGTATGTACACCAGTCTCCACGCTCGAGTGACTGCAGACATTTTGTCATGTCGATATTAATGTCTCGGGTCTCGCCGTCCCAGTCCCAGACCCATACTTGGACCCAGACCCAAACCCAGTCCTGACCGACCTGATCCAAACTCTGTGTTCCCGCATCCAGGATCCAGGATCGGATAAGCACTCCCCGGGCAACATTCCATGGCACGCAGATGGAGATGTTGAGCGTGCATGCTGACGGGCTTTTAGTATAGTCTTCTGGGTTCATGTGGAAATCAGGGTGAATGCGGGAGGGAGCGTACACGTAGATCTTGGATCGGCGATCTTGGCACGTACTGTAAATACATGTAGTACAGTCCCGTGTCTTGCTATGATTGTGTTGTGGGGGGCGAGTATTGGCTCGGGGGTGTACATGCATCTGCATACGCGGGACGATGCTCGCGTGGGTGAACGACAGAGACTGCACACCACAAGCCACAAGAGGAACTGCAACCTCGTATGCGGACGATAGATGTGTGTTGCTCAAGGTGTGGTCATGTTTTTCGGTGCGTTAGTGACGCTCCCACTCGTTCTGATCCCCATCACGCGATGAAACTAGGGGGACAGTACTGTACACGCTCGGACGTGACCATACCGACAGCCAAATGGCAACTATCACGTCTAGGCTCCCTTCGATTCCCAGTGTGCCCGTCCAGTCCATCCTGGCTATACAATCGACTCCCAGTCACAAAGAACCAGGGGTCACGACCAGCGCTTCTGCGGCCGTCCATTGTCCGTGTGGGAATCCTGGATACAGTAATATCGACTTGCAGAGAGAGTCCTAGGGTGAACTCGGTGCAGTGCGCGCAGGCTCTGACCAGCCAGACGCGGCACGGCAGACTATGTACAGTACAGTATTACGCGTCGGCAGCCTCGGACTCGTCAGACATCGAGCAACACGACACGCACACGGAATTATCAGAGCATGCGGTCTCGTGGTCCGTCCCTCTGTTGCCCAGCGCTGACAGACGTTGGCCCGGGGCACTGGCGGTTCCGTCCACTGGCATTTGCATCCTCCGGGGCCAAGATCTAGGGCCAAGTACACCGTACTCTCTACTGGACAAGATGCGTAGACAGCTCAAGCCCGCCAACAAGATCGAGCTCGGGCTCTACGGTTCGCCGTCCACTGACACCAGATCCGTTCCTCAGGCCGCTGGCAGCATTATTGGTCTAGGCCAACGTCTAGCGCCCATGGATATGTACACACACTTGCGCAACGTCCACCATTCGAGATCAATGAACAAAAGCCAACTCATGAAACATTAAAACATTGGAACACCCGCCCGCCTGATCGATCGTGCTGCCCGAACTCGCTAAATCCTCATGTGCTCGTCCCCCGTCCACGTCTCGGGCTCATATTATACTTGGAAGCCATTTCCGCGCAAGGATCTGGGCCTGGGAATACCGGTTCTTGCGGTCGGGAGCGGGCAGAACGAGCACGGACCGACGAGTCTTCTGTATTGATTGGATTGAGTGTCTCAATGTCGTCCTCGGACAATGCTCGTCACGAGCGCATGGGGTGCCTGTCACACTATGTAATTTCATGCTGCTTTGCTTAACGGTTCTGGTTCCGCGATACAGTACGAGTCACGACACTGCACTGCCCGAGACAGACTGGGCCGCGGGAATGGCATTGTCGCGCGTCTGCGTCAGAGTATTTACACGTCACTGGAAACTTTTAGCCCGGAAGGCCCAGAATTGCGGAAACAGCGGACCATGGAACACATGGAAGACAATGAAGACAATGAAGCAGGCCGCAGGGAAGCATATTATACAGGAAACGTGCGGGGACCAATCGAGCCCAAGGAATGGAGACGACATGGGCGTGACGAAACGGTGACGGTGTCGTGACGGCGTCGTGACCAGTCCGTGACAGTAACGCGCCGACGTACATGGGGCCACCGCGCAGCGCGCAGCGCGCAGCACTGGCGCAGCACGCACCCGGTACCCCGCATCGCAATATGCGATCACGACGTAAGGTAAAGAAAAAGCACAGCGCCTAGTCGACCGCACTGTCACGCGACGACGACGCGGTCAAGCGACTCGGACTCCACCTCCAATGCGTCTGAGACCCGCACGGCCCGTGCACGACCAAGGCGACGCAGGCCACTGGGTAAGACGAGGACGGGAACGTGACCCCGCTACGCAGCGCGCTTCTCTCTATCCATGCTCGGTGTCACGGTCTGCGACCTGAGAGGACGAGGGCAGCAGCTCGAATTGTTGCTGTGCACATGGCCGTCCACCGTCCACCGCCCTGAGCCCTTCAAGTCCTCAATTTCCGGTGGCTGGTCGGCACGCGACGCGTCCTAGACACGTTCAATTGGTTCAACGTTCAACGTTCATGGCGGTCTGCGCCCTCGCCTCGTGGCCTCGCGTCCAACACGAACACGAGGCATGCACAGCAACGAGTCGAGCCAAGAACCAGTAAATAATGCGGAACCCGACAGCCGACAGGAAGGCAGGGAGCAACGTAGGGATACGAGAAATGGGGTCGGTGGTAGGGACACCTATGCCAGGTAAATAACCGGCAGTGTGGCGTCAGGACTCGGGAATGGGGTGCCTCTGCAAGTACATATCCACTCCTGTCCCACTAGATTGGTATCCGCGGGTCTGATCTCCGCCCGTGCCTCCGTCTCTACCCTCGGCGCCGGTGCCGTGTCCCCCGATCTTGGCCCTAGGCGCTCCGAGCCGATCCGGCGAGCCCTCCGATGGGCGGCCAGGACGCGGAGTGAATTGGGACACGGGGGTGCGGTGCAGGCGGTCAGGTCAGGCTCCCAGACACACGGGTGCGGCGTGTCTACAGTGCCATCCATAAAGGTATGGACACAGCAGGGTAAAAAGTGAAGTCTTTCTTTTGCGCCGTTCTGCTGCCTCCCTAACTCGTGTCCGAACCTTTATGGGCAGGACTGCATGGTCCCCACCTTCGTGCTGCACTGCGGACCCGTGGTTGGTGGAGTTGGGTGGATGTCATTGTCAGTGGGAATTATGGCGCGTAGTGTCTGTACTGTACCCGTCATCGTTTCTTTGGCGTACTGTACAGAGTTTCACGGCAGTAACATGATGCCTCGGTTGAAGAATACTGCGGGGCGCTCAGACGGCAGATCATCCTGGCGCGCTGCGCTGTGGGCCTTGGATGTGGACGTGGACACTGGGCCAGCGACGCTAGATACAACCTCAGCACACGGAATTACAGTACCACTTGCATGGGATCGATCCACACGACAATGGGAACTGAGCAAGACATAGCTGCAGCCGTGACAGTAACATGGGTTCGGGAGACAGGCAGTGCACCAGCCTTCCTCCTGTGTCGATGTCGATCCTCGTAGACCCAATGTCTAACGCCGAGGCGAGCTTCCCAGTCTACATACATCCCGGCCACGAGCCCCGGGCATAGGCTATTCCGGAGCTGTGGCGTAGGTCTTTTATCCGCAGAAGCAGTCGGGAACCCTTCCATCCATCCGCCAGAGGCTGAGGCGGGCCCGCAATTGGCAGACTCCAAGTAACCAGCACTAAATTAACGCCGACGACGGCGATTGAGTGCGACGAGATTGAAAGGACTCGCTGTGTGCCGGGGAGAGGGCCAGAGACAGGGTGGCCAGGAGGACACGGGTTTGTACAGGTACTCGGCCGTGGGTGAGGACGTGAGTCGCGAGACAGCCGGCAGAGATAGTCAGTCAGCCGGATCAGGCGGAGGACAAATAACGAAGTGAACCCGCGCAATCGGGCAGGACCACACCGAGACCAAGAGAGACAGCGAGAACAAGGACCTCAGCACCCTGTTGACACTGATGTCGCGATCAGTTGTAGTGCTCATCATGTAACAGTGCAGTGCACGATGAGGAAAGCGGGGTCCGCCAAGTCTGCGGATCTCAATGTCATCAGCTTGCGGACCTGTACATGCTGTTGGATACGCGCGGCCGGCCCACACTAGGGAGATCAGAACCAGCAACGACCGCCGTAGGCAGTTGACCCCGCTTTTGCTGCATGGCGAGTTCCAGCACAAGCCCTCGTGTCCGAGCGCGGCATCTAGTGTCGGCTGCAACTTGCCACTTCCGTGCAACTAGTTCACTCAGTAAGCCGCAGCACAGCGGCAGTCAGTTGTCGACAGCCCAGCCAGCAGGTTGATCAGTGTAAGATAGTTGGGACCGTTGACGGAGATGTGTATGTCAGACTCACTTGCTCGCTCTACCGCCCCGTCACAGCCAGTCTGGTCTTGTCAGTCGTCCCCACATCCGCCTCCCACGTATCGAACCCCACGCGGAGCTCCATCTCACCCACACAAAACCTCGTTCTCGCCACATGTCCTGGGGCCACGTCTCGATCCTACACTCTACTCTACTTGTTCTAGCTCTCGGTCAGACGCCAGGCCCCTCGGAAGCATTCTCGATTCTGGGTCAGGAAGCCTCCAGATCCGGACCAGAACCATACCGGAACCCAGAACCGGAACATGCGCGTGAAGAGCCCAGCAAAGCAAGTGTGCCATGCGTGCACGACACGTTCCCACACAGCTGTGCCGCGTTTCAGAACACGCTAGACTTAGGCTAAGTTGCGTTTCATCTCGTTCGGGCGTGGAATGTGTCTGTGTGTGTTTCTTGTGTATATTATACAGTAGGTTGGATGGGAGACGTGGAGAGAATGTGAGGCGGAAGAGGTGTGAGAGGGAGCGGCTGTGAGATGTAAGAGAACGTGCGCAAAGTGGAGACGTGTGAGATTGTGAGAGAAAGCGAAGAACGTCAGAGAATGTGAACAACGCCAAAGTCGTGTGAATTGTCGCGAGAACAACGTCAAAGAAGAGGAATGGTGGTGAGTCACCCGTAGATCTGAGAATCAGGGGTGTGACAGTGTCAGAGTTCAGCTCAGACGTGTCGGCACGAGGTAAACAACCTGCGAGCTGCCAGGGCGGACGCGCGGCCGCGGCCAAGTGGAAGCGAGTGAGAAGCTAACCTCAAACGTCAAGACCTCGAAACCACAAAGTTAAAGTATTTACAGTCCACCTCGTGGATGCAGACGATCCTGAGCACATGAGAACGACAGGGGCTGTCAAAGGGGTAGACAGCACATGGGACACGGTACACGATACACGTCGGCATGGTAAGTGGACGGGACTGGGCGACATTCCGGGTCCAGACCGTGATCATCACACTCCCGACTGATGCTTATCCTGACGATCCTCGATCCCTCGACCTTTGAGCTTCGAGCTTGAGTCCACGAGCAGCCACGCGATGCCTTCTTGACCTCGTTTCAGGTGCCCGAAGCGGCTCCAGACTCTGCATCCCGACCCTCGTGCCGCGTGCCGTAATCCGCGGTGCACATGGTCAGACTCGAGCCGTCCGTCGGACATGCTGGGCCCGCCGGAACCTGTGAGTTTGTGGTGGTAAAGTTCGGGGTCGAGTGCGTTTGGGTTTGGGTTCGTCTGTCGTCATTGACTCTGTGCTGTGGACTGTTGGACCCACTCCGATACCATGCGACTACAGTACTGGTTGACCCCAGACCCGATGCGAGGCCGACACCCGGACCTCGGGCCTGGCGTGTCCCGGGCCTGGTGACAGAGTTTAAGGCGTACCAGACACGCTGGTGACGACACAAACAGTAAATAGCTCACGAGACTGTGACTCTTGACTGGGACGAAAACAAAGGTGAATAATAACGATAAAGGTCTTACGGCAACCACGAATGAATTCCGTAAGTCCGTCACTGCGGCTGCAGCAGCACGGCAGGTGAAACGGGGCCGCTGCAGCGGGCGCGGCAGCACGCCCGCGCTCGGTTCCGCGGGACGCAGCTCTTCCGCGTGTTCTAGCCAATTCTGTGCAATGTTTAAATTTGTGGAACTGGGTCGTAAATACGTTAACGGGCTCACGAGATCGAGATCCACAGTTTCACAGCCTGCGTCGCCTCGGGAGCTAATGCTCATGCTCATGCGCGCATCATCATGGCAGAATCGATGACGGAGGAGTGTCTCATACAGTAGTACTCTGGTTCGGTCAGTCGGTCAGTCACCTCTCCCGACACCGAGCGGCCGCCGGCTGGGCTGGGCTGGCGCCGACGCCGCCCCGCCCCGCCCGGCGCCACGTCTTACTCGGTGTTCCACCGCCACGCCGGTGTCTTCGGCGGCGCCGCGGTGTGTCTTACTGCGCCGCAGTTTGCTGTTCCGCTTATTCATGCGAGCCTCTCCAGTAAATCTTCTCACGAGCGTGGGTGCAGAGACACTGCCACGAGTCCAGACCACGGCCGCCACCAAGTTGGAATTCTGGATCGACTCGACCGGTTAACTGTACTGAATCATCTTCCGTGGTCCCGGCTCCCGGATCTGATCCTCGGCGTCCCGGTCGTGTGGCTTCATCCCTGTCCCCACGGCGGCGGTGGCGTTGTGGCTGACACTGAACACAAACACCGCGTGTCCGAGTCCGTCTGGCCTCTAACTGGTCAGATCCAGTTGGGCCAGACCAGACTTGTCCCCTCCGGCTATTAGGCTACTTAGATAAGTCCTTTGCCATAGCACAGACCCAGAATTCGCCACGTTGGGAACACGGGAGCGCGGAGCTGTGGCGCGGATGGCGGATGGCGGCGCCCTATTCCTATTCAGTTGATTCCATTTGGCTATTTAGTAGTGGGATGCATCCAATACGGATGGGCGCGTTTGTTGTCCTGAGCGGGAACGGGAGGCGCGGCTGTACCGAAGGTAATAGGCAGGCTAGTTGCCGAAAGTGCTTGATCAGGTGGAGGTGGAGGTGCATGCACTGCTGTGAAAACAGTGCATCGTGAATATCGGCATGCTCGCCTGTGATATCTGTCCATCGCAGTCACACCAGTGACGGTCGTCGAGGTGGCAATGCAGGTGACGGGCGTGCCGTGTCCTTCCGTGCCGTGCTTTTCCGCCGTGTTCCGTGCTTTCTTCCGTCTTCCGTGTTCTGGCGGGCGTTACTGTCTTGCATGCCATGTTATGTTTATAGATTTAGATTGCTCGGCTGATTATTGTGCGTTGCATTGGAATAGAAAAAGAGTCACGGACATAATTGTCACAGTCACTGACGGAGCACGGCCCGTCCGAGACTTGCAGCTTGCGGCACAGATGTTCGTTCCAGGATCCGTGATCTGGTCGCGTGCGTTTGAGCCCCGGCCCAGTCCTGCGCCAAAGGTTAGCAATTAGCTGGCGTGCATGGACCGGGATCTAGGGGACGAACAAGAACATGTGCGTGGGCAAGTGGGAATGGAAGTAGGGGGACAAGACAAGTGCAAGTGTTACAGGTACATGGCGGCGCAGGATATCACCATGGCGATCGGAATCCCTGTACTGTACGCAGTGTTCTCTTGTTCTCTTTGAACCGGAACGCGCTGTGCAGCTGTGCGCTGTGCATGGATATGGGATCCCATCGCATGGCCCATGGAATCCACCGGGATCCACCGATCCACTGACAACTCGAATGACCCAGACACGCGGGCCATTTGTCCCTATCACAGGCACAGAGGCACACTACTCGAGGCACTGTCGCGGTGGGTCCCTCGGACCCAGTTCGCCTCCCACTTGTTCGTCTTACGTGTCGCCTCACTCGTGATGCTTCTTGCGTTGGTTCCAGAGATCGTGACTGCACAACGTACTGTACTGTACTCGTACGCCTGGTGGAGCTCAGGCTGCCGTACTCCCTCACCCACACAATACAATGCCGTGAGTAAAGTAAAGTACGCCAGCTTGCGTATTGGCGAACCAGACGACCCACCCCGAATGAACGCCGACAGCGGGGAGAATAAGACACGCCAGAACAAAGAACCCACCACAGAAACGGTTCTTGCCGAAGAGTCCGAGTCTTCTTTTCTCGAATGAAACGTCCAAGAACGCAAACATGAGGAGTCGTGGAATGGGCCGCGCAATCTCTTCCTAGCTTTGTCCTTAGCATCCTAGCATTGTCCTAACCAAGGTCTGGAACGGGTCCGAGGTCGGGCGCTACCCTACTACCGGCGGGGCGGACCCTATCGACCTCAAAGAACCCTTACCGGGTGTTGTTATCCTGGCCATCCTGGGCATGGGGAATGAGCACCTAGGGAAGCCAGGGAAGAGCTCTGAGCCAGGGTCACTGGCGTTGTGTTGGTTCTTTGTGGCTGGATCTTGCTCGAGTTTGGAGCCACTCCTGAAATCTACAGATGCCTGCCCCTATAAGCATACCAAAACAAAGACTCAAGACCATGTGCAGGATAGCGCAGAGCTAAAAGGAATCACTGCGATACGGGGGCACTCGCTACACCCACTGCACATTGCAGATGGAGGAGGCTATCGGAATGGGCCATCAAGAGGAAAATGGGGGAGCAAGGGCGGGAGAGAGGGAGAGAGGCATCGGTGCCAAGACAAGACTAGCACCCAGTCGAATCCAGATTAACACCCCCCCAATGCGTTGGCTCGCGCTTGGGGCTGTTGATGGGTCGTTATGAAGTT
>Ga0160505_101249_pt1 | contig 12336 bp, 19 predicted proteins | sample DIDeMG_FD_108225 | JGI IMG/M metagenome (GOLD analysis project Ga0160505, IMG submission 108225) | Enriched chicken feces microbial communities from UW Madison campus, WI, USA - DID2874_E49_Stillage MG | ecosystem: Host-associated > Birds > Digestive system > Large intestine > Fecal ... | reverse complement strand
TCCATGCCCCTCCTCTGCTCTCCATCCCCTCTCGTTGTACACTTTCTCATCCTCTCATCCTCTCTTCTCTCCTTCTCTCTCATTCACTCATTACTTCATTCATCCATCCTTCATCCGCCATTCTTCATCCTTCTTTCAATCCTTCATCCTTCATACGCCATTCTTCATCCTTCTTTCACCTATCCTGGTCTCCTTCGAGCATCTCCCCGAGTCCCTTCCTCTTCTCCGACCCCATTGTTGCCACTTGGCATTCACTCGCCTCTTCCCTTCTTCTCTGGCTGGCACCTTGTCTCCTCGTCGCCTTGGTTCTCCACGTTTGTTCCGCTGTTGCTGCTTGTTGTTCTCCTGTTTTGCCTTCGTGTTTGTCAACGGCACTACAATGAGGATTAACAGTGGATACTGGCGCGACTGGGAGGTCTGGATTCGGGACACCGAGGGAAACCGTCTTCGTGAGTGCATTGATCTCCGAATAAGGCCACAGCTAGAGTGGGCAGGTTACTCATGCGAACAGCTGAGTACAAGGTCCAGTACACCCCTCCGCAGGTCGGCGGGAAGGGTGCCATCAAACTTTACGTCGAATGCAAGGAGGACCAGGTAACACACCATGCCGTATGTCGCGGGGCTGACCACATCGAGGCCTTCACAATTTGTGTTAATCGCCCTTCCCACCTTGTTGTCGACTGTGCCGTCCGGACTACGGTTGATGGCCGTGCAGCGCAACGCAATGCTTATCTGAAAAGGAGAAAGAAATTCCGGCTATCTACGTTGAAGGAGACGATTAACGGTACTGTATTCAACAGAAACCTGCGGTTTAAAAGGCTTGTGGGTCCACATCCTGCGATACGGGCTGACAAGTAATCAGGACCACAATGAAAACGCTCCGACGCCCTCCGAAAGCGACCTGCAGGCACTGGGCACCATTGTTATCTCTCTCACCAGTGGCATTTTTGTGCCGACCTCATATGCTGGGATGGGTCGTTCCGTCAGTTCCTCGCCCGTGGCCGCAGTGAGAGAGGGCATCAAGAAGGGAAACATTTCCGCTGTTGTCGGGTTGGTGCTTCGCATATGTCTCAATTGACAGATAGAGGCGAACTCCTCGGGGTGGCCGATTTCACGACAAAGCAGGACTACCGCTTCACGAGTGATCCCTCAGCCGCTGAATGTGACGTCCAGTTCTTTGTAAGTTCCAGTTTCAAGGCGAGCTAACAGACAAAGTACGGAACTCGCGACCACCTCATGGCGCAGGATATCATCCCTGTTAATCGTGTTGCTTCCAAAGGAGCCTCGAAGAACAAGCCCACCGCTATCTCCTCCATTCCTGTCACCGAAAGCACCAGCGATGCGAAGCCGAACAAAGAAGCCAACCCGGTCTCCGGTCGTGCTCCGCGTGCTTCCGAGAACGCGGTCGCTGGACCATCAAACCGTCGCTCGAACCGCAAGCCCACGCAGGAAAGCACTTCCCACGTCGGCGACGCTGACGATGACGTTACACCTGTTGAGTCTCCCACCAAGAAGGCCAAGATCGACATTATCGACCTCACTATGGACGGCGAGTACAGTTGTGTGTGTAATTGTACGGAGAGGTCCGGTTAGAGCATGCCATCGATCACCACAGTATGACAGTTTAGTACGTGTACTATATTTTGTGTTGTGAGCCATCGTAGATAGCTCTTCCACAATCTTCCCCACTTCGTCCACGTTCTCCAATTCCTTCTGCGAAGCTTTCAAGTCGTCATGAATTCACCTGTGTACTTTCCTAATGTCTGACAAATCTGAACGACTACGACTGCATCAGCCACTTCCTCGTGACGGGTCGTGTTTACTTCAGTATTGTTGGGCGGACAACGGTTCAGTAAATAGAGGTTCTGTGGCGACCCCATGCACGTTGGATCAGGCACCACCAAACCAAGCCAGAACACGCAGTATCCTTTGCGCTCGAAAGCCAACACGACGCCTTCAGCAGTCCGAAGGACGTCACGACGAATGCACAGGCATCAACGTCAACGTTGACAAGCACCCGGCTAACCCTTCATTTCTCCTCTTGACCTCACGGCTTGTAGCGCCAGATATACGCTGTGATGTCTTCATTGGCTCGCCAAGGAAGTGAACGCTCGAGACAGTTGACCTTCCTGAGGAGGAGGAGAGCCAAAGGGAGCTGCAGAGGGCGAGTCGTTGTGAGTCGTTGTTGGATACCTTTGGCTCTACAACTCGATCAGAGAGAATATTCTGTTGAAGAGTACCCTATTGTTTCCGCCACCTCTCACGCACCCATTCGGGGCGTCCTATGTGCCTCAAGCTTCGTGATCGAGACAATGTCCTGTTCTCCGATCCAGCGGCATTTGGCAGCTGCAACTCCATGTCGCCTTGCATGCATGACAAAGGACTGCTGTGGACTTGAGAGGCGTAAGTGGCGGTGCCCGGACCTCTGGGCTCAGATGCGAAATGAAGGGGTAACACCCGCACACACACGCCCGCCTTCTTGTGGTGTGTGGTGGTGTGCGTCGGGGGCGTGTATGCTTGCACGCGTCCCAGTCACCTCACCTCCTCCTCAGCCACCGGGCCCAATGTTCTCTCGATTCCATCTCCCTCACTTTGTCGTGTTCTGTTCTTTCTTTTGTACACTTGCTCATTCACTCATTCACTCATTCATCCATCCTTCAGTCTTCGTCCTTGCTTCTTCACCACCACATTCCTCAGTCTTGGACCGTCATCGTTCGTTCTCGTCTCTTTCATCCTCACCTTTTTCATTCTCGTCTTCTTCATATCCTCCGTTCCCTATATTCTTTGTCTTCAGAGTATTCGTATCCTCGACTCACTTGCAATCCCTTTCTCTTATCTCCGTCTCTTATTCCCTCGTTCTCCGTCTCTCTCATTCTCCATTGCTATCGCTCAGTTCGTTCCCCTTATCGTCTTCACTCCTTCCTGTTCCCCGCCTGTTGGACTGTTCGTTTGTTCATCCATCGCCCACGACATCTAGATTACAATGAAAATCGACCGTGGATACTGGCGCGACTGGGAAGTCTGGGTCCAGGACACGGACGGTATCCGCCTCCGTGAGTGTTTGTGGAGACTTGGAGACCTGGCTATGTGAGGCCCCTGCTCACACCAACAGCCGAATACCAGATCAAGCACATACCTGGTGAAACGGACGTTGTCAAACTCTACATCGAATGCAAAGAAAACCGGGTGAGCGTTTTACTGAGCTTGGGGTTAACAGCGTCCAGGATTTCGAAATTGTCTTCAAGCGGCCTACCTACCTATCCGTTGACTGTCACATTTCGTCCACGATCGACGGCCGCGGGACTTACACTGAGGCGTTCCTCAAGAAGTACACATGCAAGCATGTGCACCAGCTTCCCGAGACCATCGACAATGGCAAGTACTGGCGAACCTTGCGTTTCAAGAACATTGTAGGTGTCCCGTCCTATCAGTCTGGCTCACGTCTTTCTCGTGCAAATGGCTAACGGCATACCAGAAACGTAACGAGAACTCCCCCCTCCTTTCCGATATGACACTCAAGGAGCTAGGGTCGATCAATGTTTTGCTTGAGTGTGGTATCTTTGTGCCAGGCGAGTGTGCAATCATATCATTCGACTCGCCCCCAGTCGCAGCTGTAATGCAAGGCCTCAAGATAGGAAAGGTTTCCACTCTTGTTGGGTTTGTTTACTGCTGTTAAACGCGGCTGACACAGACATAGAGGCGAGCTTGTGGCACGAGTAATGCCAGAGCAGCTGCACAATTTCACAAAGGACTCACTTGCTCCTAATTGCGAGGTCCGCTTCATGGTAAGTGTAACCGGCTATCCCCCTTTGGAACTCGCTGACGATCAGTATGGCACACGGGATTACCTCGACAAGATCATGGCCCCCGAGGACAGGGTCCCCGATCTGGCGAATGAGAGCAACCCCACCATCCCAGCTACTGACCTTTCCATTGACGAGCTGCCCGGAAGCGATAACGACCAGAACCTCGACATCGACAGGAAGCCCAACATTTTCGAGACTGCCGGGACTAGTCCTCGTCCCACATCCGAGAACGTGGTGGCCGGGCCATCAAACTCTGACCGCATCGCCAACCGTACGAGGGAGACGACCACCTCCAGTGATAACGATGACGGTAATGACGTTACGGCTATCGAGCCTCTTGCAAAGAAGACCAAGACCGACATTGTGGACCTCACACAGGACGACGAGCAGGCCATCATGGACGACGAGCAGCCCAAGGACGACGAACAGCCCACCAAGGACAATGACAAGCGTACCGAGCACGACAAGCAGCACCCCAAGGACGAGGACAAGCCCAACAGCACGTGCAACTGCATGTAAGGCAAAGTCGGGTTAGAACATTCAGCCGTCCACCATCCTCCGAAATCAAGTTGGCTCCCTCAAGCCTCGAGCACGACAGTGTTGTATTCATAGCATGTGATACTATCTTTCGTATTAGAAGCTTGCAAATAGTCCCTCGACACCATTCTCCCGACTCCACCATCTTCACCACTCCAACACCTGCTCTATTCCTTCTGTGTAGATTCGACTCCTCATGTATTCAGATGCACATGTTTACCAGTCTCTGCAAAAGATTAAGACCTTGGCGGTATTGGCCGCATCCTCCTTATGGCTTCTTTCAGTATTGTCGACACCAGCGGTCTGTCAAGGGGAGATCTGTGGCACTGCCTCCCACTTCGAATATGACACCTCCAAGTCAGAACGTGGGGTACATTTTAAAAACACGAGGCCTCCAGCAGTCTCACTACATCAACTCCAACTTCTTGAAGAATGCGGCCTACCCCTTCCGTGTTCTCGTAGCCCACGATTGCAGCGGCAGAGATGAGCCTGACAATCAATCAACATTGAGTCGCCCAAGAGACGCGAACTCGAGAGGGTAGACTTCCTTGATGACGAGGACTGCAATGTCTCAAAGGGAGCTGCTTAGGAGCGACAGGTAAAGCGGCGCTGAGACCATGCATGTCGGTGGGAAGAGGGAGTAGTGGAGGTGGCCTCGACTTGGTCTCAGCGTGTGTTCCGCCACGGCCTTGTTGTGCCACCTCAACCTCCACCGTATCCTGCAGCTTTGAGCAGCTCGTTTCTGAGCCGTGTCTTGCATGTGTAACGGACAGAGTGGGCTCAGAGGCGTTTATGGTGGCTCTCGAGCCTTGTTCAGTATGGGGATGCAGCGGACATGTGCACATACGGGAGCACGCACGCGTGTGATGTATATGTAATTGTGTGCTGTGGGAAACTGTATGTCCAAACGCGTACCATTGTCTCGACGCGTACCATTGTCTGGCATGTCTGGACGCCTTCCCTCCCAATCAGCTGCACCCCCACCCCCGACCGTCCCTTCTTTGGGTTCCCCCTCCATCTTCTGCCAGCTGCATGGTTCCCATCCTTCCTTTTGTACAATAACTCATCCTCTCTTCCTCTCGCTCCCCACTCCTCATCCTTCATCCTCCATCCCTCGTCGTTTGTCTCTTCCTCATCGATCCATCTCTCCCCCAGCATCTTCTTCTCCATCCTATCCGCTGTCATCGCATCCACTGACTACTGCATTCTTCGTTGTCTGTCCGTCACTCCAGGCAGCTGATTGTTCTCTTCTCTCTTCCTGCCTTCCCTCTTGCTTATCTGCTGTTTTCCTTCCTGCTCGCTTGCTCGCCTGCTCGTTCTGCTCCCTGCTCTTCTTCTTCCCTTCCGTTACTGGCCTTGGCTGCGTCGGTTCGTCTCGCCGTCCGTTCATCAATCTGTCGTCGACGGCTAGACCACAATGAAGATCGACTCGGGATACTGGCGCGACTGGGAGGTGTGGATTCAGGACACCGATGGGAACCCTCTCCGTGAGTAAGCGTGACCTGAGACATACCCGTGAATACACATGCATCGAACATGGTCCATCAGTGACAAACTGCTTACTGAGCTCGTAGCCGAATACGAGATCAAGCACACTCCTCCGCAAAGCCTCAAGTAAGGTGTCCTCACGGTCTTCCTCGAGTGCAAGGAAGACCAGGTAAGCAGTCCTCAGAGGCCAGTTGCCGGGCTGACGATACCTAGGCATTCCAAATCTGCGTTCAGCGTCCTGCGCGCCATTCCATCGACTCCTCAATTGTGATCACAATTGACGGCCGTAAGGAGCAGCGGATTGCCTACGTCAAGGCGAGGGAACAGCTCTGCCTGTCCGCCTTCAGCGAGAGGATCAATGGGGCTCCATATAACCGAAGCCTCCGGTTTACAAAACTCGTGAGTGTTGGTCTTCTGCTCGCAGCTGACAGGTGGTCAGGAACGCAACGAGAACGCCGCGCAGCTACCCGAAACCGATCGCAAGATGCTCGGCACCATTGTTATCGGCCTTAGAAGTGGCGTTCAGGTGCCGGCTGCGCGTCGACTTCCTGCGTTTGATTCTCCTCCAGTCGCAGCGGTAAAGGAGGGCATCAAGAAGGGAAACATCTCCACACTTGTTGGGTTGGTGGTATGCTATGTGGCTCGACTGACCGACAGAGGCGAGCTGCTTGGAAAGTCCCAGTTTGTGTGGGCCTACGAGTTCACGCAGGACCCCGTCGTACCTGAATGCGACATTACATTCACCGTAGGTCAGCTTTACAGTCAAGCTTACACCTCAGTATGGAACGCGGGACCACCTCATGGCGCAGGGTATCCTTACCGTTAAGCCAGTTTCCGAAGGAGTCGATGAGAGGAAGCTCACTGCTCTCTCTTTCGTGGATGGTTTCGAAGACCAGACCGACACGAAGGGCATGATGGGGTCGTACATCGTCAAAACGCCTCCTCGCCGGACCCCTGCTTTCAAGAACGCTGCCGCCGGGCCCTCAAACCGTCCCCCTATTCACAAGTGCGCATTCAGTCCCAACAGCAATGACGACGAGAACGACATTACGTACATGAATCCCCCCAAGACGAAGAAGGTCAAGACCGAAGTCATCGATCTCAGCGACGACGACTACTGAACGCGCGGATGTTAAGGCGAACGCGAACCTGGTGCAGTATGGCGACCGTCACGGGTCAGAATCAAGATGAGCGAGTCAAGTGTAGAGTATGCTAGCTAGTACATGATTTGTGGTAGTTCCGCTGTGAGCCATTGTAGATAGTCCTGCTTCACGACATTCCGTACCCACTCGGTCCACCCCCCTTTCTCCATTTCTTTCTGTGTAGACATTCCACACCTGCATGCATCTACCTGTGTGTGTTTACCAAGGCCCCAAGAGAGGTCAGGACCTAAGATTGCATTGGCCAAGTGCTCGTGATGGGCATTGCTACAGTATTGCTAGGACGTCGGTGGATGAAGTTTTGTGGCACCTCCTCGTTGTTGGGGCGCTTTTGGGATCCAGAGTGTTTCGGGCGATCAGGTGCGAGTAGACTTGCAAGCAGGACAAAGGAGAGTGCGGTTGGCTATTTTGGCTGCGTTGTGTGTGTGGTGTGTGTCGGGGGCGTGTGTAGGGCGCGTGGTGTGTATACCTGGACGCGCTGCATCTGCCTTCCCTCCCCTCCACCTCACCCATGATCGCCCACGCCCCCGGCCATCTCTCCACTCCGTTCTATGCCCTCGGCGGCTCCTTTCCTTTCTTGTGTTTTCCATTCTTCCTTTTGTACACTTTCTCATCATCCTCATCCTCATCGTCAGCTCATCCCCCATCCGTCATCCCTTCATCTACCCCGTTAGTCCGTTATCCATCTGCCACTCAAGTCTTCGGCTCCGGCGTCTCATTCTGTTCCACACTCTCTCGTTACTGTCTTCTCTCCTGCTCTCCTTCTCTCATTCTTCATTCTCGCCTCCTCTCCATTCGCCGTTTCTAGTGGCCTCCTTCCTTCTCCGCAGCTGTCCGCCTGCTTTTCCGCTCCCTCCTTTCCTTTCGATACTGGCGCACATGAAGATCGACAGTGGATACTGGCGCGACTGGGAGGTCTGGATTCAGGATGAGGCAGGCAACCGTCTTCGTAAGTAGCCAGCCTGTACGCACCTTACGGTTACTGACCACAACAGCTGAATACCGGATCGAGCACACTCCTCCGCAGGGCGGCCAAAAGGTCGTCGTTAAGCTCTATGTCGAGTGCAAGGAGGACCAGGTGAGACACTCTTGTTCCTGTGGCGCTGACAGCAGACTTTCAAAATCTTCGTTAAACGTCCTACTTACCTTTCGGTTGACTGTCGAGTCGGGCTTACGATTGACGGTCGCCCTAAATATTGTCAAGCTTATAGGAAGACGCAAACCACTGAACATCGCCTGCTTATGCTTCCTGAGAAAGTCAACAACGAGATGTTTTGGCGCAGCCTCCAGTTTAGGAAAATAGTGCGTAGCCACTTCCCATGCCAGGTGGCTAAGGACACGTTAGGTGCACAACGAAGATGCTCCACGACTCTCTGATGAGGTTCTCAAGTCCCTGGGTCGATTATCGTCTCGCTTGAACGTGGCGTCTACGTGGCGGGGGGAGAGGGACTCGTCTCATCCAACTCTCCGCCCACCGCAGCCATAACGGAGGGCCTGAAGAAGGGAAAAGTTACCACTCTGGTTGGGTTTGTTACCGGCAGTTACCTGAGTTAACCCGCAGAGGCGAGCTTCTGACAAAAGGCAACCTCTGCCGTCTGTACCAGTGGACGAAGGACTCACTGGCACCAACCTGCGAGGTCCGCTTTATGGTAGGCCATCAATTCTTTGGAGGTGCTGACGATCAGTACGGTACCCGCGACTATCTCACAACGCAAGACATTATTCCCGTCGACCGTCCGGCTCATGAGATGACAATCGAGAATAACGACACTCCCGTCCCACCCCTGGCCCCGTTTGCTGAAGCGCTGTCACCTAGCCTCGTAGACAAGAAGCCCAACATCCCCAACACCATCGTTTCTGACCCTTCCCTTCGTTCTGTCCGCGAGAATGCCGTCGCCGGGCCATCAACCCCTCGCCCGAGCTTCAAGCGGACGAGGGAGACTACCACTCCAGACGATAGCGACGCCGACGACATTACCATCATCGAGCCTCCCACGAAAAAGGCCAAAGTCGAGATTATCGACCTCACCAAGGACGACGACGACTGCTGCAATTGCAACTGCAAGGCCAATTCTGGGCGTTAGATGCCGTCAACCGCGATCCACCCCTGTAAAGACAAGCACCGTCAAGGCAGATGATGTAGCCTAGTATAGCATGTCGTGCACCCCAATCTCCGTTATAAGCCTCAGTATATACCCCATCCTCACACCTCCATTGAAAGTCGTCGCCACTTGATCCACCATCGGGTTCCCTTTGCTGTGTATGTAGTTGTTCACCTCGCCATGTAGTCACCTGTGTATGTTTACCAACGTCCGAGAGAGATAAGGACCTCCGATTACATCGGCCGCGTCCTCGTGACAGTGTTGCTTCAGTACTGCGTCCGTCAGCGGGTTAGTAAGACCTGTGGCACCGCCTCGGCTTCTGGGTGCTCTTGGGATCCACATTCCTCGTCATGACCGATGACAGCATCAACCTTCTTATCTACGGGGCACCATTCCTCGTTGATCCCCGTTTAACCAATCACAAGTCGCATCAAACTACGAGACCAAGGAGCAAGCTCCGTCCGTCTCCACAAGCCCGTCAGAGGAAGTGGTCAGCTGACGCCTGATGCTGGTTCGGGTGCACTTGTTTGATGCATAAAACAGTCCCGAGACCACCGGTTACGATCGTCTGCTTCGTACCGAACGGCGATTGGCTCTGCGATAACAAGCTGTGCTGTCGCGGATGTCCGATGGAGCTGCTCACGCTTAGCATGACATGCACGTGCATTTAAGCTTGCAGTGCAGAAGCGACGGAGCCGACGCGAGATTCAGAGACCCATGATCCACAGAACCAATGCGAGTGAGAGGACCCGGGAATGCAGTGCAAGCGGTGGCGAAAGCCATAACCTGAATCGTAAGGGCAGTCCACGCGCCGCGCGGTGCGGGACGTAAATAGCCCAGGTACCACACTTGCAGAAGCGGGGTTAAGCTTGGCTCCATTCCACAATCCTCCATCTCGACCACGACTAGCATATAAACAATAGACCACCTCTCCATTCGCCACCCATCCCCTCCTCCTCATCTCCACACTCACCATGAACCCCTCTTCGGTTCAAGACTCTATAAACATGTCAACGCGTTACGCGCAGACACCAAGTTACGACACGACACTCACACTCACGCCGTCGCGGCTGGCGGCCAAGACCGCCGCGGTGGAGATTAACCCGGCCACGCACCTCCCGTACAAGTTCAAGGTCGGTTCGTGGGCGATACCGCCATTCGTGACTGTCCCGGAGCTCGTGCAGCACTTGATCTTCCTGGCATGTCTGCACCGGCTGCAGCAGGACGTGCGCGAGTGCCCGACGCCCGACGAGGTGCAGGTGCCCGGCGACGTCAAGTGGGCTGCGTTCTGCACGCGCGCGGCACGGCGGTTCGAGGAATGGGCGAGCAGCACCAGGATGGCCGTGTTCGGCAGGATGCTCAACGGCCGCGCGCCCACGCCGCAGGAAGTCGACGGCATGCTCGAAGGTGTCGATATCGACGTGCTCATGGTCTGGCACACGTACCTCCTTAACCCGGGCGCGTACGACGAAGACATGGACCGCGAAGGACGATACTCTGAAGGCAAATTCAGAGGTTTCCGCGCCCTCGGACCGTTCCCGCTCGCGCAGGTGGTATGTCACTGACCCTCCAGAGGGTACTGAGTCCTGACACATTACTGACGCTGCTTTCTTACAGTGTGAGCGCATTGACCAGGAATCGTTCGTCTTCCAGCCGCACAAGCTCGTCCCCGTCGCCCCTGCCCCCGGCTACAGCAACTCCAACGACCAGTCGCCCTTTGTCGCCCCGCCCCCGGCGTACACTACGCATCCTATCTCGCTCATCGAGATCCACCCGCCCGAGACGAGGGTCGACGTCCGCTGCCCGAAATGCAACCTCGTGCACAGCGTGCCCCTCCTTGGCGCCGAGACCATCCCGCAGGGATACGCCACCAACGACTTTATCCTGAAGTGCCAGTGTGGGCTCCTGATCACCCGCGAGACGCTGCGTGTCGGCCGGTTCCTGCGCGATCTCGTGCGCGCGGACCAGAAGCGCGCCGCCGAGATCCCGTTCCTTGCTGGTCTCGGCGAGCAAATCAGCTTTGGCAAGGACACCACGCAGGCCGGCGAGGCCTTGACGGAGGTGCTCGTCGGGGTAGCCTACCGGTTGAGCGGGGACGCGCGCGAGCTCGACGCGAGCCACCTCGGCGACGTGTGCGGCTGGACGTTCCAGGGCGTGCGCACTAGCCTCCTCGGCCTGGCCGCCAAGGACCACCTGTACCTCCCCTTGCTCAAGGGGAGCGCATTCGGAACCTCCGGCAGGGTCACGTTCCGGCAGCTCCTTGGCTCGGCGCTCCGGCGCCTCGGGCGCGTATATGCGGACCACGACGGCATCGCGAGCCTCAATCTCGGCGCAGCGGTTATGCGCCAGGCGGCCTTCGTCAGCAGCATGGAACGTATCGGGTGGCTCAACATTGAGCGCTGGACGCAGAGCACCGACGAGACGCGCTTCTACCTCCTCCAGAAGGCTGTGGCGCGATACCGTGGGTACATGTCAAGAGCCCATACTGATTCCAGACGCGTTCCTTCATCTTATGGAGCGGGACCGCGGAAAGTTCCTCTCGCCTACTCTTGGTGAGCAGCTGTCAGCTGTCGAGACGGGGCGCTGACAGTCAGATATCGACCTCGGGTGGCACACACACCAGCTCCACGGTCGGAAGTACGCCCTCGAGACGCGCAAGTACACTGGCAGCTTTGTGGACCACGACGACAAGATTGCCGACGTGGCGCTCAAGAGTGCGTACGACAAGACCGCAAGGATGTGGGCGGCAGCCTACGGCGTGCCGTACAGCGGGTGCGGGTGCCCGACTGCAAAGGAAGTCAAGAAGCAGCTGGACGACACGCTCAAGAGGAAGCACCACCAGTCCTCGGGCCTCAAGTTTTGGAAGATCCGCGAGAACAGGCGCAAGAGCATCGCCGAGGGCCAGGAGAACATTGCCGCCCTGATGAGCGAGATGCCGACCGAGGAACGCGGCGCGTCGTGCCCGAGCACCCACAACCTCGTGCACTTTGCAGGTCTGCGCAAGATGGATGCCATGCGCCACATGCGCGGGATCCGGACACCGACCGGTCCCGAAGACCACACGAACCCGTTCACCGCGCGCTACGTCTTCGTGCCCCGCCGCGTTGGCGGCACGCGCCGTGCTGCCTTCGGGCCCCCGAGGGCCAGCAGGGACACCCGCGACGGACGCAACCGCGGCGACGATCCGCACATGTACGCCCTGATGTACGGCTACCCGCTCTACTGGGGCGTCGCGCCGTACGG
>Ga0160505_101248_pt1 | contig 12375 bp, 6 predicted proteins | sample DIDeMG_FD_108225 | JGI IMG/M metagenome (GOLD analysis project Ga0160505, IMG submission 108225) | Enriched chicken feces microbial communities from UW Madison campus, WI, USA - DID2874_E49_Stillage MG | ecosystem: Host-associated > Birds > Digestive system > Large intestine > Fecal ... | reverse complement strand
CAATTCCGTTCATTTGCTTAACTCTAGCAAATAGCTTTTCAAGGTCGCCCTTTGCTAGCTTACTGCTGTTTGCGAGTTTCCACACCGGGTTTCTTGGACTTACATCACGAATGGCACGGATGGCAAATCGGTCACGGATCTCTTTCATTCTATTAACTTCCGTGACCCGCCAAACAAGTATATCTGACCATCTGTTACTGGTAACGTAATATACCCAATATAATGGTACATTATACAGTTTCTATACTATGATTTGATTTAAAAAGAAGTGTCTCTTCTCATAAAATAGTGTATTCCGACTAGGTTAGAAGACGTTATTAAGAATTGAAGTTACTGAATGAGTACATGTTGACTTTTTATATTACAACGAAACGGGCACTATGGCCGAGTGGTTAAGGCGAAAGACTTGAATTAAAGTTCAGGCATCTTTTGGGATTCTCCCGCGTCGGTTCAAATCCGGCTGGTGTCGTTATTTTTTTGATAAACGTCAATGTACAGTAAAGATAGAAGAGATCCTTATGATATCATGCTATACATTGCTCAACGTAATGGTGATGTTGTATTTTTGCCTGACACGTTTAAACAAGTGTTTTTTTTTTTTTTCATGTAGGTCACCAAAATTAGATTATTGAACACTTCACGTAGCATATTGAAAACGATAAAAGGATCGAAATTAAAAACGTGCGAAACAGAGAAAACACTACAGGCTTTATTGAAAACTTTTGATCTAAAGAGGAGAGAGAATTGTAGGTTATATTCCTAAGAAAGTGTGGAATAACTAGTATTATTTATGGTAAACCCCTTGAAAGATAATTGATAAAGATAATAAATATCAATACTAATACTGTAAGCCATAAGTTATATTTTTCAACATACCATGTCAGAGATACAGGTAGGGCTGTATAAAACTCGACATGAGACGATATGAGGGAGACATTGAACAACTCAGATCTCGCATTGGTATGAGGTAAGGATCCTGGGAATAGAGAGGAGGCAGGTAACATCAAGTAAGTGAGAATCAAAACAAACTATATACATATTTCTTTTGATCCTTCCTGATGTTAAAACTCTGTAACTTGCCAGAAAAAGGTTACAATTTAGATCGTGGATAGTTTTTGCACCAATTGCTAAGATGCTAGTATGATTGTTATTACCTTTACTTGAATCAATTGAAAATATTAACATTAAAAGTATTGGTTATCAAAATAGCAAAAATATCTACAAAGCTCACAAAATAGCATCCCCCGTATTTGATCTAGCTGTTATTGAAATTATTGTTTATACATACAGCTTACTTTTGGCTAGAAATTCCCGTGTTTTTCGGCATTTTCTTGCCTGTGCCTCCCATATTTTCCAAGTCTTTTGTCTTGTAAAAGTGTGGTGCGACTTCTACAAGCCACTCCGGCTGGATGGCCATGCAATTTCTCATAAATTCCTTTGATGTGAGAACAAGTTCGTAATAAATAACCCACCGAGGCTTTTGACCAAAAAGCACACTAGAGGGGTGAATGTGGATAGTTTGATTTGTTTTCGCAGAACGGTAACTATCACCAGACTTATTGAGACGGGCTGAGTTCGGAAAAAACCCAGAAGTTATAGCCTTTTGGATGTTTGTAACGTGATCGTTGCCACCGGAAGAGGAGTCTCGAATCTCAATCTCAACACGATCACAAAGACGAGCTAGCTGGTCGCGCACATCACGGGCTCGCTTGAGTGATTTAAATTGAAGAAAGTTCTCTTGAGCCCATTGGTATGAGTAGTCAGTATCAACCCACTGATTCCAAATTTCCAAAAGAGTGAGGTGATCTCCTCCTGGCCTGGTGAAAGCTTCTCTAGCCTTGTCCGCATATACACGTTTGTCCTTTGGGCGGAAAAACAAGGCAGCAGACTCTCCAAGCATGGCTACAATAGATAGCACCTCTTCAACACAGTTATACTTGTCACTAGCAATGATTGCTTTAGCAAGCATTGGGTCTGCAGGAAATTCTGCCATTTGTCTACCAAGTTTTGTCAGTTCGCCTCGGTCGTTCAGGGCACCCAGGGCATATAACAATTCCAGTGCTTTGATCAGAGAATCGTGAGGTGGAGGATCTAGGAAATCAAAATTGAGAATGTCGTTGATACCTAGTGACATAAGCAATAAAACTACACTGCCCAAGTTAGTCCGAAGAATTTCGGGTGTGGTATTAGCAGGCAGTTCATTGTAGAATGCCCATTTTGTAAACAGTCTAAAGCACTTTCCTGGTCCAACACGGCCAGCACGGCCTGCTCTTTGGTCAGCCGAGGCTCTCGAGCATGGGGTAACTACTAAACTTTCCATACCGGTGCGAGGGTTGTAAACATTTTCTTTTACAAATCCCGGGTCAATGACGTAGACAATACCATCAATAGTAATAGAAGTCTCTGCAATGTTAGTGGCCAGTACTACTTTTCGAGAGCCTTCTGGAGTGGGATCAAAAATCTTTGCTTGCATCTCGGGAGGAAGATTAGCATAAATTGGACAGATGAGCATATTGGGAATTTTACTGCCCAGCTTTCGACAGGTCTCTTCCAAGTTCTCTGCAGCCATTTCAATCTCATCCTGACCAGTTAAAAAGACTAGAATATCGCCTTTCTTCTGAGTCGTGTGAATTTGGAAAACAGTTGTGATGGCAGCATGCAGGTAGTTGGCTTCAGGCTGTTTAGTGTAGTGAATGTCAACATCAAACCGTCTACCAGGAACCTGATAAATGGGCGCATCATCAAAGTACTCAGAAAACTTTTTGGCATTCAGGGTAGCAGACGAAATCAATAGTCGAAGCTCAGGACGAAATTTGGCAATATCCTTGAGTAAGCCAAATAAAATATCGGTGTGTAACGTTCTTTCATGGGCTTCGTCAATCATAATTGCAGAGTAGGTTGATAATTCTGGATCCGTTAGAAACTCACGTAACAGCATACCATCTGTCATGTATTTAATAACAGTCTTTTCGGAAGATTTTTCTTCAAAACGAATGCTGTAGCCAACCTCGTTTCCAAGCTTGCATCCAACCTCATCGGCGACACGAGCTGCAACAGACATCGCAGCAACACGGCGAGGCTGCGTGCACCCAACCTTCATTCCATTCTGAGTGTATCCAGCTTCATGCAAAAACTGTGGAACCTGTGTTGTTTTGCCAGAACCAGTCTCACCAACAATGATCAAAACTTGATATTCTTTGATGGCAGCAAGGATCTCTTCTCGGTGGGTATATACAGGAAGTGACCGTCTGGTATCCTCGATAGACTGAACGCGTCTTTCTTCTTCTCTGATCTTTGCTTCTAACAACTCTTGTTCTTTTGTCATGGTCGATACTGAGTCGGCTATAAAATCAATATTCTGCGCAGGGTCAAAAACAAATTCGTACTCTTCGGTCTCAATAGGAGTTTCCTTTTTTCGAGTCTTCGTGACAATGTTCGCTCTATTTCGCTGCTCGTCTTCCCATGTTTCATTATCATGCTTAGTTTTTTTGTTGGCTTCGCTGTATCGTTGGTGTAAGACAGCTTCTTTCCGTCTCTTGTCGATTTTTCCTTGTTCTGTGAAGTAATCCTCGGGTAACTTGTAACCATCTGTTCCGTCATCAATTTCTTTTCTTTCTTTCACAATTTTGAGAATTTCGCGTTTGTATTTGATCTCATCTTGTTCCCGTCGAGAAAGACTGTCCCAGCCGTATTTCGCAACAATATCCTCCAAAGTTTCGACATCACGCTCCAGAAGATGTAGCTTTTCCTCTTCTCTTTTCGAGAGATAACTTTTCCGTGAAATCTTTCTCAAAGCCTCTAACTCTTCTCTAGTACTTTCGTTATTGTCTGCTATACGGTCGCGCTGTTTCTGCTCCTGAGTTTTTGTGTACGCCTCAGACAATCTTGAACCGTTCTTGTCCTTGTTTTTTAATCTATTAGCAAATTCGTCGCGCTCTCGCTTATCTCTCTCAAGTTTTAATGCTTCATCCTCGATTTCAGGTTCAACTAAAGAGTTTCGGCTTTTGGATGGAAGGTCGGACTGTTTCATCGGTTTTCTCGAAGCTTCATCACTTTCAGACTCCGATTCAGAAATATCATGACGCTTTCGTCGTCTGCTCTCTACTGTGCGGTATTTCCTCGAGCCTGAATCTTTATTTTCTGAATTGCTCCTAGAAGTGGTCTCACTAGAGTTCCTTGACCGATCTGTGGCCTTTTCATCCCTGCTGTCCAAGAGTAAATCATATCGTTTCGATGGCCCAGAAGGTGCTGATTTAGAGCTTGTAGAATTGTCCGTATTAGGATGAACTTTTTTGTATAAATCTGAAATAAATGCTTTAGCTGATGAGTTGTTGGGTAAACCCATGCTGGCTAAGGTCTCCTGCAGTTTGCCAGACGATTTTGCCGATTTGGCAGATGCTAAACAGAAATCTATCGTATATTCATCACTTGCACCTAGAATCTGAAGCAGTTAATATTAATGAAAACAGTAATAAAAGTTAATCATATGAAAATACCTCTTGTAGCTTGTCAGAAACCCAGTAGTTAATGTCAGACATAGTATTATTTGGATTATCGGTTCTTTTGCAATTTGAGAAAAGTCTAGTCTAATAAAACATTTCAGGTTCGCGATGTGAGAAGAAATTTATATCGCTTATTGTGTGCTTATGTCATATAGTCTTCTTCCCACTTACCCTCATTCAACGCCACTGGTTTTCATTTTAAAACCTGCCACCAACCTGGACTTCCCCATCCTTCATTATCCATCAGCTCTCTTATTTATTATTATCCCTGTCCAAACCTCACACGCACCATGTCTGACGAAACCTTGATCAAAGCCGAAAAGGATTTCACTGAAATCCTGGATAAGGAGCTCCCTCAAATTGATGAACTTATCAAGGTATGTGCACGTTATATTCTTGTTAATTGGGCATGTTTACTAACTATCTGTAGAGCGACTTCCAATCTGGTCTTGACCAGCTGTTCTCCCTTGAGAAGCAAACACGACAGGTATGTACTTTGATTTTTTATTTCATCAAGTCAATTGAGCTAACATATCACAATTAGGCGTCTGATCTGGCCTCTTCTAAGAGAGTGCTGATCAAAATCGTGAATGTTACGCGAAAGTCGGGCAATTGGAAGCTCATGAACGAGCAGGTTCAGTTGCTGTCAAAGAAGCATGGTCAATTGAAACAGGCCATTACCACCATGATTCAGGAGGTCATAAAGTATTTAGATGAGGCTCCTGATTTGGAAACTAAGATTGAAACTATCGAAAACATTCGCACAGTTACCGAAGGTAAAATTTATGTTGAAGTTGAGCGTGCTAGAGTTTCTCGCACTCTGTCGCACATCAAGGAAGAGCAGGGTGATATTGATGCTGCTACCGACATTCTTGGTGAGCTGCAAGTCGAAACGTATGGCTCAATGGATATCCGCGAAAAGACTGAATTTATTCTGGAGCAAGTTCAACTATACATCAAAAAAGGTGACTTTACTCAGGCTCAGATTCTGAGCCGTAAGATTGTCCCCAGATATTTCAACAAAGAAGAAGTCCATGATCTCAAACTGCGCTACTATGAGCTTCTCATCAAGATTTCATTGCATAACTCACAATACTTGGATGTTTGCCAGCACTACAGAGCCATTTACGACACCCCTCTTGTTATTAAGGATGAGAACAAATGGAAGGATGCCCTCGAGAATATTGTCTACTTTATTACGCTTGCCCCTTACGATAACTTGCAATCAGATCTTATTCACAAGATTGTCTTGGACTCCCGGCTACAGTCTCTTCCCGTTCATTACGAGCTTATCAAATGTTTCACTGTCGATGAGTTGATGCGCTGGCCCAAGGTTTCTGAGATCTACGGACCTCCACTTCAAAAGACTCCTGTCTTTGACCAGAGCACTGCCGAAGGCAAGGTTCGGTGGGATGACTTTAGAAAGAGAGTTATTGAGCACAATCTGAGAGTCATTTCGAAGTACTACACCAGAATCCGCACAGCCAAGCTTAACAAACTCTTAGATTTGTCGGAGAAAGAGACCGAGGAATTCATTTCGAAACTGGTCACACAGGGTACTATTTACGCTAGAATCAATAGACCTGAGAGAGTTGTGACATTTGCAAAGCCTAAGGACAGTAACGAGGTCCTCAACGAATGGAGTCACAATATTGCTACTTTGCTTAGCCATATTGAAACTATCGGACATCTGATCTCGAAGGACGAGATGGTTAACGGAATCAAGCCCAAAGTTAAGTAATTGATAATTTATAAATATGTAAAATGTATGAATTCATTCATTTATATGAAAGTGTTTGGTGACCCAAACCCCAAATTTTTAATACTGTTAACCCCCACGCATATGGTTGCAGCCAAATGGGCTTACAGTCACGAGATGCAGGGACAAAAAGACAAATGCAGATCCAACAGTTTTCTCTTCACTAATACTTTATAAACATAGCTTTAGAACCAACTGCATCCAACACGAATGTACACACGGTCTCGTCGTTTTTTTTGTTTTTTCTAAAACTTGCGCAAGACATATTCAAATGGACGTGTTGTTTTACGAGTTAGATAACGAAGAGCAATTTTGGGATGGTAAGTGTTTGGTTGTTTTTATTGCTATTGCTGAACTGCTATACTTCGAGCAGCCTTGCTAACACAGCTTTTTTTATTTTTATTTTTTTTTTAGAACTTAGCGATATCACGTCTCGAGATTACCACTCGCACGTAGCTGTGGAAAAAGCTCTTCTATCGTACTTGCATTTTGCATCGCTATTCCTTGATAAATATCTTTGTTACGATGAGCAGCTGTCAAAATGCGTGAAGAAACTGGTTCACTCGCCGATTTTCCGCAACAACAAAGCTTATGTGCGAAGGAGATTTGCCTCGCTCATGGCAAGCGAGCTTGTCCAAGGGAATATGAGCAAAAAGATTATTATTGGAGCATTCCTTTTAATTGATGGAAGGATCCATAGCTGGACTCTGGAGATGCTGGAGGAGGAAAAAGCGTTGCCCTCCATCATATCAACTATCTGGGAAAATCACGACCAAGAGGGACCCAGAAGCGTGATCTTAAGTCGGATTTTCCTAGATTTGCTCTACGAAATGTGCAAAGTGCAAAAGCTTGATGTTTGTGATTTGCAACAAATTAGCGTCAAATTCATTGAGTATCTCTTTGCTGCAATTGAAAACCGTGATGATTATGATCATGACCCTTACGGCTACGCCTTGCTCAAAGTGTTGTTGGCACTGAATGAACAATTTATGATTAAATCCTACGAGACTTATCAAGCTAAGGTGGGAATTTCTGAATCAGAGCCGGACACTATTGAACTACAACGCTCAATATCGTTGCCAGAGTCAACCACACTGGAAGTTGTCTTCGTTAACAAGGTGTTTGATACGCTTGCTAAACACAAAGAAAGATATCCAACGTTTGGAGAGAATATTGTCTTTTTGCTCAATCGAAGCAACGACACCTGTATTCAGTTGATGACTTTGAAATTCTTATATCTGATATTCTCTACAGCTGAGACTTGCGACTATATCTATCTGAACGATTTGAAGGTTATTGTTGATGTTTTCATTCGAGAACTTCAAAATCTCCCAGTTGAAGAAGAGAGACTGCGTCATACATATCTGAGAGTTTTTCTTCCTTTGCTGCTTTATACGGAGCTAAGACGGGATGAATACAAACGAAAAGAAATAATCTCTATTCTTGATAGTATGTGTGGAGAGAGCTCTGTGTTTGAAATCAGTGTGACGACACGCCGGCTTGCATCCCGGTGCTTATCGGTTGATTGGCTGAACTACTCTTCGACTAGACCTAGCCATACACGATCAATCTCAGAGACCAATCTCACAGTTAATAACACCACCAAATATCACGGTAGGTCGGCTTCTGAGACTCCACACACAACAGACTGTCTCAATCAGTGTAGGCAATCCAATTATAGCTTGTCACCTGGCTCAGACACGAAATATACTGTTTCCCAACCAACCTCACCAGCGTCGTCACTAACTTCAATTACTTCGACATTGACATTATCAGCTAATAATACCGAAAATGTTGGCAACTCGGTTACAATGACCTATTCAGAAGATGCGAATGATGCTAAAGAGATAGAGAATAAGAATGTCAAGAACCAATCGTCAACAGCGACATCATCAGCCTCTTCTAATCCTCTTCATCTTCCACGGATTCCTCCTCCCCCTCCTCCTTCACGTTTGGTGCACGCTCTTCACGAATTCAGGCGACACAGAAAGCCGCCGCCTCCGATTCCTACTGAAATTAACAATCTTTGTGGAATGCCGCCCCCATTGCCGTCTCCTAGAAAACGGCATTCTCAACACAAACATAATGATAGCGACCTCGATCTAGCTAAATTTTCACTACCTCCCATTAAAGAGAATACAGTTCACACCTGTAAAGAGGTTAAAGACATCGACCCTCTTACTTCTAATTCTAATCCGGGTAGTGACTCTGATGAGTTTTCTGTTTCTACTACTAAGAACCTTCCCCCATTGCCAAGAAAGCGACGAGTTGTACCGGCACCACCACCTCCACCTCCTAACCCTAGACGAATAACTATCCACTCATTGTAATGTGTATTCTTTAATTGACTTATTTATTATATTTTTAAACTCTTTTCGTTTTGTGATTTCAGTTGACGCGGGTCAAAGATTTTCCATCGCCAAGAATCATGTTGTAAATATTGTCAGCGCAGTTCTTTTCGGAAAGTTCAACGTTCTCCAACGTTGACGAACCAATGTGAGGCTCAATAATAACGTCCCATCTCTTACATAACTCTTCCTCGACAATGGGTTCCTTCTCAAATACATCAAGACCGACACCATGAAGATGACCAGACTTAAGAGCCGCCAGCATTGCCTGGGTGTCGATAAGAGCACCTCTACCAATGTTAATGATTCTGGCTTCTTTAGGTAGGAATTTCAATGACTCCTCGTTGACAACATAATGAGTGCCAGCATTAAGAGGGCATGCAAGAACCAGTAATTGAGAATTTTCAAAAAGGTCTTTGATCTCCTTGTGGAAAGTAGCCGGATACCCAAGTTCCTTTTCTTCTTCACCTGTTAGCGCAGTTCGCTTGCTGTAGTGCACATTCATGCCGATGGCATTGAGCTTTCTACCAATCTCCTTGCCAATGGCACCAAATCCAAGAATACCCACGGAGTGGCCCTTGGGGGTTTTGACAAATCGACCAGCGACAAGCTCGCCAAATGCAAATTTGGCAGGCGTGATTGACGAGTTAGTCTCGAGAGAATAATCAGCCTCGTTGCGCTTGTCGTCAAAGATCTTGGGCTTACCAGCCTCGAGATCCCAACTAGAAGTTGTGAGCATTCTACGAGGGTCGATCGTGTGCTGGTACGCACGGGTCAGACGCTCGAAGACGTGGTAGTAACGGAAGAGCGACAGTGTCAGATACAAAACATGATCGGCGACAGGTTCGGCTGCGAGGCCCGGCGTGTTACAAAGAACGATTCCGCGGTCTGCGAGACCCTTGGCGTCGTAAGAGTCAAATCCAGCCGCACAGGAAGTAATAATTTTGACTGAGGCAGGAACAGCCTCGAGAACCTCACCCCTAAGACCGCCGACGGGCTTTAGCGAGTCATCAATAGTTAGTATGGATAATTAAACCAGCCGTTTGTAAGACTTGAAGAAATAAAAACTTACAATGAAACCCATCCACATGGCCCAAATCGCGGAAATATCAGAGTAGATGGTTTTGAAATCTTCAATAAGTTTTTCCTTGGTAGAAATTTGGTAGAGCTGGTATTTTTCAAAGAGTGTTGGTTAGTTAGTTGGCTAGCTTGAAAAAAACAAATCTGCGGGTTCTTGATGCCGAAAGAGAGTTCAAGCTTTGGCACATACCTCGTAGTCAAAGTGTTCAGCAAACTGCTTGAAACTCGCGAAGTTGGTATCAACCTCTCCAATAATCAGAACCTTGGGTTTTCCATTAGAGCTGAAGGCTGTCATTATGTGTGATTTCGCTTTATCTATTATTTATCGTTGAAAGTTGAACAAAAAATTAAGATGGTGATGTATTTTACTGGTTAAAAAGAAAGTAGAAAAATAACTTGGGGTTGTCCTCCGAACGGCGCCGTTTTAGGCGACTTATTCCAATTTTGAAATACTGCTCGAACTCCATGCTTCAAGTGGCCAAGAATCATAAAAAGCGCTTTTGGTTTCAAAATAAATAATAATAATAATAAAAAATAAAACATAAAGAATATCTTCATTTTGTATCTTTTTTATATCTGGGAGCTTGTTGTGTGACTTGGCATCGTAAAAAGAAAGATATTCTTCATTCGTCGAGGCAAATCAAGGCCCCACTCAAATACGCACGCTTCAGCTAATGTCATCAACTTAGCGACCAATGTACAGCTTTTGTATTATCGAATGGTTGTGCTCCCTCAAGCCTAAAAACAACTTGTTTGTTATGGAAGGATTTCAAACTATAAGCTGACGAGTGCTACGAGTGTCAGTGTGTCCAAAAGATTCATAAACTCATGAACTATGCAGCGTAGCCATAATGGATCTAAGAAAGATTGGATGGTCATCACCGCAGTCAATAGCTTGATCTCCTTCAAAATAGGATCACCATAATGTATCCTTTTGTTTTTTTGCTACAAGTGTATTCAAAAAGAAACCCAAGTCAACCAGAGGGGGCCTTAAGTGTTCAACTTGAAAAGATGTTTACAGGTTTTAAAAAAAAGTTCCTTCTACAAACCAAGATCGTTTCTCAATTTTGGTCAAAACAAATGTTTTTTAGGCTTTTTTTTTATTTTTTTTTCACAAAATTATCATACACAATAAATCATAATCAATTAATTAACCAATTAATCTAGTAAGCGGCCTTAGAAGCAACGGTGGGGTTGATCTTCTTACCGTCCTTGTTGAAACGAACACGGGGAGGGGGGGTTCTGATGCGGCGACCCTCTCTGGAACGGACACGGACAACCTTGCTGTGGATGGCACAAGAGACACAGTAGTGAGTCTTGAGGTACAGCTTGGGGAGAACGTACTCCTTGTAGACAGAAGCCTCGGAGATGTCACGGATGGCAGCAGCCTCAACCATGTTTCTGACAGCGTATCTCTTGATGGCCTTGTCCTTGGGGACCATTCTGGCGCAGTTAGAGCAGCGGATGGAGGTGACGTGACCTCTACCCTTCTTGTTACGTCCGTTGGAAGCTCTCTTCTTAGGCATTTTGATCTATAGACGAAATGTTAGCATCACAGCGTCAAAAAAAAAGAAAGCTTTGGTGGCAGGATATCTTTTCTTAAAGCAAAGTTGGTAAACAGAAAAAGTATTGTGAGCCTCGTATCAATATTCTATCTGAGTCCCGATGATGCGTCCATGTCGTTCAAAAGTTGAAAACTGGTAATTTCTCGGAAAATCTTGGTTGTTGAAAAAGTTTGAACAGTTGTCAACATCAAATGTCGATGTAAAAAAATTCGTTTGAAATTTTTCATGAATCAAATATCATGTCGTTCCAACACTGACTAGGCGTTATTCACGCAGGAAGCGTTCAATAAATAATCCATCGATATTCGTACTCATGGCTCCAGTTGCTTTGAAAAGATATCCCCTCAACCAGTAAATCAAGAAAATGTCCTTACTTATTATGTGATCCTTTCGGTCGATGTGTCGTCGATACAGAGAGAAAGGGGAGGAGAAGGAAAGAGAGAAGCAAAAGCAAAAGAGAAAAAAACTATCACCCACAACAAAAAATTTCGTTCTCAATATGAGATATCTGACTAACCGAGACGCATTAGGATTAGTAATTTTTCCATTATGTCATCAACTCTTCAAAATTTTAGTATGGTGCATATTTGAGGGCTAAGATGGTGTCTCCGTATATTTGGGAATGGCAATACTGTAGAGTTTAGAACGACTTCTATTTATGGAAATAAGACAGTCACAACAAAATATTACTAAGACTTACACTTTGAGACTTGAACGAAACATAAATTGACTTCAGTTCTTTTGCTAATTGAGTTCACTAGTTGTGACAATATAATCAAACAAGCAAAATGATAATGAAGAGTTATAAAAATTTAGACCAAATATTGACTTATTTGAGCCCTTCAAAAAAAAATGTGTTCTGGAATAAGACGATATTAATTTCTGGCCAATATGTTTATACAATTTGTCCAGAATTTGGGCATGTCTGATTTAAATCTGGAAACGAATATTCATGTTTAAAGAGAAAAGTCAAGATATTAACTGGTCTTGGAATCCTACATTTATTATCTGCGCTCAGTTCTTGTAAAAATTATCAAGCTTTTTTTTTTTTTTTTGATAATATATAGAGAACAATTCAAAAGGCAGTAAAAATCATAGTAAATTTATCATTATTCTATATT
>Ga0160505_101247_pt1 | contig 12379 bp, 15 predicted proteins | sample DIDeMG_FD_108225 | JGI IMG/M metagenome (GOLD analysis project Ga0160505, IMG submission 108225) | Enriched chicken feces microbial communities from UW Madison campus, WI, USA - DID2874_E49_Stillage MG | ecosystem: Host-associated > Birds > Digestive system > Large intestine > Fecal ... | reverse complement strand
GCAATGGCTGGACGGCCTGCTTCGCGCACACTGTCCGTGAAGAAGTCAAGCTCAAGCCCTGGGCGCACACGAGCACCATCCCTCGATTTGCGGAGAGCATTGAGGGTAACTCGCTCATGGAGCCTTATGACAAGTAGGCAGGGAGGGTGAAGAGGAGGGGGTTCGGTCGTACCATGGCTTTCGAGTTGGGAGATATTATGAGCACGTACATGGAGAAGCGGCCCATTAGTTCTTCGAGCCTGTAGTCTGTTGCTGCTGTGTTATGCGAGTCACTGTGCATAGTGCCGAGATGCGAGGCATTGGCACCGCCAAGGTCCTCTCGAGTCATGCCAAGTCTCATGCTGTGTCCGTCGTCGCTTTCCTTCCGATAACGGCTCGCTCGCCTATGCCATATCCGTAATTCCAGACAGAGCCAAGATCATCGAATGGCAGTCTCGGGATAACCGGGGGCTATGGTGCTAGTCGGGGTGTCCGGCGTATCTTCTGCAAGCCGGGAAAGCCGTGAACCCTTTGGGAAACAGGGAGCTCATCCCCGAACATGGCCGGCATGCATCGCTTTCGATACAATTCATCTCAAGGCGATACAGTTCAAGTTCGCAATAGCTCAAGTTCGCAATAAGTCAAGTTCGCAATGGGCCAAGTTCGCAATCTGCTCTTATGCAACAGAACGGGTACCTAGAAGTCCGATGTGGGCATCTAGTGAGGACGCCAGAAACGATGACATCAGCGTCCATTCTTCTGGCCAGGAACCAAACAAGTGATAGCCGTACGATCCAGCCCTGGCCGCGATCCAACGACTGCGCAACTCTAAAGGGATAAGCCGAGACCGACACTGGATAATGTGGATAAAGTCTAGGCGTAGATAGTGCACAGTACACAGTGGAGGCCACCCTACTGACAAGCTCGGAGCCGAAGGTTTCCATTCCTGAGACGGATAGTTGAGATTCGCATTTTTGTATTGATCCGAACACCGCATTTGTAAACTTGGGAGGTCAGCGGGCAGCGCGCATTGTTTGTTCTAATTACGTCCCGGCAAGCTCGGCTCGGCGTTCTACTCCAAGCCGTTCCCGCTCAGGCATGCCAAAAGTATCCAAACATATATAACGTTCTAGCTGAGATCAACATTTCTCACAGTCCAAACACTTCGCAAGCGGCCATGGGCGAAACGAGAACAGACACAGCGCAGCATGTTGGTCCGATGGACGTGACGGTCAACGAGGACGACGGGCGGATGAACCTCTGGCTGAACGTCGAGCCGGGCACGACGCTGGCACTGCCATCACCGTCATCGTCGCTGCCGCTATCGTCGCCTGGGAGCGTGTCCGCCGACTCGCAACGCGAAGCGAAAGTAGGCACCGACTGCCCGCCGCTCAACATTGTCATTTTTATCGTGGGCAGCCGCGGCGACGTGCAGCCGTACATTGCGCTCGCGGTGCGCCTGATCCAGAAACGGGGCCACCGCGTGCGTATCGCGACCCACGGCGAGTTCAAGGATTTGGTGTTGCAGGCGAACGAGCGGCTTGAGGGCATAGACGACAGGGGGCGGCCGCTCGCTGGCCGACTCGAGTTTTTCAACGTCGGCGGGAATCCAAAGGAACTCATGGCGTACATGGTCAAGAGTGCGTGCTTCACGAGAGTATCGCTGACGCGCAGATCCCGGACTCCTCCCCGGCTGGGACTCGATCAAGCAAGGTGATGTGGGGAGCAAACGGCGCATGGCGCGGGAGTATCTACAGGGCTTTGCGGACGCAGCGACCGGTCCCGACCAGCAGACCTGGAAACCATTCGCGGCGGACGCGATCATCTCGAACCCGCCCGCGTTTGCACATATCCACATTGCAGAGTCCCTCGGCCTCCCCCTCGTGCTGTCATTCACGATGCCGTGGACCGCGACGTCGGCGTACGCACACCCGCTCGTGAACGTGCAGCGGTCAGACGCCGAGCCAGGCGTCACAAACTATCTCTCCTACGTGCTGGCGGACACAATGTGAGTTTGGAGCTTGGTGGTGCTGACGGCAGGGTGTGGCAGGGCCTCGGGGACGTGATCAACAAGTTCCGCACGAACGTGCTCGGCCTCCTCCCCCTCTCGCCGTCGACGGGCCCGATGCTCTGCGATCGCCTCAAGGTACCAGTCACGTACGCGTGGAGCGAGGCGCTGCTCCCGAAACCAGCGGACTGGAGGGACCATATCGACATTGTGGGGTTTTACACCCTCCCAGCGCTCAAAGAGTACAAGCCTGATCCGAACCTCGTCAGGTTCCTCGGTGCCGGCCCGCCGCCAGTGTACATTGGCTTTGGGTCCGTTGTTGTCGCTGATCCTGATAAACTCACGCGTGAGTCTACTTCTGTGTACAGTCGGCCTGACCACAGAAACAATTCTCGAAGCTGTCCAAGCTACCGGCGTGCGAGCGCTCGTGAGCGCCGGCTGGGCCGACCTTGGCGGCGAGCAGCTCCCAGACTCGATCTTCCTCATCAAGGGGGATGTAAGCCACGAATGGCTGTTTGCGGACGGGCGCGTAGCCGCCGTATGCCATCATGGAGGTAGGTCCAACCCCTTGCAACATATTCTCACTTCATAGGCGCTGGCACGACAGCCGTAGGCTTGAAACACGGGAGACCCACTATCATCGTCCCGTTCTTCGGAGACCAGCGGTTCTGGGGCGAGAGCGTGAACCGAGCTGGGGCTGGTCCCCCACCGATCCCCTACAAGGAGCTCAACGGCACGGTCCTCGCCGAGGCTATCCAATTTGCATTGTCGCCTGGAGCTGCCGCTGCAGCCGCGGTGCTCGGGCAGCGGATCCGGAGCGAGAACGCCGAAGATGCCGGTGTGAAGAGCTTCCACCGCCACATCCCACTGAAAAACATGCGATGCGAGCTTGATCGCACGCGTAACGGTCCGTGGTGGTGCGAGAAATACTGTATCCGCCTCAGTGCGCCGGCGGCAGCTCTGCTGGTGCAGAAGGGCAAGTTGAGCTGGGACGACATCGCTCCGCACCGTGAGTGCCCGAGTATATGCGTTTTACTGACGGCAGGCCCGATCGAATACGCCACGGACAGACACTATGCGGACCCGCTGGCCGCTAGCGGGCAGTCGATCTACGACATGTTCAGCCTGACGGCAGCAAGTACCGGACAGATGTTTTACGCGCCACATCGCGGTCTGAAGGGACTGCTGTACGACGTTCCAAAGGGTGAGCACTGACTATGTCATATGTGCTGATGGCAGCGAGCCTGCAGGTGATCGGCACACTGCACGAGGGCGTCCAGAACGTTCCGGGCCTCATGGGATCCGCTGTGCGCACAACTCCACGCATCACGTCCTTCCGCATGGGCATGGCCGAGGGCGGTAAGAGCTTCACCTTCGGCCTATGGGACGGCGTCACGGGCCTCGTGACCGAGCCGGTACGCGGCGCTTTGGAAGAGGTGAGCGGAATAACAAGTACAGCGGCTGATGGTAAGGGACCAGTGGGCTTCGCCAAAGGTGTCGGAAGAGGACGTGAGTTGAATAGTCCATACCGCATTCTAACATCAGTCGTCAACCTTATCGCAAGACCTGCCGCGGGCGTGCTCTCCCTCGCCGTTCTCCCAAGCAGGGGCGCGTACATGGGCACCAAGCGCCGGCTATCGAAGCGCGAGCCGGCAGGCAATCTCCTCAAACCGGGCAGGCAGGCAGATTCCGAGGCGGAGCTGCAGGCCCTGACGGAAGAAGAGAAGGCGCATATCCTCGAGCGATGGGAGGCGGTGTCGAACGGCGGCGCAGTGCGTGCCCGCAAAGCAGGCGTAGAGCGGAGGCGGAGGGAACAGGAGGCCGCGCTCTTGAGCACGCCGAAAGCCAAGCCCCGGCCCGCAATCGCCGCCGGTTCGCCGCGCGTCGTGCACGCGCCACCATTCAGCGGCGCGAGCTCCGCTACGATGAGTCCGGGAACAGAGACCGAGTCGTACCTTTTCGCTTCATCGCGGAGCAGTGCCGGAGCCGCGCCGGGGGCTCCATCACGCAATAGTACTGGGTCGTACCCTATTGCTCCCGTGCGGAGCAGTACCGGTGGCAGTGCTCCATCGCGCAATAGTACTGGTGCGGTACCGAGCATTCCATCGCGCAGCAGTACGGGCGCCGTGCCAAACGGTCTGCCGCCGGCGTTGCCGCCCCGCCGCGACACGGCCTCGGCTCCCGTTACGCCGTTAGCAGATGACCCGCCGCCGGAATACCGACCCCCGCTGCCGGAGAAGGATTAGTTGTATGAGTACGAACAGATAACTGTCGCTAGTTAGATGTACATGCCACACGAGATACGAAAAAACAACCTGCTCTGAACTTTCCCGCAAGGACGATTAATGCTGCATTTCTGACCTACTCACGTGCAATTTGACAACTCGGTCGTCCACGGCGTCCCGTCTTCGCTTCAATTAAATCTGGCTCACATGCTCGTCGCCGTCAATCCTGCGTTTTGTCGTGCCCCCTTCGTCCTGGAAAACGCTCCGCGAATATTGTGCCGCTTATACTGTGTGCCGACTTCACGAAAGATCAGGCAAGCATCTACAGGTGACGGCCCCCATGACCATCGCACACCATGGCGTCTGTGCTCGAGCTCGTCCGACAATACGGCGTATGCGTCTTCACGCAAGTGAGGGGCCCGATGGCGGCTCTCGCTAGTCAGCGTCCGAGTGGATGAGGCCCGCGGTGGGGTCGTTGCGCGCCGTGGATTGCCTAATCGCGCCGATGGCCTCCGAGTTGATAAGGGAGGTTGTGGATGTACGAGCCGTCGTATGGGCCTTGACGCCGAAGCTGGAGTCAGTGCAGGGCGGCACGTAGGGCATCAGAACGTTTCTAGCTCTTCGTCTCGCCTGCCCCAACTCTACTATACCCACATGGCCCCGGTGCCCGATCGTACCAAGCCCCACTCCTGTGAGATGTGCCGTTGTCCTCGGCTCCTGGGCCCTTGGAGCGCCCTCTTGTGGCCCGAGGCCGGGCAAAGGAAGAAGACACTGCCGTCCTCCTTGGCGAGACCGACCTCGAGGGCGAGTACTTGTGCGGGGCATCAGGGACGTGTGTAGGCGGCTGTAAAAGAGTGTACGTGTCGCGTGTCTGTGGCCATATACCAGTCACAAAAAGGTGTACCAACCTCTTAATCCGCCGGGGTATACCACGCAAAAACCCCCAAAGATTGAGAGGGGTGTGTGCTCGTAAAAGAAGGCTCTCGGAGCTCGGAGTTGCGCCGCCCCTTTCCAAAATTCGGCTGGTCGAGGTGACAGCGCGTGCTACCGCCATACCCCTCGAACGTTCCAGCAGCTTTTCACGTCGACCATATTCCCCTGGTATAATACCTCTGGTAGACCTTTTTTTTCGACTACAATATGGCATGGCGGAGAGAGGGTTTTCGGGACGCTGCACGACGAAAGTCGTCGGTGGCCGAAACGCACTGCTCAAAAACTGAAATAGATTAAATTCAAATAAAATGCGGGTTTAACACGTTCTACCATGCATCCATCCTTTATACATCGTTCTCAGAGACATCGAGGACATCTCAGCTGCATACCATCCGAGTTCCGAGCTACCCGTCGCCTACATACCCGACGGCATTATAGCAAGTGCTCGAAGCATCCACCACAGTCCGACTCCGATGCGGAGTCCGAAGCGGAGATCCCCGCGGTGCCACTGTGGCAGGCACGGCGGCGCCACTCTGCCACACTTGCGCCGCAGTAACTCCGCGCCGATCAAATTGTCCGCCTTCTTAGTTCAGTGGCTAGAACGCTTCACTAGTACCTACGACATGAAGAGGTCACCCGTTCGATTCGGGTAGAAGGCAACGAAAGCGCGAGTAACGTTCTCGTCGTTTCTTTCTTCTTTTTCTTTTTGGATTGCACGACACCACCATCACACCGACGACACGCAACGCCTCACAAGGTGTCTGTTTAACCGCCGCATGTGGCGATTAAACGGGCATTACGATAACTGCTGGCGTCCCGGCCCCGTGACACGAAGCACCGCGCTAATTGCCCCCGCCTACGGCCAGACACATCCCGGCCCACCCCTCCTCCCCCCACCGCCCTCTTCCCCCCAACCACCTCGAACCGTCTGGCCCACGCTCCTGCAAAAACTACGACGACAACGACGAAGCGTCGCGTAGAGTTGCCGTGCTAGCCTTCGCAACGGCCAACAAAGCCCTAGACCTCGTGAGCACCTATCTGCGAAGGCCGGTAGGCAGGGACCTGGTGGTTTCTTTAAGATTGCGCAACACTGTCAACACCGGCTGAGAAAATGCCTAGCCTCCCACTATCGACGCCGCAGTCCCATGCCAAGCAGAATTCTATTCAAGCACAGATCTTTACGAGAGGGGGGTTGGATGCTATGAATGGCATCCAGGACCGTTGCAAAGGGCGAGCCAACGACCAAGTGAATCAAGGTGGGCTAGCGGCTCTCCTATGGCGGCCCAGTCCGCTGTTGACTCGACGAGGGGAGAGTTGAGGATAGTGCCAACTCCGCAGTCACTGTCGCCGCCCGTTAACACACTGGTTTACACTTCCAACTGACGCGCAGCGTGGCACATGACATTCCTCGGGAAGAGGGAGTATGGGAATGTGGAAAGCTGGAACGCATGTCAGTTACGCGCGAGTGGAGCACACGATCGAGGATTCAGTTTAGTTGGATTTCTACATCTCGAGATGGATCAGAAACTCGCGTCGTCGTCGAGATTCTCTTGTCCGAAAATTTGTCACAGCGTTCCTCGACAAGATTTCGGGTTTTGCTGATGTCATGTTCTTATGCCAGCTATGCTAAAGAAAAACTCTGGACCCACTTCTCCAAGCAACGCAGGATCTCTCGAGTCGTACACCTGTACGTCCACCTTCCCACGCCAGGGTTTCCGTCCACTGAGCGACGCGGACCTGGACCTAGCACAGGTCCGAAAATCAAGCCTGAAAATGTCATGCAGAACATGTACGTACCGGAGAGGCATACGCCGACGACGGCAGAACGGTACGCTTACGTTGAGCGTAGAAACTCGGCGATACTGGAATGGCGGAGCCGATCGCACCAAGCCTTCTCGAGACATCTCGAGACTTGTCGACGACCCCGATTTTCTTGTATCCCGTAAAGCGCCTCTTTTTGTCATTCTCGTAGACTGAATTGAAGCGTATCGGACAATCACGACAGGAGTACATAATGGCGTGTGGGACCCGCATGGTGGCATTTCAAGTTTGGACGACGACGAGTGAGATGGGTTCTCGTGACGGTGCAACCTTTGTCAGGTTCCGGTGTCGGACGACTGCCACTCGGCCACTTCGCATGATGTCACCAAGCGGAATGTCTGTGGATGGATGTCACGCAAAGTCCACGTGCACCACGTGAAACCTCAACGGATATACGGCTGGCCACTCTGTTCTTCCGTTAGCGGAATCAAAATATCAAATACTACTAGGCTGAACGATAAAAAAAGTTGAACGCTCCGCTCGAGTGAATTTGGAATGCACGACGCGCGCACTTGGGAGTACGAGTCGGAAAGGGCCAGTCCAGGCTGGGCCCTTAGTAGGGCGTGTGATGGTGACGATGGACGCTCGAGCGAACGACCGACGACTCACCGGTATCGGGTTGCATGCTGCATCATCTCTCAAATCTTGTCATCGACTTTGTTATCATATCAAATCTCCAGCAGTATCATGGCGAGTACCATCTCGCCATACGCGACGCTGGCGCCGAGCCAGATCCCACTCGGCTCCAGCGTGCCCGCGCTCACGAACCATGCGATCTCGGTCTCGCTCCCACTCTGGGAGGACAACATTGGTTACGAGGAGGGCGACAAGCGCGTAGTTGACAAGATGGAGACGGGATACCCTCGTTTCTTCATCCACAGGTCGATCCAGAAGGTGAGTTCACGAGGTGTCACCTGCTGGTGAAACCAGACTCATGGCCGATGAAACCACGACTGTCATTTACGATGTCACCGCGCACGGTCACTAACCGTCCCAGCTCGCTGCGCTCTGCCTCGCCAAGTTCGGGCAGCCAAACGAGAGCTGTATGCTCTTCCCGACGCCCAAGATTGCCGGTCGCGCGCGTGACTTCCTCTCGAACCTCAAGCCCGCGGTGCCGTCCCGAATTGTCGAGTTCGTCATTTGCCCCGGTGCCAACTCACTCCCTTCCGCCAAGGAGACGGTCACTGCCATCGACTGCATTGAGCTCCAAATCCTCCTGTTCAACAAGGACCACTTCCCCTTCGCGAAGCAGTTCTGGCAGCACACGGGCGACGGTATCTCGTCGCGCATGGCCGAGCGCGCTCTTGCCTTCCTTGGCGAGACTCCCGCTGGTGCGGCCTCTCCTCCCAAGACCGACGACGCAGCCGGCCACCTCACCCAGCCGCCCTCGCTGCGCGGGTACTCGCGTAACCGCCACTACGGCCGTGCTACCCGCTCCACGGCTGCCGCGAGCACGACGCTCCCCGGTGCATCTGGCGCTGCGGCCACTGTCAACTCGGGCTCGGCCACGCCGGTCCCGGGCGTTGGGGTTCCCGACGAACTCGCTTCCGCCGATCTTCCCACGTACCTCGAAGAGCGATACGGCCGCAATCTCCCCCTCTTCAACGCCCCGCTCGCCAAGCAGGCGCTCAAGCGCCGTATTGCCGGCGGTGTCCTTCCCTCCGACGCCGAGTCTGAGAAAGACATTGCTCGCGGTATCGCCGAGGACGACGTGTACCTCTTCCCCGGCGGCATGAGCGCCATCTGGCATGCGCACAATGTCGTGCGTCTCGCACGCACGGGAACGGGCGCAGCCGAGGGAAAGAGCGTTTGCTTCGGGTAGGTGCAGTACGCCGGTCGTCAGCTCACCCACTCAGATTCCCGTACACCGACACGCTCAAGATTCTCCAGAAGTGGGGTGCCGGCTGCCACTTTTACGGAAACGGAACGGACGCCGAGCTGGACGAGTTTGAGGCTCTTCTCGATGCGCAGGACAAGAACGCGCCTATTCTTGCGCTCTTCTGCGAGTTCCCGTCCAACCCTCTCTTGCGGTGTCCGGACCTTCCTCGTATCCGCAAGCTCGCCGACAAGCACGGGTTTGTCGTCGTTGTCGACGAGACCATTGGCAACTTTATCAACGTCGACGTCATGCCGTATGCGGACATTGTCGTTTCGTCCTTGACCAAGATATTCAGTGGCGACTCGAACGTCATGGGCGGAAGCCTGATCCTCAACCCCAGCAGCCCGCAGTACCAGGTCCTTAAGGCGACGATGACTGCCGACTACGAGGACACCTACTACCCCGAGGACGTGGTCTACATGGAGCGCAACTCGCGCGACTACCGTTCGCGCATTAAGCGCGTCAACGACAACGCCTACGACGTCACGTCCTTCCTCTACTCGCGTTCTCTCATGGACGACAGCACGCCGGCGGAGGGCAAGGTCATCAAGCGCATCTACTACCCACGCTACGAGACTGTTGAGCACTTTGCCACGTGCCAGCGCCAGCCGCCCACCGGGAAGGGCGGCTTTGGTGGTCTATTCTCAGTCACATTCACGTCGACTGCCGCCGCGATCGCGTTCTACGACACGCTCCTGTGCGCCAAGGGCCCATCCCTCGGTACGTCGTTTACCCTTGCGTCGCCGTACGCCATCCTCGCGCACTACGCCGAGCTCGACTGGGCCGCAACCTTTGGCGTCGAGGCCAACCTCGTGCGTATCTCCATTGGCCAGGAGAGCGCCGATGTCCTCAAGTCGTGGTTCGAGACCAGCGTCAAGGCTGCCGAGGACGCCGCCGCCAAGGAGCAGGCCACCACCAAGGCTTAAGCTTGAACGCTGTGGTCAGCTCCGCTTTAAGAGCATATCAAATCAGTGAGATCCAACTCTCTTATGTTTATCTAGATACAATTTAGGGATTTAGTTGCCTATGCATAGTCCAACCAGTGCATTATACCATGCCGCAGAGCGCTGTCGTTTGTGAAGTTGCCTTGGAGTGATGTCTCGTCAACATTTTGATTCCGCTTCAGGTCATGGTGGAGGTGTCTGTTCGAACGTCACAGAAATTACCTCCACCTCGTCCGGTCCACTTGTCATCACCACATCGGCCACAACAACAACTAATCAACAATGGACGTCGAGAAGCACGACAAGATGACTCCCGAGGAGCGCGCGGCGCACGACAAGGCTGAGCGTGCACGTGAGGCTGCGGAGCAGGCTGGTGAGTTCGGCTGGAGGGTAGGGCGGCACGGAATGGCATGAGTGTCCGGCTCGCCGCTGAGGCATTGGAGCGAGGATGTACAAGGTGGTCAGACGGTGATCCAACCTTGCCTATCAAAGATCCGAAAGAGGCCACTAAGCGCCGTGCGCCCAAACTCGGCATCGCAAATCACCATGACCGCCGTTCACTAGCTGACCCCAGCCCTCCCGTACACCTGGTCGCAGGAACTCAAGACCGTGACGGTCAACGTGCCCCTTCCGAAGGGAACGCGCGCCCGCGACCTTATTGTCGTCATGAACCGTAACAAGCTCAAGGTGGGTGGGAGATTGTCTCTGTGGAGCGTTAGAGTCAGGTGTAGTAGCCACATTCCAAACACCTGACCTTGTCCCTCTCTCGTCGCGTTCAATGCTCACTCTCCAGGTCCAGGTCAAGGGGCAGGAGCCGATCCTCGAGGGCGACCTGTTTGAGGATATCGCAAAGGACGACTCGAGCTGGACAATTGGTGCGTGTTTGCTGACGGATACTGACCCGGGGGTACGGGGGGGCCGCATCTCTGAACGCGCCTCCGCCATCCTCCAGCTCCTAACTGCTCGACCAGGGTCACAGCTGACGGCAGACGACGGCGTGCTCACGTTCGAGCTCGAAAAGTTCTCGGCTCACATCGGCTCGCACCGCTGGTGGCCGCACGTCCTGACGCACCACCCCAAGATCGACACGACCAAGATCCAGCCCGAGAACTCGAACCTGAGCGATCTCGACGGCGAGACAAGGGCCATGGTCGAGAAGATGATGGTGAGTGGGGGGAGTAGGGGGGAAAGGATCTGTGCGACGACAGATGGTGAACTGTTGGCTCATCTTGGCTAACGCACACAGTTCGACAACAAGCAGCGCCAGATGGGCCAGCCGACCTCGGACGAGCTCAAGAAGGCTGAGATGATTGCAAAGTTCCAGAAGCAACACCCCGAGATGGACTTTAGCCAGGTGAGCTAGTGCATCTGTAAGGGCGAGCTGACAGGCAGGCGAAGATTGAGTAGCTTCATTAGCGGATCATGTAGTCTGATTGTGACTCTAGAAAATGAGAGAGTTCTGGACGCATAGGTTTGGACAGAGGGGCACTGATGCCACACATTGACTTGAGATCGCTCCGTTCAGTTTGGGCAGATCCTCCCCCGCACTCTGTAGGATCTGATGATATACATGCCTTGTCTGTTCGTCTACATCCTCACATCCACCTTCCCCTTCATCTGCGTAGACCAGGGTCATTAAACCAGGAGCCTGTCCTCGACCTCAATGTCCTCATCCTCCTCCTCCCCAATGGCTCCCACGCGCTGGAGCACGCGCTCAACAACGAGGGGGAGGATCCGCTCACGCTCACGGCGCTCCCGCTCTTGACGGCGCTTCGCCTCGGCCCGCAGACGCGCCAGCTGCGCCTCGAGCTGTGCGATCCGCTCGCCGCTCTCCTCCAGCGACCGCGCGTGCGACAAGTGCGTCCTGACGAGCGAGAGGGCGAGGAAGATGGCAGTCGAAAGCACAAAGATCGGGATCATGGCTGCTGATGCGTGAGCTCGAGATCTAGGAGTGAAAGTCTGTGCTGCAGGGACCAGAGGGGTCATGCGACCGTGCGTTGCGGCCGTGGCCGATCCACTCGTGGGATTGTTCTCCAGAGTCCAGGTCTTGAGACCAATGGGGTTGTGCTCAATGTGCGCATGATGGACGAGTGCAACAAGAAACTTGTGGTCTTATCGCACGTCGTTATGAACGAACCGAGGCAGGATCGCGGGACCTCGGGCTGTCTCCATCGCGGCCGCTGTGACACTTACAAGGCAAGATCTCGCGGTACCACACAGTATACGCATTGGGCCTCTTGGCGCCTCCGTTTCCAGCGCCGGAATACCCTGTGGCAGTGGGACGAGGGACGAGCGGCGACTGGGGTGTCGTGTGGCTGGTGGTCGGGGAGCGGAACGCGCGCGCCGAGCTGTGCATGCGCGCACTGGACAGGCTGGAGCTGGAAGAGGACGAGGATGCCGTTGCGGATGTCGTTGCGAACGATCGCGGGATGGCAAGGTTGGACGGGGGTGCGAGGCGGGGGCGGAGGGAGACGGCGCGCGCGGCGCGCAGCATGTCGAGTGGTCGGACCATGATAACCAGTCGCGTGATTTCAGTCTAGAGAACGAAAGAAAGAGTAGGAAGAGAGAAAAGATGCACGCCGCGCACGTG
>Ga0160505_101246_pt1 | contig 12391 bp, 10 predicted proteins | sample DIDeMG_FD_108225 | JGI IMG/M metagenome (GOLD analysis project Ga0160505, IMG submission 108225) | Enriched chicken feces microbial communities from UW Madison campus, WI, USA - DID2874_E49_Stillage MG | ecosystem: Host-associated > Birds > Digestive system > Large intestine > Fecal ... | reverse complement strand
TTAAAAAAAAAAAAAAAATAAAAAAAAAAAAAAAAAAAAAAAAAAAAAAAAAAAAAAAAAAAAAAAAACTTCATCTGCATTACAATCAAACCCCTAAACTGCCCACTTGATGGTACCTGAAAACCAGATTTTTGTTTGGCACAATAAAAAGTAACAATGTTTATATATGAATTTATTATGGGATCATGACTTACGAATAGTAGGGGTACAAAAGAAATTATGGGGAAAAATATGCGGGAAGCAGGATGATGAAGCTGGAAGACAAATGGTCTGGGCTCATGCACGCCAGTACTGCGCCAGGTTATGAAGTCTATCTATCACCATTGGCAAGAACGCGTTAACGCTTTCATTGATTAAGTTCTGGAAATGGACTATTGCCTCCTCTTCTGACATTTCCACTCCACCAAACTTCTCACGGACCTTCCACACCGCCCCGAGTCCACCCTCCATTGCAATATCTGGAATAGTCGAGTGTGACATGAGTGTAAACAAATTTAAAATCAGGTTTGCAGATTTTCGCAGTGTGGTGTAGGTAGTGAAGCAGAGCGAGCGGAAACGGTCGTAGTTTTCATGCTGTACTCCGCCCATGCCATCAATAATCTGAATGGGTAGCTTCATCATGGGAGGGAACGGCTTGGGGTCATGGCCAAGGATGTAACCAAAATCAGCGTGGAAGAAGTGACCATCGGGGCAAATAAGCAGATTGTCAAGATGGCGATCACCGACGCCAAGAAGATAAGTGATAACACAGTAGCCTGCACATGAACGTATATACGTATCCATGGCGCGTGGTGAGACACCAAGCGCGTTGGTTGAATCCGGATTATGATGCTGCAGGTACCCTAGAATTCCACCGGGATAATCACTTAGTACTGCTGCAAGCGTTTCATTCGGAACAAATTGTAACGCACCGTCACGTGGACCCGTAGCAAGAATTCGATACGGCGTGAGCTTGAGGTCAAGGTTCTCGTTGCGCAGTAGCTGGTCCATGAGTGTGATAATCTGAATAACGAGTTGATCTTGTCGCAGGTCGTCGCCAGCCTTAAAAATTATTGAGTATTGCGGTCCTGGAGTGCCTGCAGCGGTCTGTGTCTTAAAAGTAATTTTCAAAGGCGATAAACTACTTTTGAAAACGTTACAGTCATTCGGAATTGTGCCAGTAATGGTGACTGAAGGGTCTAGAGGAAGTGGAATAGGGTCGAAATTTAGGAGGCCATTACGCGCGTCAGCCAAAAACGATTGCAATTTTTCAATCTTCTTCGGACGTGGCTCCTTGAGAGTTTTAACTTCGTTTGCAATTTTGAGTAACTTATTGACAAGGTTGATTTGTAACTCCAGAATTTGTAGCCGCGTCTTAGGCGGTGGATGATCATGGTCTCCACTATCCGCAGACGTCGAGTTGTGTTTTGACCCTGAAGTCGTAGTAGCATGGGAGTTAGGTGAACCAAGGCTACCAGATGCCCCTCCATTCAAAGCCTGTTTTAAAGAGTGTTTAAATTGGCCCAAGACAGTCTTGAATATCTGTGGCGCACCTGTCTCCAGTGCTTCAACGTTAACGTACCAGAAAAAATAGTTACCCAGAATAGGGTTGCGCGCCGCACGACCAATAAGAAACTTGCCTAATGACGATGAAGATGTGCCCTTCTCAAACCGCAGTGCCTGGACAAGCTGTAGCAGATAAAGTTCCAGCTCATGATCGCTCGCCTTGCGTAGACGGTCAACTGCGTGTGCACGGACCTGTGCATTACTAAAGTTTGGGCCCAGTAGCTCGAGTGCATCATCAATACCAATCTCGGCCCAACGTGGCAGCATTTCGACCGCCTGCTTAGCCTCAGCAGGGTCTTCCCATGCGATAGACCGTAGAAACTTGGTCAAAGCTTGACTGTGCCGCGTAAGGTAATATCGAAACTTCCAAAGCAAGTTCTTGTCGTCGTCTGACAGCTCATACACCGGCGATGAAGCAGTTATAAGTCTTTGTAAATCGTCGCGTGTCTTTGCATTTGGTTTAAGGTCTTTGTCAAATAAGCCACGCTCGGCACCGCGAATCAGGCGTCGGTACTTGCGGTCGATGGGGTTCTCGCGGAACTGGTCTGGATCCACCACCTGCACCACTGGTCCTGTTTCTTGTGTTGGGTGATAATCATTATATACCTCATTAACTATCCCTGTTGTGATACTGGCAGGGATTACAGGACGTCGGCGAGCCGGTGCCGGTTGCTGTTGCTGTTTAATATCATCATCGGGGTCGAGATAAGCATACTGTTGTAGCACAGGAAACATCGGTGGCGGCGGATATACAGGCTCCGCATAAACAATCGGAACATCAAACTGGACAAAATCAATATAGAGGAAGTGATCGCTCGGGTCTGCAGCAGAGAGAGCTTTGTTGATTTGCTCAAGTTTGCGGAAGGCGAGGTTGTCAAGCCATGCACTGGTGCTTGAAAACAGAACACTATCTGAAAGTGTTGCCGAACTGTGTTTTCGCAATACATTTTCTAGGCGGTCCATTTCATGATTGTTGAGGATACGCGCATCGGTGGTCGAATTGGCATTTCCATCGGCGGGTCGGTCAAGCCAGAGCTTGAGCTTTTGACGGCCACGCTTAAGACAAGCGTCAGTAGAATCTAGTAGAGTTACAGTAGTACCACCATAAGGCACATATTTATTCGGACCAGCAGAATCCCACACAGTTATGGCAAGCTGTGCGGTAGCTGGCAGCTCAGAGAATTTGATCGGAAGAGTAAGCCACTCGTTCCAGCGACGCACAAAGCTAAAGGCCCGATATGACGTGGATACAGGTGTCGTGAGTGGCTTGCTATCAGCAAAAAGTTGAACTGTAACCATAAGGTCAGAATACGGAGTAACATTCGACTGCGCGAGCGCCAACTCAGGCTGCTCAATGATGACGGAGGCTGGCAGTAGCGGTTTGGTCCCCTCGAGTGCCGATCTGGCAAGATGGTGGTTAGTTGAAATCAAGAGAACAACAAACTATGGAAATTACCCAATTGCAACAATAGTACATACATTTTTACTCGGAACGGGATGTCTATGTCCGTCAGCTTGCAATACGATATCGCCGAGTTCATTGTTGTTGCCGTTGGTCGATGAATACTGAGAGGCGGGAGAAGGAAGAGAAAAGAAAGTTGGGTGTGTGTGCAACAATAATACTACTTTAGAAAGCAACTAACAAGCTATCTACAAATCCTTTACATACTCTACAAACTCGTCAATGACAGATGGCCAGGCGCCCTCCTCATCATATTGCTCAAGATTGGGGTCGCTCGCTGCATATATGCTAAACTCAAGAATCATGTTCCATGTGTCCCGAGTCACAGATTTTCCGTAGACGTCGGTGGTAAAGGTAATCCACTTGTCGAACAAGGCAAATTTATCCTTTAGCAACAGCGTCCAGATCTCAACCGCGGTATCAATTGGCAGCACACGGGCACCGTCAGTGAGATTGTATGAAAATGTGAACTGATAGACGCTCTTAAAAAAGGCCGGATCGTGGTTAAGACTGACGTTAAGCTCCTTGACCTTGGCCCGCATGGCAGAGATATTGGATGCGCTATAAATAAAATGTTAGATGGAAGCACGAGAACAAAGCATGAAAATAGACTTACCCGAGTTCAACCCAGCCCAGGATGAAGAGACTTCGGGGGAAAGACCCGAGACGCGGTGAGTATAGTTTGTATGCAAGAGCTAGGGTCACAGGATCTTCGAGGTCGACACCCAGGTCTTGAACAAATGCAATAGTACCCTCAATACCGAGATCGTTAGGATCCTCCTGGTCTTTATACTTGTTGAAAACAGCATTAATTTCAGGAACCAGCGGGTCAAATGAAGCAGACTTTTTCGAAAGCAAATGGAAGGATGCCTTTTCGAGGTTGAAGTTGAATTTTTTAAGCAGCTCCTGCGACTCGTATGTGGTGAGCCGGGGAGTCAGAAGACGCAGCTTAGCTGCAAGAGCATTCTTCTCAGAGTCGGAAACGTAAGACTAAAACTATTAATACAAGAACAGAATAAACCAACGGTAGAGAAATCTTACCATTATGATGATGCAGGATGAAGCAGGGGGGCACAATAATGATAGTGGTGGTGGTGATGGCAGCGACGAAGGATATTTGATAATATGAAATAGAAGTGTTATCACGTGATTAGTTACTGTTATCGGCAGTCCAATTGTCGAGGAACTTGCGGATTTTCTGTAGCATTTCGATCTTGACAGAGTCGGGGACGAGGCCTTAAAGTAGAACTAGTTAGATACTAGTCTGAGGGGATGAAATAATAATAGTAATAAGAAAAAAAAGGGGGGTCAGCACTTACTCAGGGCCTGATCTTCAAGGGACTGTGCAATAAGATCGAATTGGGGGTTTTCCTCCGTGCTGAGCTTATCAAGCGCAAGCCTGTTTACGTTGTCAAACCAACCGGACTCAACAAGCTTTAGACGAAGCTGAGCCTGGAGACTAGTGTAAGAATAATGCGTTAAAATCAATGTCGTAAACGAAGAATCACATATGAATTTGTGTTATGACGAACGTACCTGTCATACTCGCCGGTTTCAACGAGTTTCTCGTGAACCTGAACTTTAATTTCTTCAACCGAAGACATGATAACGATGTGTGTGGTTGAAATGTTACTTAAGAAGCTGGTATTCGATGATACGATTTGCCGTCTACTGTGGTTTCTGGGGACAGTGCTGTTACTAATGGTGGTGAAGAGGATAGAGAAGATGCAACATGAGAGAGTAGCAAAAGACCTAACCCTACGTGGTAGAAGTTTGCTCTCGTCAGAAAAGAAAGGACAATGGGATTATTTTAAGCAAAGAACTTGAAAACTCTAGCAGAAGAAAAAGACAAGCACTGCCGTGGTCCGAAAAGAACAAGAGGAGCTTTTTTTTATATCTTGGAGACAATTACATGTCTAATAGATATAAGTGTATATAAGGGAGAGTGTGAGTTTGGCTGATGCTTGGTGGCGTTAGAGGTGGCAAGCGCGTTCTTTCATTGTAGTTTAAGTGTCTCTAAATACCAACAATGAGAAATGCCTAAAGTTAAACCAAATGAAGAGGTTTAACTGGCTCGGACATTTTTTGCAACCCGAACTAGAATCAGTGCTCTTTTATGCAGTATTCTATTTCTGGTTTTGGTTTCAGTGATGGACTGTTTGCTTGGAGTCACCGAACCACGCAATATTTTCAAGGTTAAAAACTACACCACGAATATAATATTCCGTAGACTCACATAATTCACCACTCCTCGCTTTACAATTGATATAATACCGAAAGCATAATGAATTAATACACCTTATGTTTGAATCTAAGACATTCTCTAATAACTTTGTATTCTCTTTAGAGTCAGCTATTGCTATCAATTCTACTGTTGATAATCCTTTCTATAATTAATGAATATAATGTACTACCCCTCCTTCAAGCGATTTCTATAAACACCTGCTTACCCCACGACTTAAACTGAGAATAGACTGTCTTCTTCGGTGAGTTTTAACTAATACTAAAAATATTAATAATAACAATAATAGTAATAATAATAATATAAAAAAAATAAAAAATAAAAAATAAAAAAAGCCAGCAAACCATTCTGTAATTCTCGTTGTTTTAAAGTGATAAGACTTCATCGTAGGAGGCCAGTGCTTACGGATATCGTCATAGGTCTACGGTAAAACTCTTAAATTTAACTGGGAAATCGCCGGCCACCGATGCCCTCTATGTAATCAACTACTTACTACCCAGTTATTGTTCAGCGCTCAATTGTTTACTTTTGGTTTATTTCAAAGCTTGTTATTTATCCAAGTTTCCCACCTCCCCGCGTTTTTCTTAGTATCTATGCCCTTTTGGGTAGCCGCAGTCTGGAGAAACACCGGAGCTTGTCTTTTGTTTTAAGCTTTCAACATACACTTGCCATCACCGATATTCCTCCGTCGCCCATACAAACAAGCACCCTTCTGCCCACCAACGGCTAATCTCGTATACGCCGGAGCACTCGCACATCTCCAAATTCATGTCAAATGAATTAAAACCGCCAATCCCGAGTGTTCTGGCCACCCCTCCATGTTTTTCTCGTGATTTTTCATCCTGGTACTCTTTTTTATATATAAACCTGTCTGATTCCTTTGTTTCTTCTTGAGCTCTTCTTCTTTCTCGAACAAATATCTTCTTTTTTAAAGCCTAGAGTCCAGATCAAACTAGAATAATGCTTAGAATACAAGCCAGACGCTTCTCTACTACCTCTTACAGACAGCTCATCTCTAAGATCCTGCCTTCCGCCAACGAGGCTATCCAGCGCTCTGGTCTCAAATCGGGAGCTACTATTCTCGCTGGCGGTTTCGGTCTTTGTGGTATCCCCGATACTCTTATTGATAACATTGTTAGTCGTAAAGATAGCATCCGCGACCTTGTGATTGTCTCTAACAACGCTGGTGTTGACGGCAAGGGCCTTGGAAAGCTTCTGAATGAGGGCCAAGTCGACAAAGCTATCGTTTCTTACATTGGTGAAAACAAATTCTTTGAAGCTGCCTATGTGAATGGTGATATCAATCTCGAGCTTACTCCCCAAGGAACTATTGCCGAGCGTATTAAGGCTGCTGCCAATGGTGTCCCCGCTTTCTACACTCCCACCGGTGCCAACACTGTTCTAGAGAATGGTAAGATGCCCATCAGATATAATAAGGATGGTTCTGTCAAGACATATTCCAAGCCCAAGGAAACCAGAATTTTTAATGGCAAGAAATACATGCTTGAGGAGGCCCTGCGCGGCGATCTCAGTATTATCAAGGTCCATAAGGCTGATAGACTCGGTAACTGTACCTTCCACTCTACTGCTCATAACTTTAACAATGTCATGGCAAGAGGCTCAAACCACACAATTGTCGAAGCCGATGAGATTGTCGAAGTCGGTGAGATCAAGCCTAACGAGATCATGCTCCCCGGTATCTATGTCAGCGCCGTCATCCAGTCTTTAAATCCCAAGCAGTTTGAGAAGGTTATTTATGCTAAGAGCGAGGAAGAGATTGCCGCTGTCAAGTCTGCGGATCATGTCCTTACCAAGAGAGAGCGTGTGGCTAAGCGTGCCAGTCTGGAATTCAAGGAGGGTATGTACGTCAACCTGGGTCTTGGTATCCCCCTGATGGCCGCCGACTTTGTTGACCCCAGCGTTGATATTCAGCTCCAGAGTGAGAATGGTGTCCTGGGTCTGGGAAGACTTCCTTACCCTGGTGAGGAAGACCCTGATACCATCAACGCCGGAAAGATGGCTGCTACTCTCCGCACTGGTGCCGCTATTTTTGGATCTGAAGACTCCTTTGGCATGATTAGATCCGGCCGCATGGATCTGACACTTCTCGGTGCTATGCAGGTTTCTCAGAACGGTGACATTGCCAACTGGACAGTGCCCGGTAAGGTGAAGGGCATGGGTGGTGCTATGGACCTGGTTGCTAACCCTGAGAAAACACGGGTCATCGCATGCTTTGAGCACGTTGACAAGGGCAAGGGCCTCTCCAAGATCAGAAAGGAGTGCACACTGCCGCTGACGGGCGCCCGCTGCATCTCCCGTATCATTACCGATCTGGCTGTGTTTGACGTCGATCTGAAGAACGGTGGTTTAACGCTGGTGGAGATTGCTCCCGACGTCACTGTTGAGAAGCTGAAGGAGATCACTGACGCGGAGTTCAAGGTCGCGGCTGATCTGAAGAAGATTGTGTACCATTAATAGAAGTATAAGTGGGGCGCGAGCGGCGACAACCACGGGCCCCTAGATTAATTTATGTCATAGTAATTGACACTTTATGATAATGAATCAATTTTCACGTATTAATATAGTATTAACGCAGTGTGCCTAGTGGTGTGTAGTGCTGGCAGTGTGCGCGATGGGCTGGCGGTGGACCCGCCACGCGGCGACCCATGTATGTGCCAACATGTAGGTACATTTAATCCCTACATGAATTCTATGAAAGTGGGCAGCTGTCAGCTGAGCACGGAGAGTAAAATGCTACGTTTTATTGCCAATAAAATTACGTACTGCACGTTTGGCCACAAAGGTCTCTACTGATTATCTTATGCACACGATGGGTATCATCTAAATCACAAGATGTTAATATTGTATTAGTTGGTGATGCCTGCCAGTACCTATCAAATTTCATAATGTCGTTGGGAGTTGTGCGTTTACAGTTCAGGGTCAGGGTTGCTACACAGAAAAATTTTTTGTATAAAAAACAACAGCGAAACAAGTTTTTTTCCAAAAAAAATTTTCTTCTCCTTTTCTCTCTTCAGAATATTTTCTCTCTGAAATTAAATTGCAAGTACCACCAGAATGTCTGCCAACGAAGCCCTTAACGATATTGAAGCTGAACGCATCGAGACCAACTACGACGAAGTTGTTGAGTCTTTCGATGACCTCCACCTTAAGGATGACCTTTTGAGAGGTATGTAACCACATGGCACCCGGAAAAATTTTTTATTTCCAGGGTTTACAACAACATCTAGTTATGATTTTTTGTTTCTTTTTCTAACACATTACAACAGGTATCTACGCTTACGGTTTCGAGTCTCCCTCTGCCATTCAGCAGCGTGCTATTCTCCCCGTTATCAAGGGTAACGATGTTCTTGCCCAGGCTCAGTCCGGTACCGGTAAGACCGCTACCTTCTCTATCTCTGTTCTCCAGAACATTGACTTGAGCATTGCCAAGCCCCAGGCTCTCCTCCTTGCTCCCACTCGTGAGCTTGCCCTCCAGATCCAGAAGGTCGTTTTGGGTCTTGGTGACGCCCTCGGCGTTATCTGCCACGCCTGTATCGGTGGTACCTCCATCCAGGAGGATGCCGCTGCTATCAACGCTGGTGTTCACGTCATTGTCGGTACCCCCGGCCGTGTTCACGACGTTATCCGCCGTAGAATTCTCCACACCGACACCATCAAGATGTTCGTCCTCGATGAGGCCGATGAGATGTTGTCCCGTGGTTTCAAGTCCCAGATTTACGACATTTTCCAGTACCTCCCCACCGAGATCCAGGTCGTTCTCCTGTCCGCTACCATGCCCCAGGACGTTCTTGAGGTCACCACCAAGTTCATGCGCAACCCCATCCGCATTCTTGTCAAGAAGGATGAGCTTACCCTTGAAGGTATCAAGCAGTTCTACATTGACGTTGACCAGGAGCAGTACAAGCTCGAGGTTCTCTGCGACTTGTACGAGACCATCTCTGTCACCCAGGCCGTTATTTTCTGCAACACCAAGAGAAAGGTCGACATGGTTTCCGAGGGTCTTACTGCCCAGCAGTTCACCGTCTCTGCCATTCACGGTGAGATGGACCAGCCCCAGCGTGATACTATCATGAAGGAGTTCAGATCTGGTTCTACCCGTATCTTGATTGCCACTGATTTGCTGGCCCGTGGTATCGATGTTCAGCAGGTCTCCCTTGTCATCAACTTTGATCTCCCCATCTCCAAGGAGAACTACATCCACAGAATTGGTCGTGGTGGTCGTTTCGGTCGTAAGGGTGTTGCCATCAACTTCATCACCAAGGAGGATGGCGATGCTCTGAAGGAGCTTGAGAGATTCTACAACACTCAGATTGAGGAGATGCCCCAGAACATTGCTGACCTTATCTAAGCGTGGTGGAATATAAAAACAAAAAAAAAGTTTAAAATGTGTAATAGTAATCGGATTAACAGGATGATTTAACAAAAATATTAATAAAAGTGTACAACAATGTTGCTGCGTTCCGTGTCGTAATGCGTCAACGAACAAGAACAATGGGTCTCAACTACTGGTTCTTGTGTGGTTAGGGTACGTGAAACTCCCAAAGACAAGCGATATAGAAGACCAAACACGGTATTTTCAATGCATATATTACTGTGCTACCAACACAATCCAGATTCTCGGTAACTCGGTTCCGGGAAAATATATATATATTCTTTACCTCCAGGCGCTACAAGAACACAATGGACTATAGCAGCAAGTTTGCTCAGGCCGTACGTTCCCATGACGGTGTGGCGCTTGCGGCCCTTTTGTCAATCACCAACCCGGGGCTTGCGACCCTTGGCACCAGCATCTCCGAGAGCACGCTACTCCAGGGACTCTACTCTGCCTTCAACAGCAATAAGTCATTCAACAAACAGCTTGGCAAAAATGACAAATTGTGGATTGAGGTGGCAAAAGCGCATCGTAACGTGGCCGTTGAAGTGGCCGGTACGCAGAACCTACAGGCGGCATTTGAGCGCCAGCTTGAGCTTCTTTCGGCTGTGAACCGGGCTGCTGACGCGACATCTGGCAGCATCAACAGCAATGGCAACCAGGGGAGTATCAATAGTAACTTGATTAATAGTTTTGAAAATGATGCAGCGGTGGCTGCGGCCGCGGGTGGTTGGGTTGTGCTGGCCATGAGCACGGTTTCAAAAGAGCTGCGGAGGCTGGCAATCCTCGCGGATAATAATAGGGCCGCTAAACAGCGGGAGAACTCTGCTGACGCCAGCCGCAAGGGCGTCGGCATCCAGTACAGTGAACAGGATGATAGTGAGGAGAATAACCTTGAACGCGCCAGCCGTGCCATCAACCGTTCATTCACAATCTGTCTCAACGACCGCACTCATGCCAAACGCCGCGCTGTGTACTTTTTCTTTGGTGAGCTGTGCAAAGTCTACTTCCATTTGCATCAAAAGCGTAACCTCATCAAGTATAATTTACGTGTTTTGGCCACCAATGTGCCGGCGCCAACAACTACCGCGGGTGGTGGCAATGAGGGCGATGGCCGCCAGGCAAATTTCCCAAAGGCGCATATTGCGACTTACTATTTTTACTCTGGCGTTGTTGCATTCATAGACCGCGAGTACGCAAAGGCACGCTCCGGGCTCGAGCCGTGCCTGCGACTTTGTCAAAGCTACCCTGCAGCCGCAGCCACCCCGGCGCTTGTTACCAGCAACTTACAGATAATCATGCTTTATCTCATTCCGCTGCGTTTGCTGCTCTTGACGCCACCGACAGCACCGGGTGCCGAAGCCGAGCTAAAGCTGCCGTTTGTGCTCCCTAACCGGACACGGTTCCCAGCGCTGCATGCGCTCTACGCACCACTATTACGGGCTCTGCGGGCGGGCGACCTGCACGCCTACCGCTCTCACGCGTATGGCGCTGCCCGCAAGGTGTTGGTCCGTCGGCACCTGGCCGCAGCCATTGACCGCCTTGAATTACTCGTTGTCTACGCGCTTATCAGCCGCGTACACGCCGAGATTGCGAAAACTGGGGACCCCTCGCGTATTGGTATTGACACCTTGACGCGGGCCTTATCACTCTCGGCGGTATCACCACAAGTTCGCCGCCGTCGCGCTCAGCAGCCTGATGCCGGAACTGAGTCGGCGGATTCTACCTTACCTCCCAGCAACGAGCAGGAGGATGATGAAGAAGAAGAGACTATTGAGGATGGTGATACTATTGCGTACCTGGTTCAACTTATCAGTATGGGTTACATTAAGGGATACGTGTCGCCCGATAATGGCGTGGTTGTATTCCGTAAAACCCGGCCATTTGTAATTGAACTTTAGTTTTTATTATTGTTCGTTTTGGGTTCTTTCCGAAGGAATATTTCTGGCCTTTTTTTTTTTGGCCATTCCACTCGATATTTCAAGGTGCCTGTATGTATACAATTGTAAATTTTGATAGGATTATATAGATTTCATTATTTAAAGGCATGTAAATGCCCCCCAGATCGCATGGTACTTTGATACTGAAGAAAGTAAAACGTCTGAAGTGAAATGTCATTAATGAAATAGTATTAACAAAAAAAAAAAAGTATTATTAAAAGGTCCTAGAACCAATTCTTTTGCCCCTGGTCGTAGCTCTTGTGCACATGATGTCAGGTCCATTTCAACATTGGGTATCATCAATGAGTTCATTGTCACGCCTAACTTGATGGAATAAAAAAAAAGCATGATAGTGGGGAGCTATGCAATGACGCAGCACCCGGTGCGGTGCGGCCCACTGCCCTTGCTCTCGCCGTCACCAATACCACCGTTGTTGCTGTGATAGCGCGCGCCAGCACCAAGGACATCCGCAATAGCATAGTCGGTCTGCGCCCGCGCCTTGGTGTACTCTATAAGTCTAAACCTGTTTAATATACATGTATACAACTTTTTTTTTTTTTTGACCTTGGTAGTGCTTGTGTTTGCCAGTTATTTGCTGGGTCTGTTGGTTTCTTTTTACAGGGTCTCTTTTCGGCGTGCACCAAGAACTCCAAAGTGACCCCCTTTTGGTTTCAATTTTTTTTTTTTTTTTTGTTTCTGGAAAGGGCAACGGGATTGAAAAAAAAAAAATATAAGTGTAACGAAAAAGAAAACATGACTTACGATAGACAGGCATTACAGGCCGGAATTCGGGTACGTGTAAACTCCGC
>Ga0160505_101245_pt1 | contig 12392 bp, 5 predicted proteins | sample DIDeMG_FD_108225 | JGI IMG/M metagenome (GOLD analysis project Ga0160505, IMG submission 108225) | Enriched chicken feces microbial communities from UW Madison campus, WI, USA - DID2874_E49_Stillage MG | ecosystem: Host-associated > Birds > Digestive system > Large intestine > Fecal ... | reverse complement strand
TTTTTTTTTTTTTTTTTTTTTTTTTTTTTTTTTTTTTTTTTTTTTTTTTTTTTTTTTGGTTTTTTTTTTTTTTTTTTTTTTTTTTTTGTTTCTTTTTTTTTTTTTTTTGTTGTTTTCTTGTATTTTTTATTATTATTATTCTTATTACTATTATTGGGTTTTTGTTTTTTGATTACGCAACAGAAAAAGGGTCAAGTCACTAATGCCATTTATCACTATACATTGAGCCAGTGCTGTTGTTGTTGTTGTTAGTTTTTTTTTAGCTTTTGGTTGAGTGGGAATAATAGGTTATGTGACAGGATTGGGGAAACAAACAATTGAAAAATAAATAAAAATAAATAAATAAAATAATAGAAACCAGTTACAGACTTATTACAGACTTAATAAACAACAATAAGATATACGACTTGTGGCATAAGAATTGTCATAACCGTTAATACTATTGTTTTTGGAACCAAACTGCTTCGAGTTGCCGCTTGTGTAAAGTCCGTGATTCTTCCCAGGGCCAAAAAGAGTTATCATGATTATTGCGGGGAAAGACTAACAAAAAAAAAAAATTAATAATAATAATAATAGCAACAGATAATAACAACAGATAATAACAGATAATGGTATCGACATGAGATAGAGTGAACCCTCGAGAACCCCCAGTAAACCCGTAACAATCGCCATTCCAAGCGATAAGAGAAAAGCAAGCATTGAGCACCAAAAACAAACCAACCTTCATCATTGTTAAATTCCCATGAATCATGAAATAGTTCACAGAATATTGAGCATCACAAAAGACAAGTACAATATTAAAACCCAATTGGGCCGTTGCCTGACAAAAACGATAGCCGTCATCTATCCCTGCTGCTCTTGTGTCCGTCTTCCCCAATGCCCAAAAAGCCTTGACAACGGTAGCTCATTTTGACACCCACGCGGGCTGACTCTCTCGTGGTTCTTGTCCCCCCCCCCCCCCCCCACCACACAACCGATTACGGGCCGGTATTGGCGGAGACGCAAATGGCGGGGGGAAACGAGGAAACTCAAATGACTTCGCTTCCTTTGCCCAACTCAATTGACCATTTATATAAACTTCTCTCCTTCTCTCGAGTCGTAACTTCAATCTCTCATATCCATTCTACTTCTTTTACGTTAGCTTAGACTGCTTGCGTACACCATCTTGTCTTCCCTTTTTTTATACCTGAATAGCATAAATGTTGAAGCTGCACCGACTGCAGCCAGCAAGGCTGCTGGCTAGTCCTCGGCGACGTCCTGCCGCCATCACGGCCACCTTCACGCTACGGCTTTACTCCACACCCGCCGCAAACGAAACATGGCAGAGCGGAAACCTCAAGCTGTCGCACGTTGTGGGAGTCTCAACACCCCCGCTTTATGAAAACACAACTGGCCGGTTACTGCGTGATCTTGCCCAGACGCACGCGGACCACCCCGCCATTATCTCTGTGCACCAGGACGTGCGGCTGACATACGCCGAGCTTGACCGCCGCAGCGATATCCTGGCAGTGAACGTGGCGCGCCAGCTCGGCATCCGCCGTGGCGACCGCGTAGCCGTGTGCTCCGGCAACTCCTGGGAGTATCCTGTGCTGCAGCTAGGCCTGGCCAAGCTCGGCGCCGTTCTGGTGCCGCTGAACCCTGCTTTCACTGACACCCAATTTCACGCGGCGCTCAACAACTCGCAGAGCCGCGCCCTCATCATCCAGTCGCACCTCTCGCGGGGTCGGCGTAAAACATCACGCGATATTACGGGACTTATCCGCGCGGCCACGGACGGTAACCTGCTGCCCTCGGTCGAAAAGGTTGTCATTCTTGACTCAATGGCTGCCCCGCCCGAGGACGCCCGCATGTATATTGCCCTTGACGGCGAGCGGATCCGGCCCTTTGACTCGCTGCTTAAGTGGTACTCGGCCGAGTCAGCCGCTGACATGCCCGAGATTGCCTATTTGCACGATGTGGCCGAGGACCGCAAGTACGCAAACGAGGTGATTAACATGCAGTTTACCTCGGGTACCACAGCCATGCCCAAAATCTCGTGTTTGACGCACCGCAACCTGACCAACAATGGCAGCCTTATTGGCCAGCGTATGGGAATTACTCCTACCGACAAGATCTGTGCGCCAGTGCCCATGTTCCACTGTTTTGGGCTGGTGCTTACGAACCTGGCGATCCTGAGTCAGGGCGGTGCCGTTGTCTATGCTAGCGAGACGTTTGATGCGCGCTCGACTTTGCAGGCAGTGCGGACTGAACAATGCACTGGGCTCCAGGGCGTCCCCACCATGTTTTCCGCTGAGCTTGAGCTCAAGGATGAGCTGAAGAAGGGTGGCCACGAGCTTTTGCGTAAGGGAATTGCTGCGGGCACGTCAATCCCCGTGGAGATGATGAACCGACTGATTGAGACGCTCAATCTTGACCAGCTGACCATCTGCTACGGCATGACGGAGACATCGCCCGTCTCGTTCATGACCGCCCCGGGGGACACGCTTGAGCGCCGGTGCGAGACCGTTGGCACGGTGATGCCGCACACGGAGGCCAAGGTCATTGCGCCGAACATGGAGCCCGGGCCCGTGGATCTGACCCCCTTGCCTGTGGGTAAAAAGGGTGAAATTATCATTTCTGGCTACCTGCTGCAAAAGGGATACCACAACTCCCCGTCAAAAACATTTGAGGCCATGGTAGCCGATCCTGCCAACCCCGAGAAAGTGTGGATGCGGACGGGCGACGAGGGTGTTATGGATGAATTTGGTTATCTCAAGGTCACGGGCCGTCTTAAGGATCTGATTATTCGCGGCGGTGAGAATATCCACCCACTGGAAATTGAAAATGTGCTATTCAAGCACCCTGCCGTGTCGCAGGCCTCAGTGGTCGGCGTGCCCGACCCCAAATACGGCGAGGCCGTGGCGGCGTTCATCCAACTCCACGAGGAGTACCATCCGCCACGAACCCCCTCTGGCACCATTTCTCACAAGCCGGGTCCCTCGGTCGAGGAGATCCAGGCCTTTGTGGAGACCAACCTGGGCCACTACATGGTCCCCAAGTACGTGTGGTTTGTGCCGGACTTTCCTAAAACTGCCAGTGGTAAAATCCGGAAAGTTGATCTCAAGGGCACGGCCCTGTCGCTCATTTAGGCGATTATCTCGTCAGAACAACGGGGCAGTCCCCATGGCAATGGGAAAAGGAGATTTGGGTTAGAGATGACGAAATAATAAATAAAAATAACATATATTGGAAATAAAACAGTATGTACACGAATTACTTTATTTCAATTCGAAAGAATTATATTGTAAATGAACAATGGATAATAAGGACAGTAGATTGAATCATCTGACAAATGACCATTTTGATGGGAGAGTTGAGGTACAGCTCGAGTCCAAACCGAATCAATTGGCCCTAGAGATAAGCCCAGTAAAACATTGTTACTCTTTTTTTTATTTTGGTTTTTTTTATTTTGAGAGTTGATATCATCTTTGAATTTCAAAAAGCTTTTTACGAAATTCCAACATTGTAGTTGTCATTACTCAATTAGATTAAACCGGTTAGCAAGCCCTCCTCCTTGGAATTTGAATCATGGTAAAATTGTAACCTGTTCTGGATGGCTAGTTGAATAAAAACCTTGGCCTGGTTATACATCCATCATGTCAAAACCTGTCCCCCAAAAAGATTTTTTTTTTTTTCCTTCTATGGCAAGTTTACTGATACCGCCACCTTGACAGTCTCATAGAGACAAACGCCCTTGAAATCTCATGTCTTCCTTGTATGTCATTGTGTTGTATAATTTATGTGTAACCATTTGATGTAAGAACAATAAACTGATTTTCCATCCATCTATAACAAGCTTGTATATATATTATTGTTTACACTTAACTTTCTTTTTTTGTGGGGTACAATTGTGGCATGCAGCTCAATCTGGGGTACATGAGACCTGAACAACTCTAAATTATTGGCCAACACCAAAGACATTGCCCCCAAGCTTTCTTCTTTTTTTTTTTTTCATTTTTCATTTTTCATTTTTCATTTTTCATTTTTCATTTTTCTTCCTGGTGGTTTTTAAGGACCAAGAAGGGGGGTTGGACATAATGGTTCAAAGAATCCCCTCTGCCCTTAAGCTGCGGTGCATGATATAGAGCCACAAGTGGCCCCTCAAATGTTGGCGTCCGCTTCTAGCAGATCTACATTTACAGCCGTAAATTTTTTTTGGTCTCTGTAGCCAGTCTCATCCATTAATAACTTCCTAGAGGGCGCTTGTGTGGGACTGGACCTGGCTTGCTCAGAGTACGGCGGACATATTGAAGGTTTGTCAACTGTCGTCAACAATTGCTTGTAAATAGACCCATTTGGCCTGCCTAAGTTGTATCTATGCAACCAAGAAACCTTCTATTTCGCTACACGTGAACGCAAACCAATTGTCTATGCCAGCTGTAACTATCTTCTATAACAAATGATGATGGCTTTATTTCTTTTTATTTATATTTATGTTGGTAGTAATCACCGGCTTACTCCTCCTCGTCCTTAAACTCGACAAGCACAGTTCCTTGCTTCACAATCTCGCCCGCCTCGTGCGCAATCTTCTTAATCACACCGGTCTTGGGGGCACGAATCGTGGTTTCCATCTTCATTGACTCAATCACCAGCAGCTCTTGGTCCTTTTCAACCGTAGCACCTACGCTGATATTATCTCCCAGCCGCATGATTTTGCAGGGCATGGGTGCCACGACCGAGTTCTTCGTCTCCTTGACACCAAGCGCCTGCTGCAACCATTTTGGGCGTGGGGTTTCCAGCGTGTAGTGCACGCCATCGTGGAAAACATGCACGGCGTCCGTGGTTGCCACCACAGTGTTGATAAACTGCGAGTCATTGAACTGAATGTGCATCTTGCGGGTAGCAACGTCACCCGCCGCGCCAGGCGCCGACTCAAAGTAGACACTGCGCACCTCGACGCCCGGGCGGCCGTCAACGGAGACTTTGTACGAGTGGGGGCCAGTCTGCACAGCCACGGCTTTGACTGTCTTTCCCGCCTCGCCGGCGGGGTCCTGGAACTCAAGCGTACGCACCTGCGAGTACGACCACGCCGAGTTGCCGCCAGAAAAGCGCGAAAAGGCATCGGGCACCTTGAGTGTGCCAGCGACATGGGCAAGCGCGGCCTGGGCGTACACCTTGTCGTTGACCTCAAACGGCCGGATCAAGTGATCCTTGTTCTTAGGAATAAAGCCAGTCTCAAGGCCTGTGGGCTCGTTGCCCGCAAATGTATCCGTTTCGATAATGCGCTTGATGAACTCAATGTTGGTGATGGGGCCCACAATCTCAAACTCGCGCAGTGACTGGCGCAGCTTGCGAAGCGCCTCGTCACGGTTGCGGCCCTTGACAATAAGCTTGCCGATCATGGGGTCATACAACGACGACACGGTCGAGTTCTGTTTAAAGGTCAAGTCGAGACGCGGCTCGCCGGTGGTCGGGTACTGCATGTGCACAATCTCTCCTGAAGAAGGCAGGAAATCCTTAAACGCGTCCTCACAGTAGATACGCGCCTCAAACGCGTGGCCCTCAATGCCAATCTCCTCCTGTGTCTTAGGAAGCGGGAAACCCGCCGCGACCAGCAACTGCCACTCAACCAAATCGGTGTTGGTGACAGCTTCTGTGACAGGGTGCTCGACCTGTAAACGTGTGTTCATCTCCATAAAGAAAAACTCACCAGAGTCATTGTCAAAAATGAACTCAACGGTGCCGGCACCTTCATAGCCGACAGCACGGGCAGCCAAACGTGCCTTTTCCCAGAGACTCTCGCGCGTAGCGGGATCAAGACCAGGGGCAGGCGACTCCTCAAGCACCTTTTGATGGCGGCGCTGGACGGAGCAGTCGCGCTCTCCCAGGGCTACGACATTACCATGGCGATCGGCAAACACCTGGACCTCAATATGCCGTGGTGTGCGAATGTACTTTTCAACCAGCACGTTTTCGTCACCAAAGGATGAGCGTGCCTCGGACTTGGCAGACTGCAGCTGCGCTGGGAACTCAGCGGCGCTGTTGACAATGCGCATACCCTTACCGCCGCCGCCAAGTACGGCCTTGATGAGAACTGGATAGCCAATCTTATCTGCCTCCTTGGCCAAAAATGCAGGGTCCTGGTTGGTACCATGGTAGCCTGGCACACAGGGCACGTTGGCAGCGATCATGATTTCCTTTGATCGCGACTTGGCACCCATGGCCTCAATGGCCTCCTGCGGTGGGCCAACAAACACGAGGCCCTCCTCGCGCACGCGCCGCGCAAACTGAGCATTTTCAGAGAGAAATCCGTAGCCCGGGTGGATCGAGTCACAGCCTGCTTCCTTGGCGGTTTTCACAACACGCTCAATGTCGATATATCCCGTCGCCTCCTCGCCGAGCGACAGGTTGCGGAACGCAGAGGTTGCTGATGGCAGCGCGGCATCTGGCTGCGTGTAGACGGTGGTTGTGTCAATTCCCATCCGCGACGCCGTGGATGCGATCCGGTGTACAATCTCTCCACGGTTGGCAATGCATAGAGACTTGAGAGGTTTGGCTATAGATGCTTTGGACATTGTAAGAAGGGATGATGGTGAATGAGTTCAAGCTGTAGTTATAAAAAGTAAACATGACGAAGAAAAGCATGTTTTTGGAGAAAATGGCTAGTATATATACATGTGCCAACCCCCGGTTATTAGATCCAGTTGTGGAGGCGCTCAAGTCCAAGGCCAAGTCACATGAGAAATTGCGGGGTGGCAGATTCGGGTCTGCAAACGGTCAAGGCCAAAAACCCGGGAGAACTTGGGAGATGGCCCAAATGGGAAATACGTGGATGGAAAGGAGGGGGAAGTTAAGATTAGGATTTTGGCAGAGCTGGGACAAACCTACAAACGCCAGCCCAAAGCGTTGGGTTCGGTCGAAAGAAAGGTTCGTTAATAAATAAGATTGTAATTAATCTCGGAGATTTGAAGGAGGTGCTACGTGGTGGGGGGGGGCATCGTCAGAACTGGGTTTTTCACCGCCGAGAGAGGTTAGACATGATAAACGGACATAAGACATGATATTTATATCTAAAGTCTTGTCATATACAACTTGTGCATCACTTACTCATCAACATAGGCAAACTTTGTCAGCGAAAATCTTTTTGCCCATAAAAAATCCAAATGCCAGGCCAGTGGCTGCCAACTTCACCATCTCCAACTGACGCGCCCTTACGATTCCTCTCCTACCACTCCGTCTGTCTTTTCTGTCAAGCACGGGTATGCATTAGCCTCTTTACCCTGTTTAATTGCTATTTTGTTCACACTCTCGCCTGCAATTTCAGCCTGCACGCGGCACTGCCAACACATCCACCACACATACCACTATGGATTTGTCCGATTCGAACTCAAATAAGCGTCTAGTCTCCGAGATGGACTTCTCGCCACGCCCAAACTCCCTTGTGTCCAGTGGCGTCTTCAACTTGCCTGCCACTAAAAACGCTGCCGAAGACTCTGATCCTGCTGTTCCGTCGGTGGGCGCCATCTCACTCGACTCATCGCCCGGCAATTTCCCTATTCTTAGAGACGGTTCGCCCTCACCTAACGCCAACTCAGTCTTTAATTCAAATCTTGCAACTATGGATTCCATTGATTCAGATTTGCGCACCCTTTCGTCTGAGGAAGAAACAGTCAAAAAGTTGTCCTTTGATCTCGATCCTCTTTATAAGTCATCATTAGAAGATGAGGAGCAAGACACCACCATTGACGCAGCTTCTCTCCAAGACCGCATACAACTCATTGCTGATCTTGTTGGCCAACCCTTTATCGACGGCGAGGTCTGGTACATCGTGTCTGCTGATTTCTACAACAAATTTATGAACGCTGAGCCTGACTTTAATTTGGCCTTTGGCAACTTTGATATTGTTGATCCTGTCACAAAAAGACTCCTACCAGACGCGCACACGCAGCTGGTCCCCTCCCAAGCCTGGCAACACTTCTTGAGCTGGTTCCCATCAGTTAAATATTTTGCCCTGCCCAGAAAAATCATCACTGAGAATAACATGCTTACAGTCGAAATGTTCCCGTACGAGCTGATTGTCAAGCCCTATTCGCTGCTAACATCGTTTCCTCAACTAGAGCTCTTTACTCTATCTAAAAACGACACTTTGATTGATTTGCGTGATAAGGTTACTCAGAAGTTCAGCATTCCTGGCGGCGACGCTTCAATTCGTTTCTGGCTTGTCAGTGAAGACTCTGAGTTGCTACCTCGTATCTATAACACTGAAATCAGCTCCGTATTTTTCTCTAAACTTGAGAAAACTAAACTGGAGATTTCTGATACCACCATGAGTGAATCACACTTAAAGCCTGATTCGGTTTTGATCGTTGAGATCAAGAGCGGGAACGGCGAAGACATTCCTTGGCCCTCCGAGCAGGCGAATCCTTTAAAATCAGCCCCACCACCACTCCCTCCCCGTGAACCACGTGTGCCACCTTATAAACGCGAAGAGCGCCCCAGTACAGCAGGCAAGATGGGCTTGACCAACCTTGGTAATACCTGCTACATGAATTCCGCTCTACAATGTCTCATTCATGTCCCTGAGCTGGCCAAATATTTCATTTGTAAGTACAACTTTTTTTTTCTTAAACAGAAACAAAACTAACATCTTCTCTAGCTGGCTACTACAAGAAAGAACTTAATCTCGATAATCCTATTGGTCATGGTGGCCAAGTTGCTAAAACATTCGGGGCATTGTTAGATACTCTTCTTAGCAACTCTGGAGATACTGCCTTTGCGCCTCGATCGTTCAAGAGTACCATTGGCCGTTTTAATGCATCATTTTCCGGTTACCAGCAGCAAGATTCTCAGGAGTTTCTTGCTTTTCTTCTTGACGGTCTCCATGAAGACCTTAACCGTATTCACAAGAAGCCGGCCACAGAAAAGCCGGAGCTCAAGGATGACAGTTCCGGCAACACCCAGGCTATCATCGACTTGGCTAATGAGAGTTGGAGGGTTCACAAACTGAGAAATGAATCTGTGATTCTTGATCTTTTCGGTGGACTGTACAAGTCGACTTTAGTTTGTCCAGAGTGCAACATGACCAGTATTACATTTGATCCATTCATGGATCTCACTCTTCCACTTCCTTCTGGTCAGATTTGGAGCAAGGACATCTACGTTTTCCCCCGCGTAGGCCGACCTGTCATTCTCAGTGTAGAGCTGAGTCAATCAGCCACGGGTCAACAGTTAAAGCAGTACATTTGCGATAAGCTTAACCTTGATATTGACGCGATCCATTTTGCCGAAATCTTTAATGGGATGTTTTATAAGAACTTGGTCAAAATTGACTCGGTCACAGAGATTTCCACGTCAGACAACGAGATCATTGGTTGCTATGAGCTCGATTTTAAGATAGAAGACTTTGATTCCGATACTGACTTGATCGTCCCCGTATATTTCGAAATGGAGTCTTCAGAAACTCATTTTAAGGCGATCTCGATTCCGTTTTACATTTACTTGACTACAACAGAGGCTGAGGATCCCACCATCATTCAACAAAAGGTTTTAAGCAAAGCTGCTCAGTTCAATGACACCTCTGAGGCAGCACTCAAAAACTTTGATTTGAGTAACTTGCCATTCAGGCTTTCATACCACACGGTTCACAATACCGATGTCCCAGCTACTGAATGGCGAATCTTTAGACGAAGCTTAAAGCCTCTTGTAGCTCCCGTTGTGGAGGTTGCCGAAGAACAAAGCAGCAGTAATGTGAGCATGGTCACCCCTGAAAGCAATTCTAGTCTTTCTGAGTCGGAGAATGGGGTAGAAGCTGTTAAGGTTACTCAAAGTGATACTGAGATTTCTGATACCATGGAGTTTATTGATGATATTAAGATTCCCGAAAACATCAGCCTTTCTCACGAAATTTCTAAAGAGCCTGAAGCTGAATCACAGGATCAACAAAAGGACTCTGTTAGCTCATTGTATGATCATATTAATAACCCGTTTGAGGGTCCCATTCCCGATATTGATGAGCTTCCAGAAACATTTACCCCTAAGGTTACAGTTTCGGGCGATATTGATATTGATGATCAGATTGATAACGATGATCTTCTTGATGGAACCAAGAGTCCTAAGGACTTGGAACTTCTTGACGATTCTTCGCGGCCAATCTCACCGGCAGTTTCTGATCTCTCAAATGAAGACAAGGGATTTGAAAACCTGGGTACCATGTTTGACGACGATGACGATAACACTTCTAGTCGTGTGTCCTTAATGGGTCCACCCCCTGTTTACTCAAACTACAACCAACAGCGCACTGGTGCTCTTTTGGAAAGTCATGATGTTCTCATCTGTACTTGGGATCCACAAGCATATGTAGAAGTCTTTGGCCAGGAATATGTCAACGCCACAATTGAAACAGTCAGCGATCCCGAATTAGAGAGACACCGTGCCGAGCGTCAGCAAAAGAAGGAGCAAGGAATTCCTCTTAGTGACTGTCTGGATCAATTTTCAAAGACTGAGGTATTGGGTGAGGATGACTTGTGGCATTGTAGTCGCTGCAAGGATTTCCGCCGCGCCTCCAAGACTATCGAGCTATGGAAGATCCCTGACATTTTCACGATTCATCTGAAGCGGTTTTCAAGTTACCATGGCATGGGTGACAAGCTGGACGATTTGGTCAATTTCCCAATCAAAGGTCTAGACATGACTGACCGCATCCAAAAGACAAAGTATGACGGTAAGGTTGACGAGACCATTGAGGAAGGGGGACAAGTGTATGATCTTTTTGCCGTGGACAATCACTATGGTGGTCTCGGTGGTGGTCACTACACGGCGTTTGCAAAGAATTTCATCGATAATGAGTGGTACTATTTTGATGACTCGCGTGTGCGCAAAGCGGACCCGGAGGATTCAATCACGAGTGCCGCATATCTGCTTTTCTATCGTCGACGCAGCACAGATCCTCTCGGCGGCGAAGATCTCCAAAAGATTCTTGAGTACGTTGAGCAGAATCGTGAGCTGGAGAGTAGCCCCGATAGTGCCAGCAGTACTGAGGAATCAACGGATGCAGTGAAACCATTTCAGGGCCCAGGCCGCATGCTTGGCACGTCTGCAAATCCCAATCCGGCCACTGTGCCTTGGAACCCGACCACCAAGCTCAATATTGACCCTAGTGAGAGTGAATCCGAGGACGAGGATCTTGAGGATGAAGACGAGGATGATGAAGACGACACCAAGGATGAAGAATACAGTCCTGCAAGCGAGTCCAACTTCTCAAACGTCTCCGACTAAGCTACGGCGAATGGCATACTTTTTTATTTAATTTACTAATAATCGTTGCTTACAGTTAGATGTAAACAAGAATATGATAGCGCTACACGCCAATTGATATATTTATAAGGTAGATGCCTATGTGGTATGGGATTATTTCGTAAAAAGAACTAGGGGGAGCAAGGATATCTAAAGGGCCAGCTCAGAGTAGTCAGGGATGGAATCGCCGGCGCCATTCCGCGTGATGGCAATGGCAGAGGCTGAGAGGGCAACATTAACAGCGTGACTCAAGTCATTTCCCTCTGCCAGCTGCGCAGTAATGCCGCCCAAAAAGGTGTCGCCGGCGCCGGTGGTATCAATGATAGGATTGGTGGGCTTCTTGGCGGCAACATGAACGGGTTTGTTATCACTGGCACCAGGGGAATTGTCAAGGTAGACACAGCCTTGGGCGCCAAGAGTGATGATGATATAGCGTGGGAGGCCTAGATACCGGGCAATGGGGCCAATAGCCGCCAGGGCCTGCTCGGCGTCATCATCACGGGTAATCAGCTGCGCGAGCTCAGGCTCGTGCGCCACAATTGCTGCTGCCTCAATGGAGTTGACCAGCAAGCAGGAAACATGGCGGTAAAGGCTAATGTCGAAATCAGCGTTAATTGGCGACGGGTTGTATACAATGGTGTTGCTGCCACTGGCTGAAGCCGTGCGGATGGCATGCTCGACCAGCTTGATTGGGATTTCGTTTTGGAGCACGACAACGCCGCTGCTGCTGCCAGAAAGCGCTTGTGTGATATCCGTTTCGGTTATGGCGCCGTTGGCGCCGGGGTAAACTAGGATTCGATTCTGGCCCGAGGCGGCGTCGACAAGAATGGTAGCAACGCCGGTGCTGATGCCGCCACCTATGATCCGGACACTGCCGACGTCGACGCCGTTTTGCGTCAAGAAGGCCTTGATGTTATCGCCAAACGTGTCGGCGCCCACGCAGCCCACAAGGCGCACGGTGGTGGCAGCACGGTCCGCGCGCAGCTTTGCGCACGCCAGCGCCTGGTTCGAGCCCTTGCCGCCATTGTGCGTTTCAAAGTTGGTGGCGGCTATCGTCTCGCCGGCCTGGGGGATACGGGTCGACGTGGTAACTACGTCGTAGTTGAGCGAGCCGATCACGG